>Ga0265316_10000022_pt1 | contig 179952 bp, 135 predicted proteins | sample 4522metaG_FD_202092 | JGI IMG/M metagenome (GOLD analysis project Ga0265316, IMG submission 202092) | Rhizosphere microbial communities from Carex aquatilis grown in University of Washington, Seatle, WA, United States - 4-5-22 metaG | ecosystem: Host-associated > Plants > Roots > Rhizosphere... | reverse complement strand
TTGTCCACGTGGTGGCCGCCGAGGAGGTGCGCCTGCAAGCCGCGGTGGGTACCAACCGCGTGGTGCTGGGTGCGTCCGCAGATGCCAAGCTTGGCTCGGTGGTGGCGTTCGCAGCCATCGACAATCTCGTGAAGGGCGCGGCCGGACAGGCCGTGCAGAACGCCAATCTCATGTTCGGATTTCCAGAGACGGCCGGCCTGCTCAGGCTGGCAGGGGCCATGCCATGACGGACAACAACGGGCCGCAGCCGGAGTCTTTGGTCGATCGACGCGAACTGGTGGTCGAGGCGCTCAAGTACATCCAGAAGTTCACCGGCACGCGCGCGGTCATCAAATACGGCGGCGCGGCCATGGTCAAGGACGACCTCAAGCGAAGTTTCGCTCTTGACGTGGTCTTGCTGCAGGCCGCGGGCCTGCGGCCGGTGGTGGTTCACGGCGGCGGGCACGAGATCACCAAGACCCTCGATCGCTTGGGCCAGAAGAGCGAGTTCATCGACGGTCAGCGCGTGACCGGCGCGGCAGAAATGGGCGTGGTCGAGATGGTGCTGACCGGCAAGGTGAATACCGAGATCGTGGGCCTCATCAACACCCTGGGCGGAACCGCGATGGGCCTGTCGGGCAAGGACGCGCACCTCATCAAGGCGCACAAGTTGCCGCCTCGACCGGGCAAGCCCGACCTGGGCTGGGTGGGCGAAGTCGAGAGCATCAACACCGAGATTCTCGATCTGTTGCTGGGCAAGAACTACATGCCCGTGATCTCGCCGGTGGGATTGGGCGTCGAGGGGGCCAGCTTCAACATCAATGCCGACATGGTGGCCGCCGAGATCGCGGTTGCGGCCAAGGCGAAAAAGCTGATCTTCCTCACTGACGTGGCTGGAATCTTGGACGAGAACGGTCAACTGTTGAGCGAGCTGCGGGCTGCGGATCTGCGCGGTCGCTTGCAGGAAGGCCGCGCGGTCAAGGGCGGCATGCAGGTCAAGGCACAGGCCATCCTGCGCGCCCTGGAGGGCGGGGTGGAGGCGGTGCACGTGGTCGACGGCCGCGAGCCCCACAGCGTGGTGGTCGAGTTGTTTACCGAGAAGGGCGTAGGAACGCTGGTCACGGCATAGCGCCCGCGCTCGACGCCAAGACGCTATCGGCCTGCATCGGGCAGGTCAGATGCCAGGGCTGAAATGACCCCGGCGAAGGCCTGGCGGTTCGTCTCGCTGAGCGAGGCCAGGTCGCGATGGGCGTCGAGCATGAGTCGTCCCATGATGTCGGGCAGGAGGTCCCCATCATCGAGGGGCACCTCGGAAACGCTGGCTTCCTCTGGGAAGGGCCAGCGCTCGACGATGACGAACAGGGTGTCGAAGGCCGCCGATCGGAGGCACGTCATCACGTCCTTCACCCCGCACACGATGACCGCGCGGCGGCCGTGCTGCAGGGTGGTTCGGCCCAAATGGGCCAAGAGGCCCATGCCGGTGCTGTCGATGCTTTCCAGTTCGCGCAAGTCGATGATGAGGGTGTCGCCTGGCTGCCGTGCCAGCAGATCGTCGATGAATAGGCGGAGAGTGCGTGCGGTCACGTAGCGAACCTGGCCCTTCAGGACCAAGATGGGCGACTGGTCAAGGCGGCCGCAATAGGCCCTAGGCGCTGGTGCGGTTGCCATGGTTACCCCCACGCTGAATGATGAGCATCGCCACGTCGTCGGGCAGGGCTGACAGGCCGTCGAGGTGCAACTCCTGTCTTGCCTGCTCGATGGTGACATTCGGTCTTCCGAACAACCCCCGCAGATACTCGAGCTTTTCGTCCAGGGTCGACTGCGACAACACTTCGAGCACACCGTCGGAGAACACCGACAGGCTCATGGAGGGGGCCAGCGGCACGCGGTGCTCCTGGTAGCGACTGCGCGGCAGCATCCCCACCGGTACGCCCGGTTGTTCGAGCACTGTGACCGCAGCCCCGTCGCACAGGACCGGCCACGGAAAATGTCCGGCGTTGGCGTAGAGCAAGGTGTCCTCTTGCTGGTCGATCACTCCGTAGAAGATGGTGAGATGCTTGTCCAAATTGTCGCGGGCCATCTCGTCGTTCAGCCGCATGAGCAGGCGTGCCGGCGACAGGATTAGGTCGTCGCCAGACTCGATGGAGCTGGCCACATGGCGCTGCACGAAGCTGCGCAGCAAGACCGTGACCAGAGCCGAGGAGACACCGTGGCCCGACACATCTGCCAGGTAGAAGCCCCAATGGCGCGCGTCGATCTTGAAGACATCGATGAAGTCGCCGCTCAGAAAACTGGACGGTATGACCTCGCGAGTGAACAGGTAGTCGCCGAAGCGCTGGTGGTTGTGCGGCAGCATGCGAACCTGGATCTGCCGGCCAGCGTTCTCATCCTCAGCCAAGAGCCGCAGACTGGCCTCCAGGTCGCGGTTGAGGCGCTCGAGGTGGGCTCGATAGCGACGGTTGTCTTCGACCAGCGCGGCCTTCTCCAACGCCTTGTTGATTGCGTGCTCGAGCACCGGGAACTCGACGGGTTTCTCCACATAGTCCCACGCGCCCAACTGAAGCGCGCCGACCGCATCCTGCAGGAGGCTCGCCCCGGACATGACGATGATGGGAAGCTCGGGCGACTCCTTTTTGAGGATCTTCAGGACGCCCAGTCCGTCGAGGTTGGGCATGCGTAGGTCGCACAGCACCAGGTCGGGCTTGTTCGCCCGAATCGCATCAAGGCCCTCCTGGCCATCGGCAGCCTCAAGCGTGGCAAACCCGAGCCGCTCCAGGTAGTGGACGAGAACCTTCCTCACCATCTCGGTATCGTCGATGACCACGATTCGTTCACGTCGTGATACCATCTGCCTCGGTCTCCCTTCAGCCGGCGCGGGACCACCGGCGACCCAGAACCACTAACGTTACCGCGGATTTTCGTCAGCGCACGGGGCGCATTCGTGGAAATCAACGTCTGTCGCCATGTTGCGGATCTGTTTCGGGAAATTGCGCCTCGCCGGGCTGCCTTTGGGCGACTGCCAGTCGCCTTGTGGTAAGCCAGCCCACGAGTTTTCGAACCCGGGTGGCTATCCGTTGACCATGGCCCGCACCATCCGGAGCAAGTCTGCACTCCCGACGCTGACGGAAACCGAGGCCTCCAGCTTGCGCAAGAACCAACGCACAGTCCACTCCGCCTTGGCCGCAGGGGCGAGTTTGCTGTAGGCGCCCTGGTTATCAGGAAGGGCAACCAAGAGCGGCCGAGGGTGCAACGGCGCCCTCGGCCTCGTGTCCGCCCAATCCAATGCTGCCCCGGGTGGTGTGCCGGTCGCGATCTCGTACAGGGAGCGGCGGTCAGGGTGATGTTAGGGTCGCGGCGTACTTGCTCTGGATGTAACTAATGATCGTCGTGCCATCCGGGTTCGTGAGATCGGCAGTGGTCCACGGGCCATTCGCGCTCGCGTTGGTCACGAAGATAGAGGACGTCTCCCCGTTGGTCTCGACTGCCCAGTTCGTGCAACCGATGTCGTTCGCATCTAGGAAGGTCCACCATTTCTGCAATTCCGTCGCATTGAAGGTGCCGCTTCCGTTCGCCGAGCATCCACCGTATTCGGTAACGAAGATGGCAAGGCCTGCGTTCAGCGTCGTGGTGATCGCCTTCTGGAAACCGGCTAGAGGATGGCTATTCGCGTAGAAGTGGACCACATAGGCCAGGTTCGTGGAAGTGGTGACAGGATCGGCGGCGGCCGTGTCAGGTTTCTGGTCCCATTGGGGAGTGCCAAGGAAGATGATGTTGTCGGGATCGTTGGCACGGATCGCCGCGATAACCGCCTCATGGTAGGTCTTGACGGTGGCCCAGGCGACGGTGGGTTCGTTCCAGGGCTCGTACATGATGTTGGGATTGCTGCCGTACTTGGCGGACATGTTGCCAAAGAAGGTTGCGGCTGTGGTTTGTTGAGAGGCGCCGCCCCCGTGCCAATCGATGATTGCGTATATGCCGTTGGCGATGGCAGCGTCGAGCACGGCCTCGAGCCGGCTCAGCCCCGAAGTGGCATTCTGAGGCAGGATGGGAACTCGAAGAATGGCGCAGTCAAAGTCCTTGGCCAGGTGGCCAACCGCGGATGCGTTGTAGAATTGCCTCCCCTGTTGAGACCAGTCGTACATCGACATTCCATGCAGCGTGACGGGATTGCCGTTCTTGTCGACGATCTTGTTGCCGACGACCTTGAGCTGTCCGTGCACGCCCACGGGCGTCCCTGACGGCGCCGTCCCTGTGTTTGCCGTGGTCGTACCGCCGTTGGAGGTCGTGCCGCCGTTGGAGGTCGTACCGCCGTTGGACGTGGTACCGCCATTGGACATCGTACCGCTGTTGGACATCGCACCGCCTGACTTCGTGCCGCCCGTGCCTGTCGTGCCGGCTGAGCCGGAACTGCCGGCCGCAGCGGTCCCTCCCTTGCCACCGGTACCGCCAGAACCCGTCACGCCACCGGCGGTCGTGGCACCACCCGAGGTAGTCACACCACCGGAGCTCTTCGCACCACCCGAGCTGCCTGTCGCGCCGGCTGAGCCGGTCTTGCCGCCAGCGCTTGTTCCGCCAGCGCTTGTCCCGCCCGCGCTCTTGCCGCCAGATTCCGTCGCGCCACCCTCGGTCGTCGTCGTCACACCACCGGAGTCAATCGCGCCACCCGGGCCGATCCCGCCCTCCGAACCGGCACCAGCAGCGGCGCCAGCGGCCCCCGTGTCGCCCGCAATTCCCGGCGCGCCCCCGGTTGCGGGATTCGCGCCGCCTGTTCCGGGAGATGAAGCAGCCGTGTGTCCTGCCGCTGCCGGCGCACCGCCGGTTTCTGGAGTCCCGCCACTCGCTCCGCCTGAATACCCGGGCGATGGCGACGTAGATGAGTCGCATCCTCCGACGGCCAGGACTGGCAGCATTGCAAATAGACCCAGGAGTATCTTGCCAACGCAGTGGTGGTTCATGGAGCCTCTTCCTTCAGGGGGTTGCATGACAGCGGTGTCACCACTGGGGAAATGTGGGTGGGTGGTCCGAAGCTTCTATTGGTATGGAAAAAAGTCGTGACTATCTCCGATGATCATTCGGACAGCGAGCCGAGTCCGGCCCTGCGCTACTTTGCCGAGCGGCTACGCCCCAAGTGGGCGGTTCAGGTCGTGCGCCGTGGCCACACGCGGGTCTTGGACGGCATCCGCGTCCTGCTGCCGAACGCTTTCTGGCCTGGATCTGATGCGCGACCATCGACATCGGTTGATCCGTTCCGCTCGTCCGTCGTGTATCATGGTCGGCGACAGTCGAGGGATCTCATGTTTGCCCGCTTTGCCCGAGCCCAGGACGCAAATTCTCGCGTGGTCGTGGCAGGCGTGTTGGGTGGGGTTCTCCTGGCCGCATGGTCGGCCTGGTTCTTTTGGGCGCGGGTGGGACTCTACGAAGTCAGTCGCTCGGCGCGCTTGGAAGTGGCGACCGCGCCCTATGACGTGGACTCGCCGGTGGCGGCGCGCCTCCTGCACAGCTCTTTGGTACTGGACCGGCAGGTGCAGCAGGGCGAGATCCTGGTCGAGCTGGATGCCGAGGCGTTCCACCTAGAGCGCGCAGCCGAGCAGAGCCGACTGGCGACCCTGGGCCCGCAGATCGAAGCCTTGCGCGCAGAGCTGGCCTCGGAGGAGCAAGCCATGCGCGGCGAGGGACGCGCCAGTGCGGCGCAGGTGAACGAGGCGCGCGCCCGGCTGCGCGCCTCGAATGCCGTGGCCGAGCAGAAAGAAGCGGAGCGGGTCAAGATCCAGTCGCTGCACGAAAAGCGGCTGGTGGCGACGCTGGACCGCGACCGCCTGCAGGCCGAGGTGCAACGCCAGAACGCCGAGACGGAAGCCGCGCGGGTGCAGGTGGGCCGGGTGGGCAACGAGGGTGCAGTCAAGGTGAGCGAGCGCAAAGCGCTGATAGCGGGCCTGCAGGCCGACATCGCGCGCTTGCAGAGCGAGCGCGCCGACGCCGAGGGCAAGGTTCGCATCCTGGACCAGAAGATCGGCTTGCACTCGATTCGCGCACCCATCGCCGGCCGCATTGGACACATGGTGAACCTGCGGGCGGGCGCCATGCTGGCCGAACGCGACCGCCTGTGCACCATCGTTCCCACCGGCGGGCTGCGCGCCGTGGCCTTCTTCGACCCCGCGACCGCGACCGGGCGGGTGCACGCGGGGCAGAGCGCGCGGCTGCGCATGCTCGGTTTCCCCTGGACCAAGTACGGCATGCTGCAGGCCGAAGTGGATCGCGTCGGCAACGAGCCCAAGGACGGCCTCATTCGCGTTGAGTTGGTCTTGCGCACGCCGCAGCGGACGAACATCCCCTTGGAGCATGGCCTGCCGGCTAGTGCCGAGGTCGAGGTGGAACGGGTTTCGCCTTTTGCCCTGGTGCTGGACACGGCCGGCCGGTTCCTTATGAGTGCCCAGGCGAGTGCCGCGCCCGCCGCGCCAGCTGCACCCAACGCCTCGCTGGTCCTTGTCGCGTGGGGAGCCCGCCGGCTTCGCCGGCGGCGGACCATCGCGGGAGGGGATGGGAACCCTTTCAGGGTTCCCATCTCAGATCGATGAGCAGAACTGTTTCAGAGGACCACGCCCAGGGTGAGTCGGAGAGCGCGCGGGAGCGGCGGCAGTTCTTCGCCCACGAGGTGGTGCAGACCTCGGCCATGGACTGCGGCCCCGCAGCCCTAAAATCGCTGCTGGAGGGTTTCGGCATTCGCGCTCACTACGGTCGGCTGCGCGAGGCTTGTCACACCACGGTCGACGGGTCGTCCATCGACACACTGGAGGATTTGGCTGGAAAGCTGGGCCTCGACGCCGCCCAGATGATGGTGCCGGTGGAACATGTGCTTATGCGCGAGTCGGACGCGTTGCCGGCCCTGGTGGTGGTCAGGTTGCCGTCGGGGTTGACCCACTTCGTGGTGGTGTGGCGCATGTTGGGGCCGTGGGTCCAGGTCATGGACCCGGGCCGCGGCCGGCGCTGGATGAGCAAGCGAGATCTGCTGCGCGATTTGTACGTACACGAGATGCCGGCCCCGGCGGCAGACTTTGCGGCGTGGACGCGTGAGCCAGGCTTTCTCGATCCGTTGCGGCTTCGTTTGCGCAGGCTGGGCGTGCGTGATTCCGGTCAGCGCATCGCTGCGGCCGCGGCCGGCCAAGGCTGGCGCCCCTTGTGCGCGCTCGACGCCTGCACCCGGGCGACCGAACGCCTGGTGAGCGGCAAGGCGATTCCTCGCGCCTGCGCCGCGCGGGCCTTCGAGTGCCTGTGGCAAGAGGTTGGGCAGGGCGCGCAGTCACCGCTTGTCCCCGCGACTCTGTGGTCCGCGCGCCTAGCCGCGCCAATCGAGGAGCAACCCATGCTGACGTTGCGTGGAGCCCTAGCGCTGCGGGTGTCCGGCCGGGCCGCGCAGCGAGCCGCGCCAGGGCTGCCACCCGAGCTTGCTGCTGTGCTGGCCGACGATCAACCAGGTCCGGCGCGCAAGCTGTTTGAGTTCTTGCGCGCAGACGGGCTTCTGCGTTTCGTGCCCATGGTGGCCGCGTTGGCGCTGGCCGGGATCGGGACCGTGGTGGAGTCGCTGCTTTTCCGCAGCGCTATCGACATCGGTCAGCGCCTGCCGCTTTTCGAGCAGCGCCTGGCAGCGGCGGGCGCTTTGCTCGTGCTGTTGGCGGCATTTTTCCTCGTCGAATGGCCCCTGGCACGGGCCCTGTGGGCCGTGGGCAGCCGGCTGGAGATGCGGCTGCGCCAGGCTTTTCTGCGCAAGTTGCCTCTGCTCGGGGATCGCTATTTCCAGAGCCGGCCGATTTCGGACATGGCGGAGCGCGCGCACCTTCTGCACTGGCTGCGCCTTCTGCCCGGGCAGGGTGGCCAGCTGGTGCGCGCGACCTGCGAGATGATCACCACCACCGCCGGCGTGATCTGGCTGTATCCGTCAGGCGCGCCCTTGGTCCTGACGCTGGTGGGGCTGATGCTGGTCTTGCCGTTCTGTTTCCAGCCGGCGCTGGTGGAACGGGATCTGCGCATGCGCGGCCATGCCGGAGGCTTGGCGCGCTTCTATCTAGACGCGCTGCTGGGCCTGTCAGCCATTCGCGCGCACACCGCCGAGCCAGCGCTACGCAGCGAGCACGGCGGGCGACTGCGCGAGTGGGCGCGGGCGGCCCGGGACGCCACGCGTTTGGCGGTCATCATCGAAACGGCGCAGGGCTTGCTGGGATTCGGTCTGGCGGCGGTTCTGGTCTTTCGCTACCTGATGTCAGCCTCGGGCGCGGGCTGGGCGATTTTGATCGTGTATTGGCTCTTCATGCTGCCGTCGCTGGGCCAGGAGATCGCATTTTTGATCCAGCAATACCCGCAGCATCGCAACGTGACCTTGCGCCTGATGGAGCCGTTGGGCGCGCCGGAGAGCCCAGTCGAAGCGGAGGACAGCTCGCTTCCGCAGTCGACCGCGGCTGGGGCTGCCGTGGATCTGCGCGACGTACGCGTGATAGCGGCGGGCAACGAGATCCTCGCGGTCGACAAGCTGAGTCTCGAGGCGGGGGAACACGTGGCGATCGTGGGTTCATCAGGCGCGGGCAAGTCCAGCCTGGTCGGTCTTCTGTTGGGCTGGTATCGCCCGGATGTCGGCGTGGTGCGCGTCGACGGCCAGGAACTGCGCGGGCGCTGGCTGGACGAGCTGCGACGCCAGACCCTGTGGGTGGATCCCGCGGTGCAGCTGTGGAATCGGTCGTTGCTGGAGAATCTTCGCTTCGGCAGCGACGGCGAGCATCGGGCTGTGGGCGACGCGGTGGAGGCCGCGCAGCTCGACGAGGTGCTGGCCCGTCTGCCCATGGGTTTGCAGACGCCGCTGGGCGCAGGCGGGGCCTTGCTTTCCGGCGGCGAGGGCCAGCGGGTGCGGCTGGGTCGGGCCGTGTGTCGGGGCGCGGCCCGCTTGGTAGTTTTCGACGAGCCCTTCTGCGGGCTGGAGCGTTCCCGACGGGAAGCTCTGCTCAAGGCCGCGCGGGCGCGCTGGGCGACGGCGACATTTCTGTGCATCACACACGACATCGGCCAGACCCTGGAGTTTCCGCGAGTGCTGGTGGTGGACAAAGGACGCGTGGCTGAGGACGGCGCGCCCAAGCAACTGGCCGGCCAGGCGGGCACGCGGTACGCGCGCTTGCTGGCGGCCGAGGTGCGCGCGCGGGCGCGTCTCGACGGCCCGCAGTGGCGGCATCTGCGCCTGGACAAGGGACAGATCGAAGAGCGCCCGGCACAGGGAGAAACCACATGAGCCGCGGGCGTGCGGACGCGGCGACGATGGCCAGCCCGGCGGCCGCAGCCTGGCCAGCCGGCAGACTGGGTGATGCTCTGGTCGCGGTGACCGAGCGCCTCCTGCCTCAGCGACGGGCGACCCGCTTGCAAGATCCTCCGTCCAACATCGGCGACGGTCCGGCCCTGGCTGCTTTCGTAGAGGATGCCGCCAGTCAGCTCGGGCTGGAGATTGAGCCGGTGGATGCGCGTGTGTCGACCGTACGCGGGCTTCTGGCAGAAGGAGGTCCGGTCTTGGTCGCCCATCCGGGCTCGGACTCGGCAGGGGTGCTGTTCTTGGTGCTGCTGGCCTGTGACCAGCGCGGGCGAGCGGCCGAGGTGCTGGGCGCTGACCGGCGCGTGCATCGTCTGGCCGCGGCCGAGATCGACGCCTGGCTCGACGATGAGCAGCGCGGTCCGGCCGGGGAGGCCTTCGCCCGTTTTGCTTCGGCCGTGGGCCTCGCGGCTCGCGATGAAGAGAAGACCCGCCGGATTCTCGGCGGCGTGGTCGGGCCCAGCCGGGCGGCGGTGGGCTGGGCGCTGCACCCGGCTGCCAGCAGCCTGGCCGAACGCTTTGCCCAGGCAGGGGCCAGGCGCGTGGTGGGCACTGCGCTGGCATCGTATCTGGCGGGCTTTGCGCTCATGGTGGGCTCGTGGTGGTTGCTTGGGGCCGCGGCGCTGCAGGGCCATCTGGAACCGGGCTGGCTTTGGGCATGGGGCATGTTGCTGCTGACTTTCGTGGCGTGTCGGGGAAGCGGGGTGTGGGCGGCCGGCCGTCTGGCCGTGCAGGTGGGCGGACTGGTGCGCGAGCGTTTGCTCGAAGGCATCCTGCGCCTGCCCGCCGACCAGGTGCGGGTCAAAGGGGTAGGGAACCTGCTCGGTACTGTCCTGGAGGCTGATGCCCTGGATGCTTTCGCGCGCACCGGTGGGCCTTTGTTGTTGGCCGACGTATTCCAGTTCTTGTTTGGCGCTGTGGTGTTGCTGCTGGGCGCGGCGCCGATTCTGCACCTCGCGTTGCTGGTCGGCTGGCTGCTCTTGGCCGCCGGACTGGTGCGCCGCCTGTATCGACGACTGCTCGACTGGGCCGACGCACGCTTGCTACTCACCGACGAGCTGGTGGAAACCATGGTGGGCTATCGCACCTTGGTGGCGCAGCAGCCAGCGGCGCAGCAACAGGAGGGCGCGGACCGAGGTCTGGCAGTCTACGGTCGCAAGCAGGCCGCCCTCGACAGCGAGATGGCGCGCCTGTCGTCGCTTTTGCCCCGCGGCTGGCTGGTGCTGGGTGTGGCGGCGCTCGCCCCGAGCTTTGCAACCGGCACAGCGCAAAGCACGCCGTTGGCGGTCAGCCTGGGCGGCGTCTTGCTGGTGTACTTGGCTTTTCGTCGCGTGGCCATGGAGACTGGGCCAGGCCTGGCGGCGGCCTTCCTTGGCTGGAGACGCACGCAGCCCTTGTTCGAGGCGGCGTCAGAGACGCCTGAAGCGGGAGAGACCGTGGCCGTGCTGCCCACGGAAGTGGACGAGGCGAGCGCCGGCCGGCGTGGGTTGCTGGTGGGCCGCGACGTCAGCTTCAGCTACCCGGGCCGACTCGAGCCGGTGTTGCGTGGCTGCAGCATCGAGATCCGGCGGCACCAACACATTCTGCTCGAAGGACCATCGGGCTCGGGCAAGTCGACCCTGGGCGCGCTTCTCTGTGGGCTGCGCCAGCCGTCGAGCGGTTTGTTGTTGTTGGGCGGATTCGACCATCACAGCCTGCGGCCCGAGCGCTGGCGCCAGCGCGCCGCAGGCGTGCCTCAGAGCCACGAGAACCACATCTTGTCAGCATCGCTGCTATTCAACATCGCCATGGCCCGGCGCTGGCCGCCGCGCTCGGAAGACGAGCAGGAGATCGAGGCTATCTGTCGCGAGCTGGGGTTGTCCGACCTGATTGCGCGCATGCCGGGAGGGCTGCAACAAATGGTGGGGGACAGTGGTTGGCAGCTTTCGCAAGGCGAGCGCAGCCGCGTGTGCGTGGCGCGGGCGCTGCTGCAGCAAGCCGACTTGCGCGTGCTCGACGAGAGTTTCGCCACCCTTGATCCCGAGACCCTGGACCGCGTGCTCGAGTGCGTGGTGCGACGTTCGGAAAGCCTGGTCGTGGTTTCGCACGCGTAGGCCTCTGCGTCCTCTCCGCTCCCCTCCGTGTTCTCAGCGGAGGGTGGGCTTCCGAATGAATGCTCGTACTACTTCGCTCTCGCCTGTTTGACGATATCGACGAACAACTGCGCGCGATCGGTGACCAGTTCGTCGCGTCCCTCGCGCAAGGCTTTGACGTCGACCAGGTCGCCGCCCACGCCCAGGGCCTCGGCGCCCGCCTTAATGAAAGCCGCAGCGGTCTGCAAGGAGACCCCGCCGGTGGGGACCAGCTTGATGTGCGGCAGCGGCGCCTTGAGCGCCTTGAGGTAGCTCGCTCCGCCCACCGCGCCCGCGGGAAACACTTTCACGAAATCGGCGCCCGCCGACCAGGCGGTCACCACCTCGGTCGGGGTCAGCGCGCCCGGCATCACCAAGACGCCTTGCTGCTTACAGAAAGCGATCGTCTCGAGGCTGAGCGCGGGGCTCACGATGAACTGGGCACCAGCCTCGATGCAGATCTGCGCAGTTTGCGCGTCCATCACCGTGCCCGCGCCGATGATCACCTCGGGATCGATCTCCGCGGTCAGTCCCTTGATCACGTCCACCGCGCCGGGAACCGTCATGGTGATCTCGAGCACCGAGATCCCGCCCTTGAGAATGGCCGCCACGGCCCGTCTTGCCATGTCGGTGGACTCGGCCCGGACCACGGGAATGATGCCGATGGCTGTGAGCCGGCTGCTAACTTCTGCTTTGTCGCGCGATTTCATGCTGCCTTTCTTTTGAAACTAGCGGGCCACGCGCGCACTCGCGCCCTTCATGACCTTTTCGACTTCTGCCAAGGTTGCCATGGTGGTGTCGCCGGGCGTGGTCATGGCCAAAGCCCCGTGCGCCGCTCCGCATTCCACCGCCCACTCCGGGGACTTGCCGGCGAGAAAACCGTAGATCAAGCCGGATGCGAACGAGTCACCGCCGCCCACGCGATCGTAGATCTCCAGGTCGTTGCGGACCGTGGCGCAAAAGAGCTGCCCCTGGTAGTAGCACACGGCGCCCCAATCGTTGCAGGTTGCGCTTCGGGCATTGCGCAGGGTTGTGGCTACCAGCTTGAGATTGGGGTACGCGGCGATCACGCGCTCGATCATTCGGCGGAAGCTTTCCGGGTCAAGCTGCGACAGGTTCTCGTCCACGCCTTCCACCTCGAAGCCCAGCGCCGCGGTGAAGTCCTCTTCATTGCCGAAGAGCACGTCGACCTGGGACACGACTTCGCGGTTCACTTCGATGGCGCGCTTGCGTCCGCCGATGGCCTTCCACAGCGACTCGCGATAGTTGAGGTCGTAGGAAGCCACCGCGCCGTTGTCGCGCGCGGCCTTGAGCGCTTCCTTGGCCACCAGAGGTGTGGTTTCCGAAAGGGCGCAGAAGATCCCGCCGGTGTGGAACCAACGTGAGCCTTCCCCGCGGAAGATCAATTTCCAGTCGACGCTGCCCGGCTGCAGCTGCGACACCGCGGTGTGGCCGCGGTCGGAACAGCCGAGCGGAGCGCGCACCCCGAATCCGCGTTCGGTGAAATTCATGCCGTTGCGAACCGCGCGGCCTACGCCATCGTAGGGCACCCACTTGACGTGCGATTGGTCCACGCCCCCCTGGTAGACGAGATCCTGCACCAGGCGGCCGATGGGGTTATCCGCCAGGGCGGTGACCGCAGCGGTCTTCAGGCCGAAACAGCGATGCAACCCGCGTGCGACGTTGTACTCGCCGCCGCCTTCCCACACTTGGAACGAACGCGTGGTCGCGATACGGCCATCTCCGGGATCGAGGCGCAACATGATTTCGCCCAGGCTGACGAGATCCCACTTGGCGCTTCCTGCTGGCTTGATTCTTAGAGGTTCCATGTGCAAGTCACCGACGAATTTTTCTGGCCGGAGCGTACAGGAAATGCAGCGGGCGATCAAATGCCAGTGGGGTGGGTCTGAAATCCCGAGTGAGGAGGCGGCGGGTGCGCACGGCCATGCACCAAATTTGGTGCTATGTTGCGGTCCATGCGAGCGACCAGTGCGCGACCCATCACCGACCTGAAGACTCATACGAAGGACGTGGTGGGAGAGGCTGTCCGTACCGGAGAGCCCATCTTGATCACCCAGAACGGCCGGGCTCGCGTCGTGGTGATGGATGCGCGACGACACGACGACATGCAAGCGACTCTCTCGATGCTGAAGTTGCTCGCGCAAAGCCAAGAGTCGCTCGCTCGGGGCGAGAAAACATACTCCAGCGAGGATGTGCGCCGGCGCGCCCACGCCGCCCTGCACCGGGCTGCGCGGCGATGAGGGGAGGTCGCGACTTCCGTGTAGTGTGGACCGGGCCGGCAGCGGCCGACCTTGAGCGAATCGCTTTGTTCTTGCTGGGCGAGTCTCCGCTGCGGGCTGGTCCGATAGTCGACCGTATCGTCGACCGAGCCGAGTCCCTGGCCGAGTTCCCCACCCGTGGCCGCACCGCACCGGAGCTTCGGTCGATGGGAGACCACACCTGGCGCGAGATCCAGGAGAGCCCCTGGCGGATCATCTACCGGGTGGGAGCCGGTGTCGTTCAGGTCCACGTGGTTCTCGACGGCCGACGCAGTCTTGAAGACATCTTGATGGAGCGGATCCTTCGCGGTTGACCGCGGCCGCGTCGCTCATCGCCGCTTCGTCGACGGGAATGGGTCGACTCGGGGGCGCGGTAGGCGCGAGCTGCGGTCGCCCAGCACGATAGTGGATGCACGGCCGTTCGGGCGACCGCAGGTCGCCCGTAACCCAGACGTGATTCGCGCACGGCCGTGTCGGCGACCGCGGGTCGCCACCGCAGGTGGCTCGGGCTATAGTCGCCCTCTGTCCATGATGGAACGGGTAAAGCAGAAGGATCGCAAGAGCGCAGGAGGGAAGGAGAGCCCTCCTATACTCAGAAAAGAGCGCCGTAAGCAGGCGTTTTCCGTCTTCGGCGGGGCGGTGGAACAGGCTGGCGACCACGAGAGTGCGTTGGCGCTGGCCGAGCTGCTCACGCCCGACCCGGGCCTGGCGCGCGCTCTCACCCACGGGTTTCACAGCTACGCCGGTCGCATGCACCCCTTCACCGCGCGCACTGCCATCGCGCGCTTTTCGCAGCCTGGCCAGGACGTGCTGGATCCTTTTTGCGGCAGTGGCACGGTCCTGGTCGAGGCCATGGCCGCGGGTCGCAAGGCCGTGGGCAGTGATGCCAGCCCGCTGGCTGTCATCATCGCGCAGGTCCGCTCGACCACCCTGGGGCCCGAGGGTCGCGCGCGACTGGTGGAGAGCGCACGCCAGATCGCTGAAGAGGCCGCGGAGCGCGCACGCAAGCGCCAGCGGCCCGAGATCCCTCAGTGGGCAGCCCGCGAGAAAGACCGATTCTTTCCCCATGTCGCGCTTGAGCTTTACGGTTTGCGCGCGCTTATCGGCGAAACCAAGGAAGACGACGTGGGCCGCGCTTTGCGCGCCTGCCTGTCATCGATCCTGGTGAAGTTCATGCGCGGCAGCGAGGAGGCGGAAGCCCGGCGCATCGGCAGGGGTGTGCCCTCGCACTTCTTTGCCAGCCGTACCGAAGAACTGGCGCGCGGCCTGGAGGCCTTGGAACGGCGAACACCGGAGGGAACGCTCCCGCCACGGATTCGCGTGGCCGACGCACGGGATTTGAGCCCGCTGGCTGCCGCGGGGTTCGATCTGATCTTGTCTTCGCCACCCTACGCCGGAACCTACGACTACGCCGAACACCACGATGTGCGCTTCCTCTGGCTGGGGTTGCCGCGCGCGAATCTGGATCGCGTGCAAGTGGGCGCGCGCGACGAAGGGTTGGGCTCGGCCGCCCAGCGCTGGCTGCACGATCGGCGGCGCTGGCTGTCGGAGATGGCACGCGTGGCCCGTCGGGGCGCGGCCGTCATCTTGCAGGTTGGCGACGGTGTGGTCGCGGGTGCGCCCGAGGACGCCGCGCAAGCCGTCGAAGACGAGGCCCGGCGCTTGGGCCTGGTTCCGGTGGCCCGCGTGTCGCAGGCCCGGCCGCCCCACGACTATCGCCTGCGCCAGATCTTCGAAGGCCGCCCTCGCCGCGAACACATCGTGTTGTTGCGCAAGGAAAGCTAGTTGCTGTCCCAGGTGCTGCATACCATTCGCGAGCAGGCGCTGCTTGCGGCCGGCGAGCGCCTGCTGGTGGCTGTCTCGGGCGGACCCGACTCGATGGCTCTGCTGCACGCACTGGTGCGCCTCGCGTCCCGCTTGCACATCGAGTTGGTCGCGGCGACCGTGGATCACGGTCTGCGGTCGGAATCGGCACGCGAGGCCGCCCTGGTGGCCGAGCGCTGCCGTGTTCTCGGCGTTTCCTGTGAGATTCTCGATGTCGACGTCAAAGCCGCGCGCCACGCCCATGTGTCGTGGCAGGAAGCCGCTCGTAACGTGCGCCTCTCTGCTTTGCAAGAATCTGCGGTCCGGCTGGGGTGCGCGCGCGTCGCTCTCGGTCACACGGCCGATGATCAGGCCGAAACGGTGCTGTTTCGTATCATGCGCGGCACGGGCATCGGTGGCCTTGCAGGAATTCCGTACCAGCGCGGGATCTTCATCCGGCCCCTGCTTGACGTTCGCCGCAAAGGCATCATTGCATTTCTGGCCAAACGGCACATTGCCTTCATCGAGGATCCCTCGAATGCCAACCGGCACTATGCGCGGGTGCGGATTCGTCTCGACCTTCTGCCCATGCTGGCTCGCGAGAATCCGCGTGTGGTCGAGGCGCTGCTGTCCCTGGCACAAGAGGCGCGCGCCATCGCCGCAGGGATGCCGACCCGTGATCGGCTCGGGTTTCCGCCTGTCCCGCGGCGTGCGGCCGCGCTGATCCAACGGATGGCGGCTGAAGGGCGGGGCACGCGACGGGTCTCGGTCCCCCAGGGTGAGGTGGTGGTGAGCTACGGAAACGTCCGCTTTCGACCACACGTGCACCAAGATTTTGGCCCTTCTTCGTCCGAGGCGGTCCGGGTGAAGGGCCCGAGAATTTATCGCCTGCCGGGTCGAAGCGAGGGCCCGGCTCTCAAGCTGGAAGAAGGGCGGTACCCCGCGCTCCCTCCAAGCGATGCCGCAGTCTTTGACGCCACACGGATCGCGCGGCCCCTGGAGGTGCGCGCCTGGCGCCTGGGCGAGCGCATGCGTCCGCGCGGCGGCCGCGGTAGCCGCAAGGTTTCGGATCTGCTGATCGACGCCAAAATCCCTCGCGACCTCCGGCACGATCTGCCCGCACTGGTCGCCGCCGACGGAAACATCCTGTTTGTCGCGGGTCTGCGACCCTCCGAGATCGGGCGTCCGCAGGGCGGCACGGAGCGCTGGCTCGCCGTGTGCCCTGTCTGACAGCGTTGCCGAGGGGAACTCTCGTTGACGCCGCGCTTTTTGCGGTCAATATTCTGATCAGATAGTCGACAGCATCAGAGGACCGCGCGTGCGCAATAGTCATAAGACCATCTTGGTTTGGGCCATGCTGCTCTTCACCTTCTTTTTGGTGTGGCAGCTCATCAATCCGCGGGCAACCGACCAGAAGATGGCGTTCTCCGAGTTCATTCAGAAGGTCGAAAAGTCGCCCGCCGACTTCAAGACGACCCCGTTGCAGATCCGCATGAACGGCAACAACGCCGAATTCCGCGGGATCTTGAAGAAGGGCGACGAGGCCTTCGTGACCAACGGCTTCATCGGCGAGCAGACGCTGGAGAAGCTCAACAAGGCCAACATTCCCTACGAGATCACACGCGAGTCCGAGGGCGGGTTCTGGCAGCAGATGTTGATCACGTGGCTGCCCATCATCGTGGTCGCGGTGGTTTTTCTGCTCTTCATGCGCCAGCTGCAGATGGGCGGCGGCAAAGCCATGAGCTTCGGCAAGTCCAAGGCACGTCTTCTGTCCGAAAGCCAAAAGAAGATCACCTTCGCCGACGTGGCCGGCATCGAAGAAGCCAAGGATGAGGTCGAGGAGATCATTGCCTTCCTCAAGGACCCCAAGAAGTTCACCCGCCTGGGCGGCCGCATTCCCAAGGGCGTGCTCATGATGGGCCCGCCTGGCACGGGAAAGACCCTGCTTGCGCGCGCCATCGCGGGCGAGGCCGGGGTTCCCTTCTTCTCCATCTCTGGCTCGGATTTCGTGGAGATGTTTGTGGGCGTGGGCGCCAGCCGCGTGCGCGACCTGTTCGAGCAAGGCAAGAAGAACGCGCCTTGCATCGTGTTTATCGACGAGATCGATGCCGTGGGCCGACATCGCGGGGCAGGCTTGGGCGGCGGCCACGACGAGCGCGAGCAAACCCTCAACCAGTTGCTGGTCGAGATGGACGGCTTCGAGTCAAACGACGGCGTGATTCTCATCGCGGCCACCAATCGGCCCGATGTGCTCGACCCGGCGCTGTTGCGACCGGGGCGTTTTGACCGCCGCATCGTGGTTCCGCGGCCCGACGTCAAGGGGCGGCTGGGCATCCTCAAGGTTCACACCAAGAAGATGCCGCTGGGATCCAACGTGGATCTCGATGTGGTGGCGCGCGGAACGCCCGGTTTCTCGGGCGCCGACTTGGAGAATCTGGTCAACGAAGCAGCCTTGCTGGCCGCGCGCGAGGACAAGGACCAGCTCGATCGCCACGACTTCGAGATGGCCAAGGACAAGGTCCTGATGGGTCCTGAGCGGCGCTCGATGATCATCAGCGACCAGGACAAGCGCATCACCGCGTTCCACGAGGCGGGGCACGCCCTGGTGGGCAAGATGATGAAGGGCTCAGACCCGGTTCACAAGGTGACCATCATTCCGCGCGGACGAGCCCTGGGACTCACCCAGCAGTTGCCTTTGGAAGACCGGCTCAACCTGTCGCGTGAGGCCGCCAACGATCAGATCGCGGTGGCCATGGGTGGCCGCGTGGTTGAGGAGCTGGTCTTTGGGCAGATTACTACTGGCGCTTCCAACGACATCTCTATGGCCACCGACCTGGCGCACAAGATGGTCTGCGAGTGGGGCATGTCGGAGAAGATCGGACCGCTGCACTTCGGACGCAACGAAGAGATGGTGTTCCTGGGCCGCGACTTCGCCGAGCATAAGGAATACAGCGAGCAGACTGCGGAGAACATCGACGCCGAGGTGCGCCGAATCGTCACCGAGAACCTGGAACGAGCCAAGCAAGCGATCACGGGCAACATGGACAAGCTGAACGTGCTGGCCGAGGCCCTGCTCGAGTACGAAACCATTGATGGCGCCGAGATCGACGTCCTGTTTGCGGGTGGCAAGTTGGACCGGTCCCCCACGGCTTCGCCTTCCGTGGCGGGCAAGGACGGTGGAGAGCAGAAGCAAGTCCGGCCTGGGCAGCGCTCTGGTCTGTTCCCGCGACCGTTGCCTGACCCCGAAAAGGCATAGCAGAGTAGGCCGGCACAGCCTCGTCTCCGATGGCCACGCGGATTGTTGGTGTTCTCAATGTGACCCCCGATTCGTTCTCGGATGGGGGACGATTTTCTTCGGTGGAGGATGTGGTCGCCGCAGGTCTGGCCATGGTGGCGGGTGGCGCGGATTGGCTCGACGTGGGCGGAGAATCCACCCGGCCAGGGTCCGTGCCGGTGCCCGAGGTCGAGGAGATCGCGCGCGTGGCGCCCGTGATTCGCGAGCTGTCGAAGCGTCTGCCAGCGACGGTGCGCGTGTCCGTCGATACCTACAAGGCCGCCACGGCGCGTGCGGCCCTGGCTGAGGGGGCCAGCGCAATCAACGACGTGTCCGGGGGCTTGCTCGATCCGGAAATCCTGCGCGTGGCTGCGGCGGGCAGGGCGGCCATGGTGGTGGGGCATCTGCGCGGCAAGCCGGCCAACATGCAGGCCAACGTCCATTTCGACAACGTGGTCGAAGACGTGTTGAGCGAGCTGGGCAGCCGCGTGGCTGCGGCGAGGACCGCAGGCTGCGGCGAGGTCTGGGCCGATCCCGGCATTGGATTTGGCAAGCACCTGGATCACAACCTGCGCCTGCTCAAGCATCTTGCGCGCCTGCGGTCATGCCTGGGCGTGCCCATCATGGTGGGCGTGTCGCGCAAGCGATTCATCGCTGATCTGACTGGCAAGCCGGCGTCTGAACGGGTCTTCGGCACGGCCGCTGCCGTGGCGGTGGCGATCATGAACGGTGCGGACGCTGTGCGGGTTCACGATGTCGCGGCCATGCGCGATGTGGCTCGCGTAGCCGAAGCTATCGCCCAAGCCAGCCAACTCGACTAGAATGGGACACTCTTTATGAGCAAGACAGACGAAGCACGAAGACTCTTCGGCACCGATGGAATTCGGGGTGTCGCCAACCAGTACCCGATGACGGCGGAGATCGCCCTGGCGCTTGGGCGCGCGGTGGCCGAGCGGTTCCGTAGGGGCGGGCGGCGCTGCCGGGTGGTTATCGGCAAGGACACGCGCCTGTCCGGCTACATGCTGGAAAGCGCGCTGGAGGCGGGAATCGTGTCGGCGGGTGCTGACGTCATGCTGGTCGGACCCATGCCCACGCCGGCCATCGCCTTCATCACGTCCAGCATGCGCGCCGACGCGGGCGTGGTGATCAGTGCCTCGCACAATCCCTATCAGGACAACGGCATCAAGATATTCGCTTCCGACGGTTTCAAGCTGCCCGACGACGTGGAGGCAGACATCGAGCGCCGCATGGGCGACCCCGAGGCCCCCACGCCAGGACCCGAACCAAACATTGGCAAGGCTATTCGCATCGACGACGGGGAAGGCCGCTACGTGCAGTTCCTCAAGCACACGTTCCCCAAGACGCGCACCCTCGACGGCGTGCGCGTGGTGGTCGATTGTGCCAACGGCGCCGCCTACCGGGTCGCGCCGCAGGTGTTCACCGAGCTGGGCGCGGACTTGACCGTGCTGTCCGCCGAGCCGAACGGGCGCAATATCAATGACGGCTGCGGGGCCCTGCATCCCGAAAAAGTGGCGGCTGAGGTGCGCCGCACCCGTGCCGCCATCGGCATCGCGCTCGACGGAGACGCCGACCGCGTGATCCTGACGGACGAGCGCGGGGAAATTGTCGACGGCGACCAGATCATGGCCATCCTGGGCACGCGGCTGCTGGCGCGCCAGGCACTGCCGGGGAACACCGTGGTGGCCACGGTCATGTCGAATCTGGGTTTGGAACGGGTGCTGGCCGCGCGGAACGGAACCCTGCTGCGCGCCCCAGTGGGCGACCGCTATGTCGTCGAGGCCATGCGAGAGCAGGGGTTTGTCTTTGGCGGCGAGCAGTCGGGACACATCATCTTTCTTGAGGAGGCGACCACCGGGGATGGCTTGCTCGCGGCCTTGCAGGTGTTGTCAATCATGGTGGAGGAAGAGCGCCCGCTGTCTGAACTGGCCGCCATCATGACCCGCTACCCGCAGGTCCTCATCAACTTCGCGGTGGCACGCAAGACGCCGCTGCAAGAGTTGTCCACCGTCGCGGCGGTCATCGGCCGGGTGGAAAAGGCCCTGGGGCAAGACGGCCGCGTGCTGGTACGCTACTCGGGTACGGAGTCCAAGGCGCGCGTGATGATCGAGGGGACTGACGAGCACACCATCCGCGGCTATGCCGAGGAGATCGTGGCGACCATGCAGAAGGCGCTGGTACAATGATTCGTCTGCACGTCAACATCGATCACGTCGCGACGCTGCGCCAGCAGCGCGACACCATCTACCCAGACCCGGTGTTGGCCGCTGGCTTGTGCGAGTTGGCCGGTGCCGACGGCATCACCGCTCACTTGCGCGAGGACCGGCGCCACGTCCAGGAACGCGACGTGCGCTTGTTGCGCCAGACCGTGCGCGGCGTGCTCAATCTGGAAATGGCAGCGGTGCTATCGATCGTGGACATCGCCCTGGAGGTCAAACCCGACTTCTGCACGCTGGTGCCCGAGAAGCGCCAAGAACGAACCACGGAAGGCGGGCTCGATCTGCGCGGGCAGGGCACCGTTATCGGCCGGGCGGTGCGCAGCCTGCGTGATGCCGGTATCGGTGTCAGTCTGTTCATCGATCCCGAGGAGGACGCGGCTCGGGCCAGCGCCGATCTGGGCGCTACTTGCGCCGAATTACACACGGGTGACTATTGCCATGCGGCTCTCAGCAGCGAGGCGGCGCGTCGTGAGCTGGCCCGGCTGGAGAAGGCAGGGCGAGCTGTGGCGGGCGCTGGGTTGCGCCTGGCCGCGGGGCACGGCCTCGACTACGCCAACGTTGGTCCCGTGGCGGCTCTGCCTTTCATGGAAGAGCTGAACATCGGTCACAGCATCATCTCGCGCGCCGTGCTGGTCGGAATGGAGCGCGCTGTGATCGACATGCGCGCGGCCATGGCAGCCGGCGCCAGGAACAAGGAGTAGGGATCCCTTGGCCTTGGTACTTTCCGCAGCTCAGATGAAGGCGGTCGACCGCGCCGCCATTGACAAGCTTGGGCTGCCAGGCCTGGTCTTGATGGAGAACGCGGGTCGCGGAGTGGCCGAGATCATTGCCCGGGAGAAGCCCCGCCTGTCTGACCTTGACGTGCGCGTGGTGTGCGGCGCCGGCCAAAACGGTGGTGATGGCTTCGTGGTGGCTCGGCACCTGCTCGACCGGGGCGCCCAGGTGCAGGTCTTCTTGGCCATGCCACGTGAGAAGATGACGGGTGATGCCGCGGTTTTTTCGCGCGTCTTCGAGGCGTTGCCCGGCGCACTGGTGCGCGATGCTTCGTTCGAGGAGGATGCCACCACCTGGCGCACGTATCTCGCCGGGGCTGACGTGATCGTAGATGCCGTGTTCGGCACCGGGCTGCGTTCCGACGTGACCGGCCCGGCCGCGGCGGCCATTCGCGCCATGAACGCGATCGACTGCCTGCGCGTCGCGGTCGACATTCCTTCGGGACTGGATGCCGACACCGGCGCCGTGCGCGGGGTCGCTTTGGTCGCGCATGTGACGGCCACCATGGGCTGCCGCAAGCTTGGGTTGGTGTTGGATCCCGATGCGCCAGTCGGGCGGATCGAAGTCGTGGATCTGGGGGTCCCACCCGACGCGGCTGTGGAAGCCGCCAGGGCCGAGGGGCCGCTGTGCTACTGGCTGCAAAGCGAGGGTGTGGCGCGGATGCTGCCCCGACCAGGTCCGGGCGCCTACAAGGGCACGGCCGGTCACGTCCTGGTCATCGCCGGGTCGGCTGGCAAGACAGGGGCAGCGCTGCTGGCAGCGCGGGCGGCCTTGCGCACCGGCGCGGGACTCGCCACCGTGGCCACGACTGCCGCTGGCCAGGCGGCGCTCGACGCCAAGGTGGTGGCCGAGATGACCGCCTGCTACGCCGATGGCGACGACGCGGATGAGGCGAGCTATTCGCGCATTCTGGCCCTGGCAGGCCGCATGAAGGCGGCGGCTCTGGGGCCGGGCATTCCCACGGGTCCGGGCATGGCGGCTTTGGTGCGCCGGCTGGTAGCCGAGTTGCCTATCCCGCTCGTGGTTGACGCCGATGCCCTGACCCTGTTGGCCGAGGACGCCGGCCCCGTTGTGTCGTCAGCCCGCACCGCTCGCATCCTGACCCCTCACCCCGGCGAGATGGCGCGCCTCTGCGGTCTGCCGGTGGCCGAGATAATGAGGGACCGATTGGGCCACGCCCGTCGACTGGCCGAGCGATCGCGTGCTGTGGTGGTCTTGAAGGGCGCGCGCACGGTGATCGCTTGCCCCGAGGGAACGGCCCACATCAACCCAACGGCCAACGCGGCTCTGGGCACGGCTGGCAGTGGCGATGTGCTTACCGGGGTCATCGCATCCTTGCTGGCGCAAGGGCTGGTGGCGCCCGATGCCGCCTGTGCCGGCGTGTTCGTGCACGGCGAATCGGCGGAAAACGCAATCCGGACGTTGGGCTCACACAATCTGATGGCGGGCGACTTGCCCGACGCGATCGCACGTACCCTGGAAGGGCTGCGCTTGTTGTAGACTCTACCAATGATCAAAGACACTATCGCCGCCGCGCTTTCGGCCGAAGGCCTGCAAGCCAATCAAGACAGCTTCACGATTCCCGAGGAACGCGAAGCCGTTTTCCTCGTGGCTGCCCCCGGCGATGTGATGCCGGTGAACAAAGTCGTTCGGGTCGAGCTGCGCGACAAGGTCTTGAGCCTGCAAACCGTCAAGGATGAGCACTTCTGGTTCACCTACGACCTCGTCCTGGGCCTGCGCCTGATCGCGGCCAAGCCCGGCAAGGAGCGCGTGGCGGGCTTCGCCAAGTAGCTTCGCGGTTGCAACCCAGCAAACGAGGTGGTTCACCTTCTCAACCAGCGGCGGTCGAGAACGCAGAGGGGAGAGGGGAGAGGGGAGAGCACAGAGTCGGAGAGAACGCTGTGATGTTCCGGCGTTCCAAAAGGCGCGGCTTGCGAAGAAGCGCGACGCCAGAAGTGCAGAGATCGAATGAGTGCCTGTCCGGTCCGGCTCTGTGACCTCTCCTCTCACCTCTGTGTTCTCAGCCGCGCGCGGCTATCGAGACGAATCAGCTGACGCCGTATGGTCGCGGCCGTCGGCCGTCAGCGGATCGACATCGACCAGCTGGCGATGGTGCTCTTGCCTTTGTAGGCAGGAAAGCCGAAGGACTGCATCTGATTCAAGATGCACATGGGCAGCGGCCCTTTGCCCTGACCATTGACCCGCACCGCCTTGACCCGTCCCGTGGGCTGGACCACGAAGTCGACCTCGATGGTCGGAACGCCCCTGCCCATGATGCAGGGAACGAGTCGGCGGTAGTTGGCGTGCATGACTCTGTCGATCGTGCCCTCGTCCAGGATGGCGTCGCCACCCCCTTGGCTTACGTCGCCGAGATCCATGTTGTTGTTGAAGTCTTCTGCACGGCCAGCCACGCCGCCCGGGCCGCTCCTGTGCACGCCACGCTTGTGTTCCGGGAAGGAGATCTTCACTTCCTTGAGGAACGCATCCACATCGGCTTCGCTCACGCGTGAGGCCAGGACGTCATCCTTGGCCGCCACGCGCTTGTGGATGAACCAGGCCAAGCCCCCGGCCAGTGCCAAGACCGCTGTACCGATGATGAGCAGAGTCCAGCGGCCCTTCTTGCGCTCAACGTGTTCGTGGGCTCGCTCAGCCTGTGCCCTTCGCTGCGCTTCGAGCCGGCGCTCGTTGAGCCGGGTGAATTCAATCAGCTGCGGATGTTCGCGAATCCTCTGCCGATCACCCGAATCCACATCGACGATGATGTCGTCGCCGGTGAAGATGCCCTTGTCCATCTGGGCCATCACTTGGGCCAGGGAGAAGGGGCCGAAGTCGAGTTTGTCCTTCTGGATGAGCCAGCGCTCGTACTCCTCGGTCAGGCGCACGGCATCGGCGACACTGAAGGACTTCCCCATGGTCAGCCGGACAGGCTTGGGAGGAGCGGCCGCGGCGGGTGAGCTTCCCGCCATGCTGGCAAGCACGGCCCCTAGCGCATCGACGAGTTCTCTTGGCCGGGAGAAACGCGTTTCCGGAAGGGGAGCCAAGCCGCGAGCCACCACCGCATCTACGGCGGGCGGAACCGCCGAGTTCACCTGACTGGGCGGCCACAGTGGCGAGGCCGGGGCATGACCGGTGAGCATTTCATAGAGGATCGCCGCGAGGGAGTACACGTCCGCTGCCGGCGAGGGTTCTTCGCCTGCCGACAACTCGGGCGCGAGATAGGCGCCATGCGAGTTGGAGTCGGGCCCACCTCGCCGAGCCAGCGCCGGCAACGCACGCGAGAGGCCCAAGTCGGTGAGCTTGACCCGGCCGGCGCCGGTAACCCGGATGGCGGCAGGATTGACGCCTCCATGGATCAGGGCCGAATGCACCGAATCCAGCGCGTTGGCCACATGCCCTAACAGAACATGGGCGTGATTCAGGCCGATCACATTGCCCTCGTTGCGCCGGGCATCAAAGATCTGTCGTAGACTCGCGCCGTCCACGGCCTCCGAGGCTACGTAGACGTGGTTGCCATCGAGGCCCCACGCAACCAGCGTCGCCAGGTTCTTGTGTGGCACGCGAGCAGCCTGGACAAGGTCAGCCTCTGCAGCGGACAGCGTCATTCCCTTCGCAGTGAAGACACGGAGGGATACCGAGGCGCCACCTTGAGAGTCTTGCGCTTGGTAGACGTCGCTGCCGCATTCCTCGCCCAAGAAGCGCTGGATCTGGAAGCGACCGCCGATCAGAGTGCCCGCCGCGATCTGGTTTTTCGGTTTCATGTCTGCGGAAAGCAAAGGGCTCATGGGCGGAGTGATATTACAGGCTCTTTCCCTATCGACGCTAACAGGAATTTCCGTTAGCCGGGGCGCAGAGTCAACCAAGCGACATGTCCGAATATGAATGGCGTCTTGCTGTACAAGGCCAAGGCGGAGGGAGCGAAGTCCTCGCTGCCCGTCGGTGGGGCGTTAAGAACTCCTGAATCGCCGCACCAGCTCGCGCAAGCGGCGCGAACCGCCACCTTCGCGAAACACGAATCGGATGCCGCTCTGCCCCGGACCAGCGTGATAGATGACACGTCCGGCGATGGCCATGGGCGCCACACCGCCAGGCGGCACCAGGTCCAGCACGACCTCGGTACCGAGAGGTGGGGTCACCTTCGCGCAAACCAGCGCGCCGTTAACACTGATTTCTCGTAGGTCGCCGTCTAGTGGCTCGGGAGCGCTGGCCAAACGGATCTTGACTGGCAAGCCGATGGGGATTCGTGTGTGCCGTCGGCGTGGCGTGGGTTTGCGTTGCCCACCGAGCGTCTCCAGCACGAAATCGCGCTTGGCCCCTTCTTCCGTCGCGAACTTGACCATGGCGCCAGCTCGCACGCGCAACCGGGGCAAGGCCGGCCGCCACGACATGACTGTGCCGCGAACAAAAACCCGGTTGGGCAGGGCCTTGCAGACGATCTCTACGACGACCTCGTCGTTCGGTGCGAGCTGTTTGGTGGTCGGACAGAAGATCCCGCCCTCGGGATGATCAGTATTGTAGAAACCGCGGAACTCCTCAGCACTCCTGCAACGGACACGCAGAATGTTCAATGCGTACCCCCTCCCAAAGGGGCCTGATACTGATGGTGGCCTGCCTAGCCTGATTGTACTAGCTTTCGCACTTCTTCGATGTCAATCCGTATTCACATCGGCGGCCGGCCTTGTTCGCCCCAAGAAGCCGCCGTGCCGGTCTTCGACAGAGGCTTCCTTTTTGGCGACAGCGTGTACGAGGCAGTGGGCACGAATCGCGGGCGGCTGGTCTTTCTCGACGACCACTTGGACCGTTTGGCCCGGTCCGCGGAGCGGATCTACCTGCGGCTTCCCCCGCGTGATGAGATCGTGCGAGCGGTGCGCGACACGCTGGCAGCGGCGGAGAACCCCGAGTCCCGCGTGAGGATTATTGTGACGCGTGGAGATGGAACCGTAGATCTCGATCCCGCCGCCGCCGGCCAGCCGCGCCTCGTGGTCATCGTCCAGCCGCTGGGCGGACCGTCGCCTGAGGTGTATGAGAAGGGCGCCGAGGTCGAGATCGTGTCGGTGACCAGAAACTCGCCGCGAGCCATCGATCCCGCGGTCAAGTCCGGCAACTACCTCAACAATGTGCTGGCCATGGGTGAGGCCCGGCGGCGCCGTCCCTCAGCCCATGAGGCCATTCTGTGTGCGGCCAACGGCAGCGTGGCTGAAGGAGCGACCAGCAATGTGTTCGCCGTGGTCGACGGCCAGATTCGCACGCCGGCGCTGGAGGTAGGGATTTTGGATGGGGTGACTCGCGGGAAGGTTCTGGCGTTGGCGCGAACAAACGGCATCACGTGTCATGAGATTCCATTCATGAGCCCAGACGATCTTCGGCAGGCAGACGAGGTCTTCTTGACCAGCTCCGTGCGCAGCGTGCTGCCTGTGACTCGGGTCGATGGGCAGGTTTTGGGTGACGGCAAGCCTGGCGCCGTGACCCGGCGGCTGATGGTTTCTTATCGTCAGCTGGTCGAGGCGCAAACATGAACCCCGCGCAGGCTGGACTGAAATTCTTCGTGTTGAGCGGCGCCATTCTGATCCTGGCCGGGGTAGCCCAGGCGCTCGTCCGGCCGCCCAAGGCGCGCGAACGCGGGTTGCAGCGCTATCTCAACGGGGCCACTGTCCGGGCCGTGGTGTTCGTGACTGTGGGGGTGCTGGCCATCATGGTGGGGCTCGGCGTGATTCGAATCGTGTGAGTTCGCCAAGGCAAGTTCTTTGAGCCGGGGAACCAGCCCGGCGGAACCTGATCCTTCATGAACGCTTCCCTAACGAGTCGGTATCCCGAACGCAGTCCACGCTCGGCGATGGCGCGATTGCCCGCGCTCGTCGCGGTCTTGGCGAGCGCTACGATGGTCTGCGCTTGCTCGTCGAGCACGACGGGTGGGGCGTCGACCGGAGGCAATCCCTCCCAGGCTGGCACAGTCAGTTCGGCGGGTGGTGTCGCGACTGGCGGCAGTCTCGCCACGGCTGGAGCGTTGGCCTCTGGCGGGACATCGGCCGTCGCTGGAACCGCCTCGACGGGCGGCTTGACTGCGACCGGTGGCGTTCCTCCTACCCCAGGCGGAACCACTTCTCTTGCAGGGAGCACCAGCTCGGGCGGAGCGACTGCCTTGGGAGGAAGCGCGGCACTTGCAGGGAGCACCAGTTCGGGCGGGTCGACTGTCTTGGGAGGAAGCACGGCACTTGGCGCGAGCACCAGCTCGGGCGGGGTGGCCAGTTCGGGCGGGGCGACGAGATCGGGCGGGGCGACTGGCTCGGGCGGGGCGAGTAACTCGGGCGGGGCGACCAGCTCGGGCGGCGCAAGCCAATCCGGCGGTTCCATTAGCTCTGGGGGCGTGGCGGGTCAATCGGGGACAGGCGGAGCGTCGGGCGGCAAGGGCGGAACAAGTTCTGGAGGGAAGTCCGGCTCGGGCGGAGCGACGGGCGGAACGCCCGGCGGAACCGGCGGCGGTTCCAGCACCGGACCGAGCTATCCCTACATCTTCTCGTGCTTCAACGACTCCGCGCCGAGTTCTGACCTGATCATCTATACGTCCAACGATGCGCTGAATTTCACCTTGCTGTACGACACCGGCTACACCGGGCCAAGCGGATATCTACGCGACCCGAGCATCATGAAGCACACCGACGGCAAGTTCTACGTGGCCTTCACCACGCCCCCGGATGCGGGCTGCTGCGGTTCCCAGACCAGTTTCGCCATTGCCTCAAGCTCCAATCTGAAGGACTGGACCACGGTCACCCAGGTGCCCAGTGGCATCGCCGGAGTGAAGAACGTATGGGCCCCTGAATGGTTCAAGGACACAGATGGGACCATTCATATTCTGGTCAGCATCGACAGCTCGACGACCTATCGCTACGAGCCGACAGACAACACCCTGACCAAGTGGGGCGCGGGGACGAAGATTGGGATGACTGGGGTCATCGACACCTTCATGGTCAAAGTTGGCGACACATACCACTCGTTCTCGAAGGGATCGTACGTCCAACATGGGACGGCACCCAGCCTGGATGGTCCCTGGACCTACGACGGAATAAGCCACTGGCCGGGCTGCAAGGAAGCGCCCGCCGTGATCGGTCTTCCCGACGGAACCTGGCGCCTCTACTGTGACGCCGGTGGGGGCGGTCACGAGAAATCCAGCGACGGTTCGGCAGATTTCAAGACTTGGACGACAGCGACGACGCTGCCCAATGTCGGCAACAACATCAGCCACGGCACCGTCATCAAGGGGAACTAGACCGCCGCGCGAAGCCGGTGGCCGGATCCGGCGGCCGGATCCGGATTCGGCGAGGGCGCGCGCAACGCGCGCGGGGTGGGTGGGGTGGGCTGTCCGTCCCGAAGTCCCCGAAGGGGGATTCGGAACCGGTTACCGGCTACCGGCCCCTGCACCCGCACCGCACCCCGCCACGCGGGATTCGACCTGCGTTGGACTTCGTTGAATCGTGCCCCGTGATCCGCTAGAAGGACACGCTTTCCCGGCACTGAAACATGATTGAACGCTATACGCGACCTGCGCTGGCCGAACTGTGGTCCGATGCCCATCGCTACGAGACCTGGCTGCGCGTCGAATTGGCCGCCTGTGGGGCCATGGAAGCCGCGGGCCGTGTTCCCGCGGGAACAGCCGAAAATGTGCGTCGGCGGGCCGCTGGCAAGCTGCAGGCCAAGCAGATTCTGGAAATCGAGGAGCGGACCAAGCACGACGTCATCGCGTTCCTCACCCACGTCGAGGAATTGGCCGGCGAGCCCGCGCGCTGGCTGCACCTGGGGATGACCTCTTCCGACGTGCTGGACGCGTCGTTAGCCATCCTGCTGCGCCAGGCAGCCGATGAGATCGTGGTCGGCGTCGACCAGCTCATGCAAGCGCTTGCGCGCAAGGCCGAAGAGCATCGCGCGACTCTGATGATCGGTCGTTCGCATGGCATCCACGCCGAACCCATCACGGCGGGGCTGGTGTTCGCCGGTTTTTTCTGCGAGGTCAGCCGTGCGCGACGGGCGCTGGTAATAGCGCGGGAAGAGATCTCGGCCGGCAAGCTGGCCGGCGCGGTGGGAACCTACGCCAGCCTTGACCCGGAGATTGAAATTCGCGCGCTGAGCGCCCTGGGTCTGCGTCCGGAAGTGGTGCCCACCCAGATCGTGGCGCGCGATCGCCACGCCGGCTACTTCATGGCCCTGGCCCGGCTGGGCACGGCGGTCGAGCGCATGGCGCTTACGGTTCGGCATTGGCAGCGGACCGAGGTCGGCGAGGCCATGGAAGCCTTCGGTCAGGGACAGAAGGGTTCGTCCGCCATGCCCCACAAGAAGAACCCGATCCTTTCCGAGAACCTGTGCGGGCTGGCGCGCCTGCTGCGTGCCTATGCCGGCGCGGCGCTCGAGGACGTGGCGCTGTGGCACGAGCGTGACATCTCGCACTCGTCGGTAGAGCGGGTGATCGGCCCGGATGCCACGGGGATCGCTGATTTCATGGTGCGACGGGCTGCCACCTTGATCGACGGCCTGGTGGTCAAGGCAGAGCGCATGCGCCACAACTTGGAGATGACCGGCGGGCTCTACTTCAGCGAGGGCGTGATGCTGGCTCTCGTGCGCAAGGGTTTGGCACGCCAGAAAGCCTATGAGTTGGTGCAGAAGCACGCCCTGGCGGCATCGGCTACGTTGGGCCAGCCGCCTGGATCCGCGCCCAGTTTCCGCGAGCGTGTGGGCGCTGACCCGGAGATCGTTGCCAAGTTGACCGTCGCTGATCTGGATGAGGCGTTCGATATCGAGCACCACCTGCGCTGGGGCGGTGTCATCATCGATCGCGCGCTGAGAGACCTAGACGCCTAGCAGCCGAGGGAGGCACGCCATGGTTTCCAATGAACTTATTCGAGCACAGCTTGTCAAGACACTGGAGAAGACCGACTTTCCTGAGTTGGGCGACAAGTACGTCGGCAAGGTACGCGACTGCTACAGCAAGGACGGCCGGCGCACCATCGTGGTGACCGACCGAATTAGCGCCTTCGACGTCGTGCTGGGCACCATCCCGTTCAAGGGACAGGTGCTCAATCAGATCGCGGCCTATTGGTTCGAGTCGACCAAGCAGATCGCGTCCAATCACGTGATTTCGGTGCCTGATCCGACCGTGATGGTCGCCGCCGAGTGCGAGCTTCTGCCCGTGGAGTTCGTCATGCGCGCCTATCTGACGGGCGTGACCACCACGTCCATCTGGTACCACTACGAGAAGGGCGGCCGCCTGTTCTGTGGCCACAAGCTGCCCGATGGCATGCGCAAGAATCAGAAGCTCGACAAGCCCATCCTCACGCCATCCACCAAGGCGGCCAAGGGCGGCCACGACCAGTCGGTGTCGCGCGGGGAGATTCTGGCGTCCGGCGCGCTGTCGGCCGACGACTTCGACCGCGCGGGCGAGATGTGCGCGCGCATCTTTGCCTTTGGCCAGAGCCTCGCGGCCCAGCGCGGTCTCATCTTGGTCGACACCAAATACGAGATCGGCCGGCGGCGTGACGGAAGCCTGTGCTTCATCGACGAGGTCCACACCCCCGATAGTTCGCGCTATTGGTACGCGGACGACTACCAGGCCCGTTTCGACCGCGGCGATGAACCGCGCGGACTGGACAAGGAATATCTGCGCCGCGTGCTGGCCGATCAGGGCTACCGTGGTGACGGTCCGCCGCCTCCGCTCTCGGACGAAGTTCGTTGTGAGGCAGCCCGCCGCTACATCGCGCTCTACGAACTCATCACCGGGCGGGGTTTTGTGCCGGACTTCGAAGAGCCTGCTGGCAGGATTCGGAGGAATCTCGGTATCAAGTAGGCGCGCGAAAGGCGGCTGAGAACACGGAGGGGAGAGGGGAGGGCACAGAGGGAAGCGAGAGGCAGCTGCCGACAGGATTCTCGCCCCTCATGGGCGTGGACGGAAGATCTGGGGCGTGGAGATGCAGATGCTCGGGAACCCAGGGTGCGCGCCTTTCGGGCTCTGCGATCTCTCCTCTCCCCTCCGTGTTCTCAGCCTACGTCAGCTTGAAATCGTATTCGCCAATATCAGAAACTGGGCTATTTGTCGGTCTTTTCAGCGTCGGCGAGACGTCGGTTTTCCTGCGACGAGGCGAGTGCGACCGCACTTTGCATCATGGTTTGAATCTGGGCCTGGGTCAGCCCGGCAGCGCCGCCCGTTCCCCCAATGTCGATGGGAACGGGGAATACGATGGTCGAACGCGCCTCGGCGGAAACTTCCACCAGCGTTTGGTAGAGCCGCAGCTGCAGCGCGCCTGGCGTGGACGCGATCATGCGCGCGGCTTCGGCGAGTTGCGCGGCGGCCTGCACTTCGCCGCCGGCTGCAATGACCTTGGCACGGCGTTCACGCTCAGCCTCGGCCTGGCGGGCCATGGCCCGCTTCATCTCCTGAGGCAGCTCGATGTCTTTCAACTCCACGGCGGTGATCTCCACTCCCCACTGCTCGGTGCGGGTGTCCAGGATATTTCGCACCTCGGAATTGATGCCTTCCCGGTTGGAGAGAATGTCGTCCAGCTCCAGCTTGCCAACCACGGCGCGCAAGGTGGTGGCCGCGAGCTGCAGAGTGGCGGGCAGAAACTCCTCTACTTCGAGGATGGCGTGGCGGGGTGACGCCACATTGGCGTAGACCACGGCGCTCACGACGATCGAAATGTTGTCTCGGGTAATAACTTCCTGGGGCGGGATCTGGATAGCCTGAATGCGGGTGTCCACGATGCGTGCGCGATCGATGCCGAACGGCAGCAGCATGACCAGGCCCGGCCCGGCCAGGCTCTTGCGGGCGCGTCCCAGGCGAAACACCACGCCCCGCTCGTACTCGCGCAGCACGCGCACGCCGGTCAGCAGAGAGATGCCGGTCAGAACAAGAACTCCCACGAGCAAAGCTTCCATGCTGCACTCCTTCTCAAGGGTAATTGTGACACAGTTGGGCGGGCCGCGGGGCAGGTCCCCGATCAGAAGAACTCGGTCTTCTGTGTTTGACCTTGCTTACCGTCGAGATTAGTCTCTCCCCCCTATTTCCCCGGGTCTGGCTTAGCCGCGTTTCGCAGGGAGGCGACATGCGCAGCGACGCGCACGATGATGAAATGCCAGAGGATGCAGGCCGGGCCGATGAATTTCATCGGCTCGAGCAGAGCTACGTGCGTGAAGAGCGCTGGGAGGACCTGGCCGGCCTGCTTATCGAGCGCATCGAGAGTGTCGCGGACGCCGCCGAGCGATCCCACTATCTGATGCGCGCCGCGCAGATCTTCGAAACCAACCTGGCCGACCCGGACCGCGCGTTCATCACGTTGCTGGCCGCGTTCCAAGAAGACCCTGCGAACGACGAACTGGCCACCGACCTTGCGCGCGTGGCCACTGCGCACAACCGCTGGCAGGATCTGCTGGCTGAATGCAACAGCCTGGTGGCCGCCGAGATGGCGCCGGAGTCCAAGCGTGCCGACATGCTGGTGGCCATGGCAGGCTGGTACCAGCGCGATCTCAACGATGCGGCTGCGGCGGAGCAGTCGCTGGAAGCAGCCATGGCGGCCAATCCCGCCAACCTCGCGGCGCTGAATTCGCTGGTCACGCTGTACAGCCAGCGGGGCGACTGGTCACGCGTGGCGACCTATCTGACCACGGCATCCGCCAGCACATCCGATCCCTTGGCACGGGTACAGTTTGCGTTTGACGCCGCGGAGATCTGTCGCGGCTATCTCGGTGACATGGACGCGGCCGCCGAACAGTACAGCCGGGTGCTCGAACTTTCCCCCGGCCATCCTCAAGCCACTGCCGCGCTGGCTGAGATCGCGTGGGGCCGCAAGGACTGGGCGGTCGCTTTGCCGCTGCTCGAGGCATTGGCCGAGGCGGCGGAACAGGCCCTTGAACCCAGGGCACGGCTTTGGCAACGGGCTGGTTGGTCAGCGCAGATGACCGGCGACGTGGAGCGGGCTCGGGTCAACTACCGGCGCGCGCACGCGGCCGAGCCAGAGTATCTGCCCACGCTGCTCTGTTGGTCGCAGCTCGCCGAGGCCCAGGGATGGTGGCAGGACGTGCGCACGACCGTGCCCCTGGTGCTCGCCCAGGCTGAGGCCAAGCTGACGGCGGTCGATCGCGCCGAGCACCTGATGGCCCTGGGCCAAGCCCACATGGAGCTGGGGGATGCGAGTGCAGCCGCAGGGGCGTTCATGAAGGCACTCGAGCTGGCGCCCGACTTGCCCGACCTGCGCGAGGCGTTGGCCGAGGCCAGCGCTATGACAGAAGGGCGGGGACCTTCCGACGCGACCGCCCTCATAGAGCAGAATCGCGTGCTGCTGGCAGGGGCTGCGTCAGCCGATGAACGCTTCGAGATTCTGGGCCGAATCGGCCGTTTGCAACGAGAGGAACTGAACGACCAGCGAGCTGCCCAGGAGACCTTTGAGCAAGCGCTTGCGCTGCGTCCCCACGATCCCGAGACCCTGCACGAGCTGATGGAGATCTACACGCTGCTGGAGCAGTGGCGGCGCGCGGTGAATGTGCTGGAGCAGCTCGTCGAGACCGAGTCGGGCAAGGACAAGGCTCGCTACCTGGTTGCCATCGCCAATATTCTGAACTACGAGCTGCAATCCCCGGTCGAGGCCGTCGAGCTCTATGACCAAGCGCTCGACGAGGACCCGGACGACCGCCGCAGCTTCGAGCGCATCGAGCGCATCCTCGGCAGCCGGCAAGACTGGCGCGAGCTGGCGCGGGCCTACCGGCACATGATCAAGCGGTTGGGCGCTTCTCCGCCTGCCGACAAGCGAGCCTACCTGCTTGCCCTGTGGCGCGGTTTGGCCGAGATCTCCCGGGTTCGCCAGGCGGACTTGGCGGCGGCGGCGGCAGCTCTCGAGGTGTGTGTGTCGCTGGCTCCGGAGGACAACAAACAGCGCGAGGCGCTGGTTGAGGTGTACGAAGCGCAGGGAGCCGGAGGGTTCGCCGGAGCAGTCAAGCTGCGGGAGCAGCTGTTGGCCGCGGCCAGCGACGCAGAGGGAGCCGCCCAGCAGATCCGGGCCTTGGCCGGACTGTACGGCGAGCACCAGCGCTACGACGGAGCTTTCTGTGCCTGTGCCGCGCTTTGCGCACTGATGAAGGCCAATACCCAGGAGAAGGCATTCTACGCGCAACACGCCTTGCCGGGTGTGCCCCTGGCCAAAGCCCAGGTGAGCGAGGGTTTGTGGCAGGGTTGGGTGTGCACTCCGCGCCAGGACCGCCGCATCTCCCAGGTGCTGGCGGCGGTGAGCGGGGGCGTGACGATTTCGCGGGCCAAGGATGCGCAAGCCTGGGGGCTCGACATCAGCCATCGGGTCGATCTGACCAGGGACAGCTCGTCGGTGTCGCAGATTCTGGCCTACGTCAGCCGACTCATCGGCGTGTCCCTTCCCGCCGTCTACGTTCCACCGACCGCGCTGGACGAGATCGACCTGGTGATCCTGCTGGAGGGTAAGCAGGTGCTTCCGGCCTTTGTGCTTGGCGGAGGACTAGTAACCGGCCGGACCGATCGTGAGTTGGCCTTCCGGCTGGCCAAGAAACTGGTCGGACTGCGCGCCGATCATTTTCTGTTGTGGCCGCAGGTGGTACCGACGCAAATCGAGCTGCGGGTCATTCTGGCTGCGGCGATCAAGTTGCTGCGGCCCGAGTTCGACTTGCCCGACACGGATCCGGCTGCCGTGCGCAAGTACGTCTCGTTCTTGCACAAGGTGCTGCCGCAATCGCAGTTGATATCCATGAACGCGGCGGTTGAACAGTTGGTGGCTGATCCCGCCTCCATCGATCTGAGCGCGTGGGCTGCCGCCGCCGAGGAGAACGCCAACCGGGCTGGTTTGCTCGCTTGCGGTGACGTGGTGGCAGTGGCGCGCGAATTGGTCAAAGAGGCGCGCGCGCGCCGGGGTCGACCCGAGGAGGCCATTCTCGGTCTCGCGCGCTGGAGCGTGACGACCCAGCACCTCGAATTGCGCGAGCAACTCGGCCTGGCCCTGGTGGTGGACGCGCGGGCCGCGGACACAGCCCAGATTTCCTTGCGCACGGGCCGGCGGACGTAGAGGCGACCTGCGCTCGCCCATCATCCCCAACTAAATGGACGTTGGTTGCGGGGACAGCTAACGTCGTGGCCAGTGTCCAGCGCACTTCGTTCCTCGGCTAAGGTCAGCGTCGCCATTCTCGCGTCGCGGGTACTGGGCGTGGTGCGCGACTCCATCTTCGCACGAGTGTTCGGGGTCAGCGGGCTGACCGACGCCTATGTGGCGGCGTTCCGCATTCCCAACCTGCTGCGCGATCTGTTCGCCGAGGGCGCGCTGTCGAGCGCGTTTGTCCCGACCTTCTCCGATGCGCTCACCAAGGGCGGCCGCGAGCGCGCCTTCAGGCTTGGCAATCTGGTTCTGGGAGGCGTGCTGGCCGTCACCGGCGGTCTTACCCTGGCCGGAATGGTCTTCTCTGACCAACTGGTTTCGTTGATCTCGCGCGGTTTCGGCGGCAATGCGGCCCAGGTCGCCCTGGGCGGTCTCTTCGCGCAGATCATGATGCCCATCTTGGCCTTGGTCAGCGTCAGCGCGGTGTGGATGGGCATGCTGAACGCCCAGCACCACTACCTGGCCCCCGCCTATGCGCCGGCCATGTTCAATGTGACCAGCATCGTGTGCGGCGTGGCGCTTCTCATTGCGCATCCGTCGGACCGCAGCGGCCTCGTCGTGTGGAGCGCGGGGACTGCCGCCTCGGGCCTGGTGCAGGCGGTGGTGCAGCTGCCCAGCCTGTGGCGCTTGGGCTATCGCGTGCGGCCGACGCTGGCCGGGCTGTGGCGCGATTCCGACGTAATTCGAATCGTGCGTCTGATGGGGCCGGCGACGGTCGGACTGGCGGCAGTGCAGATCAACATATTCGTCAACACGCAATTCGCCGCAGCCCTAGGCTCAGGGCCGCTCACCTACCTGCAGAACGCATTTCGTTTGTTCTACCTGCCCGTAGGGCTTTTCGGCGTGGCGCTGGCCACCGTGACCACGGCGCGCGCGTCGCAGGAAGCGGCCCGCGGCGATCGCGAAGCCCTGGAGGCGCGCGTGGCAGAGGGCGCGCGCGGCGTGTGGCTGCTAGCCCTGCCCAGTGCGGTGGGGCTCATCGTTCTGGCCAGGCCGGTGGTCGAGCTGCTCTTCCAGGGTGGCAAGTTCGTGGCGGCCAACACGACGGCCACCGTGCCCATCGTGCAGGCGTACATGCTAGGGGTGTTGCCCTACAGCTTGGTCAAGGTCTTGTCGCCGGCCTTCTTCACTGTGGACCGGCCGCGCATTCCCATGTTGGCTTCAATGACTTCAGTGGCGGCCAATCTTCTGTTCAACGGACTGACCTACCGTCGCCTGGGAGCGACCGGGCTGGCTCTGGGCACGACGGTTGGGGCGTTGGTCAATCTGGCGGTGTTGCGGCTTTGGTTCGGCCATGTGGTCGGCCGCGCCTCGCGACCGGGCCGTGTCTATGAAGTGGTCCGGCTGGTTATCTGCAACCTCGTGCTCGCGGCGGTGGCGGCAGGGGCTTGGTGGGCGAGCGCTTGGCTGCTCACCCGCGCTGGCATCACGTGGCCCTGGGGCACGCGCCGGCTAGCCCACGCGATCCTGCTGTTTGCCACCATCGGCGCAGGGTTTGCCAGCTACGGTGTGGGTCTGAAGCTGCTGCGTCTACCTGGCGCCGAGGAGATTTGGGACTTGCCCAAAAGGATCTGGGCGCGGGTGAGAGGCACGCGCTAGCGAGTACCGCCACGAATTTTCGCAAGGCGGTACTACGTCGTCCTGTCTTTGTTCGCACCCGGGTCGTCCGCGGCGTTCATGGCCGCGGTCGTGCGTCGGTTGGAGATCAGACGGGGCAAATCGGCCAGGGCTTGCTCCAGAGTGACGGGCTCGTCAGGGGTGCGCTGCAGGAGAGACTCAATCTCGTCGGTACCACCTAACAGCATGCGGGCGCGATCCGCGGCCCGTCGCACCGATGTGTCGTCTGCCCATTCGTCTGGGCCGTCGGGGCTGGGTGATTTAGCCGAGCCTCGAGCCGCGAGCGACGCTCCGCTTGGCTGCCGGGGCAGGACGATGGGCACGCCGCTGACGGGTGTGAGCCTTACGGCGTTCTTCCTCTCCAGCAGGCGATCCAGCAGCGGCCGGCACTCGGGGTCGAGAAAAGTGAATTGCACGCCCATCCCGTGGGCTCGGTGCGGCTCGGCTGGGTTGAACTCGCGCACCCAAGTCACGCGGCCCGACCCCCACAAAACGGGAGATCCTTGCGCCAGGGCGATCTCGAAACGGATCACCTCGCCCACGGGCCGCGGTTTGCGGCTGGCCAAGAAAACACCGCCCCGGGTCACGTTGGGCGCAAAGCGCGCCACGAACGCGTCCAAGTCGGGGTAGCGCAAGTTGAGTCGCACCAAAACGGGGGCGGGATCGTTCGTTGCCACGGCAAATCGAGTATCGGTCTCCGGGCTCAAGGGGTCAACCGCATCCGTGCCACCGTAATCCTGCGGCAAACGGAGCGAGGGGGCGGCTTTCCTCGAAAGGACGGGCCTTTTCACGACCAAGCCGGCTCAAGCGATTCTTGAGCCTGCGATGAGCCGGAAGGGCACTACCTGTCCAAAGTGCCTATTTCAAACAAGGCCCAGCGCTGCGCACAAGAAGTTCCACCCCCAAGCAGTTGAGGAGAATCATGCCCACCATGCGACGCCTTTCGCTGTTCCCATTGTTGACGCTTGTCGGTCTGATGGCCTGCTCGGGAAGCAACTCCCAGGGACCGCAGGGTGGCGCCGGAGGGACGCCACCGGCTACAGGGGGATTACCGAGTGGGGCCGGAACGACCGCTGTGGGACCGACGGCCGGCGCCCCGACAGGGGGTACCACGACCCCTGCTGGCGGAACAACGGTTCTGGCAACGACCTCGGCAGCCGGCGGAACAGCGGTTCCGGTGACGACCGCTGCGGCTGGCGGAACGACCGTTCCTGAGACGACTTCCCCGGCGGGCGGAACGGCCATTCCTGACACGACCGCTGCAGCCGGCACAACGGCCGCGGGTGGTAGCGTCAAGCCCGGAGGCACAACGGCCGCGGGCGGATCCGCCGTGGGTGGTAGCACTTCACCAGCCGGTGGTAGCACTGCGGCCGGTGGCACCACGGGAGCAAAGGGTGGCACGACCGGCGCGACAGGACCGGCAGGCGCCTCTGGATCAGCGGGCAAGACAGCCGCAGCAGGGACAACAGGCTCGGCCGGAACGACCGGCGGAGGCGGAGCGGGCGCAGGAGGGCCGCTCCAGCCGGGAACCCAGCCGGGGACTGTCCCGGCAGGATACCCCACGCCAACAGCGCAAGACTACGCCGTGTGCCAGTCGGCGGCAATGTCCGGAACCCTCTGTCCCGGCGGCGGCGCCGGGCCAACCTGTATCGCATGTCACTTTGGAGGCTCGGCGGGGGACTACGCCGTGACTGTCACTCTTGGCGGGGCCGCCGCGAGCCAAACCTACGTGAGTGCGGAAGCAAACCGAGGCCTGTTGGCCCCGGTGACCATCAATCCGGGCCAATCCCTGACGTACGCCTTTGTGGTGGATGTCCGAACCAAGGAGAGCGAGCCTGCTGAGGACGTGTCCGCCGGTACCCCAGGCCTGGACATGTACTTCTCCGGCCCGACGGCAACTCCCCCAGCTATCAGCGCCATTGGACATGCCCTGGTCACAGCGGCCGATAGGCCCACCATGCTGTTTATCGCCAGCGATTCGACCGCGTGCGACCAACCTGGTTCTGGATTTGGCGGCTGGGGACAGATGCTGCCTGAGTATTTCGCGCCGCCGATTGATGTCGCCAACTATGCCGACAGCGGCGAGAGTTCCTCGTCGTTCTACGGTAACTCGCTGTTGTGGGGCGCCATCAAGTCGCACTGGACCGCGGGCGATTGGGTGCTCATTCAATTCGGTCACAACGACAAAGGGGTGGCCGACAGCACGGTCCAGACAAACCTCGAGAAGTATGTAACCGACGCGCAAGCCGCGAAGGTCAACGCAATTCTGATCTCTCCTCCGGCTCGCGTCAGCAGCATTCCAGTAGGCGATCAATCCAGCCTGCATGCCGTGTCGGCGTCTGGGGCCGCGAAGGACAAGAGCGTGCCCTTCATCGACCTCACCGCCCTCTCGACCGCCTGGTACAACGGTCTTGGCATGACCAAGACGGAAGTGCTGGCGGCGTACCACGCGATGGGGACTGACGCAACGCATACCAGCATTGCAGGCGCGGAGAAGCTCGCAGGTCTCGTCGCCGGCGCAATCAAGACCCAGAACATCAGTGGACTGGTCGAGTACCTGAGGCAGTAGACGGCGTGATCGCCACGCAGCCTCACGGCCGCAAGGGCGAAGTGATTCGTCTGGACAGCTACCCGTCGCCCGTCGCGGCCGCGACCGCGGGCAACGCGAACCGCTTTCGCGCGTTCTCCGTGGTGGCTTCGGCCGCTTGTGACAAGGGGATGCCGCGAACTGCGGCCAGCGCCTCCAGGGTCTTGACCACAAAGGAGGGCTCGTTGCGCTTTCCGCGAAAGGGTATGGGCGCCAGAAAGGGCGCATCGGTTTCCACCAGGATCGAGCGCAAAGGCGCGTAGGCAGCCACGCCGCGGATTTCGTCTGCGGTCTTGAAGGTCAGGATTCCTGAAAAGGAAAGGTCCAGACCCAGATCAAGATAGCCGCGCGCATGGTCCAGGTTGCCCGAAAAGCAATGCACCACGCCGCCCGCCTCGCCAGCCACCTCCGCGCGCAGAATGGTGAGCGCATCCTCGTGGGCATCGCGCACGTGGCAGACAAAAGGCCTCCGCGCCGACCGGCTGAGCGCCAGGAATCGCCTGAAGACCTCGGCCTGCTTGTCGCGCGGCGAATGGTCGTAGAAGTAGTCGAGTCCCGTCTCGCCCACCGCTACCACGCGGGGGCTTTGCGCCAGCTTGTTCAGCGCGGGCCACCAGTCGTCCTCGATCTTGGCTGCGTCGTGGGGGTGGATGCCGACGGCAGCGAATACGTCGGGTTCGCGATCGGCCAAGTCTGCGGCCCGCTGCGCGGTGGCCAGGTCTGCGCCTGAACCGACGCAGATCATTGCGACCAGGCCAGCCTGGCGAGCCCGCTCCAGCACCGCGGGCAGATCCTTGGCGAAGTCGTCGAAATCTAGGTGGCAGTGTGAGTCGATGACAGGGACCATGGCCGGCGCTACTGGCCGAGGACGCCCAGAGCCTCCAACAACTTGGCCAGCCCGGCGTCGGGAGCAGGGCCGCAGTCAACTTGGAGGACGCGGCAGCCGTGCGCTTGCAAAGTTTCTAGATCGCCCAACCTTTGGGCGTCGCGTAGCACGCCGAAGGTGAACGGCTCGTCGGGAATGGGCAAGTCGGCTGTGACCGAGGCGCGAAGTTGCAGGAAGATGCCGGTATGGGGGCCGCCCTTGTGGAGTTGTCCGGTGACGTGGAAACAGCGTGGCCCGTAGCCCGCGGTGGTCGCAAGGCGAAGCCGATCTCGGCAAAGCGTGCGGATGGCGCCCAGCAAGCCATCGCGCTCGGGCGTGGGCTGGAAGAAGGCGTCAATGGCGAGATAGTCACCGGGCTTGGCCGCGGCCACGTGCTTCACGATAGCGCTGTCGGCGGCATCCACCGAGCCGAGCGCGACGGGAAGCGTGCCCGTCTGCCGATAGCCGTCGAGCAAGCGGCGGCTGGCTTGCCGGGCCTCGACGGTTTCGGGCTCGTCAAAAGGATTGACATCGAGCAGGCTGGCCGCCACCACGGTGGCAAACTCCCAACGAAAGAATTCGGCGCCGACATCGTACTTGTCGCCCAGCTCGATTTCGTAGACCGGATGTCCGGCGGTGATGATGGCTTCCAGTTGTTCGACCGCCGCGGCTGGAGATCCGCCACGCAGCTTCACCACGACAAACAACCGGTCCGCACGGTAACCCGACGGCGCGCACGGCGGCTCACTGTCTACAGGCACGATGCCACGTCCCTGCTTGCCGGTTGCGCCGGCGACGAGCTGTTCGATCCATGCGCCCAGCGGCGCCAGCTCGGGTGAGAAAAACAAGGTCAGCTTATCGCGGCCAACGGCCGCCAGCGCGCTCATGAGCGTCCCCAAGGTCACACCGGGGTTCAGCGTCGGCATCGGTTCCCGGCAGGCGGCGGCCATGGTCTTGGCGCGCGCCAGGAGGCGGCCGATGTCTATGCCCATGAGCGCCGCCGGGACCAGACCAAAGGGACCCAGCGCGGAGAAACGGCTAGTGATGGCGGCCGGGTTGTTGAACACGTGACGGTAGTGGTTGGCCGAGGCTCGTTGATCAAGCTGGGTGCCAGCGTCGGTGATGGCCACGAAGTGTTGGCCAGCCCGGCTGGCGTCGCCGTTCGAACGGTGCAACACTTTGGCCCAGAAGTAGCGCTCCAGCGCGCACACCTCTGGGGTGGCGCCGGACTTGGAAGCGACCACGAACAAGGTGCGCTCGAGGTCGATCGATGTCTCAACCGCCGCCACCGCTGCCGGGTCAGTGCAGTCGAGAACAAACACGTTGAGCCAGCCCGCGGCCGGTCCAAAGATCCGCGCCAACACCTCGGCCGGCAGCGCGCTACCGCCCGTGCCCACTAGCACGGCACGGCGGAATCCAGCTTTGCGCACCTGGTCCGCAAAGGCCGTGATGCCGGCCAGCTCGCGTTCCATCTCGCTGGGGGCGTCAAGCCAGCCCAGGTTGTGGCTGATGCCTTCGCCCGCGCGGCAGGTGGGTGCGAAAGCAGCGGCGTCTTTGCCCCAGAGGCTGGCCGGGATGCTCTTGGCGGCAAGATGAAGGTACTCGCTCTCGACGAGAAAATTGAGGGCGGCAGCGGTTTCCATGGCCGAGATCTTGGCGATGCGGCGACCGTGGCGGCCGCCGGCAAAGCCGGTGGACAGCCAGGTATCGACGATCTCGCAGGCATCGCTTTCGGCCAAGAGGCGGCCGCCGAGGCAGAGAACGTTGGTGTTGTTGTCGAAGCGCGAGAGGCGCGCGGCTTCGACGCTGGTGGGAGCAAAGGCGCGGATGCCACGCACCTTTCCTGCCGCAATGGCCGTGCCGTGCCCCGTGGCACACACCAGCACCCCGACCGAGCCGACATCGCTGCGGACGGCGTTGGCCACCAGGGCGGCGAATTCGGGGTAGTCGCACGCAGCCTCCGAGTTGGTGCCGAAATCCACCACCTCGTGGCCCTGGCTGCGCATGCGATCGACCAACTTGTTGCGCAGGGCGAACCCCGCATGATCACATCCTGTGTAGATCTTCACGGCGCTTTCTTTTCTTGCTATCCCAGCTTGAGCATGAAGATCGCTACTTGGAACGTCAACTCCATTCGCGCTCGCATGGAACGGGTGCGCGCGTGGCTGGCCGCGCAGGCGCCTGATGTGCTCTGCCTGCAGGAGACCAAGGTCGAGGACAAGGCCTTTCCTGCGGAGGAACTGGAGTCGCTGGGCTATCGCGTGGCCGCGTACGGCCAGAAGACCTACAACGGCGTGGCCGTGCTGGCGCGCCAGCCCCTCGACGACATTGTGCGCGGCTTTGGCGACGGGGTCGAAGATGCGCAGGCGCGTTTCCTGATTGCTCGTGTGGGCGGCGTTCGCGTGGGCAGCCTCTACGTGCCCAACGGACAGGCCGTGGGGACCGACAAGTTCGCCTACAAGTTGGCGTGGCTAGCGCGCTGGCGCGCGTGGCTGGCTGCCCACGCCGAGGCCAGCCAGCCACTGGTTCTTTGCGGCGATATCAACATCGCGCCCGAGGATCGGGATGTTTACGATCCCCAAGCCTGGCGCGACCAGGTGATGTGCCATCCCGACGAACGAGCTGCCCTGGCCGAGGTCCGTCGCTGGGGCCTGGTCGACATGTTCCGCCAGTTTCATCCTGAGCCGGGCCAGTACACCTGGTGGGATTACCGCCAGCTCGCCTTCCCCAAGAACCGCGGACTGCGCATCGACCACATTCTGTGCACCGAGACGATGGCCGCGCGCAGCCGGTCGGTGGTCATCGATCGCGAAGCTCGCAAGGGCCAGACCCCGTCGGATCATGCGCCGGTCGTCGCGGAGTTTGATGAAATGTGATCACAACCAATGCCGTAACCCATACGCCAGCCTCTCCAGCATCCGCTCAAGCAAGGGGCGCCGGTTGAACTGCTCCCAGCGGATTTCGGTTCCCGTGGCCATGTCTTCTAGCAACGTTGCGGCCAGGGCTTCGTTGCATTCGCGATCGAGCGCGTTGACGACCAGTTCCAGGTTGTAGACCAAGGAGCGGTGGTCGAAGTTGTAGCTGCCGACGGACACGAACTCGCGGTCCACCAAAAGGGCTTTGCTGTGAGCCGCTGGGTTATGTTGGAAGAGCCGGATGCCGGCCTTGAGCAGGCGCGCAAAGCTGGCTCGTGAAGCCAGATCGGCCAGCAGGCTGTCGCTGGAGACCGGTACCAGCACGCGCACATCCACGCCGCGGGCCACGGCGCGCGCCAGTCCGTTGATGAAGCCGACGTCAGGCATGAAGTAGGGGCTGACCAGATAGGCGCGTTCGCGGCTGGCTCGGATGGCGTGTAGAGCGGCGCGCCGAATGGAGAAGCGGTCGACCAGCTCGCGGTTGGCGACTACGGCCAGGGCGACGTTTCCAGCCGGGGCAGGGCAGTGCACACGCCTGCGTTTGAAACGGAAGCGTCGCTTGGCCCGCCAGTTCCATGTGCGCAGGAACGTCTGCTCGATGGCTTGCACCGCTGGGCCTTTGACCTCGACGGCAACGTCGTGCCAGCCACCTCCATCGTCGCTGGCGGCTAGCCACGCATCTGCCACGTTGATGCCGCCAGCGAACGCGATCTGGCCGTCGCAAACCAAGGTCTTGCGATGATTGCGTCGGATGAGGGTCCAGAAGCGCGGGCGCCAAAGGTGGTAAGGGTGGTAGGCCATGGTGTAGACGCCCGCCCGTCGCATGTTGGCGAAGAACCCGGGCGAGTCATGACGGCACCCGATGAAGTCGTAAAGCAAGCGCACCGAGATTCCGCGTCGGGCCGCGCAGCACAAGGCGTCCGCGAAGCGCCGACCGATCCGGTCGTCGTCGAAGATGTACATCTCCATCGATATCCGCGTGGAGGCTGCGTCGATGGCGTCCAGCCAGGCGGGAAACGCCTCAGCCCCGTTGCGCAGAAGGCGCACGGCGTTCCCGGTGCTGAGATCGCCCAGATCTTCGATGTAGGCCAAGACTCCCTCGGAATCGGCCGGAGGCGATACCAGCGGAGAATGGATGAGAGGAGGCGGTGCCACGGTAGCGACGAAACAGTCTAACTGAACTCCAACCATTTTCATGATTTGACCCCAGCGGGACTAGCGAGTAACTTCTGTCCCGCCACGATGGGTCGAGAAGAACACATAGAATTCCAGGGCCGCGTGATCGAGGTCTTGCCAGCGGGCAATTTCAAGATCGAGCTGGAGAACGGCCACCAGGTCCTCGCTCATCTTGGCGGCAAGCTGCGCAAGCACCGCATCCGCATCGTGCTCGGCGACAAGGTCACGGTTGCGTTGACTCCATACGATCCGACCCGCGGCATCGTCGTGTATCGCGGTTAGCCGCAATTCCGCGCTAGCCGCCGGAGGTCGTGGCCATGGCCGTGGCCGAATCCGGTTCCGCTGGCCGCTGGCCGGATCCGGTTCCGGCCCTGGATCCGGTTCCGGCTCCGGCACCGGTTTCCGGTCTCACCAGGGCAGGGCGGGCGCTCCGCTTTCGGCGTTGTAAGATAGGGGCTATGACACTGGCGTCTCTTTCGTTCGCTGTCGCAATCGTCTTGACATCAGCCCAGTCGGTGCCCGCGCCGACTGACATGGGCGCTTCGGTCGCCCCCCTGGTGGAGCGCGTGAAGGCCTCGGTGGTGACCATCCAGAGCATGAAGGTCATTCCCCGGGTTACCCATGAAGATCCTTTCTCGCAGTACTTCCGCGAACGCTTCGGCATGGGCGATGCCCCCAGCCGGCGCGAGACGCAAATGGGTTTGGGCTCTGGCTTCATCGTCAGCAAGGCCGGCATCATCCTGACCAACAATCATGTGGTCGCGGGGGCCGACGAAGTGTGGGTGCAGCTTGGCGACCAGCGGCGTTTCGAGGCGCGGGTGGTCGGCAGTGACCCGGCCACGGACGTGGCGGTGGTCAAGCTCAACCGGCCCCCCGGCGACATGCGGCCCGCCGTGCTAGGCAACTCAGAGCAGGTGCGAGTGGGCGACTACGTCCTGGCCATCGGCAACCCGCTGGGCCTGGGCCAGACCGTGACCATGGGCATCGTGTCGGCCAAGAACCGCATGCTGGGTGGCCAGATCACGCAGTATGAAGACTTCATCCAGACCGACGCGGCCATCAACCAGGGAAATTCGGGCGGGCCGCTTTTCAACTTCCGCGGCGAGGTCATTGCTATCAACTCCGCCATCCTGAATCCTGCCATGGCCATGAACATTGGCTTTGCTATTCCCATCAATCTGGCGCGGCAGATCGCCGACCAGATTCAACGTGGCGGCAGCGTGGCGCGCGGGTACCTCGGGGTCGGGACCGAGAACCTCACGCCCGAGAAGGCGAAGCGCCTGGGAATCCCGTTCGAGCCGGGCGCCCTGGTCAACGTCGTGCAACCGGGATCGCCGGCCGAGACGGCCGGTCTACGTCCCAACGACGTGATCGTCGAGGTCGCAGGCCGCCGGGCCGAGAACAGCGCAGGCCTGCAGCGCATCGTGCAGTCCCGGGCACCGGGCGAGACCGTGGCTGTGGGCTACCTGCGTGGCGGCCGGCGCGCGACCGCGCCAGTGCGTTTGACGGAGAACGCCGACCTGCGCGGCACCCAGGTGATGGGCATGGAGGTTATCCCCTTGAGTCCATCCGAGGTACAGGAGTTGGGGAACAGTGGGCTGAAGGTCGTGTCGGTCGACCGGCGCAGCCCGGCCAGCGGCAGCCTGCAGCCGGGCGACGTCATCACCCACGTGGTGCTGGGCACGCAGGGCAAGCCCGCCACGGCAGCGCTGCTCAAGCAACTGGAACAGAAGCTCAGCCGTGGCGGCGGGGGGCGACTGGTCATCGTGCGTGATGGCTATCAGCTGGTCCTCACGTTGGGGTAGCCAGTACCGGTTCCGGAACCGGTCGCCGGATTCGGATCCGGTTTCGGCCACCGGCCCCGGCCCCGCGGCGGTAGAAGGCTGGCCGATGGACCTGGTTTGAGCTAGACCACCAGCAGGACATGTCCAATCCAGTCTCGGCCTCGCTCAAGGCCCACGCGCCGGTCTTGCCGCCCACGCTCAAGCCGCCCGCGGATCCCGCGACCCTGGCCCACCGGCAGCTGCGCGACGGTCCTTTCTGGCAGCGCTTGCAGGCCTACGCCAAGGTGCCGGAATCAGATTTCCTCGACCACCGCTGGCAGGCGAAAAATTCCATCACCAACGTCCCGCGCCTGCTGGCCGCGCTGCAAGGCCTGGTTGATGCCGATTTCGTGCTCGACGCGGAGGAGGGATTTCGTCACGCGCCCATGCCGGTGCGGGTTTCACCCTATCTGCTTTCGCTCATCGACTGGTCGCGGCCCTACGAGGATCCTCTGCGCATTCAATTCATCCCGCTGGCCTCGCGCCGATTGCCTGACCATCCCAAGGTGGATCTCGACCCCCTGCACGAACGGCAAGACATGCCCGTGCCCGGACTGTCGCACCGCTATCCCGACAAGGTTCTCTTCCTGCCGCTCGACACCTGCCCGGTTTACTGTCGCTTCTGCACCCGCAGCTACGCTGTGGGCCTCGACACCGAGGAGGTCACCAAACTGCAGTTCGGCGTCGATGTCGAGCGCTGGCGTCTGGCCTTCGAGTACGTGGCTTCGCGGCCGGAAGTGGAGGACATTCTCATCTCGGGCGGGGATGTCTCGCAACTGCGCGATGAGCAGGTGACCTACATGGGCGAGGCCTTTTTGGCCATTCCGCATGTGCGGCGGATTCGCTGGGCCACCAAGATGCCGGCGGTCATGCCCCAGAAGATCCTTAGCGATAGCGCGTGGGTCGACGCCCTGACCGGCATTGCGGACAAGGGGCGCCGCCTCCACAAGGAAGTGGTGGTTCACACCCACTTCAATCATCCCGACGAGATCACGGCCATCACGCAGGCCGCGACCAACAAGCTTTTTGATCGCGGCATCACGGTTCGCAACCAGACCGTGCTTATCCGCGGGGTCAACGACACTCCTGCGGTCATGGGCGTGCTCATCAAGCGCCTGAGCTTCGTCAACGTGCACCCCTACTACATCTACGTGCACGACATGGTGAAGGGGGTCGAAGATCTGCGCACCACCGTGGAGAGCGGAGCGCAGTTGGAAAAGCAGCTGCGTGGGTTGACCGCTGGCTACAACACGCCGGCCACCGTGGTGGACACGCCGGGCGGTGGCAAGCGCGACGTGCACTCGTGGGAACACTACAACCGCGAAACCGGAATCTCGGTCTACCTCTCACCCGTGGTGCATCCGGGGCAATACTTTTGCTACTTCGATCCCATTCACTTGTTGCCGCCGTCGGGCCAGGCCCGCTGGGTCGATCCGTCGCAGCACGACCGTATGATCGCGGACGCGTTGGAAGAGGCGCGCAGCCGGCGATGAGTTTCGACGACGAGCTGGAACGCGCCTGGGCCCTGCTGGAAGCGGGCGATGAATCCGGTGCCCGGCGCCTGGCGGAGAAGCTGCACGGCGAGGACCCGGGCCATCCCGATGTGCTTCTCATACAGGCGGCCTGCTGCCGTCAGACGGGCGCCATCGAAGAGGCGTTGCAGCTTCTCGAACAGGCGGCCCAGGCTGACCTCAACTGGGCCGCGCCCGAGATCTGGGCCGCCGAAATTTTGGCCGAGGACCCCGAGCGGCTGGGCGAGGCGCTGCAACACGCAGCTGCGGCCCTCGACCGCGCCGAGGAGGAAGACGAGTTTCTCGAAGCCTTGGCGCTCAAGGCAGGGCTCGAGATCGATGTGGGCAAGCCGACGGCGGCCCGCAAGACCCTGGCGGAGTTGCCGCCTCTGCAAGCAGGTGCGGCATTGCCATCCGCCCTCGCGCTGGATTTCGCCCATTTGTTCATCGAGGTTGGCGATGTGGACGAGGCCACACAGCGTCTTCAGGCGCTGGTGGATGCGGACGACCGCGATGCCGACGCCTGGCACGGTCTGGGCCTTTGCGCTGAGGCCAGAAATGACGAGGCCGGGAAGCGCGGGGCTTGGCTGCGCGTGCTGGCGCTGGATTCAGAGAAGCCGCTGGCCAGGCCTCTCTTGTCGGAAGCGCAGATGGCAGAGGTGGCTGAGGCCGCCCTGCGCGAGCTGCCGCAACGGGTGCGCGAGCTGATCGCGCATGTGCCCATCTTGATAGTCGACCTTCCCGCACGCGAGGAGGTGGACAAAGGCCTGGACCCGCGCCTGCTCGGCATGTTTGCGGGCTCGCCCTATTCGGACGAATCCGCGATGGGGGGCCAGCCCCAGCTCACGCAGATTCTCTTGTTCCGCAAGAACCTGGAGCGCGCCGCGCACAGTGCCGAGGAGCTGGGCGAAGAAATCCGCATCACGCTCCTGCACGAGACCGGGCACTTTTTCGGGATGTCAGAAGAAGACCTCGCCGAGGTGGGATTGGACTGAGGGCGGGCAGTCGGCGGGGCCGGATGCCGGAGCCGAATCCGGTGGCTGGAGGCCGACGGGCGTCGGATACGGCCACCGGTTCCGGTCCCGGAAACAAGCTACAGCGTGAACAGATCAGGCCGGGCGGCGGCCTTGTCGATGGCGTCCCCCAACTCCTTCTTGGTGGAGGCGAGACGTTGCAGGATGAGCCGGATGTTGTTGTAGCGCTGCTTGTACTGCTCCATGCGGACCGAATCCGGCGACCCACTCATGACGGCCTCGAAAAGCGGCGTCTTCTCGATGGGAACGAGCTTGTCGCCCTCGGGCTTGGGGCCAACCTTGCGGGGGGTCCAGTTGGCGCCGGTGTTGGAACGAATCATGAAACCCTCGATGTCTGCGGCGCCGCAGGTCTCCGCGCCGCCTTTGCACACCGGCTTGCCCACCTCGACCAAAGTGGAGATAGCCAGCTTGCCGCGCGAATCGAACACCACGCCGTAGTTCACTCCCTTGCTGGCGTCTTCGCCGCCTTTGGCAGCCTGCTTGGCAGCAAAGGCTTCGAGGACGCTCTTATCAGCCTTGGTCCGCTTGATGTGGCGCTCGACCTCGCCGAATAGGGCGATGGTGTCGTAGTAATAGTTCATCAGGCGATCGATGGCCAGATCCTCGAGCAGGTAGTAGTTAACCTTGAAGATGCGCGAAGTATCAGGACGCGGGTCCAGCTTCACCTGCTCCAGATCCTCGATAAGCTTGTAGTCGAAGGCGAGGGGCTCTTGCTTGGTGGCCGCCAACCGCTGCGAACTCATGTTCACCTTCGTCGTGATCTCGGTGATGGTCTTCTGCATCTCGTCCAACTCGGTCTTGACACGCTTGGCGCCGAAGTTGGCTTGGTTGAACATGCGGCGGCCCACAGCAGACGCACCAAATCCAAAGCCGACCGCGCCGGCCACAAGGATGCCGATTATGAAGATAACCAGCGCGGCCATGCTGGCCGTCCGCCGCACGCTGACGGCCGGCCTGCCGTCGTCAACAGACTGCAGATCAAAGTGTTTGCCCTCGGGCGGTCGCATGGCAGCGAAGGGATCGTCAAACCTAGGCGCCGCAGCGGGAGCGCCCAGCGAAGGCGGCGGCGCAAAGGGCATCGGCGGCGCAAAAGGCATCGGCGGTGGCGGCGGTGGCGCCAGCGGGTTGGGAATAGCGCTCGGGCCAGGGGCCGGCGGAGCGCCGGGCCGAGGTGGCGCGACAGCTGGGCCCTTGGCGAGGCCGAGGCGGGCTTTGAGGTCTGCAATATCCCTACCGGGACCGGGCTTCTTCGGTTGCTCCAAGACATATCTCCGTGCGTGGTTCTGGTGCTGCCTCCCGGGAATTTCCCGAGGATGGCTCAAGATATGAGCGAGGTTAGGCGGGACCTGTCAAGCATAGACTCACAGGGAGAGATCACGCCCGGCGAGGTCACTGGTTGCAAGGTTGTATTCCTAGCACCACTACCATCAAAGCCACAGAAATTGAAAGTGGTAGAATCTTGGCCCGTCATGACGGGCCGGCCGGCCAGGTCAGTTTTCGATGTGCTCGCGCCAGATGTCAGTCGTGGCGGCCAGCGACAAAGCGGCCGATCTGCTCTGCCGAAGCCCGGGGCACGCGGGTGAAGCGAATCCCCACTGGCCCGCGTGAGCCCGATGCGAACACGGCCTCGCCCGAGGCGGTGACGATTTCCGAGCTGCCGGGAAGCTGAAATTGCAGGCCCATGAACCGCGTCGTCGCCGCTGGCTCACCGAGCGGCACGACACGGATTCCGGTGCGGCTGATGTTTGTCGCCCGACAGAGGTAGGGGTAGCCGTTCAAGAATCGGTTGACGAGAAGGTCAACCTTTCGGCGACGTTCACCTCGGCGGTCGCGGTTGTCAGTACTCGACTGAGACTTGGGCGAGCACGATTTGGTATGCATAATTCCTACATGTAGGTCAAAGTGCGTTTCTTGTCAATTTTTCTTGGCAAGACCGACGATGACTGGCTCAACTTGCCGAAACTAACGATTGGCGAGACGCGCCATTCTGGATCAGCCCATCATCACAGTCGAGTCTGCTACCGCGCCCTCTGGCGTCTATTCGCAGTCCCTCATCTTGACTGCCCGCGTGCCAGGTGCTGATATTCCCCCCGGCGCTCGTCGCGTGTTTCGCTGTCCTGACGAAGCGCGCCTGATCACTTCACCCCAGCCAGCCCGAGGAGCCACATGTATCGCATCAGAATTGGACTGATCGCCGCGGCACTGATCCTGGTTGCAACGGTCTTCTTCTTCCTTTGGGTCACGTCGGACTTGAAGGCAGCGGCGACTCAGGATGCCGAGGCCAAAGTTTCGCGAGCCCAGTCGATCTATCAACAGATCAGCCGACTGGTGAGCCTCGATTTGGCCAATCTCGCTGCAGAGCTGGGACGCAAGCCCGCTGTGGTCGCGGTGTTCGACAATACCGAGGAGACCGCTTTGCGCCAGGCGGCCTTCGACGAGTGCGAGAAGCTCAATGCCGCACTGGAGAAACAACAGCGGAAGGCCGACATTCTGGCCATCCTGAATTCCACCGGGAAGATCATCGCTCGCAATCTGAACCCCAACGCCGACTACGGCGAAGATCTGCGGGCCAAATACCCAGCGGTCGCCCAGGGGCTCAAGGGAATTCCGGTCAAGGATATTTGGACGTGGCGCGACGGGGGCGTGCACGTGGTGGCGGTCGCCCCGATCACCCGGCCGGATGGCACGACAGTCGGGGCGATGCTGGTCGCCTGGGTGGTGAGCGCGAAGACCGCGCGGGAGAACCGCGATCTTCTGGGCACGGAAATCGGATACTTCCACGCGGACAAGGTGTACACCTCAAGCTTCGTGTCTGCCGCCGACCCCTCGAAGGAGGATGTGGCCAAGACGCAGGCCCTGAGCAACTTCCTGTTCTCCGGCGACAGGCTGGCCGCGGTGGCGCTCTCCAATTCCGCCGGCACACAGGTGGCCCACTGGTTCCTCGAAGGCCGCGACTATGCTGTGGTGGCGGCCCCGATGCCGGGGAATTTTGCAGACAAGACCAGCGGCTTCGCCATCCTCGCCTCATTGAGCGACGGCATGAGCCGGGTGCAGTCCCAAGGGATGAAGGTTCTCTTCCTGGGCCTGCTGGCCGTGCTGGTCGCGCTGATTGTGGCGGCCATGACCGCACGCCGGTTCATCGCGCCGCTCGACAAGATTGAACTGGGAGTCGCCGAGATCATCAACACCAACATCGACTACACCTTCAAGCCCGTGGGCCCCGATTTCGAGGGACTGTCAAACAGCCTGAACGTCATGTTGGCCCGTTTGCTTGGACGGGAGGAGCCCAACGAAGAGACGGTTGAAGAGGAAGAGGACGACGCCGCCACCAAGCGCTGGAAGGCCGACCTCATGAGCATCGGCAACACCGAGGGCACGGCTTCGCCGGCTGCGGTGGCGGCCTTGGCCGAGGAGAGCGAGGCGGCCTACTACCCGAGGCTCTTCAACGAATACATGAATGCGCTGAAGGCCATCGGCCAACCCACGGTCGGACTCAGCGTGCAGTCTTTCATGGCCAAACTCAGCCTGGCCGAGGCCGGACTGCGCGAGAAGTGGGAGTGCAAGAGCGTGCGCTTCCAGATCGTGACCGAGGGCGCGGAGATCTGGTTCAAGCCTGTGAAGATCGCATAGCTCTCGAACGCGCAGCCTGCGAACAAGTCGATTCGTCTTGTCGGCCACCCTCCGCTGGAGAACACAGAGGTGGAAGGGGTGGCCACAGAGCCGGAGGAAACCAGCGGTCATGGCAGTCGCTTCTGGTCTTGATGTCCTTTGCGCGGAAAGGCTCGATCTGTGCCGGGGACGGCGGGTGAGCGTGCTCTGCCATCCTGCCAGCGTGGACGCACAATTGATCCACGTGGTCGATCGCCTCACGGCGGCGGGCGTGCGGCCGGTGCGCCTTTTCGGCCCCGAGCATGGGGTGCGGGGCGAGGCCCAGGACATGGTGAGCGTCGACGGCGAGCGCGATGGGCGCACCGGGATACCGGTCACCAGCCTCTATGGCCAATCGCTCGGATCGTTGCAGCCAACCCAGGAAGCGCTGGCCGACACCGACGTGTTGCTGGTCGATCTGCAGGACATCGGCACTCGTTACTACACCTTCGTCTGGACCATGGCCCTCAGCATGCAGGCGGCGGCCCGAGCCGGCGTGGCCGTGGTGGTGCTCGATCGTCCCAATCCCCTCGGCGGCAGCGCGATTGAAGGCGGAGAAATCGAACCGGGCTATGATTCTTTCGTGGGCTTGGCGTCGCTGCCGGTGCGCCACGGCCTGACCATCGCCGAGGTGGCGCGGATGGTGCGGGCCGGAATTTCGTGGGGCGAGCCGCGCTTCGCTTCACCTCTCGATGTGGACCTGACGGTGGTGCCCATGCGGGGCTGGCGCCGCCATGACTTCTACGAAGCGACCGCTCTGCCTTGGGTCATACCGTCTCCCAACATGCCCACCGTGGACACGGCGTTTGTCTACCCCGGCCTGTGCCTGGTTGAGGGCACCAATGTTTCCGAGGGGAGAGGAACGACCCGGCCTTTCGAGATCATCGGCGCGCCCTTCATCGACGGGTTTCGCCTGGCCGAGCGGCTGGCGGGCCACCGGCTTCGCGGCGTGCTCTTTCGTCCGCTCTGGTTCCGCCCCACCTTTCACAAGTTCGCCGGTCAGGTCTGTGGCGGGATCCAGGTTCACGTCACCGACCGCACAGTTTTCCAGCCCTATCGCTGCGGCGTCGCCATCCTGCGCGAATTGCGCGAGGTGGGCGGCGAGTCCTTTCGCTGGCGGTGCGAACCCTACGAATTCGTGTCCGACCGGCCGGCCATCGATCTTCTCAGCGGCAGCGATGCCCTTCGCACCGGCATCGAAGGTGGCTTGTCGCTGGCCGCGCTGGAGGCGACTTGGTTGCCGGCCCAGCGTCGCTTCGCGGAGCGCCGCCAGTCGAGTCTGCTCTACCGGTAGGTCCGCTCCTGCGCTCTTGTGTTCTTCTCGCGAGTGTCCCGTTGGGCAAGAATATGAGGTAGGTTCACGCCATGCGGGTGGCAATTTTCGGCGGCAGCTTCAATCCGCCGCATGTCGGGCACCAGTTGGTCGCGCTCTACGTCCTGGAAACGGCTGCGGTGGACGAACTGTGGTTCGTCCCCTGCTGGAAGCATCCTTTTGACAAGGCCCTGGAGGCGTTTGCCGATCGCCTGCGCATGTGCGAGCTGGCCGCCGCTGCTTTGGGCTCGCGCGTGCGCGTCAGCGACGTCGAGGCTCAGTTGGGCGGGGAGGAGAGCCCGACCTTGCTGACCATCAAGGGCCTGCGGGCGCGCCATCCGGAGCATGAATTTCTCCTGGTCATCGGCGCGGACCTGCAGCCGGAATTGCCGTTGTGGTACGGGGCGGACGAGTTGCGCCGCTCGGTGCAGATGGTGGTGGTGGGGCGCGGCGGTTTTGCAGGTGGGTCGGCTTTGGCCATGCCAGCGGTCAGCTCCACCGAGATTCGTGCGCGGCTGCACGCGGGTGAGCCCGTTGACGGCCTAGTCCCGCGCAACGTCCTCGGCTACATCCGTCAGCGCGGGCTATACGCGAAATAGCCTGGAGGAAGTTAGCCAGCTCTTACGCCAGACACGTGGTTTGCAGCCGGCCGCTGGCATCACAATGCAGCCCCAGCCGGGTTCCCCGCCGCAAGCGGCCGGACACAATCTCAGTGGCCAGCGGACTTTCCACCATGCGTTCGAAAGCGCGGCGCAGGGGGCGCGCCCCCAGGCTGCGATCGGGCTCGGACTGGAGCACTTGAGCGACCACGCTGTCATCGATGGCGAACGAGATCCCGCGTTCGGCCTGCAGCCGACGGCTGGATGCCAGCGCAAGGCGCGCGACAATAGCCCCCAGCTCGGACTCAGCCAGCGGCGCGTAGCAGAGAACCTCGTCGATTCGATTCCACAGTTCGGGAGGCAGGCGCGAACGCGCCAGCGCCTGAATCGTCGACACGGCAGGCGACCGGCTCCGCCGGTAGCACTCACTGCCCAGGTTCGAGGTCATCACGATGGCGCTGGCCGAAAAATCCACGGTGCGACCGCGACCGTCGGTGAGACGGCCATCCTCGAGAACCTGCAAGAGGATGAGCAGCACCTCGCGGTGTGCCTTCTCAATCTCGTCGAACAGCACCACCGAGGCCGGCCGTCGGCGAATGGCTTCGGTGAGCTGTCCGCCGTTTTCGTGAGCCACGTACCCGGGAGGTGAACCGATGAGACGCGCCACCGCGTGAGGCTCGCTGTATTCGGACAGATCGATTCGCACCAGGGCCGACTCACCGTCGAAGAGCGCCTCGGCGATGGCGCGGGCGGTTTCCGTCTTGCCCACGCCGGTCGGGCCGAGCAAGAGAAAAGACGCCAGCGGCCGGTGACCGCGAAATCCCGCGTAGCTCCGCCGCAGCGCCGCAGCGATTCGACCGCGAGCCTCGTCGTGCCCCACCACGCGCTCGTGCAGGCGATCCTCGAGGTTGCGAAAACGATCGTCGTCATCACGTAGAAGTTGGCTGGCCGGAACCGCGGCCGCGTCGGCCACCACCTCGGCCACGCCGCATTCGTCGACCATGCTCTGGCCGAGACGGGCCGCGCGGGCCGCTGCGATTTCGGCGATGGCCAGGGCGCGACCGGGATGGGCTCGTTCGCTGGGATAGCGCGGCGCCAGGCGCACCAGGGCAGCGCACACCTCGGGCGCAAAGCCGACCCCGGTGGCCTCCGCCATGGCTTCCAGGCCGGCTTCCACGATTTCCAGTAGCAGCGCTGGAGAAAGAGGCGGCAAGACGACGGTCTCCAGGCTGGTCGCCAGGTCAGGTGCCGCCACTTCGATGCGCCGCACATCCGCCGGGGTCATGGTCATCACCCAGCGGCGGCCGGCATTCATCGTGCACATGAGCTGCAGCGGCCCATCGCTGCCTTCGGGTCCCAGCCATGCCGTCCCGTCGAGCACGATGGGGGACGACAGGGGCGCGCGGCGGTGAAGGGCCTGCAGAAGCACGCCGGGAGAGGCCATGGCTCCCAGATCGCCCACCGGCGCCAGTGGCTTCTCCGCTGACGCGGCGGAGAGCGCGGCCAGCAGAACGGTCCGTCCGGAGCCGGGCTCGCCGACGATCGCGATCACACGTGGGGTCTTGGCCTGAAGAAGATCCAACACGCGGCCCACCTCGCGCTCTCGGTGCAGAACCGGCGTGCGGGGCGACTCCACGGGCAGAAGCTCCCAGGCAGACTCCTCGGCTGTCATGTGCGGGCTCTGTTCGAGCGCAGCCGGGTTGGACTCTGGGCTATTGTCTCGCAGGGGGGGAATCGCGTCCCCCTGCGCTTCATTCTCGGCAATGCGTTCGTGTTCCCCAACAGCGGCCAGGCCTGGCGGTGCGCGATCGGTTCGTCGATCAGCCGAAGGTCCTGGGCCCGTGAGCGCACGCAGGACCAGGGCTCTGACCTTGCCAGGATCGTGGCCGGTCCGTCGCAACGCCTCCGTGCCCGAGCCGGCTAGGCGCAGCACGGCCAGGAGAAGGTGGAGGGACGATGTCTGCTGGGCGCCGACTCTTTGGGCGATGCCATGAGCTTCGCATTCGAGCGCCGCCAGATCGAGATTCGGCTCGCAATGCACCTTGGGCGCAACGGCCTCGATCTTGGCGGTCGCGATGCCCCGTTCCCCGAGCAGACGCGCGGCGGCGCCGCCGGCTCGCAGCAGGCCAAGCAGGACGTCAAGCGAAGCCGCTGTCCGGCCATCGGCGGCGGCCAAAGCTCGTGCTTCGACTAGCGCTCCTGTGTAGTCTGCGCTCACACAAACTCCTGCGGGCGCGTGCGTTGGCGCGGAAGCGGAGCAGGGCTCACCAGCCTGGAGCATCAAGAGACAACGCTACCAGGGTGAGCTGCGTCGTCAAAAAACCTCCAGCAGGCGAAAGGAAAAGCAGCTACAGTAGTGAGGCTAAGTAACCCACCCCACCGTACGAGGGCCGCGATGTCCAAGTTGTTCCGAGTTCCAGCGACCATTCTCTGCATTCTCCTTTTTGTGACCGGGGCCGAGGCGGCGAAGCCAGAAGACGTCTTCAAAGGACGAATCATCATCACAGCAAACAGGCTGCCCACGCGTTTTGGTTCGCAGGGGGCGTTTGTTTCCGCTGTGCGCAGCCAATCCATCGACAAGGTCTGGCCCAAGGAGGAAAAGGGCAACGATCACGCGGTGTGGAAGCTCGAATACATTGCGTTTTTCGCCCAGCCGCTCAACGACAACGAGATCACGGTCAAGTTCTGGGAGATCGCCCCTGGTCAACAGCGCTATGTGGCCGGTGACGAACAGTACATTCGCGAGAAGGGCAGCCGGATCTTTGCCTCGAGTATTGAAGTGGCCAAACCCGACTTTGAGACGAACAAGAAATACAGCATGACCATCGAGCGTGGTAGCCGCGTGTTGGCGCGGACCGAATTCTGGCTACGTGGCAAGGGCCCGAACTACAGCGGCAAGGTCGAGTTCACCGACGAGGAAGCCAGGCGGCGCTAGCGCGGGCGACAGCGGGCACCGTGCCGCCGTCCGGCGCACATCATCGGTCTGGAAAGAACACCACATGAATCGTTGCATGACGAGGTTTCTGCTCGCGGGCGTTGGCCTCTTCTCTTTCGGGTGCAATGGCGGTGACAACGCGGACGCGATCCGCCAGCTTGGCCAGGCCAACGACAAGGTCGTGGCATGCAAGGGCGAAGTCAGCGAGCTCAAGAGTCAGGTCGCCGGCCTCAAACGCCAGCTCGCCGAGGCTGCGGCGAATCCCAACCATCTGCAGCTCAACGATCCCGAGATTCTCAACTTGATCGCGGACCTGCGAAAACAGAAGCAGGCGGCGGGAGATGAGGTCGCAATCGGCAGGGGCGATCTCAAGCCGCAAGACGCCAGCCGTGTGGTCAAGAGGGGCGCGCAAGCCATTCAGGTGTGCTACGAGCGGGCGCTCAAGAGAAATTCCGCGCTTCAGTACCAGGCGGGGCTGGCGCTGGTCGTCGAATTGACGGTCAAGCCGACGGGCGCCGTGAAGGAAGTCAATGTCAAGCCGTCCATCGATGCCGACATGACGTCGTGTTTTCAGACCGCGGCCATGCGCTGGAAGTTCCCGACCTTCGGCGGCGAGTCGGTGGTGGTCGCGCAGAAGGTGACTCTCACACCGAAGACATAGCGACGGCTCGTCGGGAAATTCGCGGCCGCGGAGCAGACTTGTTACCTATCCCCGTTCGGGGGCTTCGGGACGGCCCGCCACGCTGCCCGCCCCGCGCGCTTCGCGCGCGCCTTCGTCCCCCACAGAGGCACAGAGAACACATCGCAGCCTGACGGCCGCAACCAAAGGGATCACTCCGGCCACGGCCACGACCACGGCCTCCTGCAACGATCGCGGCACCGTCGAGAATCTTCGCGGCCCGCGAGAATTCCGCATCCTAGTAGTACAGAGATCGGATGAGAAGAAGGGATTGGGACCGCGCTGTATCCAACCCTTCCCTCGCGCCCCCGCCTCTGCGGCCTCTGTGCCTCTGTGAGAAACAGCTAACTTTGATCCGCAGTCGACGCCATGGTGGCTAGTGGAGCACAGCCGTCGTCGGGCTCGTGCACGCCGACTTGGAATCACGGATGGCCTGACAGAGCTTCTGGTAGCGCGCTTCGACGGGATGGTCGAAGGTGCGCGGGCGTCGGCCGGGATCATTGACCGTGAGACGGGTCGTGGTGACCTCGGTGGTGTCGACGCCCAGGGTCCGCGCCAAGGCGTAGTAGAGAACGCCAATGCGATGAGGATAGTGACGGGCTGGTCCGTGATCGATGTACATGGGCCCGTGGTTGTAGTGGGCCCAGTAGGCGTGGTTTCTGTGCGCACAAGCGACGAATTTTTGGCGAACCACGACCTGGCCTTTTCCGTCGAGCGTCCGCACGGTCACCTTGTTCACACCGCCGCCATCGCGGTAGTGGGCCAGCTCGCGCGTGCCGAGCGCGATGTTGGTCGCAGGATCCATGACTTTTCTCCAGGCCATGCCCCGCACGTGGCCGTTGCTGCAATGACCCTGCTTGTCGACGATGCAACGGATTCCCATGAGGCCACCGTCTCTCGCGTAGATGGCCCCGGCGCGCACCGTCGTGCGGAAGGTGGACGCATTCATGTCACTCTCGTTGATCATCACGGCCAGGATGAGAGCCGGCGGAATCTGGTAGCGCTCGGCGGATTCCAGTACGGCGTGAGAGATCTTCTGACAGAACGCTGGTTTCCACGCGGGGGCGCGCCAGCGCACGCGATCCTTGACAGCGCAGATGGTGTTGGCGAGACAGTCCTCACTGGGCAGGCCGCGCTCGGTCTGTTCAGGCGATGTGGCCGCAACAGTGGGCGTGTGGCTTTCTGTGTGCGGGACCACGCGGGCCGGAAGGGCCGCAGGGAAAGCCATCGCGCCGGCGAAGACCGCAACGGCGCCGCGGGGTTGGTTTTGACCGATTCGAGATAACAAGGCGAATTCTCGCTACTTGCGATATCTGTGACGACCTAGGTGTTCCGGCCGAGTTCACGGGCCTGCCAGCAGCGAGCCCAGAACGGTCTTGTATGGTCGAAACCGAAATTCTTAAGGGGCGACCGGCCTCTAGTCAAGAAAGAAATCCTTGCGCGTGGAAAGAGCCAATGATCTCTCGTAACGTGAATGCAGCAGTTTGCCGAGGCCCATGAGCGAAATCGTCGACATTTTTGTCCCCCTCGAAGCACTGGACGATTCTTTGAAAGTCCAGGTGGCGCGTGTCTTGGGCTGGGCGGAAACAGACATCGGCGAGTTTCGCGTCGTGCGCCGCTCGCTTGATGCCCGCAAAGAACGACGGCTTGGCTATCGCATGCGGGTCGAGATCGCGCGCGCCGGTGAGAGTGTGGTCCCGTTCCCGTCGCGGTCGCAACGTCCGTCGTGGCCCGTCGCTGTGAAGATTCCGCGTGTGGTGATTGTGGGCTCCGGCCCGGCAGGGGCGTGGGCCGCTTTGCGCCTGGCCGAGGCTGGTGTGACTTCGATCATCCTCGAACGAGGCAAGCCCGTGCAGCCACGACGAGCCGACCTGGCCAGCCTGCATCGCGGACAACTCAACCCGGAATCCAACTACTGTTTCGGAGAAGGTGGCGCGGGCACCTTTTCCGACGGAAAACTCTACACGCGTAGCAAGGACCGCATTGCCGTCGCTGATGTGCTGGCCGACCTGGTGGCCCTGGGAGCACCCGCCGACATCGAGGTCGACGCGCGGCCGCACATTGGATCCAACCGTCTGCCCAAATTGCTGGAGGCCCTGCGCGCGCGTCTGCAAAGTCTGGGCGTGCGCTATCAATTTAACTGCGCGTTCATCGGTGTGCGCGAAGACCAAGGACAAATCCGCGCGGTGCTGACCAGCGCAGGGGAGATTCCTGCCGACCTGGTTGTCTTGGCGCCTGGGCACTCGGCCCGCGACGTGTATAGGTGGGCTGAGTCGGCCGGTCTGGCCTTGCAGCGAAAAGACATCGCCGTGGGTGTTCGTCTCGAGCACCCGCAATCGCTCATCGATCGTTTGCAATACGGTCGCGCCGCCGGACATCCGCGTTTGCCGCCGGCGTTCTACGAGTTGCGCGCTTCGGGCGCAGGTCGTGGCGTTTACAGCTTCTGCATGTGTCCCGGCGGCTGGATTGTGCCGGCGGCCACCGAGCCGGGCGGGCTGGTAGTCAATGGCATGAGCCTGGCCAAGCGCAACTCGCCCTTTGCCAACGCCGCGCTGGTGGTGACTGTGACTGGCTCGGATTTTGGGCCCGATGCCAAGGGACCTCTCGCAGGAATCGACTGGCAACGCCGCATCGAAGAGGCGGCGTTCACGCGTGGAGGCGGCGATTTTCGTGCGCCGGCCCAACGTGCCACCGACTTTCTGGCAGGCCGTCCCGGCGACGGCCTGCCCCAGTCGAGCTACCGTCCCGGTGTGGTCCACGCCGAATTGGATGATGTGTTCCCCGAATTCATTACGCAGGCCTTGCGGGAAGGCTTGTCCACCATCGGTCGTCGTTGGCCAGGATTCATTCACGAACAGGCGCTGTTGGTCGCGGCGGAGACCCGCACCAGTGCTCCGGTTCGCATCCTGCGCGATCCGACGACTTTGGAATCCCCGGCGCTCGCGGGCCTGTATCCAGCGGGCGAGGGCGCTGGCTACGCCGGGGGCATTGTCAGCTCGGCGCTTGATGGCGTGCGGGTCGCCGCCGCGATCATCCGTCGCGCTACGGGCTAGTGCTTTGCATGTAGTCCTCGATCACCTTGCGCACGCTGGCGTCCTTGGGAATGACCGAGATCTCGATGCGGCGGTTCTGTTGGTAGGCGGCTTCGACCTTGGCCGGGTTGATGGGACGGAACTTGGAATAGGCGCTAGCGGCGAAGTAGCTGCCGTAGGTATCGGCCAGGGTCTTGTTGGTCTGGAAAAGATAGTCGAGCACGGCAGTCGCGCGCTTCGCGGACAGATCCCAGTTGAAGGACGCGGAGCCTCGCTCGTCGGTGTGTCCCTGGATGACGATGGTGTCGATGTTCTCGCGCACGTCTGCATCGTCCAGCAGGGTGCCTAGTGCCTTGGCCAGCGAATCCAGGAAGGGCTTGGCCTGCTTCTTGATGGCGTAGGAGTTGTACTCGAACACCAGGCTTTCGTTGACTGCGATGTCACCGTTGTTGCCGATGGTGGCGAGTTGTCCGCTGCTTGGGCTGGTTCGACCGAGCTGCGCCTCGATGGCCCGTTTCAGCTTGTCCAGTACCGAAACACGCAGGACCGCGATGCTCTGCAATTGGGTGCGCAGGTTGCCGAGCTGGCGATTGCTGTCGGCCACCACCGCCTGCTGGGCGCGCAGTCGGCTTTGCGAGGCTTCAAGCTCGGCCTTGCCCGCGCGGACTTCCGCCTGCACTGATCGGAGCTGTCGCTCCGAGGCCGCAATTCTTTGCCTGAAATCCTCGAGGCGCTTTTCGCTGATCAGGTTTCGCACGTAGGCCAGCAGGACCAGCACGAACATGATGAGCGCCATGGTCGACATGACGTCAGTGAACGCGGGCCAGATCTCGCGTGTGCCATCGCTATCCGACAAGAGGGGGCGCCGGTATCTCACGGACATTCCCTCCTAGAGCTTCCGACCGGGAATGGTCGGGCCATACTGAGATTTCAATGAATCGCTCAAATCGGCGAATGTGAGACTGAGGCGCTGGACGTTGTCCTTGAGGTGCACGTTGAATTCGTGGAAGTCCCTGGTCGTGGTGGCAAAGGTCTGCAAAGCGGACTCGAAGCGCGCCACCGCGCCGTCGAGGCGGGCCACCGATGTGCTGAAGCCAGCGAGGGTTGACTCGGTGGCGGCGCCCGCGCTGGTCCCGTGCGCGAGCATGCGGTCAAGGTAGGTTTCGATCTGTACCATCACGGTGGTCCGTCGGTCCGACACATTGGACAAGACGCCGAGCACGGTGAGGATGACGGCAGACAGGATGCCGACCAGGGAATTGGAGAAAGCCACCGCCATCCCCGACAGAGCATTGGTCAAGCCTTGGCTGACGCCGAGCGCGGCATCCCCGGCACCAGTCTCGGTCGAGACCAAATGAACGATTTTGCCAATCGACAGCGTGAGCCCGTAGAACGTGCCCAACAATCCCAGGATGATGACCAATCCGGTCGCTGACCGCACGAAGCGTTCCGCGAACAGCATAGGCTTGAGATCGGACTGGAAACGTTCGTCGATGATCGCCTGGGCGTTCATCGCGCCCGAGCGTTGGGCTGCCTCGGTTGCATCCCGCACGATGCGGTTCAGTACGGGACGCGAGAAGGTTGCCCCTGGATCGCGAGAGCCGCGCAGGTCTTTCTCCAGCGCTCCGTAGCGGCCACGAAGCCAGAGGTTCGCCACTATGCCGAGCAAGAGGGTGGTAAGCGTCGTCGCCAGGATTGTAAGACCGGTGGTGTCGATCAGGGACAGCCCCGCGAGCATTGTGCTAGTCATGGCTGGATACTAACCGAGGTCGATCGGATATTCTGCTGGGAACTGGTGCCCCCGATGCCGGCGAGTCGTTGGACGCTAAGGGGCCAGGGGCAGATCAGGGTGGCGGAGGTTCCACTGGTTGATGACATTCAGAAGGTCAGCGCCGGAATGGATCGTCCTTCATTTCTGGCGTGGGCTCTGGTTGTTCTGACTCCGATTCTGACGACGCGCCCAGGGTTTCGAGTTCGGCCCCCGCGGGCAGGATGCTGCCGTCGAGATAGCGCAGGAACATGTCGAGGAACGACTGCTCGGTCTTGCTGAGCTTCTCGAACATGGCGCCGACTTGGAAGGCCTGCGAGATGGGCGTGCACCACACCACGCGAGCCCGCAACGGCAGCGGTTCGGAGGTGGAGGTGGGGCCGAGGAGCAGGATGAGATCAATCAGCAGCTCGTCACGCTGGGCGAGCGCATTGGTGGTGATGAGACACATGCCGGAGCGGGAAAGGTCGCGCGTGCGTGCGGGCAGTTTGCGCCCGTCACCGGTCCGCACGTTGGCCTGAACATCGACGCTGAATCGTGGATGGCGGCGCAGTTCCTGCGTCATGGGTCTCCTTGCGCGGACGCGCGCCCGGCGGTGCATTGCGAGAAGGCACCACCTGACAAGGCGTCCAGTTCGGATTCGATCTCGCGCAGGCGCACGTCCCTCCGTATGGCAGCGGTTCGCTCTCCTGGACCTGGAGGCAGCCGCTCCAGACCGAGGCGACGTCGCTCATAGTAGAGCCGGCTAACCGTGACCTCGATGTCGCGCCTGATTTCAGCCATGTGTATCGTTTGTGCCTGGGCTGCAAGCTCGTCATTGCTGAAGACCAACCTGGCCAGATCCCAAGTCACTCGTGCCTCGTATCGTACGTCATCTACGGTGTCCACCCCAAGAGGGGAAGTGATGGCAGTGGAGGTTGAAGGCAGGTCCAAAGACTCGCTGCGTCCAAAACGCCGGTCCACACGCAGGCGAAGCTCAGGCAGCCAGGCAGCGTAGCGAGCCCGATTCACGTACGACTGGGCTCTCTCCGGCTCCACCATGGCCAGCGCCACTGCCTTGGCACGCGCCGCGACCAGGCAGTCCGTCTCGGAGTCGGCGGGAATGCTCAGATCAACAAGACGGGGCGCGGGTGGCGACGGTGCGTCCTCGTTGTCAGCCACCAGCACGGCGCGCTTCCGTGGTGCATCGAGTGGGAAGCTGGCAAGGGCAACGGTCTGATATTCTCGCCGACCAGCAGCAACAAGCGCCCCGGCTCGTACCGTCAGACGAGGAAGCCATGCGGCCCACCAAGATGCCACGCGCGGTCCCACAAGATGCGGGGCAGGTCGATTTCCCTCGCTGCCGGCCAAATCGCCGGTCACGGGCTGATCCGGAGAAGTACAGTAGAGCCCTCTGTCGGTGGCCAACCACAAGCAATGCTCACCCATGGCAGCGTCGAGAGCATGCGCACCGCGGGGAATTGGCAACGACGACCACGTGCGCCCCTTGTCCTGTGAGAGCAGCAGGTCCGGCCCTGCTGCCAGCCATGGACCCGCGCCGTCGGTGGGACAGGCCAGGCGCCGCGCAGCCAGGTGCGCCGATCGCATTTCGGGCACGCCTTCAGGGGACAGGACCGCCAGTCCTTCGCGCGACAGGAGCACCAGGGTCTCGCCGCAGAACTTCAGGTCGGTGACGGGTTCAGGCAGGGGCAGGCTCTGGTTCGGGACTCCGTCAAGGTCGTCACTCCATCGCAACTGGCTGCGGCTAGCCCATGCCATGCGCTGGCCGGAGAAGGAGAGCGCCACATGCTGGACCGATGCAACCGTGGCCAGGACGCGGCGGGCGCCGTCCGCCGCGGACACGAGCCAGACCTGATTGCCGGAAGCCAGGAGGACTTGGCGGTCAGGCCCGGCCGCCAGCAACGAAGCGGCCAAATCACGGCCAGCCACGTGCACCAGATCGCCCTCGACCGGCAGGTGCCACAGGCCGCGTCCCGTGGCAATCCACATCTCCTTTTCCGCTGCCGCGATGGCAGGCACGACACCCACGCGGGACGAAGCTCCGAGGGAGCGTGCGCCGCGCATGGTGCGGCGTTCGGACAGTGTGCTCTCATCGTCGAGTTGATCCTCGACCCAGGCGCTGTCCTGCTCGCCCTCGTCGATGCCGAGAAAATCGAGGACGTCCTCCTCGTCGTGGGCGCTGATGCGCGTCTTGCGACGTGCAGGGGACGCTTCGACGTCTTCCAGGCGCCCCAAAGGCGTGCCGTCTTCTCGCAACAGGATGACCGTTCTGTCGCGCACGGCAGCCACGCGATCGCCGGCGGCCGCCACGCGTTCGATTCGACCAGCGAGAGCCAACGACCAGGCTTGTGCGCAGGGGGCTCCGGCAAGACACGCCAGAAGTACGACGAGGGGGTAGGTGAATAGCCGATGGGGAAGATGCATAGGCCCGCCCAAAGCAACGGCCGTGCCGTGCGAAAGCGCCGCAACAGCACCGGCTCCTGAACCCGGCCTGTCCGGTGCGCGCGCCGGCCGGGCAAGGCGCGGACGGGGCGTCCGATTATCGGCATTGCATGCCTTTGACGAATCGTGATAGGCGCAGAGACGAAAGGATCACCATGGCAGCCAAGATCATTGATGGCAAGGCGCTGGCGGCTCGCATTCGCGGCGAGCTTGCGGTCGAGGCAAAAAAACTCCACGAGCGGGGTTTTCAGCCCGCGCTGGCGGTGATCCTGGTGGGCGAAGATCCAGGCTCGCAGATCTACGTGCGCAACAAGACCAAGGCACTGGCCGAGGCCGGGTATCGCTGTCTCGACCACCATTTGCCTGCCTCCACGTCGGAAGCTCAGCTTCTCGACCTGGTGCGAACGCTGTGTGCTGATCGCACGGTGGACGGCGTTCTCGTGCAAGTGCCGCTGCCGGGCCACATCGACAGCAAGCGCATCCTGCTGTCCATCGATCCGGCCAAGGACGTGGACGGTTTTCACCCCGAGAACCTGGGCCGTCTGCTCATCGGCGAGCCGCGCTTCATTGCCTGCACGCCCTACGGGATCATGAAGTTGATCGAAGAGGCGGGTACGCCCGTGCGTGGAGCCAACGCGGTGGTGGTGGGCCGCTCGAACATCGTGGGCAAGCCAATTGCCGTGTTGCTGACCGCGGCTGATGCCACCGTGACCATTTGCCATTCCAAGACCAAGGACTTGCCCGGCGTGATTGGCACGGCTGACATCCTGGTGGCGGCCATCGGCAAGGCCGAGATGATCCGCGGCGCGTGGATCAAGCCTGGTGCCACCGTGATCGACGTGGGAATGAATCGCTTGCCCAATGGCAAGCTGGTGGGCGACGTGGAATTCGCCGCCGCGGTCGAGCGCGCCGGCGCTATTACACCGGTCCCGGGCGGCGTGGGGCCCATGACCATCGCTATGCTGCTGGCCAACACGCTGGAATCGGCCCGCCGACGCGCGGCCGGGGGCAACTGATCCTATTTCAGCGGGGGCTCCCAGGTTGCGGTGACGAAACTCCAAGCCCGGCTCGCGTAGGGGCCGGTCATGGGCAGGGCGCGATATCCGGCAACCAGTCCGACTGCCAGAATGCACGCCAGCGCGGTCTGTCGCCAAGAGCGCCCCGGTCCGTGCGACAGCAGCCAGACTGTCACGCCCAGAACCACTGTGTACATCGGCGCAATGGCCCACAGCCTGTGCAAGCCGACGAGTGTTCCCAACGAATGCACAGCGTATCCGTGGGTTAGCAGCGGGAAAGCCAGTTCGTAGATCGGGTTGCGCAATCCATCTGGCCAGTGGGGATAGGTGGTCGCGCCCACCACAAAGACTATGGTCGCGCTCACTACCAAGGCCTGCGCCAACACGCGCGCCGGTGAAAAACGCTCGACCGCGCGAAACCCGGCCGCGGCCAACCAGGCCACGAAGGGCAGCGACGCCGTCAGGTAGCGCGGCCCGACTGACCAGCCCCCGCGTGACATGTACGGATCGAGGGCGCTGAGCAAGGCCACGTTCACGGCGATCACGGCCACACACACAATGGTTTCGGCGCCGCAACGTTCGCGCGCCTCGCGATCGCGCGCCACCGCCACCACACCGACTATCGCGAACAGCGCCCAGGGCACCAGGGTGAAGAGGCCATTGGAGGGCGTGAACAGGGTGTTCCAGAAGCAGGTCGCGCTCGGGCCGACCACGCCGAGAAATCCCTTGTGCAGCGTGCTCTCGACCGCGAAGGTGTAGCCGGACTTCCAAGGCGAGCCGAATGCCAGGGCGTGATACGCGAGAAGCAGAACGGCCGGAGGCAAGGCCCCGAGCAGGGCCGCGCCGGCAGCTCGAACCCGGTTTGGCACCCGCACCAGGAAATAGATCCCGATGACCAGCACGCTGAGAATGGACTGGTACTCCACCACCACCGATGCGCCCGCCAACAAGCCTGCCAGTACCGCGACCAGAAATGGGTGACTGGTCTCCTTGCGTGCCAGCGCCACGGCCGCCAGAAACGAGCCGCCCACGCACACCGCTGCCGGCTGGTGCGACATGAAGAGAATGGAGTAGACCAGCGCGGGCGAGCCCAGCGCGTACGCCACCAGCACCGTGCGACAGGCGCGCTCATCAGGGGCGAATCGTCTGGCCATCCCAAGAAAGAAAGGCAGAAATAACAGGGCCGGTACCGTGATGGTGATGGCCCGGAACAACCAGGTGCAGGTGCGCGGGGAGGGATGGCCGAACAAGCGCGCCACGGCGTAGACCGGCGCCGCCAGGAACGACAGACCGGGAGACTTGTTTGGGTAGAGATGGCGGTCGGGTGCTATCGACACGTCCAGACTGTGTATTCTTCCCCGGTCGGGAATTCGCGCGTCGATCCACAGATGCTGGTGGTCGACCATCTCCTCGGCCAAGAACACGCGCGGAACCTCGTTGGCATTCCACAGCTTCTCGAAATAGGGAAACGGGTAGAAGTAGATGAAAGCGAAGACCGCCAACCAGCGCAGCCGCGGTCGCTGCAGCGCCGCTGGCTGGGCAGGGTCCGGGAGCGGACCATCAGAATGAGGCAAGGTCTGTGCTGCCGTGTTCATCGACGCCCTGGTCGTTGTTCTACCTCGAAGCTGGGCTGACCGGCTCCGCGATCGCGCGGTTTTCTCCACACAAGCCTATGGACAGCAGTGAATCGCGCTCGGTGGTTGCTTGGCAAATGGCGCCATGCGCTGTCGGCGGGTTGCCATTTTCAGGTCCGGGGTCCAACATCCGATCCCTACTGTGATGAAGGGTTTCTTGCGGTCCCGGCTGCTCGTCATCGTGGGTGGGTACGCGGCCCTCTCTGCCCTGTGGATCGCCTTCTCCGATCGACTGGCTGCGCGTCTGAGCAGCGATCCCGAGGTCGTGCTTGCGTTGAACACGGGCAAGGGTTGGCTTTTCGTGGCCGTGACCGCCATCTTGCTCTATGGGGTGATTCGCCGACGAGATCGGGCCATCGAGGAGCGACAAGCATCACTGAAGGCCCGCGCAGAGGAGGTGCAGGCCATCTACGACACCGCGGTCGAGGCCATCTTCGTACACGAGAGGGGGGGAACGGCTCGCATCGTGAGTTGCAATCAGCGCGCCTGTGAGATGTACGGGTACGATCGGGAGCGGCTCATGGCGTGCAAGCTGGGCGAGCTCTCCGAGGGCGTGGCGCCCTACGACGAAGAGCACGCGGTGGCGTGGGCGAAACGGGCGATTGCGCAGGGGCCGCAGCTTTTCGAATGGCGAGCGCGGCGCAGCGACGGAACGTGTTTCTGGACTGAGATCAGTCTGCGATCGAGCATGATTGGCGGACAAATTCGCGTCATCGCCGCGATTCGCGACATCACCGATCGCAAGCGTGACGAGGAAGCGATCCGCTGCAGCGAAGAGCGATTCATGACGGTTTTTCGCACCAGCCCCGTCGCCATGATCATCACACGCCTTTCTGATGGTCTGTGTTTTGATGTCAATGACGCCTTACTGGCGCAAACGGGATACGCGCGCGAAGCACTCGTGGGCCGGAGTGTCCGGTCCGATGAAATTGGCCTGTGGGTCAATCCCGACGACCGCACCACCGTCCTGCGGGAGTTGCAAGCCAAGAAAGTCGTTCGCGGCACGGAGGTGAAGTTCCGGCGCAAAGACGGAAGTGTCTTGGTTGGGCTCTTCTCCGCGGGCCTTTTCCCCATCGGTTCCGACACCTGCCTCATCAATGCGGTGGTTGACATCACGGCCAAGCGGGCCCTGGAAGAGATGATGGCCCGGACCGAGCGTCTGGAATCGCTGGGGGTTCTGGCCGGCGGGATTGCCCACGACTTCAACAATCTTCTGGCGGGCGTGTTCGGCTATCTGGACCTGGCCCGAGAATCCTTGCGGGTTCGTGACCTCAAGGAGGTGGAGCAGAGCCTGAGCGATGCTTTGTCCGTGTTCGGCCGGGCTCGCGCCTTGACCCAGCAACTCCTCACCTTTGCCAAGGGGGGCGCACCCTTGCGCAAGACCCAGCCAGTGGACGAGTTGGTGCGCAAGGCGGTGGTTTTTGCCACCAGCGGCTCCAATTGCGAGGTGTCGTTCACCTCGTCACCGGAAACCTGGTTGTGCGACGTGGACGAGCACCAGATCGGTCAGGCGATCGACAATCTCACCATCAATGCCAAGCAGGCCATGCCGTGGGGAGGGCATCTCGATGTGCGGATGGAGAACGTGCCCGGCGCGGAAATGCCCAGTCATTTGCCGGCGCAAGACCATGTTCACATTTCCGTACGCGACACTGGGAACGGCATTCCGCGCGAACATCTGCAGCGGATCTTCGATCCCTTTTTCACGACCAAACCCCAGGGCAGCGGCCTGGGCCTGGCCACTGTCCACTCCATCGTGCGCAAGCACGAGGGGCATGTCGAAGCAGAGTCCGAAATGGGCGCGGGCTCGGTCTTTCACCTCTGGCTGCCTCGGGCACACGTTCAGGGCCAGATCATGAACTCTTCCGCCGCTGACGAACACCGGGGCCGAGGGCAGGTGCTGGTCCTAGACGACGAAGCCTTCATTCTGAATATCGCGGCTTCCATCCTGCGTCGTTCCGGCTACGACGTGTCGCTGGCTCGAAATGCCGAGCAGGCGGTGGCCATGGCTGAACTGGCGGCCGCCGCGGGAAAGCCGTTCCTCGCGGCGATCTTGGACATGACCATTCCCGGCGGACCGGGAGGCAAGGAGATCGTGCATCGTCTCAAGATGCTCGATCCCGGCATCAAGGTCTTGGCCTCCAGTGGCTACGCCAGCGACGACGTGATGGCCCGACCAAAGGACTTCGGCTTCGACGGCAGCGTGGCCAAGCCCTATTCGGCGCAGGATCTGCGTGCGGTCATGGCGGGACTGTTTCCCGACGACCAACCACAATCCGACGCGACTCCGAGTGCTGCCCCATCACAATCCGCACGCGGGCCAGACCTGGACCCGTCAATCACACCAGGTCCCTCGCGGACGGACTAGACTAGATATTCGGTTGTCGCTTTGATCGGAGCAATCCCGGGTGCAGGGGGCAAGCGACTACTTGCTGTGCGCAAGCGACCATTGCGCGGCCTCGCTGACCAGGGGGCTGGTGTCGCGGCTGAGTTGCATGAGCGCGGCGCGCGCGCCGGGGCGTCCATCCGAGCTCAGGGCCAGGGCGGCGTTGCGGCGCAGGCCATGGTAACCCGCACGGGCCATGGGGGTACCGGCTGCCAGGCGAGCAAAGTCGTCGGGGCCGAGAATTGCAATCTCCGCCGCTGACATGAGCCCGATGGGGCGCGCAGCTTGCCGAGGATCGCCCGGAGGCAGCCCAGCGTGATTGTAGGGGCAGACTTCCTGGCAGGCGTCGCAGCCGAATGCACGCCCGGCCAGCGCCGCCCGAAGCGCGACCGGGATCGACTCGTGGTTTTCCACCGTCTGAAAAGAGAGACATAGGCGCGCATCGACCACACCGGGCGCGGGGAATGCACCAGTCGGGCAGGCGCGCAGGCAGAGGTCGCAATCGCCGCACAGGCGCGGGTGGGGCTGATGGTAGCGATCGAGGCTGCGGTCAATCACCATCACGCTCAGGGTGAACCATGAGCCGTGCTCCCGGCTGACAACCAGACCGTGCTTCCCGATCCAACCCAGACCCGCCCACTCGGCCCAAGCTTTTTCCATGGCCACGCCAGCGTCAACGCAAGCGTAGCTGTCTAGGGTGGGGTCCATCTCTAGCAGGCTGCGGCGCAGGGCACGCATGCGATCGCGATGGGCCAGGTGGTAGTCACGCCCGCGGGCATAGCGCGCAATCACCGGACGCTCGGGCTGCCCCGCCGTTTCTTTGCCCGCCGAGTACGGGATCCCGAGCGCGATTACGGTGCGTGCGCCGGGCACGACGGCCCCGGGATCCAGTCGCTGCGCAACCCGCCGGTGCATGGCCGCAAGCCCGCTGCCATAGCCCGCCTCAAGCCAGTGCAGAAAGGGCGCTGGGTCAAGGGGAGCCGCGGGCGCCACTCCGACTAAGGTGAAGCGACAGGCCCGCGCAGCGGCGATCACGCCGTCGGCGGAGAGCACTGGCGACATCAAACAGTTATCTTACCGTCCGCCAAGGCCTAGGACAACTGTGTCTACGCCAAAGCGGTTGACTCCCGCGCACCGAACCTGTGCTAGATTCCGCGCGAACAGAGTCCACATGGCGCATGAGGCGCCCCATAGAGGAGCAAGAAAAGATGGCCACTCGCATCGCGATCAACGGTTTTGGACGCATCGGTCGACTGATTTTCCGGGCGCTGTACAGCCAGAAGCTGTTCGGCAAAGAATTCGAAGTTGTCGCCGTGGGCGATATCGTCCCGGCGGACAACCTCGCCTACCTGCTCAAGTACGACTCGACCCAGGGCAAGTTCGAAGGTCAAGTCGGCTCGAAGAAGTCGGTCCCTGACAAGGACGCCGACATCCTTCTGGTCGATGGCAAGGAGATCAAGGTCGTCAGTGCCAAGTCCCCGGCCGAGCTGCCGTGGAAGGCCTTGGGCGTTGACGTGGTCATCGAATCGACCGGACTTTTCACCGAGAAGGCCAAGGCCGAGGGCCACATCCAGGCGGGCGCCAAGAAGGTCATCATCTCGGCCCCAGGCAAGAACGAGGACATCACCCTGGTGATTGGCGTGAACCACGAGAAGTACGATCCCGCGAAGCACCACGTGATCTCCAACGCCAGCTGCACCACCAACTGCCTGGCGCCCGTGGTCTACGTCGTGCTCAAGGAGGGCCTCGGCTTGACCGAGGGCCTGATGACGACCATCCACTCCTACACCGCCACCCAGAAGACGGTGGACGGTCCCTCCAAGAAGGACTGGAAGGGTGGCCGCTCGGCTGCCATCAACCTGATCCCATCAACCACCGGCGCCGCCAAGGCGGTCGGACTGGTGCTGCCCGAGGTGAAGGGCAAGTTGACCGGCATGTCAATCCGCGTGCCCACGCCGACCGTGTCGGTGGTCGACCTGACCTTCAAGACCGCCAAGGCGACCAGCATCAAGGAAATCAACGCCCTGATGAAGAAGGCCAGCGAGACCTACCTGAAGAACATTCTTGGCTACACCGAGGACGAGGTGGTTTCGACTGACTTCATCCACGACGCGCGCTCCAGCATCTACGATGCAGGCAGCTCGCTTGAGCTCAACCCCAACTTCTTCAAGCTGGTGAGCTGGTACGACAACGAGTGGGGCTACAGCTGCCGCACCGTCGAGCTGCTGTCGTACATCGTGAAGAAGGGCCTGTAGGCCCGGCCGTCGGGGGCGACCGGCTGTGGTCGCCCCCAGTGATGGCAACGATCTTTCGTAGGGGCGACCTGCGGTCGCCTACGCCGTCTTGGTGGTGGAAGGCTCCCGGGAAGGAAACCATGCCAATCGAAGCCAAGCGCCGCTGCGGTTCGGGCGACCGCCAAGATGAAGCCGCTGCGTGATTCTCTTCGTTGGTTGGCTGGCACCGCCACCGTCGAAACCGGCCGGCGTTCCGGTGTGGCGCTGCTCATCGCGGCCGCCGTTCTGATTGTCGTGCGGGAACCTGGGCTGCTCATCCACCCGCGCCTGTGGGCCGAGGAAGGCTCGCTCTATCTGGCGACCTCACTCACGCTGCCCTGGTGGAAAGCCCTGTTGGCCGTGCACAAGGGCTACTTTTCTCTGCTGCCCAATCTGGCCACGCTTCTGGCCGCACGGGTCTTTCCCCTGGCCTGGGCTCCTTGGGTGACTACGCTGTTCGCGTTCCTGCTGCAGTTGGTCCCGGTGGCCATCGTCGGCTTTTCCCCATCGAAGTTCTGGCCGACCAATCTGCAGCGGATGCTGGTGGTCGTCGCGCTGCTGTTTTCCTGGAACTCAGGCGAGGTCTGGCTGAATACCATCAATGCCCAGTTCTGGTGGCTGTCTATTTGCTTTCTCATCCTGCTGACCGATCAGCAGATGACCTCGCGTCGCCGGCACAGGCTCTTCTGCGTCGCCCTGTTTCTGTGTGGCCTCAACGGAGTGGTCTCGGCCTTCCTGCTGCCCCTGTTCATCGCGCGGGCCATCGTTGAAAGGAATTCGCGCATCGTGAAGCAGACCCTGGCGCTGGGGGCGGCGTCCCTGCTTCAGTTTGTCGCGGTATGGTTGGCTTTCGCTGCCGGCGCCGCGACGGGGCGTCTCGCGGGCGGGCAGTCGCAGCGGTTCCTGGAATTTGTGCTAGTCCGAGGCGTGCTGCGCGGGTTCGTCACGCCTGAGACCGCCTGGGGGCTGATGCCTAACAAGTACTGGGTGGCTTTCCTGCTCGCGCTGGCTGCGGTCTTTCTCGCCACAAGAGTCGGTTGGCGCGGTCTGGCCTACTTGGTGGGCGGCTTCCTGCTCACCGCCGTCCTGTCGCTGGTGTTCTCTGTGCAACAGACCCCCGCTCCTCGCTACTTTTTCGTGCCCTCGGTGATGGTGCTCGTGCTTCTGATTGCCAACATCGATTGGGCGTGGTCCCGTCCCTCCTGGCTGCAAGCGGCTCGCTGCCTAGTGGCCGCCGGGGCCCTGCTGTTGTTTTTTCGCCAGACCGTGCCGCAGTACAGGTCCGCCATGGCGGACTTCACCAATCCCGCCTGGCCACGCTGGTCCGGCGAAGTGCAGAAGTGGGAGCACGATCAGCGATACCAACCGAAGATCCCTCCCTGCTGGGAGGGCAACTGCTGGAAAGTCGATCTGGCGGCCACCCACAGGCCCCGGTAGGGGAGGGGCAACCTGCGGTCGCCCCCTAGTCCATCGTCTCTACTTGGCCTTGACCTCGTCCAGCTTCACCGTGATGCGATCGATATCGGTCTTGGCCACCAGGTAGACGTTGGGCTGGTTGTTGGCGATGACGTAGTAGTTGCCCTTGTCAGCGGATTCGCCCCCGATCTTGAGCGTGCAGGTATGACCCGGGACCTTCGATTTCGCGCTGATCACGGCTGAGGGTTTGGCCAGGTCGGCTGTCTTGGGCAAGTTGTCTTCAGCGTATTTCTGTGCCTTCCATTCGTGGAAGAAGCCCGCGATGGCGTTGGCCTTCGAGATGTCCGGCTTTGCACCAGTCGGCTTGCTCAACTTCCAAAGTTCGTCGCCGGTCTTGCCCGGGTTCTTGGTCAGCACAAAGGGATCTTTGTCCCGCGCCACCGAGACCTCGGTGATCTCGTCTGAGGCCAGGTTGCAAATGGTCTTGTCGCGGAAGTCGATGGGACGTTTGTTGATTTGCTCGATCATGAACTTCCTGACCAGGAACACCTGGGGCTTGTCAGCCATCTTGACGTAGAAGTTGTCTTCGTCCTTCTTCTTGCCGATCAGCACCTTGTACTGTTTGCCGTTGCGGAGGGAGGCGCTGATGGTGTTCTCGGGCGTATCCAGGCCCGTCTGCTCGGGCTTGGCGTTGTCCGCAAAATCCACGGCCACCAAGGTAGATAACTGCGTAATCACGTCGGTGGCTGTCCGCTTGTCAAAAGGTTCGACCTTCACGGCGGCCTCGACCACGCTCCAGTCAGGGGTGGCGCTTGCATCCGTGGGAGCAGGCCTCGTCATCACGATGCGGCCGCGCGTTGGGTGATTGATTTCGATCTTGTCCGCGTCCCTGTCCTCGAATCGGGCGATGTGCTTGTCGCGCCAGCCCAGGGTGTCCTTGTCCAACTGGTACCTGAAGAACTTGACCGCGGCCCACACCTCGTCTTTGCCCTCGGGGCGCACCATGGTTTCGTCGTTGGCGTTCTTGCCGATGCGTAGGTCAGCCAGGAGCTTGTCGCCCTTCTTCACCGCCACTCGTAGGCCACTGTCACCCACTTCGAACTCATTGTGCCGGCTCTTCTCGGCCGAGAGGATGTCGTTGAACTCAATCTTCTCGATCGCCTCGAAGGCAGTCTTGGCGGCGTCCTTGTCCGCCAGGTAGTCGACGGGTTTCACGATCTGATAGTCATCACCCTTCTTCTTGATGACGGTGGTGGCGCCGGCCTTGGTGATTTCCAGGGTGTCGAAGTCATCCGCCTTGAGCCTGGGGATGGGACGCGGACGCTCCCCAGGGGGGCGGGTGCCCTTTTCGGGCGAGCGCAGAAGGCCGATGGCGACGAGAACAAGTCCGACGAAGATGGCGCCGGCAAACAGGGTCTTCCGATTCATGGGCTACCTCGACTGGCTAGATGGTCTGGGAGCTGCGGGCTATGCGGCGTAGACGCCAGCGGACCACTCCGTAGGCGCAGAACAGCACCGGCAGGCCCAGGATGTTGACCCACTTGAGCGTGCTGGCTTTGGCTTCGGAAACGGCTTTCAGGGGCCGATTGCCCATGGACTTGGAGCGGAGCGGGATGAGAGCCTCGTCCTCCACGGTCCAGCCAATGGCGTTGTGGAGCAAGAAGGCACCCGCCTCGTACACCGGGAAGGCGCGCGCCAGTTGCACGTAGTCGTCGCTGGCGAAGTCAGAGTCGCCAATCACCACCAGGCGCACCGGCTTCTGCGATTCGCTGGCAGGCAGCTTCTCGGCCGAGGACATGCCGGCCTCGGGACCTTTCACGAAGGCGCTCTTGAGCGTTCCCTGATAGGCATAGCCAAAGGCAAACGGCCCGTGGTCCTTGGATTCCTCAAGCTTGGTAGCCTGGTTGATGATGAAGAAGCTGGCGTGCTTGAAGCTGCTTGGGCTCGACGAAGCCAGCTTCCACAGCTTGGCCGCAGCCGGCACGTTGCCGCCAGCCAGCGGGCCCACCAGATCAACCGTGCTGGCCAGCGGGAAGACCACGCCCCGTATGCCATCGAGCACAGAAAGGCCCGGGTTCTTGGCGATCTGCACCCCCACCCAGATGGGGAGCTGGGTCAGACCGCGACGCCCGCCACCCATGTCGATGAGACCGGGCATGGCTGCCTCGTTGTCCACAATCACGTCGTTGCCAACCTTGAAGCCATAGGCCTCGAGAATCTTGTCCAGGCCGGTCTGGTTGGACTGCACCATCTTGATCTGGGCCATCCCGCCCATTTGCTGCTGGTTGGGCGAGCTGACCGACATGCCGTCGTCGAGAATGACGGCACCCCGGCCGGTCATTAGATACCTGTCAATCTCGCGCTGACCCTTGTCGTCGAAGGGCTGCTTGGGACCACCGATGACCAGAGCGTCCACGTCAGCAGCGATCTCGGCGCTCGATGGATTCACGGTGGTCAGGTCGTACTCCTGCTCCAGAACCTGCTTCAAGGCACGGAAGCCCTGATTGGTTTCGGACTCGCCGTGGCCCGTGGTGAAGGCGATCTTCTTCTTCTTCACCGTCAGCTTCTTGATGAGCGACGAGATTTCGAACTCAAGACCCTCGGCGCGGCCGATTTGCGGGATCGACTCCATCTTGTCGCCGTACAGGAAACACAGGCCCAGGTAGTAAGAGCCCATCTCGAACTTAGAGCCGCGCAAGACCTGAATCTGGATCTTGTCGACCTTGCAGGAATTGGCGTTCTGGTCGGCGTCCTTGTCACCATCGGAAATGGCCTCCCAGCGGAACTTTCCGTTGGAGCTGGTGCGGTACTCGTCGATCATGTCACGCACATAGCGCGACAGGGTCTTGATCTCGGGGGGTAGATCCGACGAGATGAAGGCCTTGACGGTAAGGAAGTCGGGCAGTTTCTTCACCAAATCGCGCGACGGTTGCGACAGGGTGTAGACCTTGTTTTCGGTCAGATCGATGCGGCCAAAGACCCGCGTTCCGATCACGTTGACCAGTACGATGACGCCGACGACAAAGAAGGTGTAGAGGATGGCGCTGGAGGCGTAGGCGCGCTTCTTACTAGATGTGGTCGACATGGTTCACTTCCACTTCCGAGACTCGAGGGAGACCGTGGCGATGACCAGAGAGACCACCATCACGGACAGGTAGTAGATGACGTCGCGCGAATCGATGATGCCGCGGCTCATGCCATCAAAATGGGACTCGACGCTCAGGTAGGCGAGCATCGGCCGCAGGGCTTCAGGCATGAACGGCACCAGGCGGTAGAACAGGTAAAGCGAAAACGAGATGGCGAAGCCGATGATGAACGCGACGATCTGATTGCGCGTGAGGGTCGACGCCATCACGCCAATCGCCATGTAGGCCCCGCCCACCAGCAAAATGCCCAGGTACCCGCCGATAGCCGGCCCCTTGTCGAGCGGCCCGACCAGCATGACGGTGACCGCGTAGAACAGGGTCAGGCCCACCATGGCCGCCAGCAAGGCCATGCCCGCCAGGAACTTGCCCACGATGACCTGCCAGTCGCGCACCGGCATGGTGATCAGCATCTCCAGCGAGCCACTGCCTTTCTCCTCGGCAATCAGGCGCATGGCCATGGCCGGCACGATGAAGCTGAGTAGGAGCGGCATGAGATTGAAATAGGCCCGCAGCTCGGCCTGTCGCTCGATGAAGAGCGAGCTGAAGAAGAGGTAGCCCGACAGCAGCATGAACACCGTGATGACGATGTACGCGATGGGCGAGTTGAAGTAGGTGCGGATTTCCCGCTTGGCGACGGTGAGGGCGGCGGTCATGACTTGCTCTCTTCCCCAGTGGTCAGGTTGCGGAACACGGTTTCCAGGCTGGCGGCTTCACGGTGCAGCTCCAGCAGTGTCCATTTGTTGTCCACGGCGGCGCGGAACAGAACCTTGCGCAGATCCTCATCCCCGGCCGCGTCCAAGGAGAAGGCGTGAGCCCCGGCTTCGCCCGCCACCGGTTCACAGCGAGACACGCCCTTGATGCTGTCCAGGCGCGCCTTGACGGCCTCCGCCGTCGTTCCGTTGGCCTCGACCAGCAAGCGGTAGCGGCTGGCCTTTTCCCGGGCTCGCAACTCGTCGGGCGTGCCGTCCGCCACCAGCTTGCCGCTGCTGATGATGAGCATGCGGCTGCAGGTGGCCTGGACTTCCGGCAGGATGTGGGTCGACAGGATGACAGTCTTTTCCTTGCCCACTTCTTTGATGAGCTGGCGAATCTCGACAATCTGGTTGGGGTCAAGTCCGCTGGTGGGCTCGTCCAGGATGAGAATATCCGGGTCGTCCAGCATGGCTTGCGCCAGTCCCGCGCGCTGGCGGTAGCCGCGTGACAGCTCGCCCACCAACTTGCCCGCCACTTCGTGCAGGCCGCAGCGGCCTCCGATCTCCTTGATGCGTTTCTGGCTGCGGTCGGGAGTCATGCCCCGCATGGCTGCCGCGAACTGCAGATACTCGAGCACGGTCATGTCTTTGTACAGCGGTGTGTCTTCAGGCAGATAGCCGATGTGCTTGCGCACCTCCAGCGAGTCGTCGAACACGTCGAAGCCCGCCACCTTGGCGCGACCGCCGGTGGGCGCCAGGTAGCAGGTCAGAATCTTCATCGTGGTCGACTTGCCCGCGCCGTTGGGGCCTAGAAACCCGAGCACCTCGCCTTTGCGCACGTTGAACGTGACGTCGTCCACGGCCCGCGTGTCGCCGTAGACCTTGGTGAGGTTCTCAACCTGAATCATCAGCTCTGGCATTTGATCCTCATTTGATTGTTCGGTCGGAGCCGCTTGCGATACCCCGGCAAACCCCACAAGTTGGGACTTTATTCCCGACTTCCCGGACGGGGCTTGTCTGGTAGCGCTTCCACGTACTGCGGGCCGGCCATCGGTGTCAAGGGCGGAGCGGATGTTGCACCGAGATCGCTACCTTGGTCCGCGGTTCGATAGGACTGGTTCGAGCGGCGCCAGGCTGTGCAGCCAGCGGGTGGCGATTGCCTCGGTGGCTGGCGAAAAGCGTCCGCCAGGGGCGGCGGATTGCAGAATCGAAGCTGCTGATTTCGCCATTGTTTCAATCTGTTGTGGACTGCTGTTAAACTTTTCCTTGAATGATGAAATCGCCTGGGCTGGCAGGGGTTCGACCGGGCCAGGCCCGCGTCCCAGCAGGCGTTGGACCAGAACGGTTCGCGCCAGCAGGCCGGTGTCGATAACCGCGGGGTCGGCGATGCCCATGACGCTCAGACGCTCGGGAGAGATATGCTCCGGCCGTACGCCCAGACCCACCACCAGGGCGAGGGCCGCCCCGGCTCGCTCGATGGCGGCCGTGGCCGTGGCCAGGTCACGAAGGCTTGCGAAGGGACGCTCGCCTGCGCTGGGCGGGTGGTCGAGCAGGCAGGGGTAGAGCGGCCGCAACCTGGTCAGCGCGCCGATAACCTCAGCGTCTTCGGGCTCCCACAGTTCGATGGCCGGTCGAAGCACAGCAAAGGGGCTGTCTCGCTCCAGCGACCGGGCGAGTTTGTGCAGCTTGCCCACCAGACTGACGCCCAGCCGGAAGAGCTTGGTCACGGACACGCGACGTACAGCGGTCAGGCCGGCAGCCTCGTCTCCTCGGCTGAGAAACTCCACAGCCAGGTCCAGGGTGGCTGCCACGCGCCCAAGCACGGCGGCCACGGCTGGGTCGTCTCCGGGCGAGACCCGGTCGGCAGAGAGCACCCGATTGCACAGGGCCACCAGGGCGCTGTGCAGGGCGGTTACTTCTGCCGCTGAAGTCAGGCCTGCCACCGCACGGGCGAACGGCGTGGCGCCGGCCAGGCGGTCAGCCATCAACACCGGCAGGCGCAGATGGGTGTCCATACCTAGTTCGTCGGGCGGTTGGCCCAACGCCACCGGCCCAGATTCCAGTTGCACGCTAGCGGGATCCAGCTCGCGGTAGACCTCGAGTGCTTCGTAGAAATCCACGAAGCCCAGGTCAGCCATGCGGCCTGATCGCCAGCGGAAGGCCGTCTGCTCCAATTCCGAATCGAGTTCCGAGCGCATGCCCACCAGAAACCGACGCATCATGAATTGGTCTGCGCGATAGAGGTTCTCCATCAGCTGCTGAGTCATCCGCTGCGTCTGCTCGTCGCCCAGTAGCTCCAAGGTGAAGAGGCGATCCGGTGTGTCAAAGAGGATGCCTTCAGGCTCGTCAGGCGGTTCCTCCAGCGATAGGTCGTAGATGCGAGCCCGCTGGCGAATCAACAAGGCGAGCAGTTCGATATCCAGGCCCCGCGCCCAGACCCCCACGGTTTCGAAGGGAGCCTGCGCGATAGCGGTGAGCCACTCGTCGGCGCGTTCGGTGGAGATCTGGTCGCGGTCCCAGAGGGCGAGGTCGAGCGCACCTTGCACTTGTTCCGCCGTGCCGTGGACCAGAATCTCAAGGGCTTCTGGGAAACCCAGCTCGTGCAGGACGTAGAAGAACTCGTCGGGCGGCAGGGCGCGAATGGCGCCGACCGGATCGGCTGTGGCAAAGAGTGCGTCGGCGCGCCGGCTGCGACGTCCGCGCTCAAGCTGGGCGCGGTAGCGGGTCAAGGCCACGACTTGACCCTGGGAGGCTGGCTTGCGTGTCTCGTTCACCAGCGCACTATGAAACACCAGCGGCCGCCGGTCCATCATGTACGGGAACCCTGAAAGGGTTCGCGCTGCTATTCGGTCCCCTCGGGAGAGGCTCACGAGGTTGACAGCGCGGTCCGGTTCAGCGATACAGCCCAGAACATGCGTTTCTTGCCGCGAGAAGAGTCCTTTTTCGACGACTTCGAGGAGCACGCTGCCAAGACTGTGGAGGGTTGCCGAGCCTTCCTTGAGATGGCGGAAAGCGCGACGGATTGGGCAGCGGTTAGCGCGCGCGTGAAAGCCATCGAAAGCGAGTGCGACCACATCACTCACGGTGTGGTGGCGCGTCTGCACAAGACCTTCATCACGCCCATCGATCGCAACGACATCTTTCGCTTGATCTCGAAAATGGACGACGTGATGGATTTCGTGGAGGCGGCGGCTCAGAACCTGGTGGTGTACGACATTCACGAGCCCACCTCGGAATTGGCCGCCCTGGCGCGCACCCTGCTGCACGGGGCAGAACGCGTGCTGGAGGCGCTCTCCGGATTGCGCAATCTGAAGAATCCGGCCCTGATTCTTGAGAAATGTGTCGAGATCAACCGGCTGGAGAACGAGGCAGACGAGCAGTTGCGGACGACCATCGCCAAGCTGTTCAAAGAGGCGGAGGACCCCATCTTCGTCATCAAGTGGAAAGAGATCTACGAGCTGCTCGAAACCGCGACCGACCGTTGTGAGGACGTGGCCAACATTATCGAGGGTGTGGTTCTGGAAAACTCGTAGCGGCCAAATCCTCGGCTTTCAGTTTCTGGATCATCCGCACGTAGGTGCTGCTGACCGCGGCACACAGCGCCTGCAGGTCGGTCAACGGTCCATCGGGAAGTGGACCTCCGTCGGCAGCGTGGGCATAGACCAAGTTGAGGACGCGGTTTTTCACCTGGACCGGCAGCACCGCGATCTCGGAGGGTTCCTCGCAGTGCAGGTACTTCCAGATCTGGCGCTGCAGCTTGTTGCCCTCGGCCGGGGCCGGGCCGCGGAACGAGGCGCGACGATCGTGGGCGAGCTGAAAGCACGAAGGCAGTGAGACAGGAAACGCGATGGTTTCGATGGCCGCCTCCTGGATGCCGGGGGCGAACCCGCGCCACACGCGCGCCTGGCCGTCGCGCACCAGAAAGAACATGCCGCAGCCAAAGTAGCCGCGCATGAAGTCCACCACGACGTCGGCCAGCTGTTCGCGGTGGCGGGCCAGGGTGAGGCGATGAATGGCATCTTCCAGGCTCATGGCCGGACCGGACGCGGGCAGATGCGTCTGCGCCGGCGTTCGCGGCGACACCACATCCCGTGCCGGCGCCGGACTCGGGGTAGGCGCCAGGGCGCGCCGCATGCCAGTCGTGCGCTCAGACGGCGCGGGCGCCAAAATTCGCGCAGCGGACGCCGTTCGGGCTGAGGCGGACATCGGGGCGGGCGTCGGAGTCGGGTGGGGCGCTCCCTGGACCAGCCTCGGCGTGGGGGTCTGCGCCGACATGCGTGTCTTGATGTTCACCTCCACGCCGTAGAGCCGTCTAATGTTGCGGGCGATTACGATCTCACCCGCCACCAGCGGCTCGACTCGCGCGCCCAGGGCGAAGGACAGGTCATCGACCGTCAGCATGTCGAGCGGTGCGGCCATGGCCGCCACGACTTGCTTTGCCCCGCCGCGCGAGGCCGCCAGCGGCACAGCCAGGTAGCGCACCGCCAGACTGGCCTTCAGTGTGGCGAGGACGGCGGGGTCGGCGCGCGAGAAGTGACGTTCCAAAGCTGCGGGCACCCCCATCTGTCGACTCAGGGCCAGGGAGAGCTGGTCGGTGCCAATGAAGCCGAGCTCGACCAGGTGGGTGCCCAGCTTGCCACCGGCCAGTCCCTGCGCGCGCAGGCCGGCGTCGAGTTGTTCGGGCGTGATCTGCCCGAGCTGGATGAGGATTTCGCCCAGTTTCATTCCGCTCGGTCGTCTTGCTAGGCGGCCTGCGATTGATCATCGGCGGGTTTCTTGCATTCCTGCAGGGGTGCAGCGTCGCGGCTGAAGCTAGGGTGAGAGATTGCGACAGCTCACGGGGCGTCCCCCAAAGCCTCGGAGAGCCTGGGGGCGCAGATGGCCGAGAGCCTTTGCAGGGCAGCGCGAGTGGCGGCCTCTCTGTCTCGCCCAGCGGCCCGTGCAGGATCTCCGCCAAGGGAGGCCGACAGGATCTCGGCTCCGCTACTCAAGTCGAGCATGCGAAGGTCCACGCTCGGGCGACAGAATACGGCTCCCCCGAGCATTGCCTCGGTGGAGAAGACCGCGGAAATGCGACCCTCGGCGCGAAACGAAACGCTCCCACGAGATTGGCCGCAGGGTAGGGCCGTCACACCCAGAGAGGAGACGTGATCCATCACGGCTTGCACGAGCTGACTCGCCTCTGGAAAACCTGGCGCGGGGGTCAGGCAAATCTCGACGGAAGCCTTCGAGCGGATCCGCCGCAAATCTGCATCAACCTGGGCGGCCTTTGCCACGTTAGCCCACTCACCCCCTGCCGGAGGCGCGGCCGTGATGGATTCGACCATCACCAGCGCGGACGCCAGTTCTCGGGCGGAACTGCGCACCTCTTTCGCGAGTCTCCCGGCCCCGCGCAGGTCCATCTTCGTCTCGGCCACCGCAAGATCCTCCAAGGCATGACGAAGCAATGCCCGCGTCCTTGCCACATCTCGCCGAAAGGGCTCAGCCGCAGCCGCGCGGTCCAGCACCGCGAAAACGTACACCTTGTTGTCCCTGACCTCGGTATCCGCAACGGTCGCAAGACCGCGGTGATCGAAGGTTGTGTGCTGGCGGACATCATTTGTCACCTGGGACATTGTCGCGCTACCGCCGGGACCGGCCATCATTTGCTCGTGCGACACCAGGGTGCCTTCGATCTTTGACTGGATCTGGGCGCCCATGTCCGCAAACGCAGTCACGCGCGCCTGACTGACGTCGCCGCCTTGGCCCACCCCAGTGATGTACCGGTCTTGCGGGAACCGGACATCCCTGCCGGTCAGGAAGTGCTCGGGCAGCCCGGCTGGGCTGGTTGGGGTCGAGGCGCACGACAGGCAGACAAGCGCGCCCAGCGTCGCGCGCCAGTGTGGCCGTCGCGTCCGGAAGCAAATTCGTGGATTCGGCGTAGCGGTTGAGTCCATGTGCGACAGTATGATAGCGTCTGACACGCGAAATGACACTCGCGGTGCCCGGCCCTCTCGGTTGGCCACCCCGAAGAGGAGCCCCTGATGCCGAGAAGTCCTATGTTTCTGGTCCTGCCTCTTGTGGCCGGTCTTGTCGTTTCAGCGTGCGGCGCGCCGACGCTCCAGGTTGTCGGCCCTAGCGGGGCCTCATGGGGCTATCTAGAAAGCGATCAGTTGGCTCTGGTCCGTGACATGCTCACGCCGAAGAATCCGGGCCTCCTGCGCATGGAAGCCTTTGGAATCCTACGCTGGGGTTTGTTCCGGTACCCCAATCCGAACGAGCGTCGTTGCCTCGCCCAGGTGAGCTACACGCAGGCAGTGCCAACTCAAACCGGCGGCCACGTCCCTGTGGTCTTCTATTCCAACCCCGTCCGCGAGGAGTGCACAGATGCTGCGATCGACGGGTTTCTGGCCATCGCAATGGAACTCGACCGCCGGGATTTTCACGTCTGGCAATCCGCCGATGATCAGCACTTTGTCGATTTCATCCAGCGCCGCGGCCTTGTCCCGGCTGCAAAGATCCGCTCGCTTCTCAAGAAGGCACTTGAAGGAGTCCAGATCGCGAACACGAAGGATGGGCCAAAGACGGTTCTGGCTCGCTGTAATGACGTCGTCGTGGCGGGCACCATGGACTATGGTGATGCGACGACCTGGCAACTGTGGGCCGAGGCTGCCTGTGCCGCGAACTTGAAAGGGTTGATTATCGTCGATGATGACGGCTACGTTCTTCCCGTGGACGCGCCCGCCATGACCGGGATCAACGCGTGCGGCTTGGATGGGCTGCGCGGTGAACGTGGATCCTGCCGATTCGAGTTCAACCGTAGAGCCGTCATTGGGGACAGCGTCGCCGGACAGCTCAACGCGCGATATCTCGAGTTCATGCGCAGTCAGGGCAGCCGCCTGGTTCAGGTCGCGCACGAGATCACTTGGCACACGGCGCACGCAGCTTCGCCGCGCGGTTTCAGCTATGCCGTCACCGCAAGGTAGATCGGCCCGAGGCACAACGATGGAATTCAACCGGTACAGTAGGCAGTTGTTTGAACCCATACGCCCCACGGTGTTCCGTCTCCTGGCGGCGTTGGTTCTGCCCGCGCTCGCAAGTCAGGCACATCCGGCCGCTGCCCAGCCGGCGCCCGTTGCGCCGATCAGATTCCTCGCTCCGCTTCCCTTTGAAGTTCGTGGCGACGCTTCGCTTAAGCCGCTCGCGCTGGCAGCTCCCGAACTGCTTGCCTCGCACCTTTCCAGGGTGGGCGGCATTCGGATTGTCGAGCGCATCCAGATCGACAAGATGTTCAATGAGTGGAAATTCCAGTTGGGCAATCTGGTTGATGAGAAATCCGCGGTCGAGGTCGGCCGAGCCAAGGGTGCCGATACGCTGCTGCTGGGATCCATCTCCCCCATTCCGGGCGGAAACGAACTCCTGATCCAGGCCAGGTTGGTGGACGCATCGAGCGGAGTGGTGCGGATGTCGGGCGATGTCTCCACGGCGCGAAGCGAGGTCACCAATGGGCTGGCCTGGCTCGCATACCGGTTGTCCGGTGCACCGAGCACGCCCAATGCCTCGGCGTCAGCCGCACAGGCGCCCTCTGGGGTCATGTCTCCGTCGAAGGATGCCTTTGACTCATTCGCCATCGGCCTGGTCCACCAGTACCAAGGTCAACAGGATCAGGCCACCGCCCTCTTCTACAGCGCCGTCTCGCAAGATCCGACGTTCACGTCGGCCCGCTCCGCTGTGGAGATGGCGAGTGAGGCACTGATGGGCAAGAGCCTGTATGCGGAGGCTGTGGGCAAGGCGCTGAAGCACAACGAGACGGTGTTGCTGGATCTGGACCGCGCGACCGCTATCTGGGACTCCATGCAGCGCCTGCTCCGGGTTGCGCCGGCTTCACCACCTCCGAGCGTGGAACTCACGCAGTCCTCGCGGGTGGAGCCGAACCGGGTTGTCTTCAGCTTCGGCTTCACGCTGAGGGATAGGGCTTTGCAGGAGGAGTTGGCCCAGTTTCTGCGAGCGGTTGGATACAGGAACAACAGCCGTGCGCCGTCCTGGGAAGTCCACTTTTCCGAGCGCCTCTCGAAAGGCTTCATAGGCCCGCCCCCGGAAAATGAAGTCCGCTACTGGGAGGTGTCGGTTCCCAACGACCAAGGCGACTTCTACCGGGAACTGAGCGAGGAAGCTCGATGTGCTATGCGCATGGTGCAACACCGGCTGGTCCTAAAGGTGTGGGCAGGGCCGAATCCCATTCGCTCCTGGGTCGAGGATGCTTCTCTCTTCGTGCCCTCTACGAATGAGGTGCTGGCGCTAGGGGTGGATGGTGTGAGCGCCAATGTCACCGAGTTGTCAGCCGAGCCGGGCGCCAGCGGCCGAATGGAGATCGGCCGGGACAAACATGAGGTGGAACTGCCGTTGTCTCTCTTGAAGGACACATCGCGGGTCACGATGGAAGTCTCGCGGGTGGTCACCACTCGGGAGCGCTGCACGATTTCCACGCCCGGGGAATGGAAGGCGCGGCTGGCCGCGTACTGGGCGAGGAACTCGCTGCCCCTGCCAGGCCTTGGAAAATAGCAGGTGCACGGCGTGGTGGTAAGTCTTCGGCTGCTGGATCTTTTCCAGTGACGAAGCCACTCCTATCCGGGTCGGCGCCATTCGTTCCTGGCCGGCGGATTGCGTTGGCCGCCCTTGCCGAGCGGCTGTACGCAGCCTACGGGCCGCAGGGCTGGTGGCCCTTGCTTGAGCACCGGGGCAGCAACCCGACGCTCACCGGGCGGCTGACCGGCTACCATCCGGGCGACTACTATTTCCCGTGCACCGAGGCGCAGCGCTTCGAGATCTGCTGCGGCGCCATCCTCACCCAGAACACCGCCTGGCCCAACGTCGAAAAAGCCCTGCAGGCGCTTGCCCTTCACGGCTTGCTGGCACCGCGCGAGATGGTGTCGGTCGACGAAGCGCGCCTGCAGCAGGCCATTCGCCCCTCGGGGTACTTCCGCGCCAAGGCTCGCAAACTGCGCGCCTTCTGCGAATTCCTCCTGCGACTTTCCGGCCGCCCGCCGTCGCGTGAAGACCTCCTGCAGGTGTGGGGCGTGGGGCCCGAAACCGCCGACAGCATCCTGCTCTACGCCTACGCGCAGACCGAAATGGTGGTCGACGCCTATACGCTCAGGGTGCTTCGTCACCACGGCTACCAGCGCCGCGAATTGAGCTACGCCGCAGCCAAGGCCTACTGCCAACGAAATCTGCCACGCTCGCTTCGCAGCTATCAGGAGTTTCACGCGCTCATGGTCGAGCACGCCAAGCGCTTGCGCGCAGCCGCCTCTGGAAAACCTGTCGCCGGATGAATGGACCGGCGGACGGCGTGTTGACTCGTGCCGTTCGTCGCGGGTAGGGTTCGGGCACAGTGGCCCCAAGCCTCGGCGTGCCTTCCGTCGCAGATGCGCCCGCGCGCAGGACTGGCGCGCCAAAGTGCACGTTCGTCGCGCTCCTGCTCGCTGTCCTGGTCAGTGGGTGGGCGGCTCGCGCCCAGGCCGAGCCAGGGAATCTTCTCGCTGGCAAGAGCCCTGCGCGCAGCGAGGGAGTGACCCACGCTGGTCGTCTCACCGACGGGATTCTCAGCCATGAGGGTGACGAATGGTTGACTGACCTCACTTCGCGATTGACGTCTGGCACGTCGTTCCTCGAATACGATCTGGGTGAAGTGCAGGCCGTGCGTTGTGTTCTGGTCCAGGCAGACGCCAACGAAGTCGGCGTGCTTTCGGGCTCCCTCGACGGCCAAACCTGGCAGCCCCTGTGGCAGGTCGGTGCCGGATTGGGCCCAGGGATGCGCTTGCGCAGCACCCGACTCGACGCGACCGTGCGCTGGCTTCGCTTGTCGGCCAACGGCGCTGATGTGTTTCACGGCGTGGCGGAAATCGCGGTCTATTCGCGATGTCCCGAGCCTTGGCCCCCTGAACTACTTCGCCAGCACGGCACGCCGGCGGGCGAATCCATTGATCGCAACATCCTGCTGTTTGGTCTCCTGGCCGGGCTCTTCGTGTTGCTGCATCGAGAGCGCGGGTCGAAACTGCAGTATCTGCTGCTTTTGCCCGCACTGGCTGTGGGCGGGAAAGTCGTAGCGGATCTCGTGGAGCTGTTCGATTTCAGTCGAGAGCCGCCCCTGCGAGCCATGGTGGCGGGGCTCGCCGCAATCGTATTGGTGAAGGAAACCTTCTTGTCCAAGCGTTGGGCACCCCATCGCGCGGTGACCCTGACCACCCTCGTCCTGTGTGCGGCGACGGCCTTGGGCAGCTACTACCACTTCGGGATGCTTCAGTTCGGCGACCACGCCAAGGGTCGGCGGACCTTCGTGCACACCTTTGATATGCGGCACTATTTTCCAGTGGCCAAGTACTTCCGCGAGCTGCGCTATGACGGACTGTATTTGGCCAGTTTGGCTGCGTACATGGACAACACGCCAGACTTCACCGAGGACCAGCTTGGCCAAGTGCGGGTGCGCGACTTGCGCACCAGCGAGATTCGCTCTGCTCGTGAGCTGGCCGGCGAGCTACCCGGCATCCGGAGTCGTTTCACGGCCGCACGCTGGGACGAGTTCAAGCGCGACATGAAGTATTTCTCCGAGGCCATGGGCCGGGACGACTATCTCGGCAGCCTGGCAGACCATGGTGCCAATGCGACACCCGCGTGGATTCTGTCCGCCTACCTAATCTTCAAGAACGCGCCGGCCAGCGAACTCACCCTCACTCTGGCCGGGCTCATCGATCCCGTGCTGGTTATGTTCTTCTTTCTGGTGCTGGCGCGTACCTTTGGAACGCGCGTGATGCTGTACGTGATGGTGATTTGGGGAGCGACAGACTTCTATACTTTCACCGCGAACTTCATGGGCTCGACCCTGCGCCAGGATTGGCTGGTCGCGCTCGGATTGGGGGTGTGCGCGATCAAGCGCAAACGGCCTGGCTTAGGCGGCGCCCTGATCGCCTATAGCGGTCTCATCCGTGCGTTCCCGGCCATGGCGGTACTCTTTTTCCTGGTGCCCCTGGCGTGGTTCGCCTTCGATCATCTGCTGTGGAAGAAGCGCCTGCCGTCGCTGGCAGAGTGGCGGGCCAGTCAGCGGCCTGCTCTGCGCGCTTGTTTTGGTGCCGCGGCTTGTGTGGTCACACTGGTTGTTTTGACCTCGGCGATGTTCGGTTTCGGCGGCTCGTGGATGGCCTGGCAAGAGAAGATCGGGCACCACGCCACCGACCCCAGCACCAACAACGTCGGCCTTCGCAATGTACTGGCCTTTGACCCGGACTTCTCGGCCGAGCGACTGATCGCCAAGCATCAGGTGGCGCCTGATGCGGAGTGGGTGCGGACGCAACGTTTGACCTTCGCCGACCGTAGTCCCCTGTTCTACGGAATCCTGCTGGTGGTCACTGCACTCGCCCTGCTGGCGTGCCGTGGCCGCAGCCTGGAACAGGCTGCCCTCATGGGACTTCTGCTCGTTCCTTTCTACTTCTACCCATCCAACTACTATTGCCACTTCGTGTTCTTACTGCCCCTGGCGGTCGCGAGCCCGCACGAGGAGCGAGACCACAACTTTGTGTGGGTGTTCATCGCGCTGGCCGCCTTGTGCGTGGGTCAGGTTTTCACCCTGCGCGAGACCTGGGTCGATCTTCGCTACACCTACCAGAGCTTCCTGCTACTCATTGCCTTCGTCGCCATCTTGGCGAGAATCGCTTGGCAGTCGTTGGCTCTGGCGCCGTTGCGTCCAGGCGCCGCTGCTGGGGATTTGTCGAGAGCCGCTGCCAAGGCTAGACCGGCCGTCCGATGGCGCCGGCGATGACTCGCACCGCGCGCATCAGGTCGGCAAACTCGGGCAGCGACAACGACTGGTGTCCGTCGGAGAGCGCCTGATCAGGGTGGGGGTGGACCTCGATGATGAGTCCGTCGGCACCGGCTGCGATCGCGGCGCGGGCCATGGCGGGGACGTGGCGGCGCATGCCAATGCCGTGGCTGGGATCCACGATGACGGGCAAGTGGGTGAGGGACTTCAAGACCGGCACCGCGTTCAGGTCTAGCGTGTTGCGGGTCATGGTTTCGAACGTGCGAATGCCTCGCTCGCACAGCGCGACCTGGTAGTTGCCATTGGAGACGATGTACTCCGCGGCCATGAGCCATTCTTTGATGGTTGCGGAAGGCCCGCGCTTGAGCAGTACCGGCTTGCCCAACTTGCCCAGGCGACGCAGCAGGGAGAAGTTCTGCATGTTGCGCGCACCCAGTTGCAGGAGGTCGGCGTAGTCGGCCACCAGCGGCAGATCCTCGGTGTCCATGACCTCGGTGACCACCTTGAGACCGGTTTTCTCGCGCGCCAGCGCCAGCAGTTTGAGGCCGGCTTCGCCCAGCCCCTGGAATTCGTAGGGGCTGGTGCGCGGCTTGAAGGCGCCGCCGCGCAGGAAGGTAGCACCCAGCGCCTTCACGCCGCGGGCCACTTCCAGAATCTGTTCTTCCGACTCGACCGAGCACGGTCCCGCCATGATGGCCAGGCCAGGGCCGCCCAGTCGGCTGCCGCCCACGTCGATGATGGTGTCTTCCTCTTTCACCTCGCGCGACACCAGCTTGAAGGGCTGCGACACGCGGATGGCGTCGGCCACTCCGGGCAGCGAAGCGAAGGCCTCGGCGTCGAGCGGGCCGCGGTTGCCGGTGATGCCGATGGCCGTTCGCTGCGCGCCGGGGATCTCGCGGGCATCGAACCCGAGCGCGTGAATCCTCTCGACCACCGCGGCGATCTGGGCCCCCGTCGCCTGCGGTCTCATGACGATCAACATGGGTATGTCCTCGCGCGGATACTACCCCGAAGTCGTCGCCTGGGAGGCGAAGAGCTACCTATTCCGCACAGAGGCACAGAGGCCACTGAGGCGGATGAGAGGGGGAAGGGTTAGGTCTTTTCCGGCCCTTACTCTTACGGGAACACCGGTCGGTTGGGAAAGGTTACTCCGGGGGCATCAATCGTTCAGAGCCGCGGCACGCCAAATCCAAGTGAGTAACGTCACTCCCATGAGGGTTTTTCGGCACCAAGTCCTTCGCCGTATTGCTAGACTACAGCTGATCCAGCCGGCCGATCCGGTGGCCCCCGATGAGGTGCGTTCCCATGCCGAGTATCAAAGTTTCAAGTCGCATCTGTTGCTGCACGAACAAGAGTGCCTTGCTCTTTCTAGGCGCGGTGGCGTTGCTAGTCGCACCTGCTTGTTCGCCGGCTACCGTGAGCGGGGCCGTGCCCCCAGGAGGGGGAGGGAATGGGGCCGGAGGAGGCGGCGGTTCAAATGGCGCGGGTGGTTCAGGACCAGGAATCATCAGCACCCGGCCGGCGCCCCCCGATGCGGGGCCGCCAGCCACCGGTAAAGCCTGCGGCAACGGGGTGATCGATATCAGCGAGGGCGAGAACTGCGACGACGGGAACACCGAGAGTGGCGACGGCTGCAATCGCATATGCCAGACCGAGGCAAACTGGAACTGTCCCACCCCCGGGCAGAAGTGCGAGAACCTTGCCAAGTGCGGAAACAGCATCCTGACCTCCGACGAAACCTGTGACGATGGCAACACGGTCAGCGGTGACGGCTGCTCGAGCGATTGCAAGACCGTGGAGCCCGGCTGGCAGTGTCGGGTTCCTGGCAAGCCGTGCAATCCGGCCTGTGGCGACGGCGTGATTACCGCGGGCGAGATATGTGACGATGGCAACACGGCCAGCGGCGACGGCTGCTCTGCCAATTGCAAACTGGAGATGGGCTTCAAGTGCACCGGCAGCTCAGGGCAAAAGAGCGTTTGTACCCCCACCGTCTGCGGCGACGGCAAGGTCGAGGGCTCCGAGGCCTGCGATGATGGCAACACCTTGCCAAACGACGGTTGCTCGCCAACCTGCCGCTTTGAGCCGAACTGCAGCTCGGCCACGGGGACTTGCACCTCGAAGTGCGGGGACGGGTTGGTCGTCAGCGAGGCGTGCGACGATGGGAATACCAGCAACGGCGACGGTTGCTCGTCGACTTGTAAGGTGGAGCCCGGCTTCCAGTGCGCTCAGCCCGATTCCACCGCCGACACCATGACCGTGCCGGTCACCTACCGCGACTTCCTCGTGGGTGGCGATTTTCACGCGGCCGATGTCTCGGGTAGCAACAATGCGGTTACCGGCATGGTCCAGGGCACGCTCGACAGCGATGGCAAGCCGGTCTACGCCGGCGTGGGCGGCGGCGCCACGACCGCCGGGTGGGTCACGACTGCGGCCAGCTTCCACAATTGGTACCGGGACGTGCCGGGAACCAACACCACCTACGTGTCGAAGATCCTTCTGCACAACAACGGCAGTGGCGCCTTTGTGAACTGGTGGAAAGACAACCAAGAGTGGATGTCCTATTCCAATGCTCGCTGGTGTTCGGACGCAACCTGCACCAACTGCAACGCTCCGGCGTACGTCAACGACGGTACAATGCATTGTTTTGCCGCGTGTACACCCTGGGGCTCCGGCAACACAAGTCCCTGCGTGGCCAACCAGACGCTGGTCCCTGGCAACCCGCTCTTCTTCCCTCTCGACAACGTGCCGGGCATGATCACGCCGATCTCCGCCTATGCGCCCGGCGAGACCCCACCAATGTATAGCGGCACTTGGACCTTTGAACCAGGGACGCCGGCGCCCCAGCACAACTTCAGCTTCACCAGCGAGGTACGCTACTGGTTTAGCTATTCGACGAGCAAGCAATACACGCTTAATTTCACTGGTGACGATGATGTCTGGGTCTTCGTCAATCGCAAACTGGCGGTGGACATGGGGGGCATTCATACCCCGGTCGAGGGAGAGATCGTGCTCAACGCGACCGGCGGCGGGAATGTCACCGTGACCGCGAGCGCGGGCGCTGCCTGCAAGACCGAAGGCGTTCTCTCGACTTGCACGGGCGTGCAGAGCAAGGTCGATCTGGGCATGGCGAACAACGGGGTCTACGAGATCGTCGTGTTCCAAGCGGAACGAGCGTGGAACGGCTCGACGTACAAACTCACCCTGAGCGGCTTCAACGATCTGCCGAGTTCCTGCACGCCCGCCTGCGGCGACGGGATTACGGTGGCCGACGAGGAATGCGATTGTGGCACTACCGGAACCGGGCCGCTTCCTACGGGCTGCCCCGGCCCCAACGATGACAACACGTACGGTGGCTGCACAACCAAATGCACCTGGGGCGGCTTCTGCGGCGACAACATCGTGAACGGTTCGGAGGAGTGCGACGACGGCCCGAAGAACGGCACTCAGTATGGCGGCGGCGGATGCACCCTCGGATGCACCAGGGCCCATTTCTGCGGTGACAGCGTAGTGGACACCGCCCAAGGGGAGGAGTGTGACCTGGGCGCCGCGAACGGCGGCGAGCTGTGCACCGACAAGTGCAAGCTGGTGATTCAGCAGCAGTAGGGGCGACCTGCGGTCGCCCATGTTTCGGCGTGTCGCGGCGTTCCCGACGGTCGTTTTGCGGTACACTCCCCCCATGTCGAATCGTGTGCGCCCCGCTTTGGTGAAGGTGGCGATGCTATCGGTTGTCACCGCGGCTGCCGCCGGGTGTGGCGAGGTCGGCACGACCCACTTCGCGCCCACGGGCAAGATGACCGTGGCAAGAGGCGGGCACACGGCCACGTTGTTGCCCAACGGGAAGGTACTGCTCGCCGGCGGATTCGGTAGCGACGGCACGACGATATTCGCGAGTGCAGAGCTATACGACCCAGTGACCGGGACCTTCACAGCAACCGGTGACATGATCGCGCCACGCTACCGGCACACCGCGACGCTGCTGGCGTCGACCGGGATGGTGCTGGTGACCGGCGGCGAAGGCAGCGAGGCTCAGACCGCGGAGCTATACGACCCAGCGACCGGGACATTTGCAGCAACGAGCAACATGACCACAGCCAGGTTCGAGCACACCGCGACCCTGCTACTCAACGGGATGGTGCTCATTACGGGCGGAGGCGACAGCAGTGGGGTCCTGGCAAGTGCGGAACTATACGACCCGGCGACCGGCACGTTCTCGCCGACCGGCGACATGACTACGGCAAGGTTCGAGCATTCGGCGACGGCGCTAGGCAATGGCAAGGTGCTCATCGCCGGCAGTGTCGATGGCAGTGGGGACGCACTGGCGAGTGCGGAGTTGTACGACGAAGCGGCCGGGACGTTCACGGCGACCGGCAGCATGACCGGGCCAAGGTCGTGGCACACGGCGACCCAGGTGGTCAGCGGGAACGTGCTCATCGCCGGTGGAATCAGCGGTGGTGGAATCAACGGCCCGCATCTCGCCAGCGCGGAGGTCTACGACCCGAAAGCCGGGAGATTCACTGCGACCGGTAGCATGACTATGGCGCGTTCCTTCCACACGGCGACGTTGTTGACCGACGGGACCGTACTCATCGCGGGCGGCGCATCCTCGGCCAGAGTGGAGGTGTTCAACCCAAGCGCCGGGACGTTCACGGCGATCGGCAGCATGAGTGGGCCAAGGGAGTGGCACACAGCCACGCGATTGACGAGCGGCAAGGTGCTCATCGCCGGCGGAGACGCATCCGGCAGCGCCGAGCTATACCAATAGCCTCGACGGCCGGCTCTCTGCACGGCGAACAAGCCGAGCCGCCTCATGGGAGTCCCTCGCTGTCAGCTCCCGGGCTCACTGCATATCATCGTGATACGGCTGGTGGGCGCGATACAAGTCCAGCAGTTTCTGGTTCTTTTCAAGCAAGTCCTGTTCGCCCGCAGCCCTGGCCAGCGCGCAGGCCTTCTGCGCCGCCGCAGTTGCATCATCGAATCGTCCCGCTTCGGCGTAGGCTGCCGCCAGCGTGGTGAGCAGGGGCAACACTCCATAATGCGTCAGTTCGCAGGCGTGCCTGGCGTCTTTGACCGCTCGAACACCATCCCGAATGTGCGCGTCCGGCCAGGTCGCCAGCAGCCACGCCAGTGTGTTGAGGACACCCAGCGAGTCGGGGTTGACTTGCAGCGCCTTCTGGAAATGAACGATCGCCTCGTCCACTCGACGCTTCTGCAGCAGAGCATTTCCAAAGTTGTAGTGGGCTTCCGTGTACTCGGGGTTGACTTGCAGCGCCTGTTGGAAATGAACAATCGCTTCGTCCACCCTCTTCTTCTGGAGGAGAACGTAGCCGAGGTTGTTGTGCGATCGAGCGTCCTGGTGGTTGATCTGCAGGGCCTCCTCATACTGAACAATCGCTTCGTCCGCTCGGCCCTTCTGCAGCCAAGCATTTCCGAAGTTATGGTGGGCTTCTGCGTAGTCGGGCTTGATGCGCAGGGCCTGTTGGAAATGCTCAATTGCTTCATCCAGCCTCTTCTTCTGGAACAGAGCGTAGCCGAGATCGTTGTGGGCGACCGCGTTCTCAGACGTGCAAGCGAGGGTGTGCGTCCACAGCAACTCACTATTGCGCCAATAGGAAGTCTGTGTGCGCGCGCAGACAAGCAATGTCGCAAGAATGATCGCGGAACCGCCGCCCAGGACCACGCGGCGGAAGCGGCAGGAGGCGCACAATTCCGCCGCCGCCCAGGTCAGCAGCAGATACAGTCCAATCTCCGGCAGATAGGTGTAGCGATCCGCCCGCGCCTGAATTCCCACCTGAACGATCCCGATCACCGGCAACAGCATGAAGAGATACCAAAGCCATCCGGTTAGGAAATAGGGGTGGCGAAGACACAGCACAAAGACGCCCGCGGAAATGCCAGCCAGCAGAACCAGGGACAGCAGCACCGCTGCCGCCCCAATGCTTCCCGAGGTAAGCGGGTATAGGGCCGCCAGACCTGACGGCCAGAACATCTGTCCCAGATAGGCCACATAGGAGATCAAGGCATTGCCCACGCGCCAGGGCAGAAGGATTTCCTCGAACGACCGGATGGCTTCGTGCTGGGCCAGCATCGTGACCGCACACGATGCGAGTGCCAGTCCGAGTAGGGGCAGTTTCTCCAGCAGCAACTGCATGCGCCACCTTCGCTTGACTCCGGCGTGCCCATGAGCGGCGCCGTCGTCGCCGCGGGCTCGTCCCAGCGGCCAGTAGTCCAATAGCAGCAGCACAAGAGGCAGCGTCACCACCATCGGTTTGCACATCAGGCCCAACGCAAAGAACAACAGCACCAGACAATAGTCGAGGTTCAAGGACCAACCCGCCGGCGTCTGCTCTCGACACTCGACGCGCAGCCTTCCCTGTGCGTAACGCGTGTACGCCCAGAGGGTTAGCATGAAGAACAGGCCGCTCAGCACATCCTTGCGTTCCGCCACCCATGCCACCGATTCCACCCGTAGCGGATGAATGGCAAACACCGCCGCCACAAACGCCGCCCGCCACAGAAACCCGGTCATCCGTCGCAGCACCAGGAACAGCAGAATCGCCGAGGCGGTGTGCAGCAGGAGGTTCGTCAGGTGATGCCCGCTGGGACTCAACCCGTAAAGCTGGCAGTCCAGCATGTGGGAAATCATCGTGAGCGGGTGCCAGTTGGACGCGACAACATGGGTAAAGGCCCACTCGATGCCCTTCAGGTTCAGCCCGCGGGTGACGACAGGATTCTCATACACATACAGTCCGTCGTCGTAGTTGACGAACTCATGACTGAGCGTTTGCCCGAAAACCGCGAAGGTAATCGCAGCCAGGAAAGTACAGACCGCGAGAACCAGCCAGCGCTCATTCAAACCAGCCAGAGGCTTCTTGGATTTCAGCGTGCAAGCGTCGCTCAGCGCCCGTCTCTCACCGGCCCGCGAAGCGGGAAGGATCGAGTGCAGAGAGGTGGCCTTCTTCGTCGGTCTTCCGCTCATGACAAAGGCAAGAGGCGTCCCACGGATTGACGGTTTTCTCCAAAGTGACCAGCCAGGTTAGATCCTACTTCGCCCTCCTGAGGACGGCCCAAGCATCCAGGCCCGTCCCCTTGTGGTACGCGAATTGTAGGGTGTCGGACTGAGGATTGTACGTCAGGGTCACGAACCCCTGGTTGACACACTTGTCGAGCCCGTATTTGAGGATCTCCTGGAACACCAACGAAGGCCCCGGCGCAGCCTGACGCATGAGAGTTCCGCCACAGTTGAGGCTCGGGTAGTCAATATCAGCGCCACGTTCACCGACCGCCGATCCGGGAATGAGCGTTAGGCGAATCGACCAGGAGCTACCGCTCTCCTGCTTGCCCTCCCCGACCCAGATTCCCGCCACGACCCTGGCAGCGGCAAAACGCGCGTCCACCTTGCTCACTTCCTTCTCGACCAGCTTCAACTGGCCGCGAAACGAGCCCTTGTCCGATGACACCACCACCTCTTGGCTGCACACATTGACCTTGAACGTGCCGGGCGTGGTCCCCACTTCGATTCCATCGACTATCACCTTGGCCTCGACCTCGTTGCCTTTCGCGTCCTCGGCCGTGACGGCGATCGCCGACAAGCGGGGTTGGCCGACCAGTTTGATTTCCCGCCGATCCCCCTTCTTCGCCACCACCTGCGCTCCGGTCGGCAGATAGCAGCGATGATTGACCAGCACCTCATGCTGCCCGGGATCGACATCGAGCGTCCCCCCTGATAACGCCTGCGTCTTGCCATCGATAGCAACGGGCAGGTTCGCGGGTTCCGTACGAATGACCAGCGTGGCGAAGTTCGCCTGCAATGTCATGTGCACCACTGAGCCCTTCTTCGCCTCCACCGTCAGCTGTGCCCGCGCATAGCGCTCCTTCTGCATCTCCACCTCGTGCCGTCCGGGCACAAGCGACTTCGAACAGGGCGTCTCCTTGCACAGCAATTCACCGTCCACCAGCAGCGTTGCCCCATTCGGCTCGCTCTCGAATTTCACGACTACACGCTCGCCCGCTCCGGTGGAAAAGTCGCTGTCCACGTCGATGCGCTTTTCCGTCCCGCCAGGCGCAGCGGCAGCAGGGAATCGACCCAGTTTTGCATTCACCAGATCCCTGCCTTGCCCGCGGAGCAGATCGAGCACCGCGAGCTGGCTCTTGCCTTTGACCATTTCCGTCCCGAGCAGGCTGCCCCCTTTGGTCTCGTGCAGCTTGAGAGTGACCACGTAGGTGCCTTCAATTCGCGTCACCGTGCCGGACACCACGAAATCGGCACCGATGTTCCGCGCTGTCTCCACTTCGCAGTCGCCTTCGGTGCAGTCTTTCTTTCCCATCTCCCTGACCAACACCATCATGTTCTCGCGGGTCATCACATCAATCCCACGGCCGGTCAGACCCTCGACCGCCCCGCCACGAACTGCGTCCGCAAGAGCGTCGAGCACGTCACCCTCGATCTTTCCCTTGAATTCCAGTACCGCCAGCCGCTTGTTGACCGTCTCGGCAACCGCTGGTTGTCCAAACAACGCCGCAGACACGAGGCCGATCAACGCGGGCAAGCGCGGTGATCGAAGGAAGATTGCCATAGCCGTACTGTCTCACGGCGCCGACGGCAATCGCAAGACTGAGCATTTGCTGCTACGGACCACCAAGTGTGCAGAGCCCCAGCCGAATCGTGCCGGAGAAGGGAGTCGAACCCTTAAGCCTGTTAGGACGGCGGATTTTGAGTCCGCTGCGTTTGCCATTCCGCCACTCCGGCATAGGGAGCGAAGAGGACGCAATATTGTGCCCGCCGACGGCGCGAAGTCAAACCAGTAACTAGGGTGGGACAACCGAACTGCCCCTCTTGCGGGCGGCGCCGTGGTAAAAAGGGCGCCATGAGTGGCCGTGAGCTTTTCGAACACAACCGGGCTCGACTCCTCGATCGGCTCAAGCAGCTCGCCTACGAGGAGCGCGAGGTCATCCTCGCTTCGGGGCAGAAGAGCAATTTCTACATCGACTGCAAGCAAGCCGTGTTGAGCGCCGAGGGCCACTTCTTGGTGGGTTGGTTGTTCAACCAGGTGATTGCCGAGCATGCCCCCCAGGTGGAGGCCGTGGGGGGATTGACCATGGGCGCGGACCCGCTGGCTTCGGCGGTAGCCACGGTCAGCTACCTGGGCGGGCGGCCGCTCGACGCTTTCTACGTGCGCAAAGAGGCCAAGGGCCATGGCACGGGACAGTGGTTGGAGGGTCGCAAGCTGCTTCGTCCCGGGATGCCGGTCGCGATCCTTGAGGACGTCGTGACCACGGGCGGTTCGGCTCTCAAGGCGATCGCGCGCGCCCGTGAGTTCGGCCTCACGGTCAGCCTGATCGTCGGTCTGGTGGACCGCGAGGAAGGTGGCCGCGAAGTCTTGCAACGGGAGGCACCGCTGCAGACGCTCTTCCGACGGACGGAGTTCATTTGATGCGCGCGCGGAGGGTGCTGGGGCCTGCGTTGGCCTGTGCCGTGGCGCTGGTCGGGTGTGCCCAGTCGGCTTCCAAGCCTGTCAATTTCTCCGACGCCACTCGCAACTATCGACCGTCGGACTATTCATCGGTCTACGAAAGTTGGACACGACACGCGAAGCTGTGGCAGGAGGTGGGCACAGTCATCGAAGCGTGGGCGACCTACAAGAGCTGGGATTTCCGCCAGGCCTATGTGTCGTACTACGCCAGCATCTATGACTTGTCGGACAGCGATCGCGCCACGCTTCTGCGCTCGCAGCTCGAGGCGTCGCGGGTGAGTCATGAATTCCACGTGGCGGTCCAGATGACAACCGACAAGTGGAACGATCTCGAGCGCAAGAACTCGCCCTGGCGGGTCACTCTGCTGGACGCCAGCGGGGGCGAACTGGGGCCCACTTCGATCCAAGCGGTGAAGCTGCCTGAGCTGTACGAGAGCCAGTTTTTCCCCAGCCGCACCGAATTCACGCGCACCTATGAGATTAGCTTCGCCCTCACGGGCAGCGGCGGGCAGCCTTTTTCTGGCCCGGCAAGCGGTCGTCTCGTCCTGCGGTTTGCCAGCCCTGCGGGCCGGATCGAGCTAGTCTGGGACTCGAAGTAACGCCGGCCGTTGGGAAAGCGGGGTTTAGGCGTGTCGCTTGGATGGCCCGCGGCCGGGCGAGATCTTCCCGTCTCGTTTGCTGGCAGGCTCATCGAGGTCAGCAAAGTTGTCCTCGGCCTCGCGCTTGTAGAGGTCGGCCTCGCGGGCAAAGAAGTCACTCTCGATGGCACTGAAGGCACCGCTGATACGGCCGCCAGTACGCTTGCCGGCTTGCGATGCGCTGTCGTCTGATGAGCGGGGCGTCGGCCGGGCGGAGGCAGGGGCGGTTCGGTCGCCGCTGGTTCCACGGACCTGGCCTTTGCCCGAGCCCGCGCCATGGGAAGCGGTTCGCGGCTCGGTCGCGCCCCCCGGCCCTTGCGTCGTCGCAGTCGCCGACTGAGGGTTGGGCGCTTCGAGCTTCTGTACCTCCGCCACCAGGGCCGGATCGAGTGCGACCGATATGCCCCTGCCGGGAGTCTTGAGCGCGTTTGCCGACGAGCGCGAGGACGACGAAACGGAAAGCGTGCCGGTTACCCTGGCGGAGTGGCCCGACTGGGGCGAGGCGGAAGTCCCCATGCGGGGCTCGGCGCTGCTGGCGTCAGATAGGGCCGCCATGGCCCCCGGGTCACGTCCAGCATCGAGCGGCTCTGCTGACGTCGGGGGACCGATGGGTGTGGTGGCTTTTTCCAAACGGCCGAGCTCAGCCGCCAACACAGGATCGAGCTCGACGGAAACGCCTTTCCTCATGCCCTTGGCTGTGCCCGATCGCTGCGCAGGAATGACAGAAAGGGTGCCCGTCATCCTCGCGGTGCTGGCCCCATCGTCTGGGCTGGTCCCGGCCGTCACAGCTGGCGCAGCTCCTGAAGACGCCGCCGGGGTGACCGACGGTGGGAGGGGAACGGCACGTGAAGCCATCGTCGCAATCGAGTCGGTCTCGGAGGGCAGCCCCGGGTCGATCTCAATGGAGCTTCCGCTTCCCGCGCCACGTGGGCTCCTGTTTGAGCGTCGTTGGCCCGAGGCGGGGGCCACCTGCAGTGTGCCCGTCACACGACCGCTGCGTGCCGGAGATTCAGCGGGCGCTGTCTCGACTGGAGCGGCGGCTGGGGCTGGCGCGGGTGCGGCTTCTACAAGGGCCACATCAATGGTAACCGAGGGCCGGTTTCGCCTGTCCTTGGACTGACGTCGGTCAGGGGCCACACTCACGTCTATGCTGCCGGAGGCCCTGGCCGCGCTTGCCGCCGCGGCTGGCGCGACGGGCGGTGCGGCGGTGTCAGGCGCGCCAGCCGTCGGCGTTCCGGCCGCTTCCCTGCCGACGATGAGCGTGCCCAGGGCCGGCGTCTGAATCGCTGCGCGCCGTTGGCCTTTGCGGCGATTCGGCTCTCCGCTGCGCACGTCGGCTTGACCGACGCGCAAGGGCGTTGGTCTTTGCGACAAGGGAAGTCCCTGGCTGTCCTCGGAACTCGCGATGAGGGCCGTTTCCCAGGACTTCTCCACGGGTGAGGTGGGCGCGGGGGAGCCCTCCTGGGGCTTGCACCGGGTCAACCCGCCGAGATCGACCAGGCGGGTGAGGATGCGTACGGTGTCGAACACGCGGAAGGGGCTCTCGTCGATGATGTCCGTGAGCGTGCGTCGTCCGTCGCACAGACGAAGCACCGGCGTCACCTCGGAGGGCACCGTGGCTTTAGCCAGCTTGTCTTCGTTTTTCCCGTACACCGACGAGGCAGGCCCGATGCCTCGCATGGCGTGGGTGTAGTCGCGCATGAAGCGTTCCGCTTCGTCCATGATCTGCTCAAAGCGCTGGTTGAACTGTGTCCGTCGAGCCACGGCGCGCAGGCGCAACTCGATCTGGGCGTCTTCCCACAGCAGGAGATGATGAATGGCGGGCGGGCCTTGCAGCGATCCCACCTGGGCTCCGGCGATTTCGCCCTCGGAGAACAGGATCTCGCCCCGGCGATTCGCGCGTTCAAGTTGCAGCACGCCCGAGCATAACAGTCCACTCATCACGCGGATGAGAGAGAAAAATCCAAAGTCGGCTAGCGGGCCGTCGATCGTTGCCTCGGGGCCCTGCGCTTGCGCAGCGTGGCCGCCGAGCGAGACGAGAATTCGGCTGGCCGTGATCACATCACGTACGAAGATCGGCGTGGGCAGAAAATCGATCGACCCGCAGTCGAGCACGCCTGGGCGCAGGATGGGAGGGCCGAGGACCAAGAGCGGCAGGGTGCGAGTTTCTTCGCTGGCGCGAAGCTGGCGCAGCAGTGTTAGGGTTTTGTCGTAGGGCGCGCGCGCGGCAACCACCGCGATGTCCGCAGCCGACGCCTTGATCAGGAAAGCCGCTGTTTCTGGGGCCGCGCATGCGGTGCTGCGCCAGGAAGCGCACTGGAAACCGTAGACGAGCGATTCGAGCCCCTTGAGGTCTGAGTCAAGCAGTAGCGCTGCGAATGTGCGGGCCATTTTTTTGCTGGAAAGCGAGGACCGAGAAGCAGACCAATACCAGTATAGCCAGGGAGGGGAGTCCGCACACGCTGATTAGGTCGTGACGGGCTTCCAGGGAAGGGTGTGCGTCGGGTGTGATCCCCGTCACAGTTTCTTGAGGTGCCGCCCGGATTTGAACCGGGGAATAAGGGTTTTGCAGACCCTTGCCTTACCACTTGGCCACGGCACCGGAGTTCCTCGCCCGCGTATCTAGCACAAACTCAGCAGAAAGCGGCACCCCTATCTCCGGGCATGCCGAGCGGGTCGCACAGCTGGCGGGGCGGTCCGCAGCGCCGAAGGAGATCGCGATGCCTGAACATTTGAGTAGCCGCGGCCATGGCTCGCAAGACGGCCGAGCGCGGCCAGGGGATCTCGCCAGCAAAGCCAAGGGTCAGCGGCTACTCGATACGGCCCAGGAGGCGCAGCAATCCATCGAGGATGGTGAGCGGGTGGGGCGGACAGCCGGGCAGGTAGAGATCCACGGGAATGTCAGCGGGGATGCCGTCGCCACAGGTGGATGAGCCAGCAAACGGGCCGCCGCTGATGGCGCAGGCGCCGGCCGCGATCACCAACTTGGGTTCCGGCACGGCGGCCAAGGTCTCGCGCAAAGCCAGTGCCATGTTCGCGGTGACCGGTCCTGTGACCACGATGCCGTCGGCGTGGCGGGGTGAGGCCACAAATTGAATCCCGAAACGCCCGATGTCGTAGACCACGATGCCGGTGACGTTGAGGTCGGCCTCGCACGCGTTGCAGCCGCCGGCGGAGACCTGGCGCAGCTTGAGAGAGCGACCCAGGATCTTGCGCATCTTGCGGTCGAGCGCGGCGGCCAGCCTCATCTCGCGGCCGGAGAGCACCAAGTCGCCTCGCGTGCGTGCGGCGAGACGGAAGTCGTTGGTGAAGCTGATAGCGCCTTGGCCACAGGCCTCGGCGCAGGCGGGGCAGAAGAGACAGGCGCCCAAATCCAGACGCAGCGGATCGGTCTTGATCGCGGCGGTCGGGCAGGCATCCGCACAGCGACGGCAGCCAGCCTGGCAGCGAGATGGGTGGAGGGCGGGCCGGCCGCGGAATCGCGGTGGTAGCTCGCTCGGACCCTTGGGAAAATCGATCGTCCGGTAGCCTTGGCGAAGTCGTTCCCACAGACGGCGCATTAGAGATCGTGCCCCGCGTACGACAGGTTGAAACTCTTGTTGCAAAGCGGGAAGTCGGAGATCTGACCGCCCCGCATGGCCAGGGCCAGGCCCAGCCAATTGTGAAAGGAAGGATCGACAACTTTGTACGCGGCGAGCTGGCCTTTGTCGTCGGTGGCCGCCACGTGCACGATTTCGCCCCGCCAGCCCTCGACCAGGGCGACCGCCAGCGCGTGCGGGCGGGCTTGGCCAAGGGCGACGCTCCGGGCGCCGTCGGGCAACGTCTCCACCTGCTCGCGAACCAGGGCAAGCGAGTGGTCGGCCTCGCGCCGTCGAATCTGGGCTCGTGCCATCACCCCGCCCGAGGACGCGGCGGCGGGCTCGATGCTCGTCCGACGGTAGATTCCCGCAGGATGGTCACGCCGCACGTCGCGGTCGCAGCCGCTGGCACGGGCCGCGCCTCCCACCAGGCCGAGTGTCTCGGCCATGGCGGTGGTCACCACGCCGGTGCCCTCGAAACGCGATATCACAGCCGAGCTTTGGAAAACCACGTCGGCAATGTGGCGCAGGTCGGTGCCTGCGGCCTGCAGGCGCAGCAGAAAGGCTTCGCGGCCCGCCGCCGGCAGGTCGAAACGTACACCGCCCGGGATGACCAGGCCGCGGCCAAAGCGGCTGCCACAGATCTCCAGCGAAAGATTGAGGAACTCGCCGCGCAGTCGGCCGAACCAAGACGCGCCAGGCAGGTAGCCCACGTCGTTGCACAGGGCGCCGAGATCGCCGACGTGGTTGGCCAAGCGCTCCAACTCCAGCGCGATGCCTCGCATGGCCTCGGCTTGTGGCGGCGGCGCGGTGCTGGTCAGGGCCTCCATCGCCATGCTGTACGCCAGAGCGTGCCCGACGCTGGTGTCGCCCGCGATGGTCTCGGCGATGACCAGACGGCGGGCCGGCGACGAGCGGAGCAACAAGGCCTGAGCGCCCCGGTGCTGGTAGCCGAGCTGGATCTCCAGGTGCAGGACAGTCTCGCCGTGACACTGGAAGCGGAAGTGGCCAGGCTCGATGATGCCGGCGTGCACGGGGCCTACCGCCACCTCGTGGATTCCGGGGCCTTCAACCCGGAAGAAGGGATACCCGTCGCGACCCACGTGTGCGTCCCAGGGCACTTCCAGCTCGGCGTGACGGCGCAAAGGCTTGGGCCAGGGGTGGCCTTCGGGAACAATGCCGTGCTCTTCCAGGATCTCGCGCTCGAATGCCTGGGCCTGCGGCAGGTTCGGCGTCAGTGCCGGGTAGTGGTTGTCGATGGGAACGCCCGCGCAGAGCACGCCGAGGAGTTGGCTTCTGTCGTCGGCGAGCACGGCGAGCAACACCCGGCCGGGTGTCAGGCCAGGCAACACCGTCATCGCGGCCAGCCGCGCTTTGGCCGCGCACGCAGCAAGAATCGCCCATCGAAAGGTGTCCATCGATACAGAGGGGATATCGGTCCGGGCCACGGCTTCGCCGTTGTGGATAGCGCGGATCGGCGGGGGCAGGGCCGAGGGCGGAACCGTGCGCGCGTCGCTGTCCATCACGGCATCGGCCTCACGATGCGGGCGGCCTGTTCCAACATGTCGCGCAGGGGGGGCGGCATCCACACGCCAAGAAGCGCCAGCAAGACCAGCGGAAGCACGACCACGACTCCGTCGAGAAGTCTCGCCTTCTCGGCCATGGCTTCGCGGGGAGGCGTGCCCCACGCCATGGCCACGGCGTGGCCGAACATGCCGATGAAAGCTGTGCCTGCGGCGGCCAGAAAGACCACCAGCACCACGATGGTGTGCGCATCGACGGCGGCTTTCGCGGTTTGCAGCTCGCTCATGAAGGTGCCCGAGGGCACCACACCGATGAGGCCCAGTAGAGCAAGCAGGAGTCCCGTACCCCACAGCGGCGCGGCCCGCAAGGTGCCGCGAAGCGATTTCATTTCGTGTGTACCGTAGATTTGGCCCAGCCGGCCCGCACAGAAAAAGCCTGCGGTCTTGCCCAGGGAATGGTTTGCGGCGTGAAACAGAGCCGCAAAGGTGCCCACCCCGCCCAGGCCGAGCCCGATCGCGATGATTCCCATATGCTCGACACTGCAGTAAGCCAGCAAGCGCTTGGCGTCGCGCTGAAAGAGAATGAAAGCGGCCGCGACCACCATGGAGATCGCGCCGAAGAGAGCGAGCAGGCGCAGCGACCAGCCGGTCCCGCCGGTGGCGGCTTCCACCACCGGGATGGTGCGCATGATGCAGTAGAGAGCGGCGTTCAGCATGACGCCGGAGAAGATCGCGGACACCGGCGCGGGCGCCTGGCTGTGGGCGTCGGGGAGCCAGGTGTGCATGGGGGCCAAACCCACTTTTGTGCCGTAGCCGACCAGCAGGAAAATAAACCCGAGTTTGAGCGGAGAGGGATCGAGCAGCGGCGCCACCTCGCGCAGCCGCGTCCACAGCATGGCGTCCGATGGAACCGGCAACGCGCGGGTGGCCGACGCACCCACCAGCAGCGTGCCCATGAAGGCGATGGCGATGCCCACCGAGCAGATCACCAGGTATTTCCAGGTGGCCTCCAACGACTCGCGTGAACGGTGCAGGCCGATGAGGAAGGTTGTGACCAGTGTGGTCGATTCGATACCAACCCACATGAGCCCGAGGTGGTTGGATAGAAACACCAGGGTCATGGCAGCCAGCGAGCCGAACCACAGGGCGCCAAAACGGCGTGCCGTGCGACGATCCAATGGATGTGAGCCGCAGCGAAAGTAGCGACTCGCGAAGACCGTGCTTAGCGCGAATACCAGTGCCAGGAGCACCAGGTGGTAGGCGGAGAGCGCATCGACAAACAGCCAGCCGCTCACGGCGTATAGGGGCCCGGAGCCGAACACCACAGCCGCCAGGCAGGCCATAGCCAGCGCCGTGGCCAGCACGCCGGCTGTGAGCACGGCCAGTACTGCGCGCGCTGATCTCAGAAGCAGGCACAGCCCCGCGCCGGCCACTGGCATCGCCAGCACCACAACCAGAAGATTTGCCGCTTGGTCCATGGTCAGCCCTTGAGCGTGTTGAGCTGATCCACGTCGATGTGATCGAACTCGTGGTTGATTTGCAGGATCACGATGCCCATCACGAAGACGCCAACCAGCAGGTCGAGAAGCAACCCCAGCTCGACCACGAAGGGCATCTGGGCGGCCAGACTCTGGCCGAAGACATAGGCGCCGTTTTCGATGAGCAGGTATCCGATCACCTGGGTGATGGCTTTGCGCCGGCTGACCAGCACGAAGAAGCCGATCAGGAAGGTGGCGAAGGCTGTGGGCACGAAGAGGTGCGTGCTTCCGGCGACTGGCAGGGCCAGCACGGTGGCCAGCCAGAAGGAAAGCCCGACCAGGACGCCAGCCAGCAACACCGAAAGGTGCAGACTGACGAAGGGCTCGACGTCGCGGCGCACCCCCGCATCGCGCAGGGCGCGCATGAGCAAGCGCGGGATGAGAATCGCCTTCAGCGCCAGCGCGCTGGCCGCCATGATGAGGACGTGGGCAAGATGGGCCGAGGGCGTTTCCAGATAGTGCACCACGGGCAGAAGCGCCAGCACGGCGCCCTGCAACGCCGAGGCACGCACGCAAGCCGCCAGACGGCTGGTGTAGACGACATAGAGATCGAGCGCGAGAACCGCGAGCAAGAGAAAATCCGCGTATCCGGTCACGGCGTGCCTCGATAGAGCAGCACAGCCAATCCCAAGGCCGCGATGACCGAAGCCCCGACCAAGAACTGCGGCACCCGCAGCAGACGGATGCGGGCGGTTATCGATTCGACGATGCCCACCAGCACGGCCACCGCGATGGCTCCGGCCACGAACACCAGGGTGCCCGGCGCGCCTCCGGCAGGCGGCACGGGAAGAACCATGTGCACCAGCAGGCTGGCGAAGAGAAACAGCTTGAGCGCGCTGGCGTAGAGCACGAAGGCGAGGTCTGGGCCGCCGTGGTCCAACACCATCACCTCGTGAATCATGGTCAACTCGAGGTGGGTGGTGGGATCGTCGACGGGAACGCGTGAGTTCTCCGCCAGCAGCACAGCGAAGAGAGCCACTGCGGCTGCGGGCAGGGCCGGGTGCGCCGGCCCCCAGGTTTGCCAGGGCAGTGAGGCCCATGCCTCGGCGAAGGAGGCGCTACCCGCGGGTATGCAGACAATGGCGAGCGCCAGAAAGAGCGCGGGTTCCGCCAGGGCCGAGAAAGCGGCCTCGCGGCTGGCTCCCATGCCCTCGAAGCTGGAGCCGGTGTCGAGCGCGGCGGCCATGGTGAAGAAACGGCCGAGTCCAAGGAGGTAGGCGAAGAGAATGACGTCGCCCGAAAATCCCAGGGGTGCGGTCGCGGCGCCCAGTGGGGTGAGAAGCCCTGCCGCCAGCGCGGCGGCCAAGGTCACGATGGGACCAGCGCGGAAGAGCCAAGTCGTGGTGCGGCTGTAGACCGCGCCCTTGTGCAGAAGCTTCCACAGATCGAGGTAGGGCTGCCACAGTGGCGGCCCCTTGCGACCGGCGAACCAGGACTTGGTGCGGGTGATGATGCCGACCAGCAGGGGCGGCATCGCCAGCAAAAGGCAGAGGTGAAGAACGATGGCCGTCATGTCAGCGCCGCATGGCTCCGGACAATTGCCACAGGACCAGCGCCACCAAAGTGGCCAGGATGTAGACGAGATAGAGTTGCATCCGCCCGTGCTGAATCACTCTCAGACGGCGGGCCGCGCGCAGAAAGTGGCGCCAGGCCGGCACCAGCACGCGCTCACCCGCCATGTCCCCCACGTGTTTTTCAAAGTGGGCCTCGTTGGGAAAGATCCCCTCGGGCGGTCCGCCTTCGGTTCGGATGTGCAGCGCGCTGGAGAAAGGGGCGAGCACGGGGTCCGCGAACGATGTGGCCGTGTACTGCATGCGGGCTGTCGCGTGGGGGTAGCCGCAACCCCAGGTCGCGGCTTGGGTAACCGGGCGCGCTTTGAGCAGCCGGGCTCGCAGCAAGGCCAGGGCGGCAATCAAGGCGACCAGCACGGTGGCCATCAAGCTGATGTTGAAGAGCGGGCCCAGGTCGGCGGGCAGGGTCGCTCCGCTCAGACACACAGCCGCGGGCGCCACCAGGGCCAGTGCGCCGGCGGGCCACAGGCCGATGGCCAGGCAAGCCACGGCTGCGGCGAGCATGGGCGCGCGCATGGCAAGGCCGACTTCGTGAGCGTGGCGGGCGTGGTCGCTGCGCGGCTCGCCCAGAAACACCACGCCAAAGACTTTGACGAAACAGGCCGCCGCCAAGCCGCCGATGAGAGCGAGGGCCGGCAAGGTGACCAGCGCCACCACCGCGCCGCTTGCGGGCAGGTCGGCAGCGGCGCGGAATGCGCCCAGATAGATGAGCCACTCGCTGACAAAGCCGTTGAGCGGGGGCAGGCCACAGATGGCGACCGAACCCACCAAGAAGGCTGTCGCGGTCTCTGGCATCCGTCGGGAGAGCCCGCCCAGCGAGTCGAGGTGCCGTGTCCCTGATCCGTGCAGCACGCTGCCCGCGCCTTGAAACAGCAGCCCCTTGAAGAGACCATGATTGAGGGTGTGCAAGAGCGCGCCTGCATAGCCGAGCGTGGCCAACGCCGGGTGGCCGTAGCGCTGACCCAGAAGGCCGAGCCCGATGCCGAGAGCGATGATCCCGATGTTCTCCACGCTGTGATAGGCGAGCAGGCGCTTGAGGTCGTGCTGAGCCAGCGCGTGTATCACGCCCGCGACGCCCGAAATCGCGCCCACCAGCACGAAGACCGCGCCCCACCAGGCAGGCGGCGGCCCGAGAAAAGGCAACACGCGCAGCAGGCCGTAGATGCCCATCTTGATCATCACGCCCGACATCACCGCCGAGACGTGACTGGGCGCCGCCGGGTGAGCGTCGGGCAACCAGATATGCACCGGCCAGAAACCGGCCTTGGTGCCGAACCCGCCCAGGGCGAGCAAGAAGGCAACGTTGGCCAAACCGGCCGCCGCGATCCCGATTCTCTTCATGGCGGCGAAGTCAAACGAACCGGCCGCATGTCCCAGCAGGACGAAGAGGGCGATAAGCAGAATCACGCCCACGTGGGAGGCGATGAGATAGGTCGTGCCCGCGCGCCGGACTTCGTCGCGGTCGTTCTCAAAGGTCACCAGGAAGAACGACGAGAGAGACATGGCCTCCCACGCCAGCAGGAACAAGACCCCATCACGCGCGAGCACCACGCCCAGCATGGACGCCAGCAGCAGGTTGAAGAAGACGACGGCCGGTGCCACCCGCCGCTTTCCGAAGTAGCTGCGCAGATAACCCGCGCCGTACACCGCAGCCAGGCCCGACACAACGCAGATGCACAGGGCGAAAAAGGCTGACAGCGGATCGATCCCCACGCGCAACTCGCCAAAGGGCAGCGAAACCCGAGCCCGCCAGACTGGCGTGGCCCCGCTGCGCAGGGCCAGCAGTGAAGCCGCTCCACCTAGCAGCGAAGCCGCCACAGCGCTCACAGTGCCCACCACCAGGGCGGCGCGGTCCCTACGCCCCACGATCGCGGCGAGTAGGGCGCTTCCAGAGAGAAGCGCCATCGAGATGAGTAGAAGTTGCAGAGAAATCGACGGTGCTTCCTTGAAAACGAAGGTACTTGTACGCCAAGTTACCAGCCTGTCAAGGATGGAGTGGAGTGCGGTGCAAGCGACGCTGCGAAATGCGCGTTCGTGGACTAAGATGCAAGGTCGTGCCTTCCTTGCTTCGCCTCGGGAAGTACCAACTAGACGGCCGGCTCGGGCCCGAAGGAGTCGTCGAGAGCTACCGCGCCCACCTGGCTGATGGTGGTTCCCGTGCGGCAGGCGACGCCGAGCCGTTCGTGGTCAAGCTGCTGCGTGCGGACCGCGTGCAACGGCAGGCCTACTCGCGACTGGCTTCGCGCTTTCTTGCGGCAGGCCGGCGGCTGCTGGCCATTTCACCTGCGCACTCGGGTCGGGTATTCGACGTCGGCGAAGAAGCGGCAGGCGTCTTCGTCGTCTCGGGCTGGGTGGCCGGCGTGGATCTCGTCGGGCTGGTCCAGGCGGCTCAGCAGCAAACAGCACCTGGCCGCACGGGGGTGGCCCCCGCCGTGGTCGGAGTGGTTGGCGGTCAGATGGCGCGGGTGCTCTCGCTCGCGCACGCGGCCGAGCCGCCTCTTTTCCATCTGGGTCTCTGTCCCGGGAACGTCCTGGTCACGCCCGCGGGTGAAGTCGTGCTGCGGGATTTCGGCTTGTTTGCATCCGTGCGCGGGCTGGTCGACCACCCCATCGAGAAGTGGTTGTTCGTTGCGCCGGAACTCGTGGGTGCGGCGACCGGCCCCGACGCGCTCGCAGGCGGCGCGGCTGCGGATCTCTATTCTTTGGGCGCTCTCTTGCACTTCCTCCTCGGCGGCAAGCCTCCATTCGAAGCGCGATCGCTGGCAGAGCTTGCGGACCGCATGCGGGAGCCTGCGCGCGAACTGGCGGGCGTACCGGCTGCTCTCAGCACGGCCATCCGCGCCCTGACCGCGCGCGATCCCGAGGACCGACCCCGCGGCGTCCGTCTGTTGAGCGAATCGCTGGCAGGCCATCCGGCCCCGGCCGAGGCCGAGCCGCCTATCAGCAAGAATCTCGCGAGCGATGGGGCAGGGAGCGACGTGGCTGTCTTGGCGTCAGCGGGTCACGTGGCGGCTCGGCCGGGACGAGCGGGCGTCGCCGCTCGCGGCGCGGTCGCTGGGCACGGCCGCTCGGCGCGTTCGAACTGGCTCGTCGCTTTGGTGGCATTGCTCGGCCTTCTTCTTGTGACGGTGTTCGGCTTGCTTGCCTTCCGGCTGGCGCGGACCTTCGCTGCCAAGCGCGCCGCTCAGGGTGTCGCCATCGCACAGCGCCGCGCCGGCGAGACTCCGTCGGTCGAACCCCAACTCAAGTTGCCTTCACGTCAGCGCTCCCCGGAGTCGTGGCTGCCCGCTGTTCCCACCCCTTTGCCCGACGCGGGCGCGAGACGAGCCGCGGACACCGCCTTGCCGCGGGCATCCGCGAACGATGACATACCGGTGTTTCCGGCCGGGCGCTTCGTCGTCGAGGAATCGAACACACCCCAGCCCCAGCGCGTGCCCAATCGCTTGTTCGTCGACACCCAGCCCCACGGCGCGCAGGTCTGGGTTGAGGGCGTTTGGAAAGGCAACACGCCGCTCGACCTGCTGGTCGGCGCAGGCGCCAAGCGGCTAGTGCTGGCGGCCGCGGGATACCACATGTTTCGCACGACCGTCGATGCAGGCGAAGGTACGCTGATCCGCCTTGCCCTGGAACCGGTGGCGGGTCCGGTGCGTGGCGATGCTTTTCTCAACGTGGTTTGTCGCACATCGGGACGGTACCCGGTGTTTATTGACGAGGTCGAGACCGGGCTGCTTTGCCCCGCCCACCTGGTGCCGGTGGCGGCCGGAACACACCGGGTGGGCGTGTTCGTACCGGCGGAGCGCAAGCTGGAGGCGGTGGAGATCACGGCTCCTGCCGGCCCCAAGCCGCTCGATGTTCATCTCGCGCCGTGATGGACTACTCGAGAACTTCGGTCCAGTTGAAGCGTGAGAACTGACCGGAATAGGGCGATGCCTGCACCGCACTGCCTGCGCTGATCGCGTCCGGCAGGAAGGGCGTGACGTCGTCGAACGTGGTGGTGCCGCCGAATACGTAAACGCGGCCGCCTATGATCACAGGTGAGGTGGCCGGGTTGGTGCTCTGGACTTGGTAGCCGAGCCGTTCCGTGACTGCGTTGGACGTCATTTGGTGGATGGTCAGATAGGTACTACCCGTGCTGCATACGTTCGCGGGGGCGGCGTACCACATGGTCACCACTTCGAAGCCATTGCCATCGGCTTTCAGTATGCCCAGCGGTGTCGAGGTGGGCCGCGCGGTGGTCGGCATTTGCGTGTCGCAGACCACGGTGCCGTCGGTTGCCAGGTGGGTCACGGCGCAGATCTGGTTGGTTCCCGTGGTGAGCACGATTTGGCCACCCGTGCCCCACGTGGTGTCCTTGACGACAGCCGTGATGTTTCCATTGCTGTCGGCTTGCGCCAGCTCCTTGGCGAAGATCATCTGCGACGCCGGGAGGCTGATGGTGTCCAGGTCGAGGTTCGAGTTGGTCACCTGGACCAGGTAGATTTCGTGCGCGTGACTGGAGGCCACGCTGTCGCGGTCGAGTTGCACCACCGTGGGTGAGAAGTGCAGCGGTTGGTTGCAGGTGAAGTTGTAGGCCAAGCTGAGGCCGCCGGCCAGGGTGTAGCGCCACAGCTGTCCCGCCGTGTCGCCGAAGTAGGCGGCGACGAGTTTGTCGTTCTGGCCCTTGGCAAAGTCACGCGCGGTCGCCACGTCGGTCAGCGCCGCGTATTCCTGGGTGCAGGTGGCGCCCGGCGACACACTGTTGGTCGCGATCACATTTCCAGTGATAGCCGACGCCGTGACCAGCGTGCGTCCCTGGGTTGTGCTTCCGTCGGAGACGGCGTAGCCAGAACTGAAGATGAGACGGTAGTCGTTGAGACTGGTGGTCTTGTTGAGCAGGAACGCAGGCAAAGAGATCGTGTCGCCCAAGACTTGGTTGTAGGTGTCCGCGCTGGCGCCAACCCCGGTGTGCCATTGCACTGTGAAGGGAGGGTCGTTGAGTGCGTTGGTTCCGAACGGGTTGGTGACATCGAGCATGAAGGTCTCGGCTCCGCCGTAGCCCTCGGGCATGACCAGCAGGGTCTTCCACGCCGCGGTACTATCGTCGGTACAACCCGAGACGCACAGACTCTTGACCTTGGGCGAGTCGGCCAATCCGAAGATATGATTGTAGGGGTTGAGATCCTGCCCGCCTTGCGCGTACAGCTTGCGCAGATTGGTCAGAAAGTCGGGAGGGATGAAGGCGAAGGCCTCGCTACCAGCGGCGTAAGTGGTGGTGCCTACCTTGGTGTCCTCCAGGAAGAACGCGTGCAGCATCATGTCCGACGCGCCCACGTAGATGAGGTGGGGCCGGTTCATGTACTTGACGAAGAAGTTGTGTCCACCCGGCAGCGCCACATCGCCCGGGCCGGCCACATCGATGGGCGTCGAGTTTACGATGGCGCCCAGGATCGCAGGGTTGTTGGAGGAAGGATTTCCCAGGGCCCACTGTGCCACGGCCTGGGCTTCATCCGCGGTGGCGCCCATGCCCAGCGCAGCCAGCGCCGCCGCGTTGGTGATGGCGCCGGTCGAGGCGTTGACCTGGATCTTGACCATGTTGGTGCCATCCCAGGTGTAGACCCTGCGGTTCATCCAGTTGCTGGTGTTCGACAGCTGGGCGCTTGCATCCCAGGCCAGCACCGGTGTGGTGCCAGCGACGTTGTAGGCGTATAGGTGTCCCTTCCAGGAGGGAAACTCCATGCGCGAATCGAGCGCGTACTTGCCCTCGACCACCGTGATGGCTTGCTGAGTGCCCGCCGAGGTGCTGCCAGCTGATGAAGAATAGTTGCCCTTAATCGCCGTGTAGACGGCCAATTGCAGGGCGTCTTCCAGCTGGTCTTCACTGGTGGCCAAGAAGGCAGCGCCGGAGCCGCCAGCCTTGGCCACGTTGTTGTTGGCCACTGCGGTCGGGCCAGCGCTGGCGTCGCCCGAGAATCCGATCACAAAGACCGTCACGCCCAGGTTGTGCTTGAGATCATAGGCGGCCAGGACCGACTTGCACTTGCATCCGGCGGTGGCCGGGTTGTCGGCGGAGCAGGGTGTATCGTCGCAGACGTTGTTGCCCTGGCTGTCCACGTCGCCCGGCCCGTTGGCTTGACCGTCGGTGATGAGCAGCATGAAGTTGGTCCGACAGGAAACCGGATCGGCCGGTATGGTGAGCGGTGGGGTGGCGCTGGTGTAGCCGTTCTTGACCGCCTTCATGTAGTCGTAGGCGCTGGTCTGCGGGGTCTTGGCCACGTCGTTCTCCAGGGTGCATCCCGTGGGCGTGCCGTAGTAGGTAATCAGCCCGCCGTCGGCGGCGTAGGCCATCTGCGCAGTGATGGCTTGGGCCGCGGCCAGTGCATTGTTGGGGTCGTCCGACGTGTCCAGAAAGGGCGCCAACTGTGTGTCCCAACGCGCGCCGCAGCTGGCGCTGCAAGCAGAGCCACAATTGGCCACGCTGATAGGCGGAGCAGCGCCGCCGTTGTAATAGTTGGTCAGCGGCGCGTAGTAGGTGTAGTTGTTGCCATTGACCGTGATGTCGTGGCCGTCATAGGTGTCGCGCACGAGTAGGGTTGACGACGCGGTCTGCGTGGTTCGGTCGTACTGATAGTAGCTTCCCTGGTAGTCCCCCCAGCCCAGGTTGTTGGGCATGTTGCACGAGTCGCCACAGAAGTCGACGTCGTAGCGGTCCCAGGAAGACCAGCCTTTGCGTACGCGATAGCGGCTGTCAGCGGTGGCCCGCAGGGTCATCTGGTGACCCGAAATTGTGCAGGTGGCGGAAGGGCCGCCGATATGTGTCTGGCGATTCCAGGTGTAGCAGCCGATTCTGCGCAGTTGGTTCTCGCTCTCGTACACGGTGATGGTGTCGGTCGTGCCGCTGCTCGAGACCTTGTAGTAGGGGTAGTAGTTGTCTTGCCAGAAGGTCATGAGCCCAAAGTTGACCAGCGGGTAGTTGTCCATGACCAGCTTGCTGATCGCGCGTTTGGCGATCACCGTGCGCGAGGTGGCTGGCCCGCACAAATCGCCGCTGCCGCAGTCCGAGTCCTTGGAGCACACCACCTGCGAACTCTTGCACATGCGGATGGGACCGGCCGTCCCGTGTGTGTTGGACACGCATGTGTCAGTCGCGCTGGTGGGCAACTGGCAGTTGTTGGCTGGCGGCAGGTTGCAGGTGTTGGTCGGGATGGAGCAGGTGTTGGTGGTGCCCGTGCACTTGTTGTCATTGTGTATGGTGCACGTCGCCGACGGCAGATTGCACACGTTGGGCGTGCCGGTACACTGGTTGAGCGGCGGGGTCACGCACTTGTCGTTGCCACGACAATGAGAGCTACTGGAACAGGAGGTGAGGTGGTTGGTTGGTGGCCAGTAAGAGGTGTCGCCGTAGCAGATATTGCCCGGGTACACGAGGCAGGTTGGTTGGCCAGTCGCCAGCCCGCAGGAATCGCCGCTTACCTGGCAGCTCATGTTCGAGGGGCAGTCGCTGGTCTGGCTGCAGCCCCCCCATGGCGTACTGCCTTGCGAGCAAGTTCCGCCGCTGGTGACCGGGGGACAGGTGCTGGCGTCCTGGCAGGTTTGGCTGCTTTGGGTGGAGCAGGTGCCGATGGTGGGGCAGTAGTTGCCAGGATTGGTGCACAGGACGTTCGTCCCGTACTTGCAATAGCCGACTGACGCGCAGGCAATCTGGGTGCTGCACGTGGCATTCGTCGTCGTGCAGGTTCCCATCTGAACCGGGCAGGGCGAGCTGGCGGTGCACGACCCGCCGGTATAGGAGCAGACTCCTGGGTCCTGGGCGCAGTCATTGTTGCTGGCGCAGATGGTGATGTTGTCCTTCGAGCAGTAGCCGTGACGGCAATCATCGTCCGACAGACAGGTGCGCGTCGTCCAAGCTTGGCAGAGCCCCAGCAACCCACCCTGACGGCAGTTCGTTCCGTTGTCGCAGTCGACGCCGCACTCGGCACTGTTCTGGAACTGGCCGCCGGGCACGCCGTTCATCGAACCCGAGGTGTCGAGCACGATGAGCATGTTGGCCTTGCGGATCTGGCGCTCGATGACCACCAGCGGGTTCACCCGGGCATCGGCCAGCCGTGGTGCCGCGGTCCAGGTCAGCGCTGTGGCAACGGCAACCAGGACAAAGAACTTCGTCCTTGGCCCGGTGGCTACCTGGCCTGCGAAGGATCTCACGCGACGAACCATCGGCAGAAGGGCGAGCTTCATTGAGAATACGCACACCAGGGGCTCGCACCTGCGCGCTGCCCGCGAAATATTTTGTGTGCTATGAGTAGTAGTCTACATTACTAGAAATACAGTTGCAAATGTCTTTGGAAGATTGCCGTCTGCCTGGGACTGGGGCAGGGCACAGGTCTTTGCTGGCCGGCGGCAGACACCAGGCGAGGATGGCTATCGGGCTCGGCCCTTGGCTTCCAGAGCGGTCTCTACCAGCTTGATCTCGACCATCAGATCGCTGGCCATGCGCTCCAGTCCGGCGCGCAGCCGGGCCACGTCAGCATGAGGTGGCAGCCGGACGCGGGTCTTGGCGGAGAAGAGCATCTCGCCCGACATGGGAGCGCTCGAACGATTGGTGGCTAGCTCCTCCACGTTGGCGCCGCTGCGGGCCAGGATCTGCGAGATCTCACGCACGATCCCGGGCCGGTCGAGCCCGACCAGTTCCAGGTCCATGGTGCGCGCCTCGTCCGCCGCGGGTTGCTCGCTGCTGTCGCTGGGCTCGGCGACGACGCGCAGACCATGCTCCTGCAAAGCAGCCAGCGCGGCGGAAAGCGGCACCACCTGCGCGGCCGGAACTTCGACGCGAAGAATGCCAGCAAACTTCCCGGCCAGATGGGCCATGCGGCTTTCCAGCCAGTTACCCCCATGGCCTGCGATGACCTCGGCCACCGCCTCGACCAAGCCGGGTCGGTCAGCTCCGATGAGTGTGAGAACCAAATCGGGCATCTCAAACCTTCAGGTGAAGGGCCACATGCTTGTCCAGCGCCTCGCCACAGGCGTCGAACACGAGTTGCCAGATGTTGCGGAGTTGGGCTTCGATGACCGTGCCCTCCTCGGTGTCTTCCTCTTCGTCTTCCTCGTCGGCGTCATCCTCCTCGTACTCGTCATCCTCGATGGACAGCTCTTCCTTCATTTCTTCCAGTGTCTCGGACAGGGAAACCGCGGAGGCCACGCGCAGGTCGCCCACGTGCAGGCGGCCGTCGAACTCCACCGGCAGAAAGATATCGGCCGCCATGTCGTGGGCCTCGAGGCGGTCGAGGAATTCGGTCATGGCGTCCTCGGGCAGGCGTTTGGCGATGGTATGCGTGGTGCGATCGTCGATGGCCGCCAAGCGGGCGCCGGCCTGCTCCACCAATTTTTGGAGCGCCTTCATCTCGTCATCGTCAAGGCGATCGGAGAGGGGACCGAGCTCGATTTCAGCCATCTGCATACGGTGCCGCAGCCAAAGCCATCCGTCAACGTCCCGTAATGTTAACGTCGCGTTTACTCGCAAGCTGCGATGATTCTCGCTGGAAGCCGAACCTGCCTCGTGAGTGATTCATCCGGTCGACATTCTTGCATCCAACGGATATGGATTCGCCCCAATGACTGAGCTGCTGCAACCCACTGCCACCTGGATCTCTGTGCAAATGAACGCTGCCCGCGACCAGACCGCGGCAGGGTTGCGCGCCGGTCAGTCCGGCGTGACGCTGGCCGAAAATATTTCCCAACAGGTGGAGGCTGTCGTGGTCGCGCTTCTTTCGTTTCACCTGGCCCAGGCGCGCACGGGGACGGCTTCCGGGATTGCTGTGCTGGCCACCGGCGGATTCGGCCGGCGCGAGCTGGCACCGTATTCCGACCTGGACTTGCTTTTCCTGTGTGCGAAATCGCCCGACGGAGGGGTGGAAGAACTGGCTCGCGCGATCTTGGTTCCCCTCTGGGACGCCAAGGTGGACGCAGGACACGCGGTGCGTTCGGTTTCCGATGCCTTGGCCCTGCCTGCCAGCGATCTGGCCGCGGCCACGGCCTTGCTCGATGCCCGGTTTCTGACCGGCGACCGAGGGCTGGCCGATCGCTTTTTGTCGAACTACCAGACGCGCGTGGCCAAGGCCTCGCCTGACGGCTTCGTGGCACGCCTGCGCTCGGAGCAATACGGCCGCCATTCGCGCTTCGGTGACACGATCTTCATGCTCGAGCCTGACCTGAAGAATGGCCCAGGTGGGATTCGCGATCTGTGTGTGGGGCGCTGGGCGGCCCAGGTCCGATTCAAGACCGCTGATCCGCAGAAACTCCGTGAGCTGGGGGAAATGTCAGCCCGCCAGGCTGCGGCCATGGAAGCGGCCAGGGATTGGTTCTTGCGGGTGCGTGCAGCCGTGCACCTGACCGCTGGACGACGTCAGGAGCAGCTCCGTTTCGATCTTCAAGAGAGCATCGCGCCCCTCTTCCACCCCGACGCCACATCCAAGCCGGGCGAGGTCAGGCCGGCAGTGGCCCCTGCGGTGGAGGCGCTCATGCACGACTTTCAGAGGCACGCGCGCGCGGTCAGCCGGGAGACCGAGCGCTTGCTGCTGCGGGTATCCGCAGACCGCAGCCGTCGACCGGCCGGGCAGAGCATGCGCATTGAGAAGGGCGGCAAGGCGGACCCAAGTTTCGAGATTGCGGACGGTGCAATAGAGGTAAAGGAAAACATCATATTCGAGAATAAACCGTCTGATATGATTCGTCTTTTTGTACTTGCTGCTGAGCTTAATCTTGGCATAGGTCGGCGCACGGCCGACCTAGTTTCTGAGAACGCGGCCACCCGAGGCGTGGTCCTGCGCGAGGATCCAGAAGCGGCTGCGTACTTCCTGCAGGTCTTGTGCGACATCCAGGACTCCGGCACGCCTTCGCGGTTGGAACAGATGCACGACCTCGGACTCATAGGCGCGCTGATTCCGGAATGGGAGCCGGTCGTGGGCCGCGTGCAGCACGACCTGTATCACGTGTACACGGTCGACCAGCACTCGCTCTATGCGGTGGCCACCTTGAAGGCTGTTGCGCGGGGTGAGATGGCGGCTGACTACCCGCAGGTGTCGGCAGAGTTTCCCGCGGTCACGCGCAGGTTGGCCTTGTTCGTAGGGGTGCTCTTGCATGACGTGGGCAAGCCTCTCGGGTCGCCTCACGACGAGAAAGGCGCCGTGCTATCCGAACGCATCGCCGCGCGTCTGGGTCTCATTCCAGCCGACGTGCGGCTGGTGGAGTTCTTGGTGCGCGAGCACCTCTTCATGAGCCATACCTCGCAGCGACGCGACCTGGAGGACGTCAGCCTGATCGTGCACTTTGCCAAGCGCTGCGAGAACGAAGAGAAACTGCGCCAGCTCTTCTTGCTGACCTTCTGCGACCTGGCCTCAACGGGTCCCAAGACCATGACCCACTGGAAGAGCGAGCTGATGGCCGACCTTTTCGAGCGCACGCTCAAGTTCATGCGGCGGGGCGCGGATCTCTTGCAGGCCGAGCAGGCGGAGCTGGTGCAGGAGAGGCAGAGGCAGGCGGCCCAGCTTCTGGCCGAGGAGGTGCAGGGGCCTGCGCTGGCCGACCTTTTTGCCGGTCTGCCTGACCGTTACTTCACCGAGAACGAGGCTGACCAGATCGCTGCGCATATGCGCCTGTCGCTGGGGCGCAAGGGTCCATGCGTCGTCGAGGTCAGCCATTCCCCGAGGGGAACCTCCTCGGAGCTGGTGTTGGTGGCTCTCGACGTGCCCGGCCTGCTGGCCCGGGTCGCGGGTGTCTTGTTCGCCAATCGCATCGACATCTTGGATGCGGCCATCTACTCGCGCGAGGCGGTCACAGGCCGCGACCAGGGCGAGGCGCTGGACGTGTTTCGCATTCGCAAGGAGCCCGACGGTGCGGTGACCGACGAACGCCGCATCGCCGCCATCCGAGACGATCTGGAAGCCGTCCTGGCCGGGCGCACGACCGTGGAGGCGCTGCTGGCGCGGCGGCCGCGTGCGCCCTCCATCGTCGACCGGGCCAAGCCCGAGGTGCCAGCGACTGAAGTGCGCGTGGACAACGAGATCAGCCCGATCTTCACGGTGCTGGACATCTTCACCGAGGACAAGCCGGGCGTGCTCTACACCATCACGCGAACCTTGTCGGAGCACGGCCTGGACATCCACCGCTCGCGGGTGGGCGTGGCCGGCGACCGAGTGGCCGACATCTTCTACGTCCGGGACATTGCCACGGGGGGCAAGCTGACCGATCCGGCGCGCCTGAACGCGTTGGCTGATGCGCTCAAGCAAGCCCTGCCGACGTCTGCGGGGCGCAAGGGGTAGTTCTGCCTGTCGTAAATTCGTACTGGTTGGGCGGCCGGGTTGACGGCGGCCGGTGGCCGGAACCGGATCCGGATCCGCAACCGGATCCGGCTACCGGCTACCGGTCCCTTGACACCGGCCCGTGCTGGCGCTGAAGTTCAGCTCATGCTCCTCAATCTCACCGGCGTTGCCGTGGCTGTCATGCTTGCGCAGGGTGGGGCCCCGCCCGGGCCACAGAATCCCGCGGCGGCCCACCTGGAACGAGGCCAGAAATTGATTCAGTCGGGCGACCTGATCGGAGCGCTGGAGGCCTTCGATGCGGCGGCCAAGGCTGACCCCAAGAACCCGCGTTCCTACTATTTGCGGGGCGTGGTGCTGGAGAAGCGGCACGATTTGGCCGGGGCGGAGAGGGCGTACCGTGAGGCCGTGGGCCGCGATGCCCGATTCGCGCCCGCGCACAATAATTTGGGCGCCATGCTGCTGGACAAGGGCGAGACGGCGGCAGCCGAGAAGGAGATCCAGGTTGCCGTCAGTGGCGACCCCAAGTACGCCGACGCCCATTCCAACCTGGGCCACGTGCGCGATGCACAGGGCAGGCCGGCGGAAGCGGTCAAGTCGTACCGCGAGGCCGTGCGCTTGCGGCCCGGCGAGGCCAGCTTTCACGTCAACTTGGGCGCGGCGCTGCGCAAGACGGGTGACATCGACGGTGCGCTGACCGAGCTTCGCCAGGCGACGCACTTGGCACCGCAAGATGCGTTGGCGCTGACCTACCTGGGACTTCTGCTGTCCGACAAGAAGGCCTACGACGAAGCACACGAAGCGTTGGAGAAAGCCACCCGCCTGGACCCCAAGCTGGCCGCGGCTTGGACCGAGCTGGGACGGATGGAGTTGCGCCGCAAGCAACCAGCTGCGGCTGCTGACGCCCTGGCGCGGGCGCGCGTGCTGAAATCCAAAGACGCCACGATTGCCGCCGACTACTGCAGCGCGCTCGCCAAGAAGGACCTCAAGGCCAAGGTGGCGCAGGAAGAATGCCGGGCCGCGGTCGCCCTCGACGCAAGCAACGCGCTGGCTCGCTACGAGCTGGGCAAGATCCTGGTGGCCCACGGCGATTGCGCCGCGGCCCAGATCGAGATCGACAAGTTCGCCGGCCTTTCCGGGGTGAAGCCCGAGGCCAAAGCCAAGGCCCAGGAGATCCTGAAGACCTGCACGCCGGCCAAGCAGGGAAAGAAGAAAACCTCTCTTGAATGAACGCCCTGCGCTCGGCTAATCTCCCGAGATGCTGCCCGACGGTCCCCTGCGCGAAGCGCTTACCTTTGATGACGTGCTGCTGGTTCCCGCGGAGAGCGATGTCCTGCCCAAAGACGTCGACGTTCGCACCGAATTGACCGCGACGATTCCCTTGGCCAATCCGATCATCTCGGCGGCCATGGACACCGTAACCGAGGCGCGCACCGCCATCAGCATGGCGCGCGACGGGGGGCTCGGCGTCGTCCACAAGAATCTGGGCATCGACGAGCAGGCGCTGGAAGTCAGCAAGGTGAAGAAAGCGGAGACCGGGGTGGTGCTGGACCCGGTCACCATCGGCCCCGACCAGAAACTCTTTGCGGCACTCGAGCTGATGAAGCGCTACGAGATCTCGGGGCTTCCTGTGGTGGCCGAAGACGGTCGCTTGGTCGGTATCCTGACGAATCGTGATGTGCGCTTCGAACGGCACCTGGACCAGCCGGTGCGCAATCTCATGACCACCACGCTCATCACCACACGCGAAGGGCTGAGCCTGGAGCATTCGAAAGAGTTGCTGCACAAGAATCGCATCGAGAAGCTCCTGGTGGTGGACGATGCAGGCCGACTGCGCGGGCTCATCACCATCAAGGACATTGAGAAGGCGCAGCAGCACCCCAATGCGGTCAAAGACGAACTGGGCCGTCTGCGCGTGGGCGCGGCGGTGGGCACCGGGGGGGACCGGGCCGCGCGCGCCGCCGCTCTGCTGCAGGCAGGCGCCGACATCATTTGCATCGACACCGCCCACGGCCACTCCCGGTCCGTGCTGGAGGCAGTGGCCGACATCCGCAAGACCTTCCCCAAGGCGGAGATTCTGGCTGGTAACGTGGCGACTGCCGAGGGCGCGCTGGCCTTGGCCAAGGCGGGCGCCAACGCGGTCAAGGTGGGCATCGGCGCAGGTTCAATCTGCACCACCCGCGTGATCGCCGGCATCGGTGTCCCCCAGATCACGGCGGTGACCGACGCCGCGCGCGCCCTCGCCAAGCTGGACGTGCGTATCGTTTCCGATGGCGGCGTGAAGTACTCGGGCGACGTCACCAAAGCCATCGCGGCAGGCGCCCACACGGTGATGATTGGCAGCCTCTTCGCTGGCAGCGACGAGGCCCCCGGCGAGATCATTCTGTACCAAGGCCGCAGCTACAAGGTGTACCGGGGCATGGGATCGGTGGGCGCCATGCGCGCCGGCAGCAAGGATCGCTATTTCCAGTCCGACGTCAGCGTCGACGCCAAGCTGGTGCCGGAAGGCATCGAGGGACGCGTGCCCTACCGAGGAAGTCTCTCGCAATCGATGTACCAGCTCATCGGTGGTCTGCGCTCAGGCATGGGCTACTGCGGCTGTCGCAACATTGCCGAGCTGCATAGCAAGGCGCGCTTCATCAAGATTACTCAGATGGGTCTGCGCGAATCGCACGTCCACGACGTGATCATTACAAAAGAGGCTCCGAACTACAGAGTGGAACAGTAGCTGGAAGGTGCCGCCGGTCGAGAACACAGAGGTGAGAGGAGAGGACACGGAGAACAATGCTGATCGTTGCGAGTCGGATCTGGGACTGTTCCTGGAAGCAAGCGCAGCGGTCGGGCTGGGGCGCTGCGTGCCGGGTCTCTTTGATCGCCGATCGTGGCAAGGAGGCGGCCTTGGCGCCTGCAACTCTGACCCAAACAGCGACATGTTCCTCCCCTCTGTGTTCTCCCCTCTCCCCTCTGTGTTCTCAGCCTACGTCAACCTCATCGAGGTAAACCTCTCCTATGTCTCATAAGCAGCTTGTTCTGATCCTCGACTTCGGTTCGCAGTACACGCAGCTCATCGCGCGGCGGGTTCGCGAGCAGAAGGTGTACTCGGAGATCCATCCCTTCAACCTGCCGCTCGACAAGATTCGCGCCATGCGCCCCTCGGGCATCATTCTCTCGGGTGGGCCGTCGTCGGTGTACGACCAGGGTGCCCCGCGGGTGAGCGTCGAACTGTTCTCGCTGGGCGTGCCCATTCTCGGCATCTGCTACGGCGTGCAACTTTCCAGCCTGCTGCTCGGTGGCAAGGTGAAGCCGGCACAAAACCGCGAGTACGGTCGCGCCTCGGTCAAGCTGGAGATGCAGTCCGAGCTGTTCGCCGGATTCCATTTGGGTGACGAGATCGCGGTGTGGATGAGCCATGGCGACCGGGTCGAGTCGCTGCCCGACGGCTTTCGTCGCATTGGAGTGAGCGACAATTGCCCCTTCGCCGCCGTGGAATCCCTGAAGCACAAGTTTTGGGGCGTGCAGTTTCACCCCGAGGTCGCCCACACCCCGCGCGGCAACGAGATCCTGGGCAACTTTCTCTTTCGTGTCTGCCGCTGCGAGCCCAGCTGGACCATGGCCAATTTCGTCGATGAGGCTATCCAGAAGGTCAAGCAGCAGGTCGGTCAGGGCCGCGTGATCTGCGGACTTTCGGGTGGCGTGGATTCGTCCGTGGCAGCGTCCTTGGTACACCGTGCGGTGGGTGACCGGCTGACCTGCATTTTCGTGGACAACGGCCTCTTGCGCGCGCGCGAGTCGGTCCAGGTCGAGAGCGTTTTTCGCGGCGCCTTCAAGATGAATCTGGTGGTGGTCGACGCGGCCGAGCGCTTCCTCACGAAGCTGGCCGGCGTGGAAGACCCCGAACAGAAGCGCAAGGTGATCGGCCGCGAGTTCATCGCCGTGTTCGAGGAAGAGGCACGTAAGGCCGGCAAGGCCGACTTCTTGGTGCAGGGAACGCTTTATCCCGACGTCATCGAATCCGTGTCACACAAGGGACCTTCGGCCACCATCAAGTCCCACCACAACGTGGGCGGCCTGCCCGAGAAGATGAACCTGACTCTGGTGGAACCCCTGCGCGAGTTGTTCAAGGACGAGGTGCGCGCGTTGGGCGAGGAACTCAATCTTCCGCACGACCTGCTGTGGCGCCAGCCGTTCCCTGGACCGGGACTGGCCGTGCGCATTCTGGGGCCGGTCAGCAAGGAACGCTGCGATCTCCTCCGCCAAGGCGACAGTATCATCGACGAGGAGATCCGGGCGGCCGGGCTGTACGAGAGCATATGGCAATCCTTCGGGGTGCTGCTTCCGGTGCGCAGCGTGGGCGTGATGGGCGACGAGCGCACTTATGCCAACGTGCTCGCCCTGCGCGCCGTGCATTCCAAGGACGGCATGACGGCCGACTGGGTGCCGCTGCCGCATGATTTGCTCGCCAGTATCTCGTCGCGCATCGTAAACGAGGTTCGCGGAATCAACCGCGTGGTGTACGACATCTCGTCCAAGCCGCCGGCGACGATAGAATGGGAATAGGATCTTCGCGACGCACTGTCGTGCCATTGGTCGTGGCCATGCTCGCCCACGCCCACCTCGCGACGGCCGCTTCGCTGGTCCGTCCCCTGGCCGGAGCCGAGGTGGATTGGTCGGCCGGTACGGTCACGGCCAGCGCAGGAGCGGCGGCTGACATGCGCATGCCGTCGCCCGCGGCGGCGCGGCCAGGCGCGGAACGGCGTGCCCGCGCCGCTGCGCTCGATAAACTGCGGGCGGCCTTGCGTGCGCTGCCTTTGCGAGGCAAGCAAAGGCTGGGGGAAAAACAAGTCGAGGCAGCGCTGGGCCATGCAAGCACGACGCGTATCGAGTACCAGTCGAATGGAGGCGTGGTGTTGTGGGTTGGGGTCAGGTTCGAGGAGTTGCTTGAAAATAGTTCTACCGCCGCTACGACCACCCCCTTCGGGGGCTTCGGGACGGACAGCCCACCCCACCAGCCCCCGCGCGCTTCGCGCGCGCCCGTCGCGGCCACGGTTTCGGTAGTTCTGGCGGTGGCGGCGATGCCGTTGGAGTTGGAGCCTCTGCTGGTGAGCGGTGGCAAGGAGATCGTCGCGGGACACGCGCGCTATCATCAGGGCCCGCCGCCGACAGATGCCATCAACGTGCGGCGCGACGACAACGGGCGCTTGCTTCTCCCCTCGGGCTCCGAGGCGACGCTGGATCCGCTCGCCGGCGGGCCGGTTGTGATCTACCTTCAGAAGGTTCTGCCATGACACGGGCTCTCCTCCCGGCTGCAACCAAGAGAATCGCTTTGGCAATTGCGGTCCTTCTTGTCGCCTTGTCGGCGGCTGCGCAGCCCGGGGAGCACGTGGTTACCGCCGAGGCGCCTATCGTGAACGGCAACGCGGTCGTGGCCAAGCAGCGCGCTCTGGCCGATGCGTTTCGTCAGGTGGTTGAGCATGCCTTTTCCGACCTGCTTAAGGAAAGTGGCGGTGAGGCCCAGCCTTTGGCGCCCGGGCTGGCACAGGTCAAGGCATCGTTCGCCAACCGCGGCCAGCGCTTTGTGCGCAGCTATCGCGTGCTCGAGGAGGAAGAAAGCAAGGGCCGCTTGCGGCTGCAGATCGACGCGGACGTGGATACCGCCCTGCTTCGGCGGGAGATGGAGCGCGCCCGCGGAACCACCGGCGGAGAGTCCGCGACCCCGACGGCGCGGCCCGCGGGACCGTCGCTCCTGGTGGGCAGCGACTCGTCCGAGGAAGCCAGCACCACGGTGGTGAAGACGCTCGCGGCTGGCGGTGTCCAGGTGCAAGCGGCCGCTGTGCGCGACGAGCCCTCACTGGTGGCCGCGGCCGGGCGCCAGGCGGCGCAGGCGCTTTGGTTGGTCGCCACCTCGGCCAGCGAAGGGTCGATTCGCGGGGCATCGTCCGTTTCCGTGCGCTGCGAGCTGCGCGCGCGGCTCCTGCCCGGGGGCCTGGGTGCAAGACCCGCTCTTCTCGATCACACTCAAACAGAGCGGGGATTCGCCGGCGACGAGACCGCCGCACGGCTTGCGTGCTGGCAGCGCGCCGCCGCGGCCTTGGCGCGCCAACTGTCCGCCTTGCTTCGGCCCGTTCCCGCGGGTGCGCGTTACCTGACCCTGGACCTGGACGTGGTCCAGCCGGCCGCGCTCATGACGCTGCTTCAGGTTGTGAAGCGCCTGGGCGCGGTGAGTGCGGCTGAGGTCCGTCACGTGACCACGGGCCGGGCCGAGATTCGGGTGTTCACACGCATGAGCGGCCGTGAAATTGAGTCCGCTCTCATTCGCGACATCGCAGGCCGGCTGCGCGTGACCGAAATGAAACCGCCGGCCGATCGCGTGACACTCCAGGTTCGTCTGGCACAAGTCGACGAGCCGCTACCGGGCGCAGGGGCCGATCCGCCTGCAACAAAGCCATGAAGTCGCTGGTTCTTGTCCTGTTCGCCGTCTCCCTGTTCGCCGGCTGCGCCTCGCTCAGACCCGAGGGCTCGGTGGTGTTCCGAGTCGAGTGCAATGTGCCTGACGCCGCCGTGTTGCTCGACGGCGTGCTCATGGGACGCGCCTCGCAATGGGCAAAGCCGAATCGTTTCATTCGACCAGGCTTCTACCGGGTCGAGATTCGTCACCCGAACTACTACTCACACTTCGAGGAGATCACCGTGGCCGACGGTGGCTCGGCGCTGGTGAAGGCTGAGCTACATCCGCTGCTGGAGTAGCTAGGCGAACTCCACCCGCGCCGGAACCTTGTGCGGGGCCAGATGCTTGGCACAGTGGTCGATGAGCTGCTTGGGCGTGCAGGGACCATCGCGTTCCACCCGGGCGACCACGCGCGAGCGACCAACCTCGTCGTACTCCAAGCGAGCCTCGGCACTGCGTACGTTGGCGCAAGCCTCCAGGCAACCTTCAACCTCGCCTAGGGCCACACGCCGGCCCTCGACCTTGACCAGATCATCTTCCCGACCGCAGAGGGTCAGCCGGCCATCGCGATCAAGGCTGCCAATATCCCCGGTTCGCAACCAGCCGTCGTCGTGACAGCGACCGATGGGCACCTCGCTGCCGCGCACGCGCAGCCTGACCGCCGGGACAGAGGTGGATGAAACGCCCGCGCCGCGCACCCAGACCGGCCCACGCAGGCCGGAAGGCATCTCGGTGCCCTGGCCATCGGCCACGCGAATCTCGACGCCCGCAAAAGGCAGGCCAACCGTGGCGGGATTTCGACCTGTCAGATCGATGGCCACCGGACCCGTCTCCACGGACTGGTAGCAGGAGAATAGGGGCACCTTGAATCGCTCACGGAAGGCCCGCGCCACGGCGGGGCTGAGCGGCTCGCCCGAGCTGATGCAGCGGATCTTGCGCGACCGGCACGGCTTGGCGGTCGGCATGCGCGCCATGGCGGCGAACAGGGTGGGCGTGGCAGTCACGACATCGGCACCTTGCTCGGCCAGCAACTTGGCCAGGCGGGCCACCACCAACTCGTCGTCGAGGACCAACCCGGCGCCTTGGGCCAACGCCACGCAAAGCCCGAGATCGAAGCCTTGACTGGTATGGAGTGCGGCAGCCGTGCTCACGCGGGTTGGGGCGTCGATGTCCAGCGTCGAAGCGAGAGCGGCGCCGATGCTTTCCAACTGGCGGCGTTCGCGTACCACACCCTTGGGATCACCGCCGGCGTCCAGGGTGAAGAGCACGACTTCGGGCACCGCGTGCAGCTTCAACGGCGTGCGCTCAAAAGTAGAACAGGTGAGCAGGGTCCCGGAAATGCGGCGTCGGCTTTCGAGCACAGCGCGCGGTCGGTCGTGTTTCGCATCCGCGGGCGGCGCGCCTGCCAGGGCGGCAAAGGGAGTCAGGGCATTGGGCCGGTTAACCAGCGCCCGCAGGTGGGTCGCCGCGAAAACCATGTTGAGGTCTCGTCCGCTGAGGGTCGGGTCGAGCGGCACCACGACAGCATCCAGCTTGGACAGGGCAAGGGACAGCACGACGAATTCCGGCACACTGCCCAGCATGAGGCCAACCCAATCGCCGGCCCCGACGCCGAAACCCTTCAGCTCGTTGGCGCGGCGATTGACCCTATGACGTAATCCATGCCACGAGAGGTAGGTGTCTCGGTAGATGAGGGCTTGACCACCACCCATAGTCCCCCGTCGCGCGCCTGCGGCGTTGTCAAGCCATTCGTACAGCAACGACATGCATGCACCCAGGACGAAGCAGAGACTAGTGTACTCGTCGCGTCCGTCGGAAACAATGCTTGCAGCGCCGGGTTTATGGTCAGTTCGGCCAGAGCACCGGCCTCAAGGTCGGCCACAATGCGGCCAGCGCGGGTCGTTGCGGTTTCGAGGGAAGAATTCGTTCGACGTGCAAAGGACGCATGACCACACGGGCCCACATGTAGGGCATGTGTGTCAAAAATACCTGACGACATCATGCATCTTTACCAGGTGGCGGTCCTGGCCTAACCTGGGTTTTCACGTGCCACGGGTTCCGCCTAAACCAACCGACCGCCTGGTAGACTCCGATCGCGTTCGGGCGAAAACGGTCGTCACCAGCATCAACAAGATAGCTGAGCAAGCGCCCATCAAGGAGGCGTGCCTGGTGGTCATCTACGGGTCTGATCTGGGCCGCAAGTACAACCTGGAAGCGCCGGCGTTGGTGGTTGGGCGCTCGTCCAAGTCCGACGTTCAGATCGATCAGGAATCGGTGTCGCGCGCGCATTCCAAGATCGTGAACAGCGGGCGCGCCATCCGGATTCGCGATCTGGGATCGACCAACGGCACCTACGTCAACGACGAGCTCATCGACGAACGCACGCTGGAGGACGGCGATTTCATCAAGATCGGCCGCACGATTTTCAAGTTCCTTTCCGGCGGCAACATCGAGCGCGCCTACCACGAAGAGATCTACCGGCTCACCACCGTCGACGGCCTGACACAGATTTTCAACAAGCGGTATTTCCAGGAATGCATCGAGCGCGAAATTGCACGCGCGCTCCGCTATCGGCGCGAGTTGTCCCTGGTCATGTTCGACATCGACCACTTCAAACAGGTCAACGACACCCACGGGCATTTGGCTGGTGATTCGGTGCTCAAGGCGCTGGCCGCGACGGTGAAGAACAAGATCCGGCGTGAGGATTTGTTCGCGCGCTACGGCGGTGAGGAATTCGCCATCGTGCTGCCGGAGATCGACGGCCACAACGCCCATCAGTTTGCGGAAAAGATCAGGCGCATCGTCGAGGCCACGGACTTTCGCTTCGAGAGCGCCAAGATGGACGTCACGATTTCCCTAGGCGTCGCAGTTCTGGACCAGCAAACCACAGACGCGGCGGGGCTGATCAAGCACGCAGACGAGCGCCTCTATGAGGCCAAGAACGCGGGCCGCAACTGCGTTCGCGGATAGTCGCGTGGAGAGCCCGCCGGCTTTGCCGGCGGCGGACCATCTCCATCATCCCGTTACCAGCCCCCGTACAAGATCGACATGATGGCCACGGCGTAGCCCAGCAGGTTGATGAGGAAGGGCGCGTCGCGCAGCATGGAGTCGGTGGGGCTTTCGCTGTCCACTTTGCCCTGGACAATCCAGATGAAGCGCAGCACGCCGAACACCACGAAGGGCACGGTGAGCGCCAGGCGGCGTGTGCCAAAGAAGGTCAGGGCGTGGGGCGACTGGGTGTACAGGACGTAGGCCAGGATGGTCAGCACCGCAAGCAAGTAGAGGAGCACGCGCAGCACGTTGGGTGGGTAGCGGTCGAGCACCAGACGCTGGGTGCCGCCCTTGCTTCCCGCCACGCGCAGCTCATGGGCGCGTTTGCCGAAACCCAGGAACGCCGCCAGCAGCAAGGTGCACAGCAACACCCAGCCCGAGGGATCCACCGAGATGGCACAGGCGCCTCCCAGCACACGCAGGAGAAAACCCGCGCTGATGCACGCCACGTCCACGAACGGCACGTGCTTCAGCCAGAAGGAGTAGGCGACGTTCTGCGCCAGATAGCCGGCGGCGATGGCCGCCAGTAGGGGGGCAATCAGGTAGCTGCCGCCCAGCCCGACCAAGGCCAGAATCGCCGCGAGCGCCCATGCGTTCCTCACCGACAGGGCGCCCGAGGCGATGGGACGCAAGCGCTTCAAGGGATGGGCGCGGTCCTTGTCCACGTCGACGATATCGTTGAACACGTACACCGCGCTCGACAGCAGGCAGAAGCAGGCCACGGCCAGAACCGCCGAAAGCACGGCGTGCGGGTCGTCGACCCGGCGGGCGAACACCAACGGCCCCAGCACGAAGAGGTTCTTGACCCACTGATGAAAGCGGAGGGATTTGAGGACGGCGAGGACCATGGGGTAGGGGAAGCGAAGTGTAGCGCGAAGTGATCGAAGGTCTATGCTCTCGGGCTACACTAGCCTATTCTTGGCACTTCCCGCGAGAGGGACCTGATGCCCCAGCATGACACCGATCACAGCCCCGACAGCCTGAAGCCGTCAGCCCTGGCCGGCCTGACCGACGAGGTACTGGTGGGGCGCGCCCGTAACAAGGACGTCGCCGCCTTCGAGGAACTCTTGGGCCGCTACGAAGACAAGCTCTACCGCTTGGCCATGCGCTTCGTCCGCAACGAGAACGACGCACAGGAAATCCTGCAGGACGTGTTTCTTTCGGCGTGGCGCAACCTGCCGGGCTTCGAGGGTCGGGCGCAGTTCGGAAGCTGGATGTATCGCGTGACCGTGAATGCGGCGCTCATGTTCCTGCGCGCGCGCAACCGACATCCCGAGGTCATGCTGGACGACATCGAACCCGGCACCTTGCACAAGGTGGCGGAACAGTCGGTGCATGGCTCGTCGGAGGATTGGTCGCAACGGCCGGACGAACAATTCCAATCCGAAGAGTTGCGGCGCCACATTCAGACGGCGGTTGACGCTTTGCCCGACGGGCTGCGCACGGTCTTTCTGGTGCGCGACGTGGAAGGTCTTTCTACCGAGGAGACGGCCGATCTGCTCGGCCTGTCGCTTCCTGCGGTCAAGACACGCCTGCACCGCGCCCGCCTGGCCTTGCGTGAGGCCATCGGGCAGTACTTCGCGCCGTAGAGCCGCGCAAGGCTGTGATGAACATGACGTTTGTCCGGCGGTCGATCTGCGCCGTGGTCCTGCTGGCCGCCGGGCAGAATCTAGTGGCGGAGCCCGGCGCGCGTGCTGACGCCTACCAAGATCGGTTCGAGGCTGAACGCACGGCCCTTCTGGCCCGCACAGCGACGCCTGAGGCGGTGGCGCCGTTGGCTGCTCTCGTGCGCATGGACGCGATGTTGAGTCCAGGGCGGCTGGCAGCCGTGCTGCGCGAGTTTGTCGAGAGAAGAGACGCGACCAGAGCGGATCCTCTGGTGGCAGCCCAGGCGTCGTACTTGCTTTCGCTGGAGGACGACCATGCCGGCCAGCACGAGCAGGCGGACGCGCGCCGGCGGGGCTTGGGCTTGCTGCGCGACTTCTGGGTGCTGGGGCCTTTCGATGCCCAGGGGCGCAGCGGACTGGAGCGCATCTATCCGGCCGAGCTGGCTTTGCCCGATCCGCGCGGCGGTCTGTGCTATCCGGGCAAGACCCACGAAGTCTGCTGGCGCCGAACGTCTCCCGAGGTGGCGCGCCAGGGTGCGGTCGTGCTCGGCGCCCTTTTGCGTCCGGACAACGATGCCGTTGCGTACCTGCTGGCGTATGTGCACAGCGATCGGGCACGCTGGGCGGCTTTGCGTGTGGGCTCGCCCGGTCCGTTCAAGGCATGGCTCAACGGTCGCCCGGTCATGAGTCGGGATGTGGTGCGGTCGGCTGCGCTGGATCAGGATGCGGCGGAGATTTGGCTTCCGCGCGGCAACAGCGTGTTCCGTGTCAAGACGGTCATCACCACCGGCACCTGGCAGATGTTCGTGCGCCTGACCGACCCGCAAGGGGCGGCTCTGCCTGGGGTGACGGCAAACGCAGAGGCACCTGCCGCCGGCGTGGCAGCCTTCGCGCCACCGGCTCACCCAGTAAGCGTGCATGATCTGAAGGAGATCTTGCGTCGTCGCGCCGAGCACGCCCCGGCCGCCGAGGCAGCTTCGCGTTGGCTGGACTTCGCGCGCACGCTCGATCTCTTGCGCAGCGAAGACAACGAGAGCAAGGCAGCAGAGGAGGCGGCGGGCAAGGCGGCGCGCGCAGAGTCGGCGTCCTCGGCGACCCGCTTCGCGGCGCTCGTGCTGGTGGGCCAGGTCGCCCATGAAGAGGACGACGCGCGACAGGCATGGGAGCGGGCGTTGGTGCTGGCACCTGGGCCGAGCGAGCGGGCGTTGGTGCTTGCCGAGCTTGGTGAGCTGGCGCAACGGCAACACCGTCCCGAGGCGGCGCTTCAGCGCTGGCACGAAGCGGCCGTAGCCGACCCGACCTCAGTTCCGGCTCAGCTCGATCTGGCGGGTGCGGAGCGCGAAACGGGTCTCTACGCGGCAGCCTTGCTTCGCCTTGACGCACTTCCCGCTGCGGCTCGTACGGCCCCGGCTGTGCTGGAAGCGCACGCACGCACGCTTGAGGCCCTGGGGCGCTTGGCTGCCGCCGAGACGGATTGGCGGAATTTGTGGGATACGCGGCGCTCCGATGCGGAATTCTTGCGAGACTTGGCCGGAGCCGCGCGCCGTCGCGGGGATGAGGGCCAGGCGGCGCAACGCTACGGTGAAGCGGCAAGTTGGCGGCCCGACCTGCATTTTCTGACCATCGAGCAGGCCCGCATGCTTGAAGGAGCGGGGCAAGGCAACGAGGCCGAGGCGGTGCTGCGCGGGGCCTTGCAGCGCTTGCCCGACGAACCTCGGCTGCACGAGGAGTTGGGTCGCTTGCTGGTGCGACTGGGGCGCACGCAGGAAGCGGCGGCGAGTTTGCGCCAATCGCTGCGCCTGCGACCGCAGCAACCGGCGCTGCGGCGCTACGCTGAGTCCTTGGCGGCGGCTCCTGCTGGGGCACACCGTCCGGCTGGGGTCGAGGATCTGGCACGGGCCTTTTCCGCCGACGGCGCGACGCTGAGCCGGGCGGCGCTGCTTGCGCCGGTGGTTGCGACGGATGGCGATCCGGCGGTTGTTCTGCTCGACCGCCACGTCACGCGGGTACACCCGAATGGTTTGGCCGACACATTCGTCCAGCGCATCGTTCAGCTGCGCACCGACCGTGGGGCGCGTGACAATCAGGAGGTGCTGGTGCGCTACCTGCCCGGAGAGCAGGAAGTGGAGATCCGCGAGGCGCGCATCTTTCGCCGCACCGCTGGGGGCGAGATCGAGGTTTCTCAAGTGAGCGGGCGCGACGACCGCGATCTATCCGAACCCTGGTACGGCCTGTACTACGACGCGCGCGCCGAGGTGGTGAGCTTCGAGAACTTGCGGGCTGGCGACGTGATCGAGGTGCAATACACAGTCGCCGATGTCTCTTACCAGAACGACATGGCCGACTACTTCGGCGAGCTGGCCGTGATCGGCGATGTGTTGCCCAAGCGGAGTTGGGACTACACACTCATCGCACCCGCCCAGCGATCCTTCTACTTCAACCAGCCGCGTTTGCCGGGATTGAGCCGTCAGGTGGAACGCCAAGGCGACGACATGGTCTATCGCTGGGCCGCCAGCAACGTGGCTCGCGTCGACATTGAGCCTGCCATGCCTGGGCTCACCGAGGTCGCGCCCTACCTGCACATCAGCACCTACCAGAGCTGGCAGGAGGTGGGCCGGTGGTACTGGAGCTTGGTGCTGGACCAGTTGCAGAGTGACTCAACCATCAAACAGGTGGCGGCCCAGGTTACCGCCGGGCTGTACGGCGACGTGGACAAGGTGCGGGCGTTGCACCGATTCGTGATCGAGAAGACGCGCTACGTGGGGCTGGAGTTTGGCATCCACGGGTACAAGCCCTATCCGGTCAGCCAGGTGCTGCTACGTCGGTTTGGTGACTGCAAAGACAAGGCCCTGTTGCTGATGGCTTTGCTGCGTGAACAGGGCATCGAGTCCGAGCTGGTCCTACTGCGATCGCGGCGGGCTGGCCTGGTGGACAGCCAGCCGGCTTCGCTGGCCATCTTCGACCACGCCATCACCTATGTCCCGCGGCTCGATCTCTATCTCGACAGCACCGCGGAGTTTGCCGGCATGTCCGAGTTGCCCAGCCAGGACCAGGGGGTAATGGTCTTGCGCGTGGGTTGGGGGAAAACCACGCTGGCGCGGACCCCGGTGCTGCCCGCTTCGGCCAACCGCGCTGTGCGTGTCTGGAAAGTCGCGCTGGCCGCCGACGGTAGCGCACGGGTCGATGAGACGGTGACCGTCAAGGGACAGGCGGCGCAGGAATGGCGCGCGCACTATCAGACGCCGGGTGAACGGCGCGAGCGCTACGCCAAGGTGTGGAACAGCCGCCACACAGGCGCGCAGCTAGAGGCGGTGGACATGGCCGGCGTGGAGGATCGCAACCAGCCGGTTGTGGTGCGGGCACGAGCCCTGGTCCCACACATGGCCGAACGCAGCCAGCGGGGCGAGTTTCATCTGCCTTCCAGCTCGCGTGAAACCGATTTGACCCAGACCTATGCGCGCCTGGGCACGCGACGGTGGCCGTTGGTACTCGGGTTTCCCTGGCAACATGAGGAGGAACTCGAGTACCGCCTGCCCGACGGGTTCCGCCTGCTGCGCGCGCCGATTGCACGCAAACTGCAGTGCGCTTTCGCGAGCTTCGACCTCGACATGTCCTTCGACGGTCGCACCCTCAAGGTGCGCTCGCGGCTCTCCGTGGAACGTGATCGGATTGCAGCCAGCGAATATGGAGAGTTTCGTGCCTTCTTGCGCGACGTCGACATCCTGCTGGGCGAGCCGATCGTGATCGCAGGGGAGAACACGCCATGAGGGTAGGAGGCGGGGATAGGGTCAGCAAGCCGGGCCGCGTGGCTTGCGTGATCCTGCTGTGTCTCGTCTCGGGCTGCGCGGGAATGTTGGCCGGCGGCCGACGACTCGACCCGACCAGCGAGACTGGCCGGGCATGGCAGGCGCTGGTCGACGGGAAGGACGACGAAGCGGCGCTGATGTTCGGGCGCGTGCTCGGCTCGGATGCGAATCGCGAATCGCGATGCCTGGTCCTCTTCGGAGCCGGCAGCTTGGCCTACGAACACGGAGACGATGAAGCGGCCACAGCCCTCTACCTCGATCTAATCGAGGCGGCGGCAGGGAGCGGCGATGCCCGCGACGGCCTGCTGGCTGAGGCGGCGGCTGTGCGTTTGCCGCGACTCCTCGACGAGTTGCCCGACCGGCGTGCGGCTGAGAAGCGAATTTTGGCTCAGCCGCGCGATCGCTTGCCTTGGCGCGCGCAGTATTTGCTGGCATCGCTATCCATGGAAATCGCCAGGCGGCGGGCTGACAAGGAGCTGCTGGAGAGCGAGGCGCGCCGATCAGGTTGTATGGCTGAGTTGCGCTTGCTGGGCGTGGCCGGCCGCTTGCCCTATCTCGATCTTCTGTCCAGCGACGTGCGGCCGGCGAATCCGGCACGGACGCTGGCACGGTCAGGCTGTCAGTTCACCACACCCAGCACGGATGTGCTGCCCGGGGTACGCGCGCTGCAATCCGCGGTCGACGTGCGCGCCGGTCGCTACCACATCGTCCTCGACTACGCGGGGCCTGCCCTGCTGCGCGTGGACGGTGGTGCCTGGCATCACCACGCCGATTCTCCCGACGCCTTTGGCACGCGTTGGTCGGCGCTGTCGTTGGCGTTGAGCGAGGGTCGGCACCGGGTGGAACTGCGCCTGGGCAGTCACGGCGGTGGCATCGATGTGGGCCTGCTGCTCGCTCGTGCTTCTAGTCGCAAGCCCGTCGACTGGGGAAGTTGGCCCAATGGCTCTGCGCTGGAAGCTGCCGCGTTCGAGCTGGCGGCGGCTTTGTCGGCTCATCTGGCCGGCGATGTGGACCAGGAGCTGGTGCATACCGCCGCTCTTGCCCAGCGTCCCCGCTTTGCGCTAGGGCTGTCCGCGGCAGCGCGCATGTCCGAAATGGATTCCACGCGGCCCGAGAACATGAACAGGGACCGCGCGCGAAGTTTGCAGCTTCGCGCGGTGGCCGTGGACCCCCGCCTGGCGCGGGCTTGGCTGGACCTGGCGCGCATGGAACTCGACAACGATCGGCCGCGCGAGGCCGCCGAGGACGCCCAGCAGGCGCGAAGCGCGGCAGCCGACTGGTGGCCGGCGACCCTGCAACTGGCAGATGCTCTGCGCGCGCGCGGGTTGGAACGCGACGCCGACGTGGCCCTGGCTGACGCCGTGGCGCATGGGCAAGCCGGGCAGGGGGCGTGTGCCGTCCTCGATGCGGGGTTTCGGCGTGCCGAAGAGCGAGCCCTGGTCGGCGAACAGGAACGACTGACCAAGCTGCTGCTTGGCTGTGATGCGCAGGCTGAAGCACCTTTGCAGTGGTATCGCCAACGCGGCGACGCCGGTTCAGCAGAAGCAGCCCTGAGGCGCATGCGGCCCAGCAACACCGACCCGGCGTGGGTGCGCTCTGAGTTGGCGGCGCTGCGGCTGGAGCGCGGCGATGCCCCCGGGGCCGCGTCGGAGTTGCAGGCCCTGGTCGATTGGTCCCCGCGGGATAGTCAGATGCGTCTGCGCCTAGTCGATGCTCTGCTGGCCACGGGCGCCGTCAAACAGGCGCGCGCCGTGCTGGCAGAGACGCTGCGACTTTTCCCGGGAAACGGCGCCGTTCGCCAGGCGGCGCGCATCGCGGGGCTGTCGCTGCCGCTCGACGAATTCCGGTTGGATGGGGGGCAGGTGATCCGGGATTTCCTGGCGTCCGGCCATCGTTACCAGGCGCCGGCGGTGGTGGTGTTGGACCGCGCGGTCGAGCGGATCTTCTCGGATGGAGGCCGCGCCAGCCTCACTCACACCATCACGCAGGTGTTGAGCAAGGAAGGCATCGAGCGGGCGGCCGAGGTTGCTGTGCCGTCCGGGGCCGAGGTGCTGGCCCTGCGCACGCGCAAGACTGACGGCACCATCCGCGAGGCCCAGGAAATCGCCGGCAAGCCTACGGTTTCTGCCACGGATGTGTCGGTGGGCGACTTCGTCGAGTGGGAGACCTTGGAATATAAGCAGCCGGCCGAGGCATTCGCACCGGGATTTTTGGGCGAGCGCTTCTATTTCCAGTCCTTCGAGGCGCCGCTGGATCGCAGCGAGTACCTTCTCGTGGTGCCGAGCGAGATGTCGGTGGACCAGGACAGGCGGGCCGGGGCGCCCGAGCCCGCGCTGGAACCCAGCCCCGACGGCACCCGGGTGTGGCGTTTTGTCGCGCGACAGATGCCCCAGCTCTTTCCCGAGCGCTCGTCCTTTAGCGCGGAGGCCTGGATTCCCTCGGTGCGGGTGTCGAGCGGCGTCGATTTGGCGCGCTGGTCGCGCTTCCTGGCCGACCGTTTGTACACCGTGGCGCGCATCTCGCCTGAGGTGCGGCGGGTGGCTGCACAGATCCGGGCCGAAACCGTCGCCGCGCGGGCGACCATTCCCGAGGCCATCGTTCACTGGGTCAACCAGCACATCGAGCCCGAGGCTGGCCTGTTCGAGCCGGCGACGGTATCGCTCAGTCGAGGACAGGGGAACCGCGCGGCCGTCGTGGTGGCCCTGGCACGAGCCCTGGGGCAGAAGGCGGAATTCATGTTGCTGCGTCCACTCACCCGCGCAGCGGCGGCGGCGCCGGCCACGCCGCAAGAGCTGGATGACTTCAGCGAAGCGCTGGTGCGGCTGACTGATCCCGCGGGAGGCGCACAATTCTTCGATCCGCGTACACGGCGCGTCCCCTTGGGCTATCTGCCGCCGGCGTTGGCGGGTGCGACCGGGTTCGCTGTGGGTGACGATGCGCTGGCCACCGCCCGCGGTGCGGTGCCGGACGGGCGCCGGGTGATCATGAAGGTGCGGCTGTCGGCTGATGGCAGCGCGAGCGCAAGCGTGACGGAAGCTCTCAGCGGCTGGCCCGCGCTGGAGTGGGGTGAGATCGTGGAACGGACGGGCCAGGACCGAATCAAGCTGCGCCAGGAGTTTGAGCAGCGTTGGCTGAGTCAGCAGTTTCCGGGGTCAGTCTTGGGTGAGCTTTCGGTGGGGGAAGGCCCGGCCGGAAGCAAACTTGTCCGCTACACCCTGACCAGCCCGCGCATGGGCACGCGCACGGGGAATATTCTTTGGCTGCGTCCCGGTTTCTTTCTCGCGCAGCCGGGTCGGCGCTACTTCACCGAGCCGCAACGCCGGACGCCCTTGCAACTGGGTTACGACGTGCCGCTCTTGCTCGAGGCCGACATCGAGTTGCCGGCAGGGTCGCAGGTACTCGATCTGGGATCGAGTGGGAGCATCACGGCCGGCGGGGCGCTCTTTTCCGAGGAACGGCAGGTCCAGATCGACGGGCCGCACGGCGACGCACCGAGGGCGGCGCACTTGCTTCTACGTCGGCGCTGGCAGCTCCCGCTCTCGTGCGTGTTGCCGGCTGACTACGACGAGATGGCTAGCAACCTGCGCCAGGTGGATCCCTTGGAGCAGGGCGAGATCCGCGTGGAGCTGCCGCCCGCAACGGGCAAGTAGTGCTAATCTCCGGCCACCTCACCATGGCCGCCTTTGTTCCCGACCGAGCCCGATTCCTAGACCTCGCCCGCCAGGGACGCCTGTGCTTCGTGTATCGCGAGTGGCTGGCCGATGCGGACACGCCGGTTTCGGTCTTTGCCAAGCTGGGCCGGGGACCCTACTCGTTCCTGCTCGAAAGCGTGGTGGGTGGCGAAAAGTGGGCAGCCTACAGCTTCGCCGGCGTGCGGCCGCGCGCCGTGATTCGTGCGCGGGGCACCCAGGTCGAACGTCTGCGACCCGAAGGCGATGGGTTCGTCCTGGAAGAAAGTGTCAGCGAAGCCAACCCGCTCGACTACGTCAGTCGGATCTTGGCCAGCTTTCCGCCCGCGGTCCCGCCCGGTCTGCCGCGCTTTTTCGGCGGGGCGGTGGGCTGGCTGGGCTACGACGCCGTTCGGCGTTTTGAACGCCTGCCCGAGCACGCGCCCGACGAGCTGGGCCTGCCCGAGATGTGCTTCGCACTGACCGACACGGTGGTGGTCTTCGACAACCTGCGCGGCACCATCAAGGTGGTGGCTTCGGTCGACGTGGCGGGGGTTGATCCCAATCGCGCCTACGACGAGGCTTGCGGCAAGGTGGACGAGATATTCGACCGGCTGGCCAGGCCCAGCCGCGCCCTGCCGCTGCTCGATGTCGGGGCTGCGGCCGCGTCGACCTTGCAGCCTGTGGCTCGCACCAGCCAGGCGGACTACCAGGCCGCTGTCCGTCGCATCCAGGAATACATCAAGGCAGGCGACGCGTTTCAGGTGGTGCTCTCGCAGCGTTTCGACGTGGCCCGCGGCGGTGTGGACCCATTCGACGTGTACCGCATCCTGCGCGTCACCAACCCGTCGCCGTACATGTTTCACCTGGAATTCCCCGAAGCCGTTGTGACCGGCGCCTCGCCCGAGGTGCTGGTGCGCCTGGACGGCCGCCGGGTGGATGTCCGGCCCCTGGCGGGCACGCGCCGCCGTGGCCGCAGCGTCGAGGAAGACGAAGCCCTGGAAAAGGAACTGCGCGCGGATCCCAAGGAACTGGCCGAACACGTCATGCTGATAGACCTCGGCCGCAACGACGTGGGTCGGGTGGCGGCGCCCGGCAGCGTGCGCCTCGACGACATCATGGTCGTGGAACGCTACTCCCACGTCATGCACCTGGTTTCCAACGTGAGCGGCACCCTGGTCGATGGTCTTTCCGCCAAGGATGTGGTGCGCGCGACATTCCCCGCCGGCACGCTCTCGGGCGCGCCCAAGATTCGCGCTATGGAAATCATCGACGAGCTGGAACCGTCTCGCCGTGGGGTCTACGGCGGTGCGGTCGGCTACCTTTCGTACACGGGCAACATGGACCTCGCGATAGCCATTCGCACCTTGGTCACCAGGGGCGACACCATGCACGTGCAAGCCGGGGCGGGCATCGTGGCCGCCAGCCAGCCCGAGGCCGAACATGAGGAGTGCGTGAACAAGGCGCGCGCGGTGATCGGCGCCATCGAGCTGGCGCGACAATCGGCCGCCAACGGGGGGCGCTAGAGATGTTGCTGGTCATCGATAACTACGACTCCTTCACCTACAACCTGGTGCAGTACCTGGGCGAGCTTGGGCAACAGGTCCGGGTCGTGCGCAACAATGAAGTTTCAGTTGATGATGTGGCGCGCATGTGCCCGGAAGCTATAGTTATTTCTCCTGGTCCGTGTACCCCAAATGAAGCTGGTATTTCGCTCGAAGTGATCAGCCGTCTGGCTGGCAAGATTCCCATCTTGGGCGTGTGCCTGGGCCACCAAGCCATCGGCCAGGCGTTCGGAGGCAAGGTCATCCGCGCCAAGGAAGTCGTGCACGGCAAGACCTCGCGGGTTTTCCACGATGACAAGGGCCTCTTCGCCGGCCTGCCCAACCCGTTCGAAGCCACCCGCTACCATTCACTGATCGTCGAACGCTCCAGTTTGCCTGACTGCCTGGAGATCACGGCCAAGACCTGGGACGAAGAGATCATGGGTCTGCGCCACAAAACCATGCCGGTGGAAGGCGTGCAGTTTCACCCCGAGTCGTTCCTGACCAAGGTGGGCAAGGATCTTCTGCGCAACTTCTTGCGTCTGGCGAAACCGGCATGACCAGCCCAGCTTCCAGCACGACGCCCACCCTGGGCATTCGTGAGGCCCTGGCCCAGGTGGTGGCAGGTCGCAACCTGTCGGTTGCGGATATGAGCGCGGTCGTGGGCTGCATGATGGACGGGCAGGCCACCCCGGCCCAGATGGGAAGCCTGCTCACCGCCTTGCGCATGAAGGGCGAGACAGTGGACGAGGTCGTGGGCGCAGCCTCGGCCATGCGTCAGCGCATGGTGCGCGTGTCTACAGATGAGCCCGCCTTGCTCGACACCTGCGGCACTGGCGGCGACGGCTCGGGCACGGTCAACATTTCGACCCTGGCGTCTTTCATCGTGGCCGCCTGCGGGGTCAAGGTGGCCAAGCACGGCAACCGGGCGCTCTCGTCGCGCTCCGGTTCCCACGACGTCATCGAGGCCATGGGCATCGACCCAGCGCCCACGCCGGAGACGGCCCAGCGTTGCCTGGCCGAGGTGGGCCTCTGCTTCATGTTCGCGCCCGTTTTTCACGCGGCGACCCGGCATGTGGCTGGTCCGCGCCGCGAGCTAGGCTTCCGCACCCTGTTCAATCTGGTGGGGCCGCTCACCAATCCGGCCGGGGCTCGCTATCACGTCAACGGCGTGTTTGCGGCCGAGCGCTGCGAGTTCATGGCACGGGCCCATGCTCAGCTGGGATCGCTGCGCGCCCTGGTCGTGCACGGTGCGGGCGGGCTCGACGAGATCGCCCCTTCGGGAGCGACCCAGGTTGCGGAGCTGCGCGACGGAACGATTCGTTGCTACGAGATCCGGCCCGCGGATTTTGATTTGCCTGAACAGGATCCAGCGGGCCTGGCCGGTGGCGACGCCGCGACCAACGCGCGTTTCTTGCAGGCCGCGCTGGCCGGCGCGCCTGGGGCGATTCGGGTGGCTGCGCTTCTGGCAGCGGCTGCCGGTCTCTATGTGGCGGGTGCGGCGCCCGACCTGCGGGCTGGCGCTCGCCAGGCAGAGGCGGCCCTCGACAATGGTGGGGCTCGTGCCGTGGTGGAGCACTTGCGCCGCCTCTCGCCTGTGCAGAAAAAGGAATGATCCTCGACGAGATTCTCGCCCAGACTCGACAGGCAGTGGCCACGGCTCGAGGCCAACTGTCGCTTGCCAAGCTGGAGCAACAGCTCGACACGGCGCCGCCGCTGCGGGATTTCTATGCAGCCCTTCGGGGCAAGCCCGGGTTGGCGTGCATTGCGGAGTTCAAGCGACGCTCGCCTTCCAAGGGCTGGATCAAGCAAGACGCCGATCCAGTCGTGGTGGCGAGTGCCTATCAAGCGGCCGGGGCTGCTGCCATCTCGGTGCTGACTGATGGACCGTTCTTCGGTGGCTCGCTCGACGATCTGCGCCGGGTGCGCGCCGCGGTCGAGGTCCCGGTTCTGCGCAAGGACTTCGTCATCGATCCGTACCAGGTGACCGAGGCGCGTGCGGCAGGCGCGGACGCGGTCTTGCTCATTGTGTCCGCTCTACCCCAGGACGATCTGGTGGGGCTGCTCATCGAAGTCAGACGCCTGGGCATGGAGGCGTTGGTGGAGACCCACGACCGTGCCGAGGTGGAGCGCGCGCTAGCAGCCGACGCTCGCGTGGTCGGGGTCAACCACCGCGACCTTCGCACCTTCCAGATGGACATGAGCTTGGCCAGCAGCATGCGGCCATTCATCCCGTCGAGCCGGTTGCTGGCGGCGGAGTCCGGAATTCGCAGCGCAGACGACCTGCGCAGGATGCAAGCGGCGGGCATCGACGCGGTCCTGGTGGGTGAAGGCTTGATGTGCGAACCTGATCCTGGCTTGGCGTTGCGCAAGCTTCTGGGTGGCCCATGAGTTTCTTGGTCAAGATCTGCGGCATCACGCGTCCCGAGGACGCGCAACAGGCCGTCGCGGCCGGTGCTGATCTCATCGGCCTGAATTTCTGGCGTGGGTCGAAGCGTTTCGTGCAGGACGAGCAGGCGCGCGAGATCGTCGCGGCCATTCCCGAGGGGGTGCTGCGGGTGGGGGTGTTTGTCAATGCCCATCCCCTGGTGGTCAGCGAGACCGTGGATGAGCTGAAACTCGACCGCGTACAACTGCACGGCGACGAGATCCCGGCGACCTGGAACTGGCTGCGGCCGGAACAGATCATCCGCACCATTCGTGTTCGAGACGAGGCGTCGCTCAAGGAGGCGCTGGGCTGGGAAGCCAGCCTCTTCCTCTACGACGCCTATGCCGAGGGGTATGGCGGCAGCGGAAGACGAGCGCCGTGGACGGTCGTGGCCGAGGGTGCACGGCGGCCGTTCTTGATCGCGGGCGGCCTGAATCCCAACAACGTGGCCGAAGCGATCCGGGCCACTCGGCCGGACGGTGTGGATGTGTCGTCCGGGGTCGAGTCGGCCCCTGGTATCAAGGACGCGCGCAAGCTGCGCGCCTTCATCAAGAATGCCCGCGCCGCCGCGCCCAAGCGGAAGTGACTACCCTGTCAAGCGATTCGCCGGGCCCAGCCCCTCGCGCAGCACGGTCACCCAGTCGTCCACCAGGCTCACCACCGTCGAGGGCGGCCCGCTCAGGGTTCCACCGTCGAGGATGAGATCGAGCTGGGCGCCGTATTCCTGCCGGATCTCAGCGGCCGTGGTCAGGATATGGCCGTCGCGTGACTTGGCCGAAGCCGTGAGGATGGGCCGGCCCAGCCGCCAAGTCAGCTTTTCGCACAAGGCGCTCTGGGGGATGCGGACTCCGATGGTGCGCCGGTCACCCTGCACGAAGGGCGAGGGGACGCTCGGGTGGGCCAGCAGTTCGGCGCAGTAGGGCCCGGGGAAGATGCGGCTGACCAGCCGATAGCCTGCTTCGCTCACCCGGGTGAAACGGGGAAGCTCGCCCACGTCGGGGAGCAAGAAGGTCAGGGGCCGCTTGCTCAGATCGAGGCCGCGCATGAGTTGAATCCGCTCGATGGCCTGCTTCTGGCCAAAAGCACACCCGAGGCCGTACAGGGTGTCGGTGGGGAAAGCGATCACGCCTCCTGCCGCAAGGACGCTCACCGCCTGCTGCACAACCGCTTCGGCAGGCTCAAGCAGGGACACTTCCACGATGGGTGCTCGGGTCGATGTCATTGTGCCCGTATAGTGGCAGGGGAAGGGCGCGCAAGCAAAAGCTTGCTTGGCCAGGCGCGAGCCGGATCGGTAGACTCGGCCCGCGATGCTCTCGCCCTTCTGCGCTGCCCTGCTTGTCCTTGCGACGGGTGCTATCCCGCGCGAGCCTTCGCCTGCGCCCGGGCCGGCCCATCGCGTTTTGATTCGCGTGGTTGGACCCGTGGCCCTCGTCCAGGTGGAACGCGAGGTGCTCATCGGCGGTGAGAAGGTCCCGGCCCACGACACGGTGGTCGACCTCGACCTGCCCGAGGGTGCGTCTTTGCTCGACTGGGGAGCGCAGGGCGCCGGCCAGGCAATCAAAATGGCTGCCACGACCGAGACCTCGGCCCGCGCCGACTACGCGCGCGTATTGTCGGCGCAGCACCTCACGCCCATTTCGGTTTCGCCCGACGCGGGTCAGATTCGGGTGCACTTGGCGCCGCTGGCTGGGCCCGGGCACGTGCTCCTACGTTATCGCTACACGGCCCCTATGACCTGTGCCGAGGGTCGCTTTGTGCTGCGCCTGCCACCCAGTCTGGAAGAGAACCCCTCTCCGGCCCAGGTGACGGCCAGGTTCGACGAGCTGCCAACGGAAGCTAGGCTGTCCCAGGCGAGCGTCGCCGGTGTGCCGGTTCGCATCCGGCCCAATGGGCGCGCTCCTATGGTCCATGCGACGGCGCCCTTGCGGGCCGCCTGGGAGGTGAGCTTCACCCTGCGCGCGCAGGCCGGAGCGTGGCCGGGCCAGTTGACTATGGCGCGAGCCGGCCGACGCGCGACGGGCAAGTCGCAGGCAGTCGAGGTGATGACGGTGGGTTTGTGCCGGCCGCAAGGCCCAGCCGTCGAGCCACCACCAGGTGAGGTGATGTTGCTCGTCGATCGCTCCCGCAGCGTCGGCAGCGGCGGCATGTCCAGCCAGCGTGCCTTGGTGCGGGCCACGCTTGAGGCCTTGCCGCCCGCACAGCGATTCAATGCCATCCTGTTCGCGCGCACGACGACGCAGGTTTTTCCCTTCCCGCGCACCGCCACGCGCGAGGCGCTGGACGCGCTCGATGCAGCCGTCGATCCCAATCAACTGGAGAACGGAACCGACTTGGTGGCAGCACTCGGCCGCGCGGCGGACTGGGTGAAGCGCGGCGGGGCGCTTGCAGGCGGGGAATCTCGACTCTTGGTCATCGTCAGCGACGGCGCTCTGCCAGAATCCCAGACCGCCGAGAAGCTCGCCGGCGCGCTCGCGTCCGTCGCTCCAGATCATCGGCTTCGCGTGCTGGTCTTGCTCGTGCGCCCGGCCGCCGATGAGCCCGTCCCGGCCGATGCGGTCGAGCGTTTGGACAAGTTGGTGGGACGCTTTGGTGGCGTTGTGCGCGTGCTGGCGGCCGAGGATTTGCGTGGCGTGGCGCGATCCGTTCTGGCGGCGCTGAAACAGGGCGGAGACTTGTTCAATGTCCACATGCAGGGGCAACGGGACTTGGCCACTGGCGTGGCTCCAGGAACCGGTTTGGTGAAGACGTGGACGTTGCCGTGGGGGCAGGGTTCCCGTGTCCTGGTGACGGGCGAGTATGCGGGCGCGACGGTCCGGGGTCACGCATCCGCTGCGCGCGTCGCAATCGAGTGGCTGCTGCCCGTGGTCGACTCTTCGGCGCCCCAAGCCTGGGCAGGCTCGCTCCCCGAAGTTGCCGTCTATGTGGAGGCGGTCGTGCCCAGTCCTGAGTCGCCGACCGACGGCGTGGCACGGGGACAGATGGACCCGCTGGTCCTACGCAACGCTCTGGCGCTGGCCTACCTGCCGCGGGCGCGCGCCTGCTACCTGCTGCGGCGGGTGGCCAATGGCGTCGACCTGGCCTTGCGCGGTCGCCTTCGTCTGGAGCTCCATCTCGAACGGGGCGAGCTCGAAGACGCCATCATCCGACAGTCCAGCTTGGACCGACCCGAGATCGAGCGCTGCGTGCGCGACGCCGCCTTTGAGGTGGAGTATCCGCGTCCCATGTTTCGTGATGCGCCGACGGTGGCGGCGGTGAACCTGGTGTTTCGGCCCCGTACGCCCGAGGAGAATCCGCCCGACGCCTCGCCCCTGGATCAGCAGCTCGATCTCATCTTGGGACCAGTCACCTTTGACCCGCGGGATCTCATCGAAGACCAGGCCCCCCAGAGCGGTGCGACAGAGAAACGCTCAGACGACTAAGTCAACTTGACCTGATGCTAGCCGCCGACTATAAAGCCACGTTCTTTCAAGAGGTTTGCAAACCATGTCGCTGAAAATGGGCCTGCTCGGCCGCAAGTTAGGGATGACCCGCGTGTTCCACGATGATGGAACATCTCTGGGATGCACGGCGCTCGAGGTCGGGCCCTGCGTGGTCACGGCACAACGGACGCCGGAAAAGCACGGGTATGTGGCCCTGCAGCTCGGATTCGAGCAGCGCTCGGTCCGTCACCTGCGTCGTTCCGAGTCCAAGCTCTTCGAGAAGCTGAAGATAGAGGGAACTCCCGCGGTGTTGCGCGAGGTTCGCCTTGAGGCGAACGACGCGGCCACCAAGTTCGAGGTGGGCAAGGTGTTGAAGGCCGAGGAGGTCTTCAAGTCGGGCGATGTTGTTGACGTCGTCGGCGTCACCAAGGGCAAGGGCTACCAGGGCGTTATGAAGATGCACAAGATGGCAGGCTCGGTGAACGGCCACGGGTCGCACGAGTTCTTCCGCCACGGCGGTTCCATCGGCTGCCGCCTCACCCCGGGTCGCGTGCACAAGGGCAAGAGGATGTCCCAGCACATGGGGCACGTCCGCTGCACCGCTTCGGACCTGGTGGTGGTCAAGGTCTATCCCGAAACCAATGTCGTGTTGGTCAAGGGCCCGGTCCCTGGGCCGGCCCATGGTCTGGTCTTCCTCAAGGGCAGCGCCAAGAATGTGAAGAAGTACATCGTTCCGGTGGTGCAGCGAGAGGTCGAGGCCAAGAACCCAATGAAGGCGTCGAAGAAGGGTCAGACGACTAAGTAGTCATCGTCTGACTAGGCGGGCAGGTTGGCTTCGCTGCGCGACCGCAACCGGCGCCACGACGCGTTCTTTCGCAAGGCACGCAGCGAGGGCTTCGCGGCGCGCTCGGTCTACAAGTTGGAGGAAATCGACCGGCGCTTGCATCTCCTGCGCGCCGGTGCCCGGGTGCTCGATTTGGGCTGCCGGCCTGGTTCGTGGCTGCAGTATGCGTGCAAGGTGGCGGGGCCCCATGGCGTGGTGATCGGCGTGGATCGCCAATCTCTGCCGCGGCCGGTTTCTGGCGCGCGGGTTCTGGTCGCAGACATCTTCACCTTGTCCGACCAGGAGCTCTTGTGCGGGCAGGCCGCCTTCGACGTGGTCTTGTCCGACATGGCCCCTGACACGACCGGCATCCGTGCCACCGATCAGGCGCGCTCCGCAGCTTTGGTTGAGGAGGCGCTAGGCCGGGCTGAACGCCTGCTCGCGCCGCTGGGCGCGTTTGTGGCCAAGGTGTTTCAGAGCCCTGAGGTGGCCCGCATCCGCGCGCGCATGTCCACGCGCTTCTCGGAGGTGCGCTTGCTCAAACCCGAAGGCTCGCGTGGCGAGAGTACGGAGCTGTACTTAGTCGGGAAAGGGTTCTCGCCGTAGACATGGGAACCCTGGGAGGGTTCCCATGCCCTCCCGCGACGGTACGCGGCGAGCAAAGCTCGCCGGCTCCCCACGCGCGACCTAGTTTCGTGATTCGCCCCACGGCGCCAGCGCAATACGCCTGTCGATCACGATGGCCCGCCACATGTGCATCTGGGACGCGGAGAGGCCGCCGAAGGGTTGGCCGGTCCACTCGCGGATGCGCTGACTGAGTCTCTGTCGCACCTCGGTCGCGGCCAGCGGCTCGGTGTCGTCGTCGTCAGCGACCGGTGGATACTCCGAGAGCAGCTGTCTGAACTCGTCCAGATTCTCCTGCCGGTTGAGCAGAGACTTGTAGAGGCTGCGAAGCTGCTCTTGCGGGTCGGTGTGAAGAACGGTGTCCATGCGGTTCTCTCCGGCAGCCCCTTGGCGCGGATGAGCTGGGGCCAGCGGCGGGTATCAGCAAGACAGGATATCGCAAGATCGATTTGTTTTCTTGAGTCCTGAGAGGGAAACGCTGGTCGACCCCACTGCGTCCGATGTCGGTGTATGCGTGTCGATCTGCGACCCTGTGGACCAGGGCAGTCGAGAAGTCGCCGTCGAGGGAAGCCTTGCAGGGTTTTCAGCCTGCAGGTCTGGCTTCAGCGACGGCTCGGTTCTTCCGAGAAGAGTGAACGACGTGAGACGCGCCCTGGTCACCCTGGTGCATCCTGTCGCACCCAGCCGAGCCCCCGCGGGATCGGATCGACAGGCCTCCCCTGGCCGCGCGGTTGGGAGTATCCTGCTCATGCTGCTGAGCAAGGCGGGGTGTCGGCTTGCCTGAACTGCCTCGCGTCCTGATCGTCGAAGGCTCGCCCAGTGATGCCGCTCTGCTGGTGCGGCACCTGACTGAGGCGGGATTGGCCGTGCAGCACCAGCGTGTCGATACGGCCGAGGGCATGCGAGAGGCGCTCAAGCAAGAGTCCTGGGATGTCATCCTGTGTGACATCTCCACGCCGGGATTCGGCCTGGCCGAGGCGCAGCAGATCGGGCGCGACGCGGGCGCGGACTGCGGGTTTGTGGCGGTGTCTGCCGAGGTTTCGGAGGACGTGAGAGCGGCCGCCCTGCAGGCTGGCGCTCATGCCTGCATTTCCAAAGGCAGCCTGGCGGGGCTGGTACCGCTGGTCGAGCGAGAGATGCGTGAGACCAACGAGCGCCGTGAGCGACGGCGAGTGGAGCAGACTCTGCGCCGGACCCAGGAGGACTTGCGTAACCTATTGGAGATTTCGCCCTTCGCCGCGGTTGTCTTCGATGTACAGGGCTTGCCCATCTATGCCAACCACAAGTTTCTCAACTTGTTCGGCTATCGCGCGGGCGAACCGGCCACGGTGGACGATTGGTGGCGCCTGGCCTATCCCCAAGTGGACTACCGGGAACGCGTCCACGCCGACTGGATGGCGCGTTTGTCCGACGCGGCTCACAAGGGAACTCCCATGCGGCCCATGGACGCCGTCATCACGTGCCAGGACGGCTCGCTCCGCCATGTGGAATTCCACGCCGCGCGTGTCGGTGACCGGCTCCTCATCATCGCCGTCGACTTGACCGAGCTGGAGAAGGCCGAGGCTGCGCGCCGAGCGGGCGAGGAGCGCTATCGTCGCTTCGTGCAGATGAGCGGGGAGGGGGTGTGGCGCTATGACTTGCTGCCGCCGGTGCCAGCCGATTTGCCCGAAGACGAGATGGTGGCTGCCCTGTTCGAGCGCGCGCGGGTGGGCGAGTGCAACGACGAGTTCGCCCGACAGCATGGCTACAGCCGGGCGCCAGATGTGCTGGGCCGGCGCCTGTCTGAGCTGATGCAAGCGGCGCAGACGGAGCAGTTGGAGTTTCTGCGCTGCTTTGTTCGCAGCGGATTCCGGGTTGCCGATCTGGTCACGGTGGGGAGCGGAGCCGAGGGACACCAATCCTGGGCGCTCAACAGCCTGGTGGGAATCATCGAACAGAACTGGATGGTTTGCATCTGGGGCACCCGGCGCGACATCACCGCGCAACGGCAGTCCCAACTCGCCCTGCAGCGGAGCGAAGCGGAGTTTCGGGCCATCTTTGATCGCGCGCCTGTGGGTATCGTGCTGGTCGACCGCGATGGACGACCGCTCCGCTGCAACAGCGCCTTGCGCGAGATGTTGGGCTACGGTCCGGAAGAGATCGGGCCGCTTCCTTTCGCCGAATTTGCCCACCCCGAAGACCGTGAGCACGTCGCGCTTGCGCAGGGCGAGCTGACCGCGGGCGGGCGAGAGTGGGTCCAGATTGAGGCGCGTCTGCTACGCAAAGACGGAACCGTCGCCTGGGTCGACCTGGTCGCATCGGCCATCCGCGACGAGCAAGGCCAGTTCGTGCAGGGCATCTGCGTTTTGCACGACATTACCCGGCGCCGGATCGCGGAGCAGGAACAGGCCCTGCATCAACAGGAACTGGCCGCGCTCAATGAGATCGTCACCGCCACGACATCCACGCTGGATCCCCGGCAGATCCTCGACAGCGTCCTCAGTAGCGTGCGCAAGATGTCGCGGGTCGACCGGACCAGCATCATGCTGCTCAACCGCGAGACGGACTTGCTCGAAACCGCGGCGGTGATTGGTGCCGAGGGCCCCATCCCGGCCAACCTTCGTCTGGGTCGCGGCGAAGGTGCGGCGGGACAGGTGCTGAACGAGCTCAAACCCCTGGTCATCTCGGACGTGCGCGAGTCCTCTCAGTTCGTCGCAGCCCGCGACGCCGGTCGCGCGTGGAGCGCCGCCGAGCAGAATGCGCTTGGCTACGTGGGGGTTCCCTTGGTTTCACGGGGCAGGACCATCGGAGTTCTCTCTCTGGTCACCACCAAGCACCGCGACTTTTCCGCCGGTGAGATCGCATTCTTGCAGGCCATCTGCGGCGCGGCCGCAGTCAGCATCGACAACGCGCTCATCCACCGGGACATCCAGCGGCGTGCGGAAAAGCTGGCTGGCGAGATAGCCCTGCAGAAGCAATATGCCGAGAACGTGGTCCGCAGCATCACCGACGGCGTGCTCACGGTCGACACCGAGAACCGCATCGTTTCCTGGAACCGCGGGGCCGAGGCCATCACGGGCCATGGTGCCCAGGAGGCCGTCGGGCGCCTGTGCCGTGAGTTGGGATTGCACTGCGACGCGGGAGAGAAGACGCTGTGTCTCAGTGACGGATGTCCCTTCGAGGAGATCAGGCGCACGCGCCTGCCCATTAGTGCGCGCGAGGTGCCCGCCCAGCATCGCGACGGCCGGCACATCACGGTGAGCATCAGCGCGGCGCCGCTCTATGACGACAAGGGCGAGTTTCAGGGAGTGGTCGCAGTGTTTCGCGATGTTTCGCGCGAACGTGAACTGGTCGACGGCATCCAGCGCGCCGACCGGGCCAAGAGCGCCTTTCTGGCCAGCGTGTCGCACGAGATCCGCACGCCAATGAACGCCATCATGGGTTTCACCCAGCTCCTGCTGCGCGACCCTTTGCTGAGCGCAGGCCAGCGTCAGTATCTGGAAACCATCGGGCGCAGCAGCGAGCATCTGCAGACACTCATCGACGATGTTCTCGAGATGTCCAAGATCGAGGCGGGACGTGTGTCGGTGCAGCCGTCTACCTTCAACCTGCGGGCCTTGGTGGCTGACTTGACTGGCATGTTCCGCCTGCGCACCGAGAGCAAGCGGTTGCGTTTTGAGGTTGAGGTGCCCGATGAGGTGCCCGACAGCGTGGTGACGGACGAGCGGAAGCTGCGTCAGATCCTCATCAATCTGTTGGGCAACGCCATCAAGTTCACCGAGCAAGGGCACGTCTTGTGGCGCGTGCGGGTCAAGCCCGGCGATGCTCTCGCATCCCGCCTCCTGGTCGATGTGGACGACAGTGGACCGGGGATTGCCGCCTCCGACCGTGAGCGGATTTTCGATCCCTTCGAGCAGGCTGCGGCCGGGGCTCGGGTGGGAGGCACGGGCCTCGGGTTGGCCATCAGTCGCCAGTTCGCGCGTCTTCTGGGAGGAGACCTCACGGTTACCAGCGAGGTGGGGCGGGGCAGTTGCTTCCATGTCGAGATTCCTCTCGGACAGGAGGACCCGGAGCACTTGCACGTGGAAGTGCCTTCCCGACGGGTTGTCGGGATCAAGCCGACGGCCGATCCCTATCGGGTGTTGGTGGTCGATGACCAGCCCGAGAATCGCAAGGTGATGTCGCGCATGCTGGAGGCTGTCGGATATCGCATCCGCGAGGCCAACGACGGAGCAGAGGCGGTCGCCAGTTTTGCGGAGTGGGAGCCGCATGCCATCCTGATGGACATGCTCATGCCCAAGATGGGCGGGGCCGAGGCGATACGACAGATTCGCGCGACGCCTGCCGGGCAGACCCCTTTCATCCTGGCTGTGTCGGCCAGCGCATTCGACGAGAATCGGCAGCAGGCGCTGGCCGCCGGAGCCGACGGCTTTCTGAGCAAGCCCTTCCGCGAAGCCGACTTGCTGGAGCGACTGCGCGTGCCTCTGGGGGTCGAGTATATCTCGGCCGACCTGCCGGCGCCGCGAGCTCCCGGGCCGACGGTTGTCCGCAGCGACGGCTCAGCGAATTCCACTCTGGCGGGGCTTCCTTCCGCTTTGCGCGAGGAAATCCACACTGCTGCTGTGCACGCCGACTATGATCGGCTCATGGGCCTGGCCGATCAGCTGGCAGCGCTGGACGCCGACGGGGCGTGCCTTCTGCGGCAGACCGTCGAGCGATTCGACTACCAGAAGCTTATCGACCATGTGCAAGGGGGACAGGGGCATGTCTGAGGACTCGTCACACCGGGACAGTGGCGCCAGCATTCTGGTGGTCGACGACACGCCGGCCAATCTGCAGGTGCTGGTCGGCATGCTCAAGGAACGTGGACATCGGGTGCGGCCGGTGTTGGACGGACGCCTCGCGTTGCGGGCGGCCAAGGCCGAGGTGCCCGATCTAGTCCTGCTCGACATCAACATGCCCGACATGGACGGCTTCGAGGTGTGCGAACAGTTGAAGGCCGATCCCAAGACGGCCGACACCCCGGTGATCTTCATCAGCGGGAACACCGAAACGGTGGACAAGGTGAAGGCGTTCTCCGTCGGGGGAGTTGACTACGTCACCAAACCCTTTCAGATGGCGGAGGTGGAAGCGCGCGTGGCCACGCATCTGGAACTCCGGCGCAAGCGGCGCGAACTTCAGGAAAGCTACGAGTCGCTGCGACGCTTGGAAACCCTGCGCGATAGCTTGGTGCACATGGTGGTGCACGATCTGCGCTCGCCGTTGGCGGCTATTTCGGCCAGCCTGGAGGTCATCAAGTGGGACGCGGAGGAGCAGCATCGCGTGGAGTTGGCGAGTGATGTGGAAATGGCCTTGCACGCTACCCGAACCATCATCCGACTGGTCAATTCGGTGCTCGACGTGAGCAAGATGGAGGGCGCGGAGATGCGCCTGCAGTTCGCTCTGTGCGATGTCGCCGCGGTGGCCAGGGAAAGCGTGGATGAACTGGAATCCCTGGTCGGGTCGCGAAGGCTGGTGCGCGATTGGCCCGACGAGCCGGTCATGGCCTTGGTGGACCGGGACGTGGTGGCGCGCATTCTGCAAAATCTGCTGGGCAACGCGCTCAAGTTCACGCCTGCTACTGGGGTCATCACCGTCTCGGTTGAAGCCAACGACGACATGGTGCGAGTGGCGGTCAGCGATACCGGGCCTGGCATTCCGCGGGAATATCGCGAAAGGGTGTTCGAGAAATTCGGGCAGGTCGAGGCCGCTTCAGGCGGCCAGAAATTCTCCACCGGACTCGGTCTCACCTTCTGCCGGCTGGCCGTGGAGGCGCACCACGGCCGCATCGGAGTGGATAGCGAGATCGGCCGTGGGAGCACGTTCTGGTTCGTGCTGCCGCGCAAGGGTCCGGCGCCGAGGTGAAGGAGGCCGGAGCCGAATCCGGATCCGGAGCCGGCCACCGGAACCGGCCACCGGCCGCCGGTCCGCAGCGGCGTCTCAGTTTCCCGACTCGCCGCTCGCGCGCTTCAACTTGTCAAGCAGGGTGGTGCGGCTCAGTCCCAGGAGCTCGGCCGCTCGGGTCTTGTTCCCGCCGGAGCTGCGCATGGCCCGATCGATGAGGGCGGCCTCGATGCGGGCCAAGGTTGCCACCAGGTCGATTGCCTCGGTGGACGAAGTGTTCGCGGTGGCCGCGGCAAAGTCGGCCGACGGGCTGCGTACCGCCGTGGGCAGATCCTCGAACCCGACGACCCCGGTGCGATTGAGGATGACCAGCCGCTCGACCAGATTCTCCAGCTCGCGGACATTGCCCGGCCAACTGTACAGCTGCATGGCGAGCAGGGCCGCCTCGGACAGGGTGATGTTCTTGTGGCTGCGGCGATTGGCTGACGCCAGAAAATGGTGAGCCAGCGGCGCCACGTCCTCGGCGCGCTCACGCAGAGCCGGAAGGAGAATGGGGACCACGTTGAGACGGAAGAAGAGGTCGTTGCGGAATTTCCCTTCCTTGACCAGGCCTTCCAGATCCTGGTTGGAGGCCGCCACCACCCGGGTGTTCACTGATCGCGTTTTGGATTCGCCCACCGGTGTCACCGTCTTGTCCTGCAGCACGCGCAGCAACTTTACTTGCAGAGCCAAAGGCAGCTCGCTGATCTCGTCGAGAAACAGAGTTCCGCCGTCGGCTTCCACGAACTTGCCTGCGCGGGCGTCGGTGGCGCCGGTGAACGCGCCCCGGGCATGGCCGAACAGCTCGCTTTCGACCAGACCCTCGGGAATGGCCCCACAGTTGACCGCCACAAAGGCATTGCCCATGCGGGGCGAGAAGGCGTGCATGAGGCGCGAGACGACCTCCTTGCCCGTGCCGCTTTCTCCCAACAGCAGCACCGTCGCGTCAGTGGGGGCCACCTGGCTCACGATCTCGATCACGCCGCGCAAGGCGGGCGAATCGCCGACCAGGATGGCCTGGGGCTCGGCCAGGTCATTGCTGCGCGTGGCTGAGATGCGCGGGCTTGGCCGTCCCTGCGCCAGCGCCGCTTCCACCACCGACTTCAAGTCATCGCCGTTGCAGGGCTTGACCAGAAAGTTGAACGCGCCGAAACGCATGGCCTCTACGCATTCCGACATGACCGTGCTGGCGGTGAGGATGATCACCGGTGTGCGCAGCGCGGGTTCCTGAGCCTTACGCAATACCGCGAATCCATCAGCACGCGGCATGCGCAAATCGCTGACCACCAGATCGAAGCCGCCCCCGTCCAGGGTCTTGATGGCTTCTTGGCCATCCTCGGCCTCGGTCACTTTGTGCCCCAGACGTTCAATGGCACGCCTGACAACCTGGCGAACTTCAGGTTCGTCGTCGACAACTAGGACCCGTGACACGGGCACGAGTGTATCACACACGGCGACGTGCACTCGCTCGCTCGCCCTCCCTCTGCGGCCAGGCAATGCAATCGCAGGACCAGCGAATCCGCGCAGGAAAATGCTGGGTGACCTGGCACAGGCGGCGATAAGCCGACGGCGTTTTGGCTCGCAATGCGTCGAGTGACCGGCGGGCGGGCATCCTCCGCAAGCATCCTGTATCTCGTTTTCGCGGGCGCGCCTCCCTGATACCCTGGCTCGGCAAAGCATGGAACTTCACGCGCCCACGCCCCGTATTCATGTCCTGTCCCACGAGCTGGCCAATCAGATCGCGGCCGGCGAAGTCGTCGAGCGCCCGGCCTCGGTGGCCAAGGAGTTGTGCGAGAACGCGGTCGATGCGGGCGCCCGCCGCATCGACGTGGAGATCGAGGTTGGGGGCCGGCGGTTGATCCGCGTGGTGGACGACGGCTGCGGCATGACCGCCGAGGAGGCGCGCCTGGCTTTGCAGCGCCACGCCACCTCGAAGATCACGTCTGCGGATGATTTGTGGGGTCTGACGACCTTCGGCTTTCGCGGTGAGGCGCTGCCCTCCATCGCCGCGGTCTCGCGCCTCACCCTGCGCACCAAGCTGAGCGGGGCCGCCGCCGGCTTCCGCCTGCTGGTCGAGGCAGGGGTCGAAACCGACGCGGGCGAAGTCGGCATGGCCGAGGGAACCCAGCTTGAAGTGCGCGATCTGTTTTTCAACACGCCCGCGCGCCTCAAGTTTCTGAAGTCCGAGTCCACCGAGGCGGCCAATGTCTCCGAGGCGATTCTGCGTCTGGCCTTGGCCCACCCCGAGGTGCATTTTCGGCTGCGCGCCAACGGCCGCGTCACCCTCGATTTGCCGCCCCATCGGGACATGGCCGAGCGGGTGCGCGCGGCGCTGGCTCGACGTGGCGCCAGGGTCTTGCACGAGGCCGAGGGAGAAGAGGGCGGGATCAAGGTGCGCGCCTTCCTGGCTTCGCCCGAGGAGGCCGCGCCAGCCGGACGTTCGACCTTCCTGTTCGTCGGGCGCCGCTTCGTGCGCGATCGCGCCCTTCTGCACGCCCTGGCCCAGGGCTACGGTGAGTTGCTGGAGAAGGGACGCTACCCGCTGGCCGCGCTTTTTGTCGACGTGGCCGGCCCCGAGTTGGACATCAATGTTCATCCGCAAAAGTTGGAGGTGCGTTTCTCGCGGCCACAGGAGGTCTACGCAGCGGTCCGGCACGTGGTGGGCCGGGCGGTGTCGCGCGCACCGTGGTTGGCCGTGTCCCCCATTCGTGCCTACACCCTGCCGCCCGAGCGCTTGGCCCAGGGAGATGAGGATCGTCCGCTTCCCGCCAGGCCGGCACGAGATCGGCAAGAACCCCTTTCGGCTGTGCGATCGTCTGAACCGGGCGAGATGCTTCCGACCCTGCTGCGCGATGAGGCTGTGCCGGCAGCGGCTGAGCCCGCGTTGCGGGGCTTCTTTGGCGGACTCGAGTACATAGGCCAGCTCCGGCGGACCTACCTGGTGTGCGAGGGTCCTTCCGAGTTGGTGCTGGTGGACCAGCATGCCGCACACGAGCGCATCATGTTCGAACGTCTGCGCCTGGCTCATCGACAGCGAGCCGTGGTTCGCCAGCGCCTACTCTTTCCCATCCCCATCGAGCTCGACGAGGTGGCTGCTGCTGCCGCACGCGAGGGGGCGACGGTCGAGGCCTTGGCGGGACTTGGCTTCGAGGTCGAGGGGTTCGGACCGAAGACCATGCTTCTGCGCGCGGTACCCGATTTGTTGAAAGACGTAGATCCCAAGCCCCTGCTGCGCGACGTTCTGCACCGGGTGGCGGAAGGGGATTCTCTGCGCCGGGCCGAGGAGAATTTCGAACAGGTGTTCGCGACCATGGCGTGCCACGGGGCTCTGCGTGCAGGCGACGTGGTGACGCGCGAGGCGGCCCTGACGCTGCTGGGCCAGCTTGATGCCGTGGACCTGCATTCCCACTGTCCGCACGGCCGCCCGGTGCTCCTGCGTATGTCCATCGCCGAGATCGAACAACGCCTGGGACGCACGTAGCATGGTCGTCGCCATCCTAGGCCCCACCGCTTCAGGCAAGAGCGAACTCGGGCTGGCGCTGGCGGAACGACTTTCTGGCGAGATCGTCTGCTGCGACTCCATGCAGGTCTATCGCGGCATGGACATCGGTACGGGCAAGGCCACGAAGAGTGAGCAGGCGCGCTGCCCGCACCATCTGCTCGATCTCGTGGATCCCGGCGAGCCGTTCCATGCGGCTGCTTGGGCCGCGCGGGCCCGCACGGTCATCGATGACATTCACGGCCGCGGGCGAACTCCCATCATCGTGGGCGGCACGGGACTGTATTTTCGCGCCCTGCGGGTGGGGCTTTTCGATGCGCCGGCGCCCGATCCCACGATACGGGCACGCCATCAGGCCGAGGCGGCCGCCCTCGGCGTTCCAGCCTTGCACCAGCGACTGCGGGGGATCGATCCTGAGGCCGCGGCGAAGATTCTTCCCGGCGATCTGGTTCGCACCAGCCGCGCCCTTGAGGTGTACGAGCAGACCGGAATTCCGATCAGTGAGCTGCGCCGGCGCGCAGTCGGTCAGCCGCTTCCTGGACGCCTCTTTGTTGTCGTTCTCGACTACTCCCTCGACAAGCTGCGCTTGCTCATTCACAGCCGGGTCGAGCGCATGATGGCGGCCGGCTTCCTCGCCGAGGTCGAGGCTCTGCGCCTGGCCGGCTTCGGCCACACCCGCGCTTTGGCTGGCTTGGGCTACAAGCAGCTCGGCCAGCATCTCGACGGCCAACTAACTTTGGCAGAAGCCGTCGCTCAGACCAAGACCGCAACCTCGGCCTACGCTCGGCGCCAGCGCACCTGGTTTCGACGCGAGCCAGCCGATCTGCGGGCCCCGTCGCCTCCCGATCTCGAAGTCCTCGTGCGCGTCTTCTCAGCCCAGCTCTGACGCCCTTCGTTGCTCCCCTCTGTGCGCTCTCCTCTCACCTCCGTGTTCTCGGCCGTAGTCACTTTGGCGGACAGCGGTTTCTGGTCTCATAGATGTCTTGCCACTGTCCAAAATCCGAAACAGGATGGCACCCGGACATGCCACACAGGAAAGAAAAGACCAGGGAAGCTCCGGTGCTCGATTTCGAGCGCCCCATCGTCGATCTGGAACGCAGACTCGAAGAACTCAAGCAGCGCACGCGGCTGTCGGGGGAGATACGGCGCGAGATCGAAACCCTGGAGACGCGAGCGCGTGAGTTGCAGCAGCAGATCTTTTCCGACCTCACGCCCTGGCAGAAGGTGCTGCTGGCGCGGCACCCGGCCCGGCCCTACACGCTGGACTATGTCAGCCGCCTCTTCACCGATTTCTGCGAGGTGCATGGGGATCGCCGTTTTGCGGATGACCCCGCCATGATCGGCGGCATCGGCTTCTTCGAAGGCGTGCCCATCTTGTGCCTGGGCCAGCAAAAGGGGCGCACCACCAAGGAGAAGCTTGCGCGCAACATGGGCATGGCCAAACCCGAGGGCTATCGCAAGGCCAAGCGCCTCATGGATCTGGCCGCGCGCTTTGGCAAGCCCGTCATCTGTCTGCTCGACACGCCGGGTGCGTTTCCCGGCATCGACGCCGAGGAGCGCGGACAGGCCGAGGCAGTGGCCAAGAACCTGGAGATCATGGCCGGGCTGCCGGTGCCCATCATCGCCGTGGTGATTGGCGAGGGCGGCTCGGGCGGTGCGCTGGCCATTGGGGTGGCAGACCGCATTCTGATGCTGGAATACGCCATCTACTCTGTGATTTCGCCTGAGGGCTGCGCTTCGATTCTCTTCCGCAGCGACGAGCGCAAGGCGGAAGCGGCCGAGGCCATGAAGATCACGGCACCCGATTTGGCCCGCTTGGGCATCGTCGATGAGATCGTGCCGGAAGCGCCGGGCGGCGCCCACCGCAACTTCGATCTGACCGCGCGCAACCTGGCCGCGGCCCTGCGTCGCCACCTGGCGGATCTGCTGCCGCTTCCGCCCAGCCTGCTCAAGGATCTGCGTTACCAGAAATACCGGCGCATGGGCGCCTTTGTCGAGCCGGGCGGTCTGGCCTCGTGATGACGGTGAGCTAAATGACTGGTCGCAATTCAAGGACAAGCACTTCCTTCTCCCCTCTCCCGTCGGGAGAGGGGACGGGGGTGAGGGAGATATTTCCCCTGGGCCAGACGCTGAAGAGACGCCGGTGTCGTGCCTCAAGTCCGCGGCATGGGTTCACGTCCAACACAGTACCCTCACCCCAGCCCTCTCCCGTCGGGAGAGGGAGAAGTGTGTCCGCTGACCGCCGCCCCGCATTGATGGGCAGAAATCCGGGCGCAAGGGACCTGCAATTCAGGCCCATCCCAGGCGCTGCGGTCCGCAGTTCACGACCGGTCATTTAGGAGGGAACGGCTGTGGCGGACTCCCACTTGCAGAACAACACAAGGCGAACCGTCAGCCCGGGGGCCGAGGAGATCGTGGGCCTGTATTTCCCGGTGCTGGACCATGGTTTTGTCGCTTTGGTCGACTACATGGGCACCGACGAGGACATCGAGCGGGCCGCGCGGGTCAGCTACGGCTTCGGCACGCGCAAGCGCAGTCAGACGCGCGGGCTGCTGCGCTATCTGCGCCGCCACCGGCACACGACTCCCAGTGAGATGGTGGAGCTGAAGTTCCACTGCTGCATGCCCATCTTCGTGGCGCGCCAGTGGATCCGACATCGCACGGCCAACGTCAACGAACTGTCGGGGCGCTACAGCCTCATGCCCATGCTGTTCTACACGCCGCCCGACGAGCAACTGCAGGCGCAGAGCGCTCACAACCACCAGGGACGCACCGGCCAGCCTCTGCCGGCCGGCTTGCGCGACCAGGCCAAGCAACGATGGCAGGAGGGTCGGGCGGGCGCCATGTCGACCTACGAGTGGCTGACCAGCCACGAGTTGGCGCGCGAGTTGGCGCGCATCGACCTGCCGCTCTCGACCTACACCCAGTGGTACTGGAAGATCGATCTGCACAACCTGCTGCACTTTCTGACCTTGCGGGTGGATTCGCACGCGCAGTGGGAAATCCAGCAGTACGGCAACCTGATGGCGGGCATGCTCAAGCGCGTGGCACCGCTTTCCTACGAAGCGTGGATCGACTACGACGTCTGCGGAGCCCGGTTCTCGCGCATGGAGCTGGACGCCCTGCGCGCGCTGCTGCATGCCAGCGAGGACGGCATCGAAGGGCAGGGGCGGAGCCTTGGTCGCGAGGGGCTGGGCCAAATGGGCCTGAGCAACCGTGAGGTGGACGAGTTTCTGGCGACCTTGTGCCGAAGCCAAGTTCCTGACTTCGAACTGGACCTGGCCAGCGCGCGTCCTGCGTCCGACTTCGCCGATCGCTTCGCCGCTGCCGTGCCGCGGGGCGAGCCAGAGCCTGGCGAAGAGTAGCCGCTCTGATCACGAAAGCCGCTCGCTGGGGCGGGCGGCTTTCCGGTCGCGGGGCCGTGGTCACGCACGGCCGGGGGTTCAACCCACTACTTGGTCAAGGGGTCGCAGACTTGGTTGGCACTGGCGCAAGTCAAACACTGCATCCCCAGGCTCGTGCCAGCCGGCGCCACTGTGCCCGTCGGGCGCAAGGCAGAGATCCTTTGGCCCTTGTACGAGACATTCAGGCAACCCAGCTTGGTGTTATCGTAGGAGAGGTACCAGCAAGGCCGCGAGGCCTGGCTGATGCTGTTAGCGAGAAGGGCGTCGACGGCAGCTTGGCCGCCAGCACCGTTGGGGTCTAGACTGGACGGGTCGAGAATCTTCCCCGAAGCGTCTTTGCACTCGGCGAGCTTCGTCTGCGTGTAGCCGTTTCGCAGACAGGTACCGACGCCCGCATTGTCGCACGGGGTCTGGTCGTAAACCACGCATTCGGGCTCGGTGATATTGGGCGTAGTGGGGTCTGTGTCGATCAATGGGTAAGTGACACAGCCAGGCGTTAGCACCTGAACAATCGCATTTCCAATTTGAATCATGGCATTCGTGAAGTCCGAGTTGCAGATGCTGAACACTTGCCCCTTGTCGCCGAAAGCATCGACAAACTTCTTCAAGCGAAGACCGCCATAGGCCTTGTAGATATTCCCATCAGCGGACTTCTGGGACGGAATCGAGCAAATGGGCATGTAGTCCCACAGGCTCTGCTGCGATGCCGGAAGCGAGGTGGCATCCTTGTCAATCCGGTAGTTGGGGTTGGTTTGAAGGTCGGTCGGGAGGTTCGTGTCGTTCGGGCCCGGAGGCCAGCCGATGATGCCAGACACGAGGATCTTCTTCCCGGCCTGGGCTCCCTTGGTCCAGTTGACGCTGTCGATCATTTCCTGAACATCGTAGAGCGGCAGATAGACATGGTCTGGATTATTGGGGTCGGCCTGAACCTTGGCCGAGCAGTCGGTGAAGGTGTGCGAGAAAGGCGTCGTGCCCGTGTAGCCGATCGACGGGTCGTAGGTTGGAATTGGGTCGCCGCCGCACAGGTGACCGCGCGCTGCACATCGCAGGCTGGTGGTGTCGCCCACGTCTCGCTTGGTCACCATATCGAACATGTCATCGTTCTTGCCGTTGTCATTGTTGGCGGAGCAGTCATCCTCATCGGTGATGAGAACGATTGCGAGGTAGGCGTTGGACCGCAAGAAGCCGTTGTTGGCGGTATTGATACTGGGTTGGGGAATGAGAGCTACGCGAGTCGCTTGCAGTTGGTGTTCTTCTCCACAACCAGCCACGCCCACGGCCTTGGCGAGGCAAGAGAAGACGTCTTGAAGTTGCAGGGTATTGGTGTAGTTCTGTACGCGCCCAGGGATGTTGGGATCCGGATTCTGGATATCCTCGATCCAACGTTGACCAACATTGAGGCCGCAACCAGAGGCGATCAAAGGGTGGTTCGGATCCGTTGCGTAGGGACTGCCGTCCGCGACCGACGCGGTCATGTCGGTGGGATCGTTGCCCCACAAAAGGCCGCTGTCGCCTAGCCCATTGCCGCAGTTGCCACCCATGGCTCCATTGCCAGCTCCCATGTTGCTGCTGACCACGCCGATGTGCACGTCAGGCAAGCCGCCGGGAAGCTTCTCCAGTGCCGCGATCATCTTGGGGAAGTTGTTGGCCAGTGCGGTCTGTTTGGGGTCCATGGACGGGGAGTTGTCGATCATGAACAAGATGTCGATGTTGCGCTCAGGACTGACCAGAACCGAGAAGTCAGTTTCCATCTGGGGCACCGGTGTGGGTGTCTGCAACTTGTGTCCGTTGCAAGCCCACAGGGCCAACGGAAGCGCAGGGATCACCAGTGCCCAGCGGAGATAGTGCCAACGGAGAAGCGGCAAACGCCTTGAAGAATTACGGGCCATGGAAAGCCTCCTCATGGACGAACCGTGAAAATGGTGGGAACTCGTGGCTACCTTACAGCAAGATGCGGGCCGAAGGGAATCTTAGTTAACTATGGAGAACACCGGGCCCAGCTGCAATGCCAATGTCAACAAGGTTGGCGTCACTGTCGCCATGGTTGGCAGGGAGAATTGACGCTGCGGGCATCATCATCGATCGGGTAGCGACGAGGCCGTAGGCGCTGCATCAGGGTTTTGACGATTGGGCAATGCGGCGGCGTCGGGAATGGCCGGAAAGCCATCAGGGAGCGGTGGTCCTTGAACCGCTGCCGGGGCTGTCAGCTTCGCCTTGTGGGTAACTATCCAGTCAACCACGCGGGCCACGTCTCCGAACCGGGCGAGCTTGCCCTCCGTGCCGAGCAGAGCCATGCCGTAGTTGCGTCCGTCGATGGCAACGGCAATGACCAGACAGTAGCGGGCGGCGTCGTTGTAGCCGGTCTTGCCACCGAGAATCTGCAGGCTTGGCCGGGCCGCGGGCCGGTGCGTGCTGACGTATCTGACGGGCGGGCGACCGACCGGGTGGGCTTCGTATTCCGGCTTGCGCACGATGGGTCCCAGAATTGGGTGGGACATGGCTGCGCGCAAGAGCTGCAGGATCTCGCGCGGAGTGGAAACATTCTCCGGGGACAGGCCGGTGGGTTCGCGGAAACGGGTCGCCCGAAGCTGCAGCGAGGCGACCTTCTGGTTCATGGCATTGGTGAGTTGGGTGGCGCTGAGCCCGACCGCGCGTCCCAAGGCGGAGACGGCCCGGTTGTCCGATCCCAGCAGGGCTGCGTGCAGCAGATCCCGGTTGGACAGGGTCATGCCTTCCAGCAGGCGCGAGGGCGCCCCGCCGCGTGCGACCTCTGAATCGACCTTCTTCATGGTGGTCAACCCCTCGAGGTCCAGCTCGTGGTCCATCACCGCGAGGGTCGCGGCCAGCTTGGAGATGGACGCAATCGCGCGTGGCTGGTCAGGCTTGCGGGCAAAGATCTCATGCCCGTTGTCCAGGTCCACGACCAGCGCACCCAGGGAAAGCACGTTGGGCAGGTTGCCCTTCACGGCCACCACGTGCTTTTCCAGAAAGACTTTCTTCTTGCCGGGTCGCTTCTTGCCGTTGGTCTTCTTTGCCCCCTTGCCGCTAGGCTTCTTCTTCGCGTTCTTCTTCGCTACCGGCTTGCCCTTCTTCTTGCCATTCGACTTGCCCGACGACGGCTTGGTCGATGCCGCCGGCGCGCCAAGGGCAGCGGTCGGCGCAATCAGAGGCAGACAGCAGGCTGCCACCAGGAACAGGATTTTGGGGACGGAGGGCACGGGCCGTGCAGGTTAATCAGGGCCGAGGCGATGAGCAACAGGCAAGGTACACTCCAACCATGCCCATCTCGCTGGCCTATTCGGTCGATGCTGACGACGCGTTCATGTTCTACGCCCTGCTGGCAGGCGGTGTCGCCACGCGAGGGCTGGAGTTCACCCACCATCGCGGCAACACGTCCGAGTTGAACGCGCTGGCCCAGGCCGGCGAAACTGACGTGGTGGCGATCTCGGCAGGCGCCTATCCCGCGGTGTCGGACAAGTATTTGATCCTGCCGCACGGTGCTTCGGTGGGGCGCGGCTTCGGACCTGTATTGGTGGCGCGGCAACCGATGGCCTTGGCCGACCTGGCCGGGCGGCGTATTGGCATTCCGGGTCTGTCCACCACGGCGTGGCTGGTGCTTCGTCAGATGCAACCGGGGCTGGTGCCCGTGATCGTGCCTATTGCGCCCTTTGGGCGAATTTTCGAGTGTCTGGATGCCGGCACCATCGACGCAGCCCTGCTGATTCATGAAGGGCGACTCATCTACGAAAGTCGCGGCTATGTGCGCGTCGCCGAGATCGGGGAATGGTGGCAAGTTGAAACCGGGTTGCCCTTGCCGCTCGGGGTGAATGTCATTCGGCGAGGGCTCGGCAGCCAACGCATCGCCCTGGTGTCGGCGATCTTGCGCGAGGCGATCGACTACGCGCTCGACCACCGCGACGAGGTCATCCGTGCGCTCGCTGCCGAGCAGCGAGGCGAGGCGGCGTTGGCCGAGACCGCGCTCCTCGATCGCTATCTCGCCATGTATGCCAACGAGGACACGCGCGCGATGGCACCTGATGCCCGCCGGGCCATCGAGGTTCTATTCGATCGTGCAGCCAAGGCCGGTTTGTTGCCCGCTGGCTGCGTGATCGAATTCGCCCCTTAATCAGCGTGCTCTGTCGATGACTTCGAGGGCGGCGTGGCAGGCGGCGGCTGCGGCGCGGGTCGCATTGCGCTTCCAAGCCGCATGCGCAGACGGGCCCACGTTGTTGCTGATGCCCAGGATGGCCGCGAAGGGCAGGCTGGCGGCCGCGGCAGCACGAGCGACGGCAAAGGCTTCGAGGTTTTCGACGTCGCAGGCCGGGAGGCGAGCGCCGCGTCCGATCATGGTCGGCCGGGACGTGATGGCGAGCGGACACGCCACGTCTGCCATGAGCAGCCCGGTCGCAGCGGCGATTCGGCGCAAGGCCAGGGTGGTTTCCTGCGTGGCGGGCAAGGCAGGAGGAAGATAAGCGTCGCCGGTGGTCACGCCGTCGGCGGAAAGGACCAGGCGCCGCGCGGCCACCACGCCTGCCAGGGCGAGGTCGGGGCGCCGGTGCAAGTAAAGCCCGGCGGTGCCGACGAACATGACGGCCTCGGGTCTGGTCGCCGCGATGGCGGCGGTGGCGCCAATGGCCGCTTCGACCAGACCGACGCCCGCAGCCCGCGCAACTACCTGTTGGCCGATCATCCTGCGTTTGAGCAAACGGTGAAGCTCGGCAAGCTCTGGCGGCCAGGCTGCCAGAACCAGCCAGCGCCTGAGTGTGTGCATTTTTGGGGTACGGCCGGCTCGCGAGCGCAATCCGAAGTGATCCTTGTTGTCGAAGTCCGACGAGGCCGCTTGGGCGTTCACCAGAGGCTTGGTATACCTCGGCTTCCGCCAACAGGTCCATGGGCCGGAGAATCATCATCATGTCGGCATTCAACCAAGCCGTGAGCCAACTTCGCCGTGCGTGTTTGCGTTCTAGACTCCTGGTCGGGTTCGTGTTGGCTGTCGTCGCTGGGGTGTCGCAGCCCGCACGCGCCGCCGACATTGTCGCGTCTCCCTTTCGTGGCGTGAAGGTGCCCGGGGGAGCCCTGGCTGGCGACGCGGATGGGACGTCGGTCGAACTCAACCCTGGGCAACTGGGTGTCCTTTCCGGGCCGTCGAGCGCCTTGCTGGTGGACGCCTGGGGACATGACGTGCGGCGGCCCGGCCGTGGCGGCGCCCTCATGCTCGGCACGCCGCTATTTCTTGGCGCCGGGCTGGGCGCCGGCTTCCAGTGGCTGCGTCCCACTCTGCCCGGGCCGCCCAGCGACTACCAGAAGCTGCAACTCGGTTTCGGCTTGCGCCTGGGTCGTGGTGCGGGTCTTGGTGTTTCGTGGGAACATATTTTCAGCACCGGCTACGCGACCACGAATAGCTTCACCTTCGGGTTGGGGGTGCGCCTGGCATCGATGTTGGCAGCGGGGGTGACTGTGCGCGATGTGGCGCGTCCGCGCCTGGCGGCCGGCCAGGCCGAACTGCCACGCGAATGGGATTTCGAGGCGATCCTGCGCCCGCTGGGAACCGACCGTCTGGAGGTGGCCGGGGGCGTGCGCCTGCTGCAGGCCAGTGAGACAACGGCGCTGCCGCGCGTGCGCCTCTCAGCTCGGCTGGCCCGTGGCTTGTTGATCTTTGGCGAGATGGATTGGCCGCACTACCACGCGCCGGAGTTGCAGCCAGGCGGCAGTTGGCTGACACCACCGGCGGACTACGCTGCCCTGGTCGGGTTGACCATCGAGGAGGAGCGACTGGGAGTCACAGCGGCCGGCATGGGCAACTGGCGCGCTGGCGAGCAGAACAGCGCCGGTTTTGGCCCAGGCGGCTCGTTCATGCTGCGCACCTTCCCCGCGCGACATGCACCGCTGTGGGCCAACTCCTACGTGGCGCGGGTGAGGGTGAGCGACCTTGCGGCAGACCGGAACTTCCTGGCGCTGGTGGTGCGTCTGCGCCAGCTGGGCGACGACCCGGCCGTCGCCGGCGTGTTGCTCGACATCGAAGAACCGGAGCTCGGTCTGGGCCGCATCGAGGAATTGCGCGCGCTGGTCGCGGACCTGCGCCAGCGCAAACCTGTGCTCGCGCGTCTCACCCAGCCCGATACCCGCGCCACCTACCTGGCCAGCGCTTGCGATCGCGTGTTCATCGATCCAGCGGTGGGTCTGACCTTCGACGGATTCGCGCAGACCGTGACCTTCTACAAGACCGCGCTGGACCGCCTCGGTGTGGAGGTCGATCTGGTGCGCATCGCCGAGTACAAGGGCGCCATGGAACCGTTCGTGATGAACGGTCAGTCGTCGCCGGTAGCCGCCAACCGTAACGCCATCCTGGACGATGTTTTCGGCCGGCTCGTGGCCAGTGTGGCCGACGGGCGTTCGGCGCGCGGGCTCGACCAGGCCAAGTTGCGCGGGCTGGTCGAGCGGGCTGTGTTTTCGCCGGAGGAAGCGCGCCAGGCCGGGCTGGTGGACACGGTTGCGGACGAAGACGATGTGAAGGCGGTGGTGATGCAAGCCTTGGCCCCGCTGCGCGACGCCGATTCCACTCCGCGCGAGGTAGGTCGCTGGCGTTCCGCGCGCGTGGCTGTGGTTCTGGTCGACGGCACTTTGATGGACGGTGAAGGCAGCGATTTCCCCTTCCCGTCGAACGAATTCGCCTGGTCCGACCGGATCATCGCTGCCCTCGACGAGGCGGCCGACGATCCCTTGGTGCGCGCGGTCGTGCTGCGAGTGAACAGCCCGGGCGGTTCCGCCTTGGCTTCCGATCGCATCGCGCGGGTTCTGGTGCGCTTGCGCAAGCTGGGCAAGCCGGTGCTGGCCTCGATGGGCGATGTCGCGGCCTCCGGGGGGTACTACGTGGCGGCGCCCGCGAGCGAGATATTCGCCTCGCCTTCGACCCTCACCGGCTCGATAGGCATCTTTGCTTTCAAGGTGAACGTGCAAGGCCTGCTCGGTCGTCTGGGCATTGCCAGCGAAACATTCAAACGTGGGGCGCACGCCGACTTGCTTTCCCCCGCGCATGGCTGGAATGACGAGGAACGCGCTCTCATGTCGGGTCGCATGGAGCAGATGTATGGGCGGTTTCTCGACACTGTGGTGCAGGGGCGCCAGAGCCGCGGCATGACTGTCGCACGCGCCGATGAGTTGGGGCGCGGTCGGGTGTGGACCGGCTCGCAGGCGGCGGTCGTGGGTTTGGTTGATCGCATGGGAGGGATCAGCGCGGCCATTGACGAGGCAGCCCGGCGCGGCGGTGTGACCCTGGGCCCCGGCGGTCTACCCGAGCTGGTCGTGTTGCCGCGGCCCGTGCCCTCTCTGCTGGGCGCGGCGCTTTCTCAAATCCCGGGCGGCCGCATGGCCCTGCGCTTGCTGCTGCCGCTGGTCGTCCAGGGAGGCACCGGCATCCTGGCGCGTATGCCGTACGACATCGACACCAAGTGAGTGCCGCCTTGTGGACGCGATTTCAGGCGCGAATTTGTCCGGCTAGCTGTCCGCCGCTGAGAACACAGAGGGGAGAGAGGAGAGCACAGAGTCGCGCTGGGGCGGGGGATGGTGAACATGGCGACTGATAGCGGGAAACGGGTACTCGTGGCCATGAGCGGTGGGGTGGATTCGTCCGTGACGGCCGGGCTGCTGCGCGACGTGGGCTTTGAAGTCACGGGCGTGTTCATGTGCCTGGGCACAGCCGGAGATCCAGACAGTGACTCGCGGGGATGCTGCTCGCCCCAGGATGCGGCCGACGCGCGCGCGGTGGCACACAAGCTGGGCATCGAGCTCTATGTGTTGAATCTTGCCGACGCGTTCCAGCCCATCATTGACTATTTCGTCGACGAATATCGTCGCGGACGCACGCCCAATCCCTGCGTTCCGTGCAACGCCCAGATCAAGTTCGGGCGTCTCATTCGTCACGCGGATTCGCTGGGAATTCCTTGGGTGGCCACCGGCCACTATGCGCGCATGGTAGCGGCCGGCGGTCTTCCAGCCATCTGGCGCAAGTCGCCGCGGCACAAGGACCAGTCCTACGTGCTCTTCGCCATCGCGCGCGAACAACTGGGGCGGATCCTGTTTCCCCTGGGCGACATGCCGAGCAAACAGAACGTGCGTGAGAAGGCGCGTGCCTTCGGCCTGGCGGTGCACGACAAACCGGACAGTCAAGAGATCTGTTTCGTTCCTGACAACGACTACGTCGCCTATCTCGGCCGGCGCTGCCCCGAGATGTTTCAGCCGGGCTCCATCGTTGATTCCAGCGGCAAGGTCCTGGGCCAACATCGCGGCATAGCGGCCTTCACCATCGGCCAGCGCAAACGACTGGGCATCGCCGGCAAGACTCCTTGCTACGTCACACACATCGATGCGGCCTCGGCCACCGTGACGGTGGGCCCGCGTGATGAGGTTCTACACAGCCACTTGCAGGCCACGCAGGCCAACTGGCATTGCGACCTGCCGGCGGAATTCGAGGCTACAGTGCAGGTCCGCTACAACCATGGCGGCAGTCTTGGGCGCGTGCGCATGACCGCCCCGGCTGGCTTCGAAATCGATTTTGTGGAGCCGGTCATGGCCGTGACGCCTGGCCAGGCGGCCGTGTGCTACCAAGGCGATCGTCTGCTGGGCGGCGGCTGGATCCAGTCGGCCCGGTGACGAACCCCGAGCCTGCGCCAAAGGTCGTGGCCGTGGCCGGAGTGATCGGCCACCGGATATCTACGGCTTGCCGCCCGCCAACTTCACACCCTCGGCGACCAGAGCCTCGCTGTCACCGGACAGTTTGACCCAGCCCAGAGTGAATTCGCTGCGGGCATAGAAGGATTTCTTGGGCGCGGGCGTCGCGCTGGAGACGCTCTGCAAGGCCGGACCGGCGCCTTCCGCGATGGTCAGCCAGCCCAGGCTGCGACCATGTGCGGAGTAGTCGAGCCGCAGCTTGGTTTGCGGTTCGCCATCTGCGGGCAGCTCGCCCTTGCCCAATGATTCGCTCGGCCACAGGCCAAGGACACGTTCGTGCCAGGCGCGCGCAGTCGGGTCGGATTTGCCGGCGCCGCCAGTTTCGGCAATTTCCACTCCCTTTCCGTCGGCCGAGCGAGCCACGCGATATTCCTTCTTGGCCGAGCCGGCCGTCACGGACACACGGTCGGCTTCTTCTAGGCGGAAGCTGTGCAAATGGCGTTCGACCAAGCTGGTGGCCGCGGCCTGGAAATCGCCGAGGATGGATCGCGACACCACGAACACCCGACTGTCGCTCTGGTCACGCAGATAGGGATCAGTTCCACCCAGGGGTGCGGACGCGATGTCGAAGACGCGCCGGCCAGCTCCGGTCACCACGGTTATGTGCTTCTTTGTCGCGACAAGCCCCAGGTCCTTCAGCTTGGCCGAATCCAGCACGCCCAGCGCGCGCGTCGCCCGCAGGGGCGCGAAGCGCTCGTACAAGGTTTTGGCTGCCTCGCTGCCACGCACGACACGCTCGGGGGTTGGCTTGCCAGCCTCGGGCGCAGGCGCGGGCGACTTGGCCGCGGGCGCTGCCCGTTCCGAGAGGCGAAGCGCGATGAAGCTGCCGTTGTCGTCGCTGTCCCGCCGCAACTCGACCCAAGTCTTGGCATCTTCGTCGTCGAAGCGGAGCGTTTGCAACTCGTTCTTGGTGATGTCGAGGACGAAGACCTCGCCCGCCTGCAGCTCGGGCTGACGCTGCCAGGTGAAATACGCTGCCACCAGGCCCACCAGGGCCAGCCCGCCCTGCAGGGCAACCGCTTTGATGTTCACGACGAGCCCTCCGGCGGTGGCGCGGGCGGTGCAGCTGGCGTGGACTTGCGCCGGGACGCCCGCCGGCGGACGGTGAAGCCGATGCCCAGCACCAAGGCGGGCGCGGCGAACACGCTGGCGTAGAACCAGGCTACATCTTGTTTGCGGGTATGGCGGACCGGCACGTCTTCCTCGTTGTTGATGGTGCCGGCCAGGCGTTCGTCGCCACCCAACCAGCGCATGAAGTCGACCGCCAGCAGGGTATTGGCTCGGTTGACAATCAGCTCGTCGGCCAGGGCGTCCGAATCGGCGAGCACTAGGGCGCGGGCTTCCTCTTCGGGTTTGGCACCCTTGCTCACGGCGGCGGCCAGTTCGTACGCCTTTCGTACCTCGTTGCCGGCGTCGAATTCGAAGTTGCCGTTGACGTCGTTCCACGTGCCGGCCTCGGCGTGAAGCACGAAATTCACGCTGGGCGCATCGGGTGCACGCTTGTCGACCCGGGTGAGAAATCCCGCCCCCAGCAGAACCAGAGGCAGGCGCAGTCCGAACGGGCTCAGCGTAGCCACCGAGGCGTGGCTGGAGTAGCCGCCTGTGGCGATGCCGATGCGGTCTGGTTTCTGCCGCGTGCGTGCCCAAAAGATCTGGTCGTTGGCCAGGGTGGTGGAGTTGAAGTGAAGAGAAAATCGGTCGAGTAGCGCGGCGGCGGCGTCGCCGCTTTCTGGATCGAGGGCGACAAGCAAGCGCCCCTTGCGTTCGAAATAGCGCTGCAACGAATCCGCCTCGGCCGGCAGCAGCGGTCGCTTCGGTCCCAGCATGAGTACCAGGCCCGCGTCCGCCGGTACGTCGTTGCCCAACCCCTGGGCCAGGCTCAGCTCTTTGGATTGGAAGCCCAATTCGGACAAGAGATCGCGCAGCAGGCGCACGGTGGCGCGGTGGTCAGTCTCGCCGACGTTGCTGAAGGTTCGCTCCTCGTGCCCCTGCACGAAATACGCGACGCGGGTGCCGCGCGACACGGTCACCAGGCGCTTGTACACGTCCTGGTCGAGGGTGCGCAGCTTGCTGCGGGCGCTTTCCAGCTTGACCGGCATGGGGATCTGTTCCCGCCGTTTGTCGCGCGTCACGACGATCACGCCGTTGCCCGACACGCCCAGCTCGTGCGCCCGCGCCGGCTCAACCGCCTGATCCAGTCGACTCACGCTCAGCTGCGACGACTCGTGGGTCAGATCGGCGAAGTAGCTCGCCACCAGCTCGGCGACTTCGTTGGCCGGCGGAAAGAACAGGTACACCTGCACCGGCTGGTCGAGCGCGGCCACCAGCTTCTTGGTCGCGCTGCCGGCCCGCGCGCTGCGGAAGTAGGCCAGATCGACCTTGAGATTGCGCTCAGCCGTCACGTACGCGGCGGAGAAGCAGAACACGATGGCCAAGGCGATACCCAGCCCGGAGCGCAGGGCGGCGCGCAGGCGGCGGGTGTCGAGAACCGGTGCGTGCGCCATACCAGACAGAGCCAGTTCGACCAAGAGCACCGGCACCGTGCCTGCCAGCATGAGTGCCGGCCACAGCACGGCTAGGGCACCAGCCAAGCGCGGCATCCGTGATTCCAGAGGACGGCCCCAGACATGCGCGCCCAGATCCCCGCCCGCGAAATGCAGGAGCAGGGCCAGAGCGCCCAGCCCATACAGAAGGATCAGCATGCGGGCGGTGCTGCGAACGCCGGCCTCGGCCTTGCGGGCCGCAAGCCCGCACCAGGCAGCCGCCCCCAACACGGCGGAAACGCCAATCACAGTTAGCACAACGCTGGCACCCCCAGCGGCAAGAATGCGCTCGCCGACGTAGATGCAGAGCAAGCCTGCGGCGTAGACCAGCGACGGCCAGTGTCTTATTGCCATCGTCGCGCCTCCAGGACTCGGGTGGCCGCGAACAGGGCGAAGTAGGTCACCAGCAGGTAGTAGGCCACGTCGCGCAGGTTGATCACGCCAGCCTGAAAAGGCGGAAAATGCCGGCCCCATAGCGCCAGGGCCAAGAAGACGTCGTTGAGCGGTCGCTCACTCACGGCAGCCAGCAGCCACACCACGATCAACCCCACCAGCATGGCGCCCGAGAGAATGGCGGCCAGGACTTGCGAGCGTGCCAAGGCTGACCCCAGCGTGCCGATGGCCAAGGCTGCGCCGCCCAGGAGCAACAGCCCGAGATAGCCAGCCGCCACCTGGCCAATCGAAAGCTTGCCATTGACCATGATGAGCGCCGGCATGAAGGCGGTGGCCAGGGTGACCATGGCCAAGAAGGCGAAGGCTGAAAAGAACTTCCCCAGGATGATGGCTCGGTCATGCACCGGCGACGAGGTGAGTAGGACCAGCGTGCCGTTCTGGCGTTCCTCCGCGATGAGGCGCATGGAGAGAAACACCGCAGCGATCATGGTCGTGCCGCTGGAGAAGTAGAAGAAATCGCTCAGCACCTCGGCCGAGTGCTTGTCCTGTTGGGCTCCCAGGGCGAAGGCGTTGAACAGGATGCCATCCACCAGCGACACGGCGGCCGCGATGATGTAGCCGCTCATGGTGCGCAAGTACGCCGCCAGTTCCCGACGGGCGATGAGTAGAGCGGCGCTCATGACAGCCTCTCCCGGTGGGTCAGTTCGAGGAAGATGGACTCCAGGCGCGCGGTGCCGCGGTCGAGACGGAGAAGGTGATGCCCCGCCAGCACCAGGGCGCGAGCGATTTCGGGCCGGCAGTCTTCGCGCGCCCGGATTTTGAGCACAATTTCGTGGGCGGCGGACTCCGTCATCTGCGCATCCAGCACGCCGGGAACCTGCCGGACCACTTCCAACGCCGTGCCAGCAGGTCCGCGCAGGGCCACCTCGATCTCGCCGGGCGTGCCCAAGGTGGCCGCAATCTCTTCCTCGCTTCCCTGGGCCACGATTTCGCCGGCCTGGATGACCAGCAGCCGATCGCAGGTCTGGCTGATCTCGGCCAAGAAGTGACTGGAAATGAGCACGGTGTGTTCGCCACGCAGCCGTCGCACCAGGTTGCGCATTTCGACGATCTGGACCGGGTCGAGTCCTGCGGTGGGCTCGTCGAGAATCAGCAGGCGAGGGCGGTGAACCAGCGCCTGCGCTACGCCCACCCGTTGGCGAAATCCGTATGACAGAGTGCCGATGATCTCGTCATGCATCTCGCGCAGGGCGAGCTTGTCTTCGCTCTCCTGCACGCGCGCCTGGGCGTCACGACCACTGACGCCGCGCAGGCGCGCAGCAAAAGCCAGGTACGCACCCACTGTCATCTCGTCGTAGAGAGGCGGCACGTCGGGCAGGAAGCCGATCTTGCGGCGCACTTGGTGAGGCTCGGCTGTCACTTCCAGACCATCGACCCGCACCTGACCCGAGCTGGGCAGCAGCACGCAACCCAGGATTTTGAGCGTGGTGGTCTTGCCCGCGCCGTTGAGCCCGAGAAAGCCGACGACCTCGCCGGGCCGAATGTCGAAGTTCAGGTCGCGAATCGCCGCGTGCTCTCCGAAGTATTTGGTTAGCGCTCGTACCTCAATCATGACTAGGCCCTAGAAGTACACAAGGCAGGCGCGCAGCTGCAACAAGAAAGGGCGCGGGCCTTCGCTGAGGGCCCGTGGGAGGGTGAGAGTCGATGCCGAAGTCGTGCCGCGACATGCACCCTTCAACCGGGGACGGCGCCAGATCATTCCCGAGAAGACTCTCGCTTATGGGCAGCTGGCTCGAAGCTGGTAGAATCGTTCGCCATGCGGGTCCCTGTCGCGCTTTTCGTTCTCGTGCTGGCCAATGCTGTGGCCTGCACGCAGGACCCTGACAGCAGCGCGCGAGGGGATGGCGGCGTCGACCGGCCGGGCGCCGCGGATGCCCCGATCGGTCCGGCGATACCCGAGTGCACGGCCGACGCAGCAGTCAACCTGAACGCCAGCGTGGTGGACGTCTTGATCGTGTTCGACGGATCGGAGTCCATGGGCGTCGGCTTTGGCTCAGGAACGCGCTTCAGTGTCCTCGCCGACGTCATTTCGCAGCTTGTGGACGACTATCAGGGGCGGATCCGTTTCGGCTTCGAGCAGTTTCCTGTGGCAGATGCGCTTCGTTCTGACCAGACGGTAACCGGGTGCTGCGCTGGACCTCCTGCGGTCGATGTCGCGTCAGACAATGGTGCGGCGGTGCAGGCGGCCCTGAAGCAGATGCTGCCACCTGCCGGCAGTACACCCACGGCCTTGGCGTTGCGAAGTGCGCATGACTACTACGCCGGGCACACCGATGAAGCCACCCACCGCTATGTATTGCTGGCCACCGACGGTCTGCCGAGCTGTACGCTCTCGGGTGCGCTCTCGTCGAATCAGCCCGACAACGGCAGCGGAGGCGTATCCGATGCGTGCCAGGATGCGGTTGCCCAGGTGCAGGCTTTGTTTGGGGACGGCATTGACGTCCTGGTGTTGGCCGTGGGAGCCGAGCTGACCGACGATCCAGCCGGGCCGCCCAACTGCCTGGACCAGCTGGCCCATGAGGGCGGGATGCCGCAATCAACGACCACCGGTCGGGCATACTATTCGGTGGCCAGCCCCGAGGCTTTGCAGTTGACCCTCGAGCAAATATTCGGCGGCGTGGAGAAGACGTCTTGTTTGCTCGACCTCTATCCGCCGCCCGGTCCCAACGAGCCGGTCGCGGTCTACTTGGACAAAAAACAGATACCCCACAATTCCGACAACGGGTGGGACTTCGACCCAGAAGGTGATGCCGCGGTCACGAGTCGCGTTCGCATCGTCGGCCAGTACTGCGACCGGATCGAAGAGTTTCGCTACCAGACGATAGAGGCGCGTTTCGGCTGCTCACCATGCGATGAGGAGGGTTCTTGTCGGTGACTACGGCAACACGTACTGCGCGTCGTAGCTGATATTCGCGCCCAAACTATCGGTGCTGGTGTGCATGGCATGGACCGCGCCTACTTGATCCACAGCGAGTGAAATGTAGGCATTGGCGCCTTGGTAGGGCTCGCTGTGCACGGTTGACCAAGTCTTGCCCGCGTCGACGCTGCGGTGGATTTCCAGATAGCGGCTGGCGCTGGCGTCCGAAAAAACCCCGGCCACATAGGAAGTGATCGTTCCGAAAGAGGAGAAGGCGAGGCCGTCGCTCAGGCCGACGACGTTGTTGCTGGTTGCGGCGTTCCCTCCCAGGAGCTGCTGGAAGGTCATGCCGCCGTCGGTGGTCGCGTACACCCAGAACGGCGAGGCCCAGGCGGGCAGGGGGCCTCGGTCCACGAACAGCACCCCTTCCACGTTGGTCGAAGCTCGCCACCAGGTTCCGCTCTGGTCGCCGGCCGATGAAGCTGGGAAGACCCCCTCCACAGGGATGAAGGACGAGCCGTTCCAGCGGTACAGACCCATGGAATTGTCGGTCCTGAGAAAGCGCAAGAGCAAGTTGCCCTGGGTGGCGATCAGGCTGCGATTTGAGGCGGCAGCGAAGTCTGTGGGAGGCACGACTTTTTTCCAGATCGACCCGCCATTCTGTGAGAAGAGCAGCGTCCCTCCCTGCGGCAGAAGCCAGATTCTTCCGCCCGCGGAGGCGAGCTGCCAGAGCGGGACACTGGACACTCCGGCATCGTCGGGCGTGGTGCCCAGCGCCGCATTCACCGTGCTGGTGAGCGAAGGCCAGGTCTGTCCGCCGTCAATGGAGTGCCCGATGCTCCCTGACTGGCCCGCGCCGACGAAGCCCGAGATGAACCACATGTCGCTGGACGACAGGAAGTAGACATTGATGCTGGCCTCGGTGGTGGTGGCTTCCGTGGGGATGGCGTTGACCAAACTCCAGGTCTTGCCTCCGTCGGAGGTCTTGAAGACGTTGACGTTGACGAGCGGAGGAGTCACCGAGACCAATGCCGGCGCTTCGGTACAGAAGCCATCGCTGGTCGAGAACCAGGTGCACGAGGAGAAGGTGTAGTAGCCGAAGGACGTCCAGAGTTGCGCGCCGTTGTGGATGCTCGCGTCCGCCTGCTTCTTGCTGCCGTCAGGACCGCTGGCTGTGTCAGGTCCTCCGTCGGCGCGCGCACCGCTCCCGGCCGCATCGCCCGAGTCTGCAAGTGGAGCATCAGCCGAGGTCACGCTGGCATCGGATCCGCTATTGCCACCACCGCCAATCCCTCCAGGACCCCCGGTGTTGGGTCCGGCTGCGTACATGACGGGCGGATTCTCTCCGGGACTGCCCTTGTTCGACTTGGAAAACAGGTTGCACCCAAGCGCCAGACACGACACCGACAAGATTGCGACCTTTACGAAACGCATCAGTGCCTCCGATCGGGGCAGGCGAAAAGAGAGGTGCAAGCACGACTCAGCATGTGACGAGGATCTCACAGGACCGGAGCGTTGGCTAGTCAACGCCTCGCCGGGATCAATTGAAAACCTATCCTTGGGCTGTCCCTGCCATCTCTGCCACGCCAGCGTCGGAGTGGGGGAATCTGTCGTTGACCGTCGCGGAGACAGTAGGTACTCTCGCCTCATGTTCAAGGACGACGTCAAGTGGATGCCGAGACCGCAGGACGTGGTGGGGATGAGCACGGAGCAGTTGCGTGACTCTTTCCTGATCGCGGACATTTTTGGCGCTGGCGAGCTGCGCGGCGTATTCACCGCCCTCGATCGTCTGGTGGTGGGCGGCGCGATGCCGCTTGCGCCCCTGCAACTACCGAACCACCCCAAGACCGGACGGGCTTTCTTTCTGGAACGGCGCGAGCTCGGCGCGATCAACGTCGGTGGGCCGGGCACGGTCCAGGTTGACGGCAAGTCATTTTCGCTGCCGCGGCTGGGGTGCGTGTATGTGCCGATGGGCACGCGCTCGCTGGTCTTCGAGAGCGCGAATGCGAAAGAGCCGGCGCAGTTCTATTTTCTGAGCTGCCCGGCCCACGCGGCCTATCCCGCAGCGGTGATGAAGAAAGAAGACGCGACGGCCGCGACGCTGGGCAGCCAGGCGAACGCGAACCGGCGCACGATTCACAAGTACATCCACGCGGGCGGAATTGCGAGCTGCCAGCTCGTCATGGGCTTCACCGAGCTGGCGGAAGGCAGCGTCTGGAATTCGTTCCCGCCGCACACCCATGACCGGCGCGCGGAAATCTATTTTTACTTCGACCTCGGCGAGAGCGCGCTGCTGCACCTGATGGGCCCGCCCACGCAGACCCGGCACCTCTTCATGCACAACCAGGAGGTGGCGCTTTCGCCTCCGTGGTCCATCCACTGCGGCTGCGGTACGGGAAACTACCGCTTCATCTGGGGTATGGCCGGCGAGAATCAGACGTTCGACGACATGGACGGCGTGGGGCCAACTGACTTGCGCTAGCCGGCGCAGCCGGCCTCGCCGCTCACAGGTTCTCGATTTTCTTGAAGCGCGGAACCAGCATCTTCATCACCGACCAGGCGACGATGTAGGCGAGGGCGCAAACTCCGAACATGATCGAGTAGGACTTCGTCATCTCGGACAGCACCAGATTCGTCTGCAACTGCTTGAGCTGAACAAACGCGTCGGCGTTGATAGCCTTCAGTTGGCTGACGACATCTTGGGGAAGGCTGCCCAACTCGACCTTGTTCAGATCAATCACACTGCCGTGCTTGTTCAACAGGTGCAGGGAGCGAATCTGGTCGAGGTACACGCCCAGCGTGCCGGCCTTCGCCTCTGCCCAGGTCGCGGCAATGCCAGCTTGCCGATAGGCATCGAAAAGCCAGCCAGCCGACTTGCTGACCACGATGCCGCCAAGGCCGCCGAACATCCCGCCAATGCCCGTGACAGAGGCCACGGTCTTCTTCGGGAACATGTCCGAGACCGTGGTGAACAGGTTGGCTGACCAGGCTTGGTGCGCGGAAGCGCCGATACCGATGAGTAGGACCGGCATCCAGTAGCTGTAGCCGCCCAGGGGCTGAGCCAGCAGTACCACGAGAGGGAACAGGGCGATCAGCATCATCGCCCGCATGCGTCCCGCGTATGGCTCATGGCCTCGGTTGATGAAGACCATCGGGAACCAGCCGCCGCTGATGCTCCCGACGCAGGTCATGGTGTAGAGAACAGCGATGGGCAGCGAAATCTGCGTCCCCGTCATTCCATACTGCGCCTTGAGATAGGCAGGCAGCCAGAAAAGGAAGAACCACCAGATGCCGTCGGTCAGGAATTTGCCGCAGGCAAAGGACCAAGTCTGGCGATAGGTCAATAGCTTTCCCCACTGGACGTACCAAGGGATATTGGGTTGCCCGGCGGCGGCGGCCTTGGCCTCGATAGCCTTCGCCTCGGCGGCCTGCTCGTCAGCGTCGCTGTGAATGTAGTCGAACTCGGGCTTGCCCAGCCGCTTCTGCCTCGCCGGCGCCTCATAGAGCCAGAACCAGAAAATGAGCCACAGGAAACCGATTCCGCCCACGATGATAAACGCACCCTGCCAGCCAATGTGTTTCGCTATCCAGGGCACCGTCAGGGGCGCCAGGATGGCGCCGACGTTGGCGCCGGAGTTGAAAATCCCGGTGGCCAACGCCCGTTCGCGCTTGGGGAACCATTCGGCGGTCGTCTTGATCGCGGCAGGGAAGTTCCCCGATTCGCCGAAGCCGAGCACGGCCCGAGCGAACATGAATCCGCCAGTCCCTTTGGCGAATGCGTGCAGGACCGCGCCGATGGACCAAACGACCAGCGCCCAGGCAAACCCCCGCTTGGTGCCCAACCAGTCGATAATACGACCAGCAAACAGCATGGAAATCGCATACACGAACTGGAATACCGTCACGATGTTCGCGTAGTCCGTGTCGCTCCAGTTGAATTCGACCTCCAAGGCCGGTTTAAGCAGGCTCAAAACCTGGCGGTCCAGGTAATTGACCGTGGTAGCGAAAAACAGCAGGGCACAGATCGTCCATCTGTACTTGCCGATTCTTTGGTTGATTTGATTGAAGGTGCTCATCGGTGTTGTTGTGGAGGTTGAAGGAATGGGCAACATGGGGCTCAAAGGCTCGCTACGGATTTGGCGAATCGAGTCACGATATCACCGGCTCTTGGGCAGAGCATAGGCAAAACAGTGCGACCAGGAAAGGCTGGTCCGAAGGGAGTGAATCATGCGATGAGTTCATGAAATTCGGTATGTCGTCCAGCGGGTGCGAAACCCGTCCGGCAAAGGGGTAACCGCCCCAACCGGTAG
>Ga0265316_10000021_pt1 | contig 185946 bp, 159 predicted proteins | sample 4522metaG_FD_202092 | JGI IMG/M metagenome (GOLD analysis project Ga0265316, IMG submission 202092) | Rhizosphere microbial communities from Carex aquatilis grown in University of Washington, Seatle, WA, United States - 4-5-22 metaG | ecosystem: Host-associated > Plants > Roots > Rhizosphere... | reverse complement strand
AACGACGCCGAAAATCATTATCCGATAACACATCCGGGTCGCCGTCATATACGATTTCCCCGTGCTGAATGGTTATCACCCGGTCAACAATCCCCCTTAAAAACCACAGTCGATGTTCCGATATCAGCAGCGTGCGTCCCTGATTTCTCAACGTGCCCAGAATATCTTTCAGATCGTGAATAGCAGCGATATCGAGGTTCGCTGTTGGTTCATCCATAAGCAGCAGGGGCTGCTCAAGAGCGAGTATCGAAGCCATCGCTACTTTTTGGCGTTCACCGGATGATAAGCTGAATATATCCCGGTAACGAAGCGATTCGATACCGGTATCGCCCAGGGATTTCGCCAGCCGTTTTTCAATTTCGCGTCTTTCAAAATGGGCATGTTCCATTCCGAATACTATTTCATCCTCAACATTCATTTGAAAAAACTGCGTATTGGGGTTTTGAAATACCGTGCCCACAACTTCGCTGATTTCCCACAGAGGTTTTTTTGCAAGTTCTCTTCCTGCCACCCTGATGTCACCTTGTTGCAGCCCACCGTAATGTTCCACAGCCAGCCCGTTGATGCAATGCAGCAGCGTGGATTTGCCGCTGCCGGATGCGCCGGTGAGCAGGACTATCTGTCCCGGCGGCACATGCAGGTTAATCCCCTGCACCGCCGGGGCCAGATGGCCTTTATAGGTAAACGTCATGTTTTCAATTCTCAGCATATTTATCGCCAGGTATAACCAACACCGGCCATGATAATTAATATGATTGCTGTAATTGTCATGGTTACATAATCGGTCGTCTTAAATCTCGGTGAACGATAATGGCATCTGATACCGGGTCGGCCCAGTCCTCTTGTTTCAGCCACAGCGGCAAGCTCATCGGCCATTTTCAAACTTCGAATAATGACAACAGCAAGATAACTCTGCCAGATACGTCGAGGGTGAATAATCACATCCGACGAATGACGAAGAATTCCCCTTTGCTTCATACAATCTTTGATGATTTTCGATTCGTAAAACAAAGTAGGGATAAAACGGGACGCGACCGTCAAAGGCAGCGTTATCATTGACGGAACCTTCCACGCCTCCAGCGCACAGGTCAGGTCGTTAAGCTTGGTGGTTACCGCGAACCAGAAACTGATGATAACCAGCGGCACCCCACGAAAAACAATTCCCTCAAACAAACTCCATTTGTCGCCGACGTCCGCGTGCAAAAGGAAGCCGCTGACAACAATCAGCAGCACCCACGCGATAACGGCAAACAGCGTTGACAAAATAAATATCTTAAACAACCTGGCAAAAAATGCCAACAGGCCGCTTGCGACAAATGGAACAATTACAGCCGCGGAATTGGCCGCAACCACTGCCGAAGTAACAAGAACCATTACCATAAACTTGCATCGAGGGTCAATCTTTTCGAAGACACACTCAGGGTTTCGCTGCCCCAATCTTTGGATATAGTCGCGTATCATGACATCACTCCCGCCTTTAATAGCTTATTCGAAAGTGAACTCCCGACAAATCCGCCAACCAAGGCACCTATGGCCGAAGCAACTACAGACAGAACTATCAAATACCAGACCCAATGTACCTGGGTAACGCTCGTTACAACGGCAAATACATTACGCAGAGATGTTTCGCAGGTCCGATACACTACCAGGGCTGCTATCAAGGGTACGGTTTTCTGAATGCCTCCTAGTACTTTGGCAGTTATATCTCCCAAAACACCTCCCAGCAAAAGCCCTGCGCCCATAAACAAGTTTCCCGTGATGAGCATGATTAGTATCGAATATACGCCGGCTATGATACTTAAGGCGCCGGCTTTGGGAACCTTGCGCAACGCCACAAACAGAATCACGCTCGATACAAGTGATGTCGCAAAATACATCGCGCCGGGGATAGCTGCAATCCCTACTGCATGCAATATTATGGCGGCAATGAACTGAACAACAATTACCAAAGCGCATAACACCCCGATAACAGATAACTGCTTCAGCGAAAACAATTTTCTCTCCCGTTGCTTCGGCTGGGCATCCGGCTGGTCAGGAAACAGGGAATTTGCTTCACTAACAACGGATACTTCTGTTTTGGGCTCCTGCTGTGGTGATGCATTTTTGTCCGGATTGGCAAAATCAGCCGCAATATTATAGCACCAGAACCACCCCTCATCCGTGAGACGGTAGCCTTGGTCAACAGGGAGCAGGAGTTTGCGGTGCACATAATCTTCAGCCCGTTTGTGTATTATTTCCTTGAGATTGACATCGCCATCGTTCCATACTAATTCCTGAAACAGAAAACCTTTTTGCAGTTGTCCGGTTATAGACCGTATCACTCTCGCTTTAGGCGTAAGCAAGCTCGATGCCATATATCCTGACTTTCCCTGACTAATCTGTTGCTGATACGCCACTCTGTCCATCGAATTCATTACGACAAGCGGGCCCACGTAACCACCAGCCCCGCTGCCGATTGGAAGGCAATCGCCATCATCAAGCCGGGCACCTGAATATAAGTTTCTGTCCGTCGGAAGCGCAAAATGAGTGCAGGTATCATGACGATAGCCAGCCGAACGCAAATAATCGCGGGCACTCTGATATGATGAATGTTCCGCTTCGATATCGGGCAATTCAGCGCTTCTTCTTTCGTGCAGAGCTTTTTTCAAAGGGGTGCCGTCCATAACAATCAGCGGATAGATAGAAACACCGTCAAGACCAAGCCCAACCGCAATTTTCAAATCATCGATAAACTCATCCGGCGTCTGACCGGGCAAACGATATAGAATATCCGCTGACAGCGTCTTGATACCCGCTTGGCGAGCAGAAGCGATTGTGTCGCAGACCTTTTGCCGGTCGGACAATCGCCCAAGACGTTTCCGCAATGCAGTGTCAAATGTCTGCACGCCGAAACTGATACGATTTACTCCCGCCTCCGCCAACGTCTTCAGTTTGTCCGAAGTCAGGTCGTGAATCGTCGATTCCATCGTGATTTCCGCCTGGTCATTCAGCCACAGCGTCTGGCGAACATATTTAATCAACTGGGCCAATTCATCCGCAGGTATCAACGATGGCGTCCCGCCTCCCAGATACAGCGATGTAAAACCGCCCTGGGCCACATAAGCCGACTTTCGATACCATTGAAGTTCCTGTATAAGCACCTTGGCATACTCAGCCGCAGCAGCAGGAGTTCCGACCTTGCGCTGAAAATTACAGAAACTGCACAACGTACTGCAGAAAGGCACGTGGATATAAGCCGTGCGGCTATTATGTTCCGTGCTGCCTGATTTGTGCAGGGACTCCCAGTAGGCATCCGCATTCCTGCCTGAATCGCCATTGCTCCACCCGTACGTATCCATGTGACTTCGCAGCCGGGTCTCGAATGGAACTTGCGCGGCCACATTATTTCTCAATACCGCAACTTTTCCAGTCGCAACGGCTTCCGATTTCGGTTTGCCTGTTATACTTTCCTGCATAAGCTGTTTCTCCGATTCTTAAAAATGAGTTAATATCCGGGACCCCATAACTGCTTGTCATCCTTCGACGACGGCAACGAAAGTGTCGGCCAGAACATTTTGTCCTGCGGATTATTTGGGTTTTGATATGCGTCCGCCGCTTTTTGGCCTTTAATGGGACCAATATGACCATCCACGTATAAAACATTCGTTGCGCCGTTGTGGAAAAATGCGGTAGTGTTACGGTGATGACCATCCTTTATAATTCCACCAAAATTCTGTATTACCGTGGAATCCCAATCATAGACATTACCCCAAAATGACGTTTCAATCAGGAGCATTGCGGATGACGATTGTCGGACCTCCATAAATTTATACCCCCCTGCCGGTCCGACCTTGAGCGTTCCGAGCCTTGCCGCAGAAACGTATAGTCCGTTTTCAGCGTAACTGGTCAGCGGGTCACCATGCCAATAAGCCGGAAGTCCAATTGGAAATGGGTCTTTATCCTCCGGGCAAAACCAAACTTTGGTAGTATCGAACCCGCCTGTCCATTTTTTGGAAATATAACGGAGCAGCTCGAAATTCCAAACCCCGTCGATACGAATATCTTTGGCAACGACGATCCAATCATCGTTGTCCTGAGCATAGGCGTTAAATGCCAAACTTATCTGCCGCAGATTTGAAGAACATACACTTTTTCTGGCCTGCCGTCTTGCGCCTGTCAGCGCGGGGAGTAAAACAGCCATTAAAAGAGATATGATCGAAATTACAACCAATAGTTCGACCAAAGTAAACCCGTTCCGATTGTTCTTACTCATATTAACCTCCTTGTATAAGGATTCATAAAAATCACTTCTCATAATTATTTTCCCGATAACCAGAAATCAGCGAAGATGTCCAAATCGGCAATGTCAACCTTGCCATCAACATTCAAGTCGCCTGCGTATGTGCCGTTTGTCTTGCCGTAGTCGTCCGCGAACAAGGCAAAATCTACGAAATCAACACTGTTGTCATCATTCAGGTCCCCCAGATATTTAGCAACTTTAACTTCCAGCGTTGGCGGGAATGCTCCCGGTCGATCAGTACCGGCATGCAATTCCAAAAGAACGGAATCTCCGTCAAGCGAACCGCGGATAGTAAAACCAATCCACTGTAAATTGGGGTCTTGTTTGAGCAACTGCCGCACTTCTTTGGTGAAATCAAGCTCGTAGAACTGCACTCCGTATTGCTCGATGATCCAGTTAGTCAAAGGCTGGGTGCCTGTAATGCTCGGCCATGGCCCCTCGTTAACTTCGATATTCACGTCCTTCTCCGCTAAAAGGCCATTGGAATCGAACTCATGCTGTAAAAAACTTACCGGCGTGCGAGGCCGATTATACGGGTAACCTACCGGATGACCATCGATATCGGGCCGCCAGTAATTTGTCGCATTGGTGTCAGGATAAATGCTTACGTAAAGGTGCGTCGGTGCCCAAAGATAATAGCCCGGATCCACCCACGGCATTACGTAATCAATAGACCATTTAAGCTTGGCGCTTAGCACTGCGCCGGGGTAAGAGTTAACGTCTTTAATTTTGTGTGTGTTAAATATGGTAACGGCACGGGTATCACGCTGATCCGTTGGATATAGATTTATGTCCGTCGCCGAAACTCCAAGCGACTGCCCGACCAACCCCGGCATCCCCATATCCATTGTCGAATAATTGCCAATAACAGTACCTGTAAGCGGGTAATCCGGTTGGTCATTACTGTGCCCGCTTGCCCCGTCAAAAGGCATGGCATATATGGCATCCTGCACAGAACCCTCAGGATTCGGGTTGCATGGGTCGTTAAAGTAATCCCAGTTTACGCCAGGGATATTGGTATCAGTATGAAGAGACAGAACCTGCGCCTGCACGTTAAACGTTATCGCCGATAATAATAGCACCACCCATATCATTTTCGTTTTTAATGTATTCATAAATTGTCCTCTCATATAAATGCGGAAGCCGGGGTGATCAGGAGGTTGTTCTCCCCGACTTCCGCTGAACAGCTTAGCTGGTTAAATTCGCCGTTTGCGAAGCGTTATCAAAGTTCCGATAGACATAATCGCAATCGTTGCCGGCTCAGGCACAACTGTAGCCGGAACCGTTGCGTCAAATGCGGTAGTTACCGATGCTGAATCAACAATCGGAGCAAACCCTGTGAGGCTTAATGTCGCACTAATAGAAGTAGCATCATAATCGGTAATCTCAAATACTTTGGTTGTTCGCAGCCACTGCTTGCCGCTGCCGCTGACACCGATTACTGTATCGGTATAACCAGATGGTGTAACATCGGTTGCCCCGTCAATACTGACTGTGATAGTTGAGTCGCCAAAGGCAGCGCTCTTATAGTGGTACCAGTCATATTGGACGTAAACGAACAAATCACCGATATTGTTACTTGTGGGAATAGACAACGTAAGCGGGGCAGAAGTACCGCCTGTGTTTCCGCCGTATCCCCCTTTTGCCCAGCTTGGGTGAGAGCCCGGAACAAGATACGTCCAGCCAACGGTTCCGGCCGTATTGTCAAGCCATGTAGCCGTAGCTGTCCCATACGAGTTAATGCTGTAATGATCCGCAGCATATGGCTGTGCAGGTTCTGTAGGGTTACCACTATTATCTAGAGTGCTTGTATTGCCGTGGAAATCCCAGAATTGTGACGTATAACCTGTGTCTGAACTCCAATTCGGTATCCACGGGTTGGCATAAACGTCCCCAACAGCCCCATAAACGTTTGAACTCAACAAAATCACAGTCAATACTGCGACAACTGTTAATACTGACTTCATAATCTTTCTCCTTCTTCAATTAAGAACCTCAATAAAGGTTCTCATTCTCTCGATTGCAGCGACTTCTGTGTATGTCCAGTCCGGCCCGCTACTTTCGCGTGGTTGACTTAATTTTCGTTTAGGTACATTTACATTTGACTTTCACAAATAACTAACCCGTTAAAAAGCATTCATGTATGCTCCTCAACCCAAACTCAAATTTCTAACAACACAGAATTTTCATCTTTTCATCTCCTTTCACTTCATACCTCAGTAATAATGTCAAACCCATATACCAGTAACACTTGCCTTTATTCCCATTTTGCGACCTTCCTTTGTCTTACCTAATAAACGACCACGCTGGTCGTATATAATTCCAAAAAAAATAGCCCTGCTTATAACCCGCAAGCATTGCGGTATACAACGCTAACACCACATTGGCCACAGCAGTAAACCTCGATATCAACGCTATGCACTACGACCATATAGGTCGTATATTATCAAGCTCGTCTTTTTGAGTCAAGACAAATTAATGTTTTTTTTAAAAAATATTTTTCAGCCATATTTTTGCCGCCCAGCCCCCTTGCCGGCCAAAACGCCCTTTCTTTTGCTATTTGCCTGCATTTACTGGTAATCCGGGCGTTATTTAAAGCCGTATCTGACCATTTTCGCACAACTTATTGACATTTTGTGCCGTATATATTAATGTACGATTAACTTAGTAGGGGTTACCTTGTATGAAAATATCCGTAAAAACAGATTATGCATTGCGGGCGTTGTTTACGTTAGTCGAGCATTACGGGAGAGGTCCAATCCCTATTGGTGAACTGGCCAGACGCAATGAAATCCCCAAGAAGTTTCTGGAACATATCATGCTCGATTTGAAATCTCAGGGCTGGGTTCAGAGCGTAATGGGCAAACAGGGCGGCTATGTGCTTGCTAAAGACCCGGCCAAAATAACCGCAGGTCAGGTTGTGCGTTATTTTGACGGTATATTGGCTCCGATTAACTGCGTTTCCATAAGCCATCCGCAAAAATGCACCCAGGAACCAGTCTGTAGAATGAGACGATTATTTTTAGATGTTCGCAATGATATAGTGAAGTTTATGGACCACACTACCTTGAAAATGATATATCAGGGAACACCTGTAAGCCGCACAGAGATATATGCCCCGGAATTGCTTCATGGAGCCGGTATCTAATTATCCTCATCGAAATTTCCCCTATTATAACCTCGAACCCGTAGGGTACAAAAATACATACAAGTCCTGAATTATACGGACACTATATCACTTAATCCTTGACAAAAATTATATCCTCACCTAAAAACAGTTTTTAATGGATTAATCCGAGCCATCGATTTGCAACAGAATTTGCAACAGACATGCTCGTTTGAGCTACTGTTACGCTTCGGTTGCGCTTCGGTCAGCATCATAAGTCTTTATTTGACAAGTATAAACCGTTTATTCACAAATACTTACAAACATGGGTTTGGGACTCATAATCCATTGGTCGAAGGTTCGATCCCTTCCGGGCCCAGTCAATTCTCGTATTGCGGTTTTAGCGGGCGTCAATAAAAAGGGTTGCAAATGGGCCGGGGCAGGATATACTCGCGCGATAATAGACAATCTTTGGGGAATCGATATGTCGGAACGGAATCCTAACATAGTTGTTGTCGGCGGGGCATACGTTGACCTTGCGATAAAGTGCACGGAGGTGCCGGCGGCGGGCCAGACGGCAACGGGAACGGCATTATCAATGACGGCGACAGGGCCGGGAGTCAACCAGGCCGTCGAGGCGGCGCTTTGCGGCTGCGAGGTTCATTTAATAAGCAAAATCAGCAACTGCCCGCTTGGGGCGACGATAAAATCAGTATTGGAACAATACGACGTAAAAACCAAATACGTCTTCACCGCGCAGGCGAAAAACACGGGCGTTATCCTTACGCTTGTGGATACCAAGGGCGAAAATGCGAGCATTTTATACGACGGGGCAAATTCGGCGCTTGTGCCTGCGGATATCGAACTGGCGGAGCGGGCGATAGCGGAGGCGGACGTTTGCCTGATTCACGCGGGGCTGCCCAAAGAAGCGATTATCAAAACCATCACAATCGCCAAGCTTTACGGCAAAAAGGTCATTCTTGACCCGGTGGGCGTGCTTGGGGGCTCGTGCGCCGGAGCTGAAACGGCGCTGCCCGCAGAGTATTTCTCGGTGGACGTGATGATACCGAATCTTTACGAGGCGTCGCTGATAAGCGAGCATTCCAGCGCCAATATCCGCACCGCAAAAATGGTCGGCTCAGACCTTGTCGCCAGAGGAGTCGGCGCGGCGGTTATAACAATGGGCAGACGCGGGTGCATGGTCGTTGACAGAGATAACGCCGACCACATCCCGGCTTACCCCATCGAGCTTGTTGACCACACGGGCACGGGAGACGCATTCGCCGGGGCACTGGCAGCATCGATGGCGGTGGGCGATGATTTGCGAAAGGCCGTAAAATTCGCGTCGGCGGCGGGCGCGCTTGCCTGCACCAAATTCGGATCTGTTGACGCGATGCCCGCAAAGGCCGAGATAATCGAGCTTATGCAAAAGGAGCCGGAATAATCCGGCGTCTGTCCAAAATCACAAAACGGGCTTAATATCGGCTAAAATCCTGGATAGAAAAAGGGCTGTATTCTCCTGAACACAGCCCCTTGATTTACAAAACAAATTGTCTTTTCGAGCTTTTTACGTTTTGCGTTTTTTCAGCAGACCCAACGCGCCAAGACCAAGCAACGCCATCGTCGCCGGCTCGGGAACGGCATAGCCGATGGTGTAGCTCCCCGTTGCCAAATCCTTGCAGGTGAACCACATCTCGTCGCCGATGACCATCGGAGTGTAAGTCCGGTCATTTCGCCAGGCGGCGCCGTCGCTCTTGTCGAAAATGGGGTTCGAATCATCCCGAGTCCAGTTAATCCCATCGGTCGAAAAAGCGTACCCGATTCCGTCCGACATCTTTCCTGTCCCCCCGCTGTACCACATGTCATAAGCGTTGTCGTTTTCCTTGATGATGGTGGCTCGAGTCGCATAGTCTGTATCCCATCCGGAACCAGCTCCCTGGAACACCGGTGAAATACCTCCGTTATAACCCTCCCAGTTGACCCCGTCATTGGAAACCGCCAATCCAAGCGATTCCTTTCCTCCGGAGGTGCCGTCGTAATACATCACGAACTTGTTGGCCCAAACGCTGGCCTTATCCACCGGGTTGACAATGGTTGCGCTGCCGGAGGGATTGTAGATCACGTCCGAGGGGCCGTAGGATCCACGGTTCCAAGTTGAATTCTGGTTATCGTTGTAGATGACGGACGTTCCCACTTGGGTAATGGCCGTATCGCCGGTCCAATGCAGACCATCGGTGCTGGTAGCGGTATGGATGTCGCTGATTCCGTAACTCAAACCTGCAAAATACCACATCTGATAACTGCTGCCTATTTTTTCCACCAGTGTGTGCGCCGGGGTTTGCAACCCGGTGACGTTTCCGACAGTCGTCCAACTGACGCCATTCGTAGAAGTCGCCATTTGTACGCCGCTAGCGCTATCAGACCACATCGTATAGGTACTTCCATCTTTAAGAATGGTCGGATAGTACGCCTTGCCGGGGGCATAAACCGGATCTGAGGCATATTCCGTCCAGCCGGTTGTGGTAAGAGCCTGAGCCGTACCGGCCAAGGCAATCATTAGTACTGCACAAATTGCAATTAACTTTTTCATTCTCTTTCCTTCTTCATTCATAACTCTCGACCTCTTTTTTACTCTCGCAAATTACACAGCTTCGCGAGTTTTTTTCTAATTCAACTGCGTTTTTTCAACAGACCCAACGCACCAAGACCAAGCAGGCACATCGTCGCCGGCTCGGGAATAGTCGAAACCAATGCATTCGTATAGGCAGCATCGTTATCCTGTACGGTCATGATGGCTTTGTCGCCGATGGCCGGCAAAAGGCCGGTGTAGTCAGGGTTCAGCCGGTCTAAAAGCGAGACGTTCAACAGCAGTTCCCAACTGCCTGGTTTGCCTGTCGCGCTATCATATGTCCATATCATACGGGCAACATCTGCGTTCACGGTACCGCCCGAGATCCATTCGATGTGACTGTCTTTCGCAAGGGGCATCAATATGCCAGCGTCAGTAGACCAGCCAAGCGTTGTACCAGTATCAATGGGAGTATAGTATGTGCCTGTGCGTATCTGCACTCGGCTGCCGCCTAAACTTGAACTGCCGTTGCCGCTGCCGCTACCGGGTGCGACAGTACTGGTGTACCAGGTGGCGTCGCTGGTGCCGAATTTAGCCTGCAGTTTGGGGCCAGATGCAGACGCCAGAAGCGAATTGATAGGGTTGCCCGTAGTGCCCCAAGTTGGTACGGTCGCCGTGAATACGCCGCCGACAGCCAATACGGTATCATTGACCACCCACGAATTCGTTCCATCGGGTATTACAAGGTTTGAACCCGCCTGAACGCTAAAGCCGGTGCCGTAGGCGTTAAACCCGTAATTGGCACTGCCATCAACATAGACACCGTTCTCCAATGAATTGCCGGCTAATGTCCATCCGTCAGCTTCAGGGTTGCCGGTGATAGTCGCCTTAGAAACGCCACTAATTGCCAAAATAATTGTTACTAATGCGCAAATTGTAATTAACTTTTTCATACCCATTCCCCTTTTCCCTGTTGTTGTAATATAAGAGGGCCGTTTTACATCCCAAAGCGGCCCCCTTTGTTCAAAAAAATAATCTGACATACCTCTCTTCTTGTATGTCCGAGTTTTTATCTCCCTTACGTTTTTATTTTTTTCGCCGCAGGGCAAAAGCACCAAGACCAAGCAGGCACATCGTCGCCGGCTCGGGAACAAGGGTAACATTGAATGTTGCCATCACGTCTCGGGAAGTCTGGGGAAAACCCCCTTCGGGGGGATCTATATAACCATTAAAGTTATCAACATTTGCAACTGGAAGAGCGAGCGGTGTGATGTCAACTCGATAGCCCTGGACATAGAGAGAAGCTATTGGTCCGGCAGAAAACGAGAGGTAGTCATCGTTCCAAGTGGATATCAAAGTACCAGCTTGGCTGATGTTCCCCGTCGCCGCACCTATGGTTATACTCTGAGTAGCGTCAATTGCGAATGCAAGATCGGCCCAGTTATCTGGATAGTCCCAAGCTGTTGCAGTGCCGTTATAGGTGTAATCCACGCCCCATTGCAAGGTGTTGATCTTTAGGGTGTATGAGGCGCCATCCACAAGATCAAAGCTGCCTGAGTTGCCTGTGAGTGTCACCGTATCACCAGGATAGCCCCAACCACCCACACTATGCGGGGCCCCCGCAGGCGGAGTGACAGGACCGGGATACTGCGTTGCCCCCCAGCCAGCCACTGTGTAATTTACGGTTGTCGCGCCAGCGGATAACGCCACAGCAAAAATTATGACTGCACAAATTATTACTAACTTTTTCATACTCTACTCCTTCAGAAAAATAACCAATATGGCTTTCAAGATGTGAGGGATGACATTGCGGGCGACAAAAGGGAAATAGTCTTTCTAGGTATCTACGAACGCAAAACCAGCGCTACTCTTTCCTTCTTCTCATCACTCTCACTCTTCGTCCTTCTTCTTGCCACCGGCTGATAAGGTGTGACCGTACGCAACCGGCAACTAATATCAGTTTAGACACAAGAACCGATAATGTCAAGTAAAACACCCTAAATTCCCAATATATTTTCAGGATATCTGCAAAAAGCCCCTAATCTGAGAGAAAAAGCGGTTTTATCATATAAGCAATGAAACTCGATATCGTACAATTGGCGATTTGCGAACCCCTTAACACATCGTATTATATAAGTAGAAGAACACCCGAGCCATCGGTTGTTCCGGCACATCCGGACAACATGGCAGCGGCAGACGCTGCGATGGGGGCCAAGTCGCCCGCGGAGCGGCCCAAAAGCACCCTTTACGCGAGGAACGACAAGCCCCACGTAATCATCAATTGACTCCCTACTTGCTCCGGCTTATAATATAGTGAGGAGCAGGCAAATGAAATGGGAAATAGAATACAATAAAAGATTTGGTATCGTATCCGTACAGACATCCGGGATTATAACCTGGGATGACAACAAAGTTATGTCTCAGGAGGTCTTGGCGACTGCGAAGCATCACGGCTCAAATAAGTTTCTTGTTGACCACCGGCTGTTAGAGACCAACTTAACTGTCCTCCAGATTGACAACCTGCCCGAAATGTTCAGAGAAATCGGTATAGGACCTGAGTACAGGGTGGCTATACTGTTTGATCCGGCGTCGCCCCGCAGCAGCAACTTTACATTTTTCGAGAACGTCTCAATCATCTCGTCGCTTCCATTCAGGGTATTTTCCGAACAGACCGAGGCGATCGAATGGCTCAAAACGGAAAAGCCGGCGAAAAGTTAACGATATTTCAGCCATTGGTTTTTTCTCATTTGAAGCAATAAAAACAGAATTGAAACCATCTATTTATTGCTGGAATCCCATGGCGTCATATACGAATTATTTACAGGAGGTCCTGACAATGAAATGGACAATTGAATATCTTGAGAAAGACAAACTCGTTGAGGCGAAGATAAACGGGATTATGGACTGGGAGGAGCATAAGAAATTCGCCGAGGAGCTATTCCCGCTGGCATGCAAGAAAGGCGTACACAGGATACTTATCGACTTTAGGGAAATGATTCCTGACTTTACCGTACTGCAAATCGACGACCTGCCAAAGATGCTGAAGGAAATTGGCGTCGGGCCGGATCTCAGGATAGCCGCGATACATGACCCATCTTCGCCCAAAACCAACGAGCATACGTTTTTCAGGAACGTGGCAACTATTACGTCGCTTCAAGTCGAGCAATTCGCCAACCGGGAAGAAGCGATACAATGGCTCAAGACCGGCGTGTCCGCCAAAATGAAGAAGTGATTCGGCGAGTGAAATTAAACAGAAGTTATGCGCGGATTATGAACAATTGAAAGAATGTGCGTTTTCATGGGTTCTTTTCATAAACGCGGACCCAGTCAACGAGCATTCGCTGCGGAAAGACGGTTGTTGCATCCGGCGGGCCGGGCCAGCTGCCGCCGACCGCAATATTGAGCATGAAGTAGAATGGCTGGTTGAACGGAGCGGGGTACGGATTTGTGTCGCTGCTCCACCTGGTCTCGGAATAGTACTTAACATCATCTACGTACCAGCGGATTTCGTTGGGATCCCATTCAATGGCATAAATGTGGAAATCGTTCGCGAAACAAAGACCGTTTACGTAGTATGAACCGCCGGATGAAGCTTGCTGGCCCTGTGTGTTGGTAAAATGCATAGTGCCATAGACGCAGTCGCCGGCGTTAATTGTTTCCAAAATGTCGATTTCTCCGCTGTGGGGCCATCCGCCGTAAACCGAGGTGGTGGGCATCATCCAGAACGCAGGCCAGATACCCTGACCAACGGGCAATTTGATTCTGGCGGCCATTCTGCCATATAGGAAGTCAGCTTTGGTCTGGGAGTAAAGAAGAGCCGAGGTATAGTTGTTGGAACCATATTGTTCCTGTTTTGCGATTATGACAAGGTTGCCGTTCTGCACGACCGAATTATCCGGCCGGTCCGTATAGGCCTCAAGTTCGTCATTACGCGCACTGCTGCTTATCTCGTGGGTCCAGGTTGTGCGGTCGATTTCAGTGCCATCGAACTCATCGGACCAGACGAAATGGTAGCCGGGAATGTCGGGAATAGTCCTTGTCCATTCGTGCGTAAAAATTGCAAGGTCAGAAATTCCGAAAGAGCCGTCGCCATCCATATCGTATGCGGCAATATTCTTTTTGTATCCCTGTGCCAGCATCGCGAAATCTATGAAATTGACCGTCCTGTCACCGTTGAAATCCGGTTTGGCCGGAGGGTTGGCCCGTGCGAATACAATATCATCAAATCTGAAGGTCGGGGTTTGTCCGGAAATCTTGGTGGCTGCAAGAATAATCTGGGCGTAATTGGCATCAGTGTGATTGCGGAAAGTGCCAGAGTAGTAGTAATAATTGCCGTCCTTGGGCACAGCCGGAGTAACGGAGTCGCTGTCGAGACGCAAATCGTATGAATCACCTGCGTTAGCGTACCAGTCAACTCTGAATGCTGCGGCGCCATACGGGTTTTGGCCGCTTTGTCCGCCGTTGGCATCTGCGATGTATCCGCCGAGTATGTAGTTTGTATCATGCGCGACACGTATCATCGAAGTCATACCGACGTTGGGCCATCCGTCGGAATCTGATGAAATAGTGATAAACGCCTTGCCGCTATGCGCCTTGTTGGGGTCAGGATTGTGATAAACAGCGTTCTCGACAGGCCAAGACCACCATTCATCGGCAAAGCCGGTGCCCCATGTATTGACTTCAAAGCCGGCGTTGCTGATAAATGTCTGTCCGCCTTCGGCTAATGAGGCGGCCATAAGCACCGCCATCAGCCAACAGAAGATAAAGCAAAGACCTTTATTCGATTTCATCACACCAGCCCCATCAAAAACCATGTCGATTCTCATTATAGCATATTTTAACGGCTTTTAGCGGTGTTTTCGCTGCAAAACGCGTAAGTGAGGCAATAGCAATATGTTACAACTTAGGGCAAATACGCAGTGGCAAACACCATACGCAACAAAGTGATGATTGCTAATTGATGACTGATGATTTAGAATCCGCCGGTGTTGAGAATGGAATAACAATTTCAAGTCCGCCGCCGGAATAGCCGACGGCGAGGCCTCGTCATCCCTAAAGGATGGCGGGGAGGGCACAATGACGCCGAAAATTCGTGTTCTGGTGGTTGACGACGATGAAGTAGATTGCCTGTCGGCCAAAAAGGCGTTGGCCAGCTCGCCGCTTCCCGTCAAATTCGAGGTCGAGACCGCCGGCACAATGGCCAAGGGAATCGAGAAGCTCAAACGCGGACTATTCGATGTGGCGCTATTCGATTTGGGGCTGCCGGATAGTGCGGGGCTTGAGACGGTCAAAGGCGCGGTTTCGGCAGCGGGAGAAATCCCGGTCGTTGTCCTGACCGGATTAGCGGACGACCAGACGGGCATTTCGGCGATAAACCTCGGCGCGACGGATTATCTCGTCAAAGGTCCGGCGATTGCAAGTATGCTCGGCAGGACGCTGCTCTACGCGCTGGAACGCAAAAAGGTGGCGCATAAACTCAAAGAGGCACTCGCCGCCAAAGCGGACCTGGTAAATATGGTCTCGCACGACCTGCGAATACCGCTTACGGCAATCAAAGAGGGCATCGATATTGTCGCAAGCGGCGAGGCGGGCGCGGTCAACGAGGAACAAAAGGAGTTTCTCACGCTGGCCAAAAGAAACGTCGAACGGCTGACCCGGCTGATAACGGACTTTCTCGACTTCGAGAAAATAGACGCAGACAAACAACAGTTCAACATCGCGGAAAATGACATAAATGAGCTGGCAAACGACGTTTACAAAATGATGGGGCCGGTCGCCAGACAAAAAGGGGTGGACCTGCGCATTGAGCTTGAAGAAGGACTGCCCAAAACAGGATTCGATTACGACGGCATCACCCGCGTCGTAACCAACCTCGTCAGCAACGCTCTGAAGTTCACAACCAAGGGCAGCATCGTCATCCGCACAAGGAAAGACGAAAGCGGCATAGAAGTCGCAATCGCGGACACCGGCTGCGGGATAAGCAAAGACGACCTCGGCAAGCTGTTCAAAAAATACGGGCAACTCAAGTCAACGAAGGTGAAAGACATCGAAGGCACGGGACTGGGACTTGCCATCTCAAAACTGATTATCGAACAACACAAGGGAAAAATACGGGCCGAATCAAAACCGGGCAAAGGAACAACATTCTACTTCTATTTGCCGGGCTGATTCCTGTTTGCGGCAAAATCGAAAAGCGTCGGCTCTTCCTGTGCCGGTGCGGCATCGGCTTTGGAAACTTCTGAATCTGCGGTGGTTTCTTTTCCGCCTAAATGCGAGGTCTCACCAACGGCGGATTTGCCGAGGATTTTATCGATAGTATCGAGAAGGACCTGTGAATCGTAGGGTTTTTGCAGATACGCATCGACGCCTTCGGTCAGGACGCTCTGCTTAATCAGCTCGTTTGTCATCCCGGTCAGGACAACAATATGCGTCTTTTTAGTGTTTTTGGAAATTCGCAGTTTTCGCAGAACACTCAGTCCGTCGCCGGCGGGCAGCTGCAAATCCAGCACAATTAAATCGGGAGCCAAACTGTGCGCCTTCTGCACCGCCTGATAACCATCGGACGCGCAGTGGACGGTAAAGCCCCTGCTGGAAAGCCGTTTGGCAACGACCTTCTGCACATCCAACTCATCTTCAACTACCAGGATAGTTGCCATAGGTAACCTTTTTATGGTCGGGAAAAAACGGCTCCCCTTCGACAAAGCTCAGGGCCAGCTGACCCCTTTTTCGGCGCAGAACCACACTGACAGCTATATCGGACTAAGAAAGGAACGACTTAAGCAATCGCGACGCCAAATTAGGCATTTCCCCTAATTGAGTTCGATGTCGTCCCGGTTACACTTTAGGTTCATAGTTGGGTGGGCAAAGCGAGATAGAGCATTTGATGCGTTCCCCGGCTTAGCCGAGACGAAACCTTTCGGCTTAAGAAAACCGGGGAACGCACATTGCTCGAAACGCCTGCTCGCTTCCAGAGAAACGCAATGAGGTAAGGAGAATCCAAATGAACTACATTAATGTCGGCAAAGAAAACTCCAGCAACATCAATATCTACTACGAAGACCACGGCAACGGGAAGCCGGTCGTTCTTATTCACGGCTGGCCGTTGAGCGGCGCATCGTGGGAGAAACAGGTCGCCGCCCTGCTTGGCGCGGATTATCGGGTCATCACATACGACCGCCGAGGATTCGGGCAGTCCAGTAAACCGTCAACGGGTTACGACTACGATACCTTTGCCAAAGACCTCGATACGTTGATGACAAAACTCGACCTGCACGACGTCGCGCTGGCGGGCTTTTCGATGGGCGGCGGCGAAGTGGCCCGCTACCTGGGTAAATACGGTAGCGAGCGCGTGAGCAAAGCGGTCTTCATCTCCTCGGTTCCGCCATTCCTGCTGAAGACGTCCGACAACCCTGAGGGCGTGGACGGCAGCGTCTTCGACGGCATCAAGAAAGCAATCATCACGGACCGTCCGGCGTTTCTTTCTAAATTTTTATCGGATTTCTACAATTTTGACATCCTTGGAGGCAAGCTCATCAGTGAGGAGGTCATCGAGTCAAACCTGAAAGTCGCAACCAATGCCTCCGTCAAGGCCACTGTGGATTGCGTCTCGGCGTGGCTGACCGATTTTCGGAAAGACCTCGCACGCATCGACGTGCCTACACTGGTCATTCAAGGGGATGCCGACCGGATTCTCCCTATCTCCGCTACCGGAAAGCGTTTACCTGCGTTTATTAAAGGAAGTAAACTGGTAGTGGTTAAAGACGGACCTCACGGCATAACATGGACTCACGCAGAGCAGGTCAACCGTGAGTTGCTCGATTTTATCGCAGAGGGAAAACAGGAACCGCAATCGTTACGGGATTCTACTGCGAAACAATCTTCGCTATTACCAGTTAAATAATCGAAGCCGGCATCGCATTAATTTGCGGCGAACGTTAACGGAACGAATCTCCGCGTGGACACCCGGAGAAACCATCCACATCTCGGGCGGCCTTTATTGATTCGGTAAGAGTGCAGCACAATACATAGATGAATTAATTATGAAAACAAAAAACGAAAGGGAAACTATGCAGCCCATAACAAAAAAACAGGAATTGGCTAATCGCAGGCAATTTATGAAAATCGTTGCCGGCGCCTCAATTGCAGCGGGCTTTCCATCATTGTTGTATGCGGAAAAGGCAAATGGAGAAGTCCCCCGCCGGATGCTTGGCCGAACGGGCGAGAAAGTTTCCGCCATCGGAGTCGGTGGTTATCACATCGGCGACCCAAAAGTCACGGAGTCAGACAGCATCAGTATTATCCGCGGGGCAATCGACAACGGAATTAATTTTCTCGATAACTGCTGGGACTACAACGGCGGGCAAAGCGAAATCCGGATGGGCAAGGCCCTGCGCGACGGCTACCGTCAAAAGGCATTTCTGATGACTAAAATTGACGGCCGAACCAAACAGGCCGCGGCCAGCCAGATTGACGAATCACTGCAGCGATTGCAGACCGACCACATTGACCTGATGCAGTTTCACGAGGTCATCCGGCTGGAAGACCCGGACCGCATCTTCGCAGACGGCGGAGCAATCGAGGCGATGCTGGAAGCAAAGCAGGCAGGAAAAATTCGTTATATCGGCTTTACCGGGCACAAAGACCCGATGGTTCATCTACGAATGCTGGATACAGCAGCGGCTCATAAATTCCGGTTCGACACCGTGCAGATGCCGCTGAACGTTATGGATGCGCATTTTCGCAGCTTCGAACACCAGGTTTTGCCGCTGCTTGTAAAAGACGAGATTGGCGTGCTGGGAATGAAATCAATGGGCGACCCATTCATCCTTCAGAGTAAAACCGTCACGCCCATCGAATGTCTGCACTATGCGATGAATTTGCCTACTTCGGTTGTAATTACGGGAATCGACAGCATGAAAATACTCGACCAGGCGATTGAGGCGGCACAAACTTTCGAACCGTTGAGCAAAGAAGCCGTCGCGGATTTGCTCAGCCGAACTGCCAAAGCGGCGGCAACCGGCAGTTATGAACTGTTTAAAACCAACAATCGTTTCGACGGCACTGCGCATAATCCACAGTGGCTTGGATAGGTCTCTCGGAATCGACCCTGATTGTCACTACTATGACGACGGCGTAACATTCACCATAACCACCGAAACCATAAGCCACCCGTTCCCATCCCCGAGCCCGCGACAATATGCTGGGAATCAGCGGATTACTGCTGCGTCGCCGCAAATAATCGTAAACGGCGGAGTCGAGGTTTATTTTCCGGAACGTGCCTTCGGCGTGATACGAACAAGAGGCCGGCTCTTTCGCGTCCTTATCCGCAGCGCACTAAGAAACCTTCGACGTATCAGCCCTTCAAGACGGGAGTGTTTACGCGTCTTGCGTTTGGCCGCGGGTAATGCTATCTGTCCGCCTGCCATATGCTCGTGCCCGCCGCCTGTACCGAGCTTATAAACAACCTTACGCGCGACATCGCCCGCATCGAGATTGCTATCCTGAGTGCGAAAAGAAATAAGAATCTGGCTATCGCAAAAGCCGTAGCACATCACCCAGTCAACTTCCTCGTGCCGCAGCAGAAGGTCCGCCACCTCGCCAATCATATCGGCGTTGTCGATGTCACCGATATCGCAAATTAAGGCATGCGAATAAATCCTCGTATTAGACAGCGCAGTCGAGAGCATTTGATAATAATCGGAAGGCACTCGTCCCCGCTGAATCTGGCCGAGCATCCGCTTATTGGCCAGAGGATACAGCGCCTCAATCGCGTCGATATCCGTCTGTGTCGTTTCTCTGCCGAGGTCCTGCGTATCGGAGCGGATACCGTAAAGCAGCGCAGTCGCAATCGGCATATCCGGCGTGATTTTGGCCTCGCGAAGATACTCCCACATAATCGTCGAAGTCGCGCCGTAATTCTCGCGGATATCCGTGAAGGCAACGCCGCGGCTCGCCTCTATCGCGGGATGATGGTCGATGATGATATCCGGCTGAACGCCTTCGGGTAGCGGATTATTACCCGCGCTCGGCTGAGTATCAACAAGCGCGATAAGGTCGGACTTCTGATGCTTAATCTGGGCGAAAGGATGAAGCGTAAACCCAAGATAATGAACCAGCTCGCGGTTTTCCGCTCGGCCTATCATGCCGCCATAGGCGAACTGACAGTTTAACCTCCCGGCCCTGTTGGCAAGCTCTCTCAGGGCGCACGCCGCGGCGATTGCGTCGGGGTCGGGATTATTCTGCATCACTATCAAAAGCGATTCGCCTCTCGCCCAAAGCGATTTGAGTTTTTCCAGCCGGTCCCGTGTCTCGTTTCGCTTGCTCATAGTATTATATTAGAACATCTACGCTGCTCAGACCACAACTGTTTTCTGCGAGACCAAAATGCGAGGTTATCACGCATGCAGTTTTTGCAGCAGACTCGCCATATTCTGCCCTAACGTCTTAAATGTCCGGATGCCCTCCTCATCCTTTTGAATATCTCCCGGCTGAAGGGCCAAGCTCATATTCCAGTAGCTCGACCCGGGGACAATCATTTGGCTGATGCCGAAGAACATATTTATGGCTGCGTAAGTAAACGTCGCACCCGCCCGTCGGGCAACCACCACCGCCACGCCAACCTTGCCTTTTAATGTGTCACCATTAGCTTTAGATACAAAACCACAGCGGTCGATAAGGGCCTTAATCTCTGTGCTCACATTGCTGAAATAAACAGGTGAGCCGAGAATAATCCCGTCGGCTTCCAGCATCTTTTGAATATAAGTGTTCATCTCATCATCCTTGCGGACACAACGATTATCTTTTTTCTCCCGGCATTTTCCACAAGCCAGGCAACCATAAACCTTGCGCCCTCCCAGTTGAACCAGCTCCGTTTCTATCCCGCATTTCTGCAACTCACCGAACACTATTTTTATTGCTTGTTCAGTATTTCCGCCAACACGAGGGCTACCGTTAAAAGCTACAACTTTCATTTTCAATTATCCTTAATTCATTAATAGTATCGTATCTCTGGGGCTGCCATATTTTTCTCAATCCCCGATATAAACCGATGAACAGATATATAATATCCCCGCAAGCCATTCTTGCAAGTACCTGCCCCAAAAACAGTGGTTAGCTTTCCCCCGCGAATCTGATATATCTTAGGACCAGGAATAGTTACGGCCTATGCTTCTACTTCGGCAAACTCGTCGGAATCCGCGTAAACTATAGCTTTTCTGCCAAAGGCCGAGAGTACTTTGCCTGTAATATAGCCCGCAACAAGTGCCACAATGATTGTTATGGCGATGCCTTTAAGCTGGTTTGATTTATTAATGCCTTCAACAACGAACACAGCCGCGAGGCCGCCCATCAGGCCGGGCATGCCGTGAAGATTGAGAACGCCGCAGGTATCGATACATTTTAATTTGTTCTGCAATTTGCCCTGTATAACCGCGAAACCAATCGTCGAAATCACCCCAGCGAACAATCCTATTACAAACGCTGTCGGATGACTGGCATGGTCGCACGTGGAGCCAATCGCAACGCCGCCGGCTAATGAGGCGTTGGCGATATCGACGATTGATATCTTGCCCTTACGCAAAATGATTGAAGCGAAATATGTCGCTACTGTAGCGCCGCACAAGGCCAGCACCACGTTGACAATTGTGAGAGGCAGCAATTCCGGAGCAACCAGCGCCGAGCAAAAGCTCGGCCAGAATATCCATAAGACCATACTGCCCAGCATGGAAAAACGGTCGCTGCTGGCGTCGGTTCCTATCGGCTGAGTAAACTCGCTGCTGGTTGTCATTGTTTTGATAACGCCAAGGCCAAACAGAGCACCAAAGGCGTGGATGACAATGGAGCCGCCCGTATCCGCGAAGCCGCTCTTAACCAGACCAAAGCCGCCTCCCACCACGACCCATTCGTTCAGCATATATACTAATGTAAAAATTACGCCCAGCACCATATATTGAAACATTTTCAATCTGCCAAGAACAGCGCCTGCGCATATCAATAAACTTGCCGCCGCGAACTCAGCGAGAATGAACTTATCAATGTCCGCGTTCGACGCCTCACCGAATACAGAATAGCTTTTCACGCAAAAATAAACCGGTATCGCCACGCTAACCAGAAGATACGTCGCCGTGACCGCTGACCGGCCGTATTTCTTTATGAACACCATCAGGAATCCAAAGCCAACCAGCAGCATCGCCATTATATGGATACTGCGGCTGTATTTCTGAACTTCCACCAGCGAAGCCAACTCGGCCTGAACCGTTTTCTCGGCCGATGGCGGAGTCGTAAAAGAAGCGGATTGCCCCGTCTCTGATGCGAAAAGCCCCTGCGAACAAAACAGTATAACCACGGTTAAAACAAACAATATGGCTGCTGACGGACTGTGTCTCATCTTTTTAGACCCCTTCTCAGAATAGTTTCTCTGATTTTTTATCCGCTCAGTTGCGACGCTGAGCAGAATTCAATAGAGCACGAAATCTGTTTTTCACTGATAAAAACTAACGGCTGGACATATAATACCCCCGCGAAACCTTTTTGTAAATAAACCATTTTTGCAAGTATCCGCCCAAAAACAGCAGTTAACCTTCCCCCGTGAATCTGGTATCATTCCGCAACCCGCTTATCTCTGCTGAAATAATTTTCCAGAGCCAAGAACAAAGATTTCTATCTTCGATAACCTCTTCGCTTGTGTAATTTATGTCTAAATGCTTTAAGCAGCGATTCCAAAATAAGTTATTGCTCGTTTGAGAGCTTCGATAGATACAACATAAACCGCAAATATCGTGCCTAACAAAATTATATCCGTGTTAAGCCGTCATTGTATATAGTCGATAGTTGTTATGGGGTTGTACTTAATGCTTCGAGTTTGCTTGGACAAAAAAGACCAATAAATTAATTTATAATGGAAGGTAAACCCATGAAAAGACATGTTGCCATAGTATTTATGCTATTCCTGGCTTCCACAGTCCAGGCCGTCGCCCAGACACCCAAGGCGCCATCGTACCCGATCTCAGCAGCTATTAACACGACAGTCGATAAGACGGTCATTGCCACGACCCCGCTTACGGTAACGCCGGCGCTGGATCCGTGTGACATCCCTGAATACGCAACCTACCAATATGGTGAGTGGAATTGGGATTTGGGCGGCTATCCCGTCATTAAACCCGACCCCAACATGCAGAGTAACAACTTTGCGCTATCGGTCACTGATCCATTGGCCACGACGCTTTTGTCTTTCTTTTCCATAAGCGACGTTCATATCGCCGACAAAGAATCCCCGGCTCAGGCTATCTACCCGGGTTACCGTTTTCCGGATCCCTGTACACCAGGCCCAAACGGAGTACCTGTAGGTAATTCTTCGTGTTATTCAGGAATTATACTTTATACGACCCAGGTCCTTGATGCCGCTGTCCAGACAATCAACGCTTTGCACAAACAGGCGCCGTTTGATTTCGGCATCGCTCTCGGTGATGCGATCAACAACACTCAGTACAACGAATTGAGATGGTATATCGATGTTCTCGACGGCAAGATGATCACCCCCAGTTCCGGCGCTCACAAAGGAGCCAAAACCATTGATTATCAGCAACGCTATCAGGCCGCAGGACTCGATAAGTCGATCCCTTGGTATCAGACCATCGGCAACCACGATCAGTTCTGGATGGGCTCTGCCAAGGTAAACGATTACCTCCGAAAAACCTATGTCGGGTCCAACATCTTGAACACCGGTCCGATAATCTCGCTACCCCCTGATTTTAATACGATCCTGAGCCAGCGTGGTTTATATATGGGTGTCGTGGATGGGTCAACATGGTATGGTGAAATCATGGATGCGGGGCCGGTTGAGAACTTCCCCAAACCCCCGAAGGTTACCGCCGACGGGAGGCGCCGCTCGCTCTTGGTGAAGGATTGGATGAGGCAATTCTTCCACACCACTTCGAAACCGGTTGGTCACGGATTCACAAAACAAATGGCCAATGACAGCTTCGCCTGCTATCATTTCTATCCGAGGGCTGATGTTCCGATAAAGGTCATCGTTCTCGACGATACCGACAAAGTCGGCGGCGGTGCAGCAGCTGCTCTTGACGATAAACGCTACAATTGGCTCGTAAAAGAACTCGATGAGGGCGAGAGCGCAGGTGAACTCATGATCATCTGCTCGCATATCCCGGTGCGGCCCTATGCGGCACCCCAGAATCCGCCGCCCGTTAATAATCCACTCTATCCATTGTGGTCGCTTTGGGCCCCGTATTCCGAAATTTCCGAGAATACCCTGCTCGCCAAACTCCACACCTATAAAAACCTCATCTTGTGGATGTCCGGACATGTGCACCGCAACGCCATTACTCCGCAACCTGATCCTAATGGCAATCCCGAATACGGCTTCTGGGAAGTTGAGACCCCAACGTTAAGGGATTTCCCTCAGCAGTTGCGGCGTTTTGAGATCGTGCGCAACCGCGACAATAATATTTCAATCTTCGCGATTGATGTCGATACTGCGGCCAACCCGGCTCGTCTCCAGAACGGCTGGACTTCGCCCGCGTGGACCTCGCGTTCGTATGCAATCGCAACCCAGCAGATATTCCATAATATAGTGGCGCAGGGACCTAATATCGACCCATGCTCCGGTGTTTACAATGCAGAGCTTGTCAAACAATTGAGTCCTGCAATGCAGGCGAAAATTTCGGTAATTTCGCCGATTGTCGGTTCTTTCAGTATTAATGGCAAGGCACTCTCGACCAGGAGTTCCACTGTCACTTTGAACAACACCATAACAGGCAGCACTCCCACTCAGTACATAGCCAGTGAATCCGCCGATTTCAGCGGCGCGGTCTGGCTGCCCTACTCGAAAATTCCTTCATTTACCATGAGCCCAATTTCCGGGACCAAAATCATCTACTTCAAAGTTAAAGACGGCTCGGGAAATGAATCCGCGACTGCAAACGACAGTATCGTTTTAAAACATTAGGGCATACGATACTAACTTTGGGTATGGAGAGAATTAAAGGTTAATCGAGGCTGCTCGTGCCGGTAAGGACATATAATACCCCGGCAGGCCATTTTTGAAAACCCCCGCCCCAAAAACGGCAGTTAACCTTCCCCCGCGAATCTGGTATTATTACGCTGGACAGCCCTCGAAATATCCAACGAGCAAAAGCCCGGCAAAACAAACGAGCAGGCGGCTACTGAATCGGTTGGCGATACTAACAATCCTGATACTGCGCCAACTGCTCAGTCAGCGGGTGAACAGGACGTCGGAAGTGGCTCTATCAATGGTCAGTTAGAGTCTCCTTTTCCCAAAAAAGAAACACCCACCATAAGTCACCATTACCATTTTAATTATGGCACAAGTACGAATTACTACCCGTCTGTCGGCGACCGTGGTATTGGTCCGCGAGCGCCAAGCGACCTTAAATGAGTACAGTAAACGAAAAAAAAGAGAGAATATGCAGCGTTTGCGGGCTACCGAAACCCAAAGGGGAATTCGTCAAAAGTGATAAGAAGCGTTGTCGCAATTGCAGGGGACAATTTTGGCAGGTTTATAAGAAAGCTCGTAAGCAAAGAGGCCGTCCTGCAACTTATAGCGTTGAAGTCGGAATCGAAACGTGGGGCCAGGTGGATAGTTTAATCAGGGAAATGGCAGAATCCCAATTTAGAATTCACAAAGAGTATATGGACCTGGAGAGAAGAATCGCTTTATTAAAAAAATGCAGTGACGGAACTGTCGAGCCGGAGTTTATTCATCAGATAAATTTCCGGTCGATGCTTAAAACGTTTTTGAAAAAGAAGTACACAAAAGGGCAAGCCGTTACCCAGTATTTTAATTTTGGAATTGTGCGATTTCATCGAGGCAAATTGGACGTGGAATTAGACGCAGTTTACGCGGGGCAAAGGATGGATAAGCCGTGAGCAAAACGCTTCTTAAAGATGCTTTTTTTACAATACTGCAAGTGCCTGCGTCTTTTGTTCTGGCAGTTTGCGCTTTGGTAGAGCTGCATTTTACACGTTTGATGTTGGCATTAGAGAATCCGTTATCGCACCCGATGACAAACAGAGCAACAAAGCAGGCAAAAACCGAGCAGGATGCAGCGAGCACTAAAAGGGTTGAAATAGTCGCGGCTGACAAGAAGGCAGCAAAGCAGGACCATTACGGAGCGTTTAAGGGCTGGTTAATACTGAATGATGATTATTTTATCGACCGGCTTCGTGTGCATTTAGAGGAAAGGTACACTAATTTAATGGCGGAAGACAGGCGTCGAGACCCGCACTTATATGCAGTTTTGAAGCCAACTCGAAGCGAAAATGTAACGCGGATATGCAGTATATTTGTGGCTTTAACGACAACGCAGCAAGCAAGAATTCTCGCTACTGCTTTGATATTAAAACCGTGTAGTAATAGACCATAATTTGTTTCATTCGTGACCGCTTATCTTGCCTATTTTAAATTAAAATGGGTAAGGTAGAAGCGGTTGTTTTATGCGCAGAGGCCCAAAAAAACTTTTACGCCATCTTCTGCAAATTTACGCCACTTCAACTGCAAAACTACAGCCACTTCAACTGCGAAACTACATCGGGACCTCATGGCCCCTCTACCCTATGGCGCGAACTTGCGCGCTTTTGACGAAAACTAAGGGATTTCCTGCTATGCCCAAAATCGATAACTCCTTTTGCTACAAGGAGATAAAATTTTTTGAAATTTTTCCATCTAAGGGTTTTTGACTTGCGCGAAAATGGTGAACAGTTGTATCATACAATTGTATCAAACAACTGTATCAAAAGACTGTTCGTATCCAGAATATAACCACTTATATTCAACATGGTTACAGCAAAATTGCTGCTTAAAAAACACTCGAAAAACAGCTCGAAAAATGACCGAAAAACCGCTCAAAAACCGGCCCTCCTTATGGGTACATAAATCGGCAACTTCTTGTATACAAGGGCCTTATATCGGTTTTAAATGTACCCGTACATGCGTTTTTTGCGTCGAAAATTCAGACCCGAGTTAACGAATTGGCTTTAATCTTATCGAAAGAGCCGAAAGGACACACTTTAACGCAATCGGCCCCGCCATATTCCGTGTCTAAAGCAAAAAAGCAGCACAAATCTTTATCAGCGGCTAAAAAAAACGAAAACGTAAAACGTAGCGCGATCCCTCGTATTCGTATACGTATACGATATTATATTCTTACTTTACGTATACGTTTACTTTACGTATACGTAATAGCAAATCCCGTGCCAACCTCATCCAAAACTGTTCGCCGCCAAAAAAGTGTGCATTGTAAATTTTGTCCATTTCCTTCTTGACATTCCTTCCTTTATCCCTCTAATATCAACCCGTGCTTTTTGTCTGGGGGCAAAAGGTACCAATGGAGAAGGGTATGAGAGAGACAACACATCTATCAGGAGCAATCCGCTTACATAAACATCCGTGCGCACATTGCGCTAAAACTTTTACAAATTTTTTGAAGAGGAGATAAAGATGAAAACGAATCGGGTTATTTTTAGTATAATTAGTTTGTCTCTTTTGGCTCTATATCCTTTTGCTGCATGCGGGGCAACATTCACCCTTTCAGACAGCGCCTTAATGAGCTTGGATTACGATTATCCCGTTTATTACGGCCAATCTCCCATCGCGGTAAATATTACAGATGTGGCAGGATCTGGTGTTAAGTTCGATTTTACGTATCCTGACCCTCGTAACAGTCAAGGCAAAATTCCCTGTCTGTATTGGACATCCTGTATAGATGGAGGCAAAGGTATCCTCGCTGATCGCGACATAAGTACGTTCGACGCTTTTGCTCTGAAAATTACATTGGTTTCTGCCACTGGGATATCGTCACCAGGTGAGGTAGGACCGCTTGTAGTCGGTGCTTTAATCAATCAATCTGAATACGCGTATGCGTATCAACCGCAGGTTATCGCTACTAACGGCTCATATCCAACAAGTGCGACTTCGGTCACAACAACAGATGCCAGTCAAATCCAACTGATTGGTTTTACCTGTAACATTCCTTACTGGTGGTACAACTCGAGTTCGCCAAGTCCGTGGGATCCGGCTGGGGCGAGAATTAGTCTCCTTGTGGAGGCGGCCCCAGGTGCTGTGGTTATCACCCCCGAACCCGCCACGTTATTCATTCTTGCCCTCGGCAGCCTGCTTCTGCGAAAACGAAAATCGTAATTTTTAACGCAGCATTAAGAATTCGGCCGTGGGTTTGGCTGTCCCTTCCTCACGGCCTTTTTACTCCTCACTTCTGCCTTCTAACTTCTCCCTGCACCTTAAAAACTTGTTTCTTTCGCCCAATTCAGCTATATTCCACCCTTTGGAAAACATCACGCGAGCCGTTGCAATAAAAGGATGAGACCTTGGACGCCGATTTTGTAAAAATTAAGCAAAATAACCTTACTCTGCATATCAGGAAAAGTTTTCTCGGCAGTGATCTGGGACAGGCCCTTTTGGCAGGCGAAGAAACCCTGCGAAAACGATACCCGCTCAAAACCCTGTTCCCTTCCGAGTTCAGCCAGGTTTGCAAATTCAACATCCCCCTCGAAGGCGTCAACAGGGATATTTACATAAAGTGGTGCTTTCGCAAATCGGGCCTCTCCTCTCTCAAATCCCTTATCTTCGGAAGTCTGGCGAAATATGCGTATAAAGCGGAAATCATGCTTGCGCAAAACGGCTTTGATGTCCCTGTAACTGTCGCCGTTGGAGAATACTGCTCAAGCCTTTTCCATTCCGAAAGCTTCTCGGTCACACTCGGAATCGAAAACGCAAAAAGAGCTATTGATATCGCTCGCCAAATACAGGAAATTGCGACCACCGAACAATTGGCCGGCCACAGGGACATGGTACGCAATTTCGGCAGAACCATCGGCAAAATGCATGTGAAAGGAATCTTTCACGGCGATTTACGCTTCGGCAATGTGCTGCTCAGGCCTGAAGGTGGTTCCTGGCGATTCTTCTTCATCGACAACGTCAGAACAAAAAAATTTATCCTGCTCCCTTTTTGGCTCCGCGTCAAAAACCTCGTGCAGCTCAATATCAGTGCCCGCGGCCTCCTCAGTCGAACAGACCGAATGAGATTCTTCACAGAATACTGTGCCTGGACCGGAATAGGCAAAAAATTAGGAAAAGTCCTTATTAAAGCGGTGCTCCGAAAAACACACCGGCGATTAAACAAAGAAAAAATAATCCGTAGAGCGCTCGGCCAAACTCTGCGAACAAATTCAAAATACGCACTTGTTAAAACTGCCAACTACCGGGGCGCGTTTGCAAAAAGCTTCTGGCCCCAAACCGGCCCGCTCGATTTTATAAAAAACCTCGACAAGATAATTGAAAGCGGGCAGATTATCAAAAACAATAATAGCTGCGTCGTATCCCATTTGAAATGGAACGGCTCAGACATAGCCGCAACTTGTTACAAAACAAAAGGATTTATCGATCCCCTGCGGCAAACCTTTGGCAATTCCGCCGCCAAATCAGCCTGGTTAAACGCCCATCGAGCCAGATTGCTCAAAACGCCTGCACCAAATCCGCTGGCCTTTATCGAATTGCGCAAGTCAGGTCTTGTTCGCAGCTCCTGCTTTATAACCGAATACATTGAGGGACAAGAACTTCTTGATTTCGTCTGCTATAGCGATGTCCCCGTGGTAGACAAATGAGATATTATTATCTGTCGTGAGTAACAGTTTCTATCCTGCATTTCGGTATCGCCGCCAGAAAATTCCTGCCGTATGATTTGCTCAATATGCGTGAATCCAGAATAACAACAATGCCTGTATCCGTCTTCGTCCGAATCAGCCGGCCAAAGCCCTGCTTGAACTTTATTATCGCCAAAGGCAGCTGGTACTCCGCAAATGGATTGCCGCCCTCTTCCTTGATTTTATTTAACCGCCCCGCCAGCAAAGGCGTATCAGGCACCGCGAATGGCAATCGCACGATTGTCACGTTTGACAACGCGTCGCCCGCCACGTCCACCCCCTGCCAGAAACTATCCGTCCCGAACAATACAAATCGCCCGTTCATCTTGAATCGTTTCAACAATGATGTCCTGTCAAGCCCCACCCCCTGCTGAAGCAATTCTATATTGTTCTCCTTAAACCACTCTGCCAATTGCTCCGCGAAATCCCCCAGCATCTTATAACTCGTAAAAAGCACAAACGACCGCCCCTGCGTTCGCAACACGTATTTCTTCACCGCCTCGCACGCCGACTCCGCAAACTTCTCATCATTCGGCTCAGGCAAATCGCTCTCGATATAAATCGTTACCTGCTTTTGATAATCGAAAGGCGACCCTAATTTCAATGCGTCATAATCCCCCAGGCCAACCCTGCCCGTGAAAAACTCAAATCCTCCTTTTCCCTTTTCTCCGCCGCTGCTCAATGTCGCACTCGTCATTATCACCGACTCAAATTTATCGAACAAACTCCTTTTCACATCCGCTCCGACATTTAATGGCGCACTTTTCAGGTAAACCGCCTCACGCCTGCCCCGAGCAGAATCGAGGGATTTATTCTCAGTAACCTCAACCCAATAAACATAATCCTGTTTGGTCTGCGGCAAAAACGCTTCCAAATCCTGTAGCAATCCCGCGCACTTATCAACATATCGCGTCAATTCAAACCGCTCGTCCTCGTCTTTTGCCTGCTTTGCCAGACCAGACAACCCCGCTCGCAGCTCCTTAAACTGCGCCGATAAATTGTCCTCGACAAAATTCTTGTGGCATCGTCCATTTGACTGCGACCTGTGCCGCTCATCCCACCGCCGAACGCTTTTGAAAAATTCTTTCGCCGCATCTGATGCCTTGACAACCAGGTCCGTCAATTTCCCGGCTTCCGTATAAATCAGCAGTCCCTTGTGTGTTCGCGGATTATAAAGCCCGTCCAACAAAAACCGCACAGACCCGCTGCTTATTTCGATCCCGAAATGCTCCTCCGCCACTCGCTCAATATTGTGCGCCTCATCGATAATCACCCACTTATAATCAGGCAGTATCGAAAACTCTTCCTCCCGCAGCGCAAGGTCGCTGAATAATAACGCGTGATTCGTAACAATAACATTAGCATTTTCGAGTTCCCTCTTCGCTCGCTGGCAAAAGCAGCTCGTCCAGTGCCCGCACTTCCTGCCTTTGCAATTGCCGTGTTCCGCCCTCACCGCGTCCCAAACCCGACTATCCGGTATAAAAGGCAAATCGCTCAGCGACCCATCCGCCGTTCTCGTTGCCCAATTATTTATCTTCGCAAGCGCATCTCCGAACTGGTCGAACAAGCCCATCTGTCTTCGAATCGCAAACTCCAGCCGGCGTTTGCAAAGATAATTCCCCTTGCCCTTCGCTAGCGCCACCTTGAAACTCCACGGCAAACACCGGTTCAAACAGGGAATATCCTTATTGATTAATTGCTCCTGCAAAGCGATTGTGAACGTGCTGATGACTACTCGATTTGCCCCAAGAATTGCTTTTTCTATCGCAGGCACAAGATATGCCAAACTCTTCCCGACACCTGTCCCTGCCTCCGTCGCCAAATGCCGCTTCGTCGATAACGCCTTTTGCACCGCCCTGGCCATATCGACCTGCTGCTGACGCCGTTCATATCCCTCAAATGCCCGGCCTATCACCCCTCCAGGCGCAAAAAAAACATCTATATTCAAAGCTGTTCTTTGTATTTCGTCGTTAGTCATTCGTATTTCGTCGCTCGTGGTTCACCATACGAAATACGATATACGATATGCGTTAAGGTTTTGCAAGGCGCTCGTCTATCGCCTTCTTCATCGCCGCGACTGCCGGCGAATCCGGCATCTTCTTCGCCGCCGCCTCTATCGACTGCCGTGCAAACTCCAGCCGATCCATCTGATAATAAATGTAGCTTAGCAGAAATTCCAGCTCGCCGGAATCGCTCTTGTCCATCCAGTCACGAGCTTCGAGTATCCTGTTCTCAACCGTATCCTTGTCGCCTATCATTCCCACAAGATCAATCTTGACCTTCGCATATTCCGGGAAAATCTCCAGCGCTCTGGCCAAAAACAGTGAGCTGCTCAGATATTCTCCCGACGCGAATAACGCCACGCTCTTGCCCGCGTAACCCAGCGGGTCATTTGGCTTATATATCGAAGCAAGAGTGTATGCGTCCGCAGCCCTGTAAAATCTCCCCTGCTTCATAAAACCTTCTGCCGCCCTTATATGCTGATTGAACCTGTCATCGCTTAAAATAGCAAAGCTCTTATACGCCTTCGCGAATTCCGCCTGCGTAACGCCCGGCCTTGAAACTGTCGATTCATTTGCCTCCACCCGTTTTGTCGCAGATAGGCCCTCGCCCTTGGGCAGTTCAATCGTCTTGCCCAGCCGCCCCTTCATCTGTTCATATATATCAGCTACCTGCCCCGCCTTCGGTGTTTCGTCTGGCCGACTCGTCAATCCTTCCTTCTTATCGGCCTGTTGTTTTAATTGTGTCTCTCGTGGCATCTCATTCGTCGCCCGACCGGTCAATCCGTCTTTATCAACCTGTTGCTTGTCCTTCGACCTCTGTAATCCTTGAGTATTCCCGCTCAGCAGCTTATCCAAACTCGGCTCACCGTTCGTCGCCTGTTCCGGCCCCGGCTTATCAGTGGTATCAGCCGCTTCCTCTTTGCGTTCAATCTTTACTCCCATATCACGCCAGAACTGATTCTGCGACTGCGAATCCACCTCGCTTCCCTTAGGATATTTCGTAACATCCGTTTCGACAAGTTTCTCTAAATCCTCCTGGCTCATTGACAACGGCCGTTTGTTAATCTGAGAATAATACCCGGGTCGGTAATATCCTGTCTGGGCATTCGGTAAATTTGTGCCAACAGATGAATTCGTCCCCGAACTGCCGGTAGTAACCGCACCTTGTCCGCCCGGTTGCATCGTCGCTACCGTCCACGTTGGTGAATAATAAGACGTTAATCCGCCGCTGCTGCTCGGCCCGAAATTCTGCGAACCGGCGGTATCCCTCAAAAATGAATCCATCCCGGCTGATGTACGATTAAGCGAACCCGGCGACGCGTAAAAACTCGTCGGGCTGTTATACGGAACAACACCCCTGAATTGCATACCGTTGGCAACGTTGCCCGTAATCACAAGATTACCACTCGTATCAACCGGATTTGGGCTCTTCACTAATCCCGTCCCATACGCTGTCGGCGGCACAGTCCCGGATCCCACAGGGTTACCAACCGATGGGTTTTCCAGGCATAAACCTACCCCGCAGAAAACTGCCACAATTAATGCTGAAATACAAATTATATTTCTTCTTCCCATATTGTTATCTACCGCCAAATAAGCTGGCCTGTTCGCTCCTCTTTTCCCGCTAAATACCCTGATATTTCGGCCTTTCCGCCCAACCTAATTTCGTCGCCAGAGTATCCCACTCGCTCCGAAGCGGATTATTCACAACAAGAAAATCCCTCTTGTTCCGCCTTATCTGGACCACGTCGTCAATTCCCAGCTCCAACGACACCTGGCCGTCTATCGAAACCGTGGTGCCCTCATTTAAACGCTCCCCGCGAAGCTCAACAACACTGTCCGCTTTTATAACAATAGGTCTGAAACTCAAACTGTGCGGACATATCGGCGTAATTACTATCCCTTCCATCTTCTGCGACAGAATCGGCCCTCCCGCAGATAATGCATACGCCGTCGAACCAGTCGGCGTCGATACGACCACCCCGTCACTGACGCAATCACCCAAATGCTGCCCGTCAACGAACATCTTCAAGTCTATCATACGAAACGGAGGCCCCGCCGTTATGAATACGTCGTTCACTGCCGTCGAACAAAATCGCTCCCTGCCCTTCCTTAGCACCCGGCAAAGAAGCATCATTCGCTTCTCAATTTTCGCCTTGCCTTTCATCAACTCCGGGAAAAACTTTTTCAGCTCCTCAACGCTGAACTCCGCCAGGTATCCGAGCTTGCCGAGATTAACACCTATGACCGGAATCCCCGTCTTATCATCGCTTAAGCTCAATCGCCTCGCCGCCGCGAGGATACTCCCGTCCCCGCCAAAAACTATCGCGTAATCCGCCTCCTGCAAATTCTCAGGTGTGCACTCATCAATCCCGCAATTAACTATTGTCCGGACCTTGCCCTTTATAAAATCCGTAAAATCAGCTATCGCCTCCGCGACGTGCCCTTTCCTGCGGCCTCCGAAAATCGCCAATCTCAACATTCTGGTTCGGCTTGATTTGGTCATTAATTCCCAATTCACTACTGTTGTCGATTCAGTATTCTGTACACCGCTTCCGCTATTTTATCGGCATTTATCCCCGCCTCCATAAGCTGATTTGTCCGTGAATCGTGCCTGACAAACCGCTTCGGCACCCCTAAAATACGAACCGCTCCCCCGTCCCGCCGTGGCACAAATCCGCCGCTGTGCTGACCCGCCGCCTCCATTATCGCCGAACCAAATCCGCAAGCCACCCCGTGGTCCTCAACCGTAATCACCGGCTTGCCCGCCCCCATAAGTTCAACTATCCTGCTGTCAATCGGCGCAGCAAACCTCGCGTTTATCACGTCAACCTCTATGCCTTCTTCCGCCAGCGCCCTCGCGGCGGCTATCGCCTCAACAAGAACGCTCCCGTAACTGACTATTACCGCAGCAGACCTGTCGCTTCTTCTGGCGACCACGCTTTTGCCCAGGACAAACGGCTCAACGCTCGACTCAACTATCCGCTCGCTGGCAACTATTTCTTTCGGATACCTCACGCACACGGCCTTGTCCGCGCTCAACGCGAATTCCAAAACACCACCCATCTCAATCGCGTCCGCAGGCGAAACAAGTGCAACATTCGGCATCATACGCAAATACCCGATATCCATAAGGCCATGATGCGTCGGCCCGTCTGCCCCAACCATTCCTGCCCTGTCTATGCAAAATACCACGGGCAGTTTCTGCAGCGAGACCTCCTGGAATATCTGGTCGAAACTCCTCTGCAAAAAAGTCGAATATATGCACACCACGGGCCGCATTCCGCTCTTCGCGAGACCCGCCGCTATTTCAACTGCCGCGCTTTCAGCTATTCCAACGTCATAAAACCTGTCGGGATACTTCTCGCGGAATTTCTTCAGCCCCGTCCCCTCGCACATCGCGCTGCTTATCGCGATAACCTTCTTGTCCTTCTCAGCCAATCTCACTAACTCATCGCCGAAAACGTCCGTGAAGCTTCGCCCCTGCTTCTCCGTCGCCGGTTCCACAACGTCGCCGTTCATTTTGAATGGCCCGGTCGAATGATATTTGCTCGGATGATTGTCCGCGGGCGTAAATCCCATTCCTTTTTTGGTATGACAATGCAAAAGCACCGGGTGGTCAATCTGCTTCAACGCCCTGAATAACTGCACCAAAGCCCCTATATCATGACCATCCACAGGCCCGAAATACGGCACATTCAAACTTTCAAACAGCCGCCCGCCCGGAAGCACCATACGAATACTCTTCTTGATTCGCTCTATCGCTTCCTCCACCGTCTTGCCAATCACGGGCGTATGTTCCAGTATGTCGCTCGTAGTCCTGCGCAAATCCTCGTATGTCTGGCTCAGCCGAATCTTCGAAAAATACTTCGCAACCGCACCCTGCGTCGCGTCTATCGCCATCGAATTATCATTCAGCACAATCAGCGTCTGTCGCTTGACCAGACCCAGGTTGTTCAGCGACTCGAAACTCGCCCCGTTGACGATACTCCCGTCCCCGACAAGAGCCACTACTTTATTCTGCCCCGACTGTTTTGCCTCGCCCTGAGCTTGCCGAAGGGCTTCACCAAGCGCAAGCCCGATAGCTGTGCCTATCGACGTCCCAGCGTGCCCCACCGCAAACTGGTCATACTGACTTTCCTCAGGATTCGGAAATCCGCTCACCCCCCCGGCTCGACGAAGATTCCTGAACCCCTCTTTCCTCCCCGTAACTATCTTATGTGCGTAGCACTGATGCCCGACGTCCCAGACCAATTTATCCTGCTCAAAATCGAACACATAATGCAATGCAAGCGTTATCTCAACAACCCCTAAACTGCTCGCCAAGTGCCCCCCGGTCCTGCCCACCGTCTCAATTATGAATTGGCGTATCTCATCGGCTAATTGGTTCAACTGGGCAACCGAAAGCTTTTTCAAGTCCGCAGGCCCGTTTATCCCACCAAGCAGAGGATACTCCTCCCAGTTCCCGTCGCCAACCCCTTCATTTTTCTTCAGAGGGTTCTCGCCGGCCGGATTCGCCGATGCCGGACGCAGCGCCTCCGCCGGCCCCCTGACACCAGATTCCTGATACGCTTCTTTTGAATTTTGCATCATTTAACCCAATTCCAGACAAACTCTTAATTATACACCATTCCACTTAATACTTCAACCAAACCCAGACCATCTTTGCGGTTATAACACCCCCCAACTATTTCGCAAGTCCCTTATCTTATACAAAAATCCCCCAACTTGCCTATATACCCCAAAACACCCCCTCTTGTTTGGTCTTTTCCCAAAAACCAGCATTATGCCCTATAATATCGGCGTTTATCACACAGCTAACCACAAACAAACTAAATCAATTCATCAATAAAAAATGCTGATTTATACGACGTAAAACCGCATAGGTATCTTTGGATATAACATAAATATCTGCAATACTTTAGATTGGGAGGGCCTGATTGTGCAGCTTTACACACCAGGTACCGCCAGTTTTTTAGGCCGATTATGAATACTATGATGAATAAATCTCGCAAAAATTCACGACTCCACGGATTCACTATTGTGGAAGTAATGGTTGCTATGGCGATTGTCATAGTAGTCGCCATGGGCACCCTGTCATTCCAGTACAATAACGTAAGACAAAGCCGCACTTCAGAGGCACAGATTGCCGCTGCTCGTATCGGGCAACTCCTGCTTGAGGACTGGAAAAGCTCAGGCGGTGATACCGACTATGACCCCAATACCATGAACCTGGGTTTCGTAACCATAATAACTTCAACAAGTTACCAAATCACCCTTGATAACCAGACATTTTATATTCAACTGGCCCAGCAACTGGCCCCTGTCACCAGCGGCTCTAACCCCGACCCGGTTGCGGGAGTAACGCTTCAGCAACTCAGTGTAACCGTAAGCTGGCGAAAGGACTTTGGAACCGGAAGCGTCAGCAGTTCAGACCCCACTCTAACATTTACCACTTTTGTAAGGCGCGACGCGTAACTCACCCCGATGTCGGGAAAAATTTATGAAAAGAAACGGATTTACAATTATTGAACTAATGACGGCACTAACTCTCGGCTGTATTGTTATGATCCCCGTTGCCATGCTGGTCCAAAGCGGCCAAAAAAGCTGGAACAAGTCGTACAACACCGCTAACAGCCCATCACAACTTGATTCTGTAAGCGCAATTACCTCTTTCTGCTCATTCGGCCGAAAATCAAATAAAAAGGATTATTACGTTTACAGCGTCTCAGGAACAACCTACACCCAGGTCATGCCGGTCGCCAATCCCGAAGAAAACCTGACGGGGCAGGCCGTTGAATTTAGATATTGGAGTACAGACCTTACCGCCGCTATGCTGAGCGCAACCAGCGTCGCGGACAGTTATGCCCTTTTCTATCTCGACAGCGGCCAGCTCAAAGTTAACTTTGGCACATCGACCGGCGGCCCACACGGTGGCGCAATCAACACCTCCGGCCAAAGAGTAACCGGAACCGGTGTAAACACCGTCACCCTGGCCAGCTACGTTACCAGCGTCGCATTCACCCACACAACAAAAGATATGGCAGGCGACGGCTATGGTTCTGTGCGTATGAAACTTATTATTAACAACCCGGCCGACGGTCAATCCAAAACTTTCCTCGCGGCCACCTGTCTCCGAAATATCTGGCCTGAGTAGCACAGTACAGGAATCAAATTATGAACACTCGATACTTGAAACTCGATACTCGTAATACGCGGCTCCTAATCCGCAACTCGACCTCTACGAGCGACGAGCGACGAGCAACGAGTAACGGCTTTGTTCTGCCTCTGGTCCTCGTGGCTGTCGTAATACTGATGGCGCTCATCGTCGGAGCCACAATGACCGATTATCATGCCCGCCTTCGGGCAGTCAATCTCAAATCACAGACCGAAGCAATGCTCGCCGCAGAAGCCGGCTACGAACGTGCCATCTTCTGGATGAGCCAGCAGTCAGATATCCTCACCGCTATCCAGAATGGAAGCGACAACGGCTCCATCGATTTCGGAAGCGCAACCTGCAGTTATTCCGTTGACTTTCATGGCTTCATGGGAACAAAGCCCGTCTTCAGAATTGTTTCCACAGGCGTTAGCGGCAGACCTTCATTCACCAGAAACGTTAATGTGGACGTTATTCAGGAAACCTGTGGCTGGGCTATGGGCTCCTGCACGGTTCCTCAGGGAACATCCATCGCATCTGAAGTTCCGGTTTATTTTAAAAACGGTGAGATAATCAATACGCCTATTCACATAAACAAACAAAGCGACAGCCCGGACATTGCCGATATTTTCATAACCGGCAGCCCGACATTCCTGCAAAAAGTTGAAATGGGCGAAGACAGAAAAACGTCCGGCGGCTCCGATAAATACTCTTCTGTTATGTCACTCTTTCATAGCGGCATAACCTTCGACCAGCCAAATGTTCGCATCACTGACACGACAGCCGTTCAAAACAAAGTTACTCGATTCCAAAATAGTACTTTGGCCACCTACCAATTTACACCTAATATCACAGGTCTGCCTGCTACACCCCCATTCGACTCTACTCATTCTTCTTATAAAAGCTCCGCTGTCCAGCTCGAATTCTTCGTCTCAGGCGGCATCGGCTATGTCAGAATCACCAACAACTGTGCCGTAAGATTAGCGGACCAAGGTGCTAACGATTACAACATCGTTACCGGAAGTAGCCCCATGTCGTTCCATCAATACAAAATCTACGGCTACCACTACAGACCAAATGGTACGGCAAATCAAACCACCGTCCCCATCACAAGTACTTATGTCAGTCAGACCTTCGGCGGCTACACAAGCGACCCCGGCGGACAAATCTATGTCAATGGCAACGTCATCATCGGAGGCGACAGTAACTCCAGCGCCGACCCCAATCAGGTCGTCAAAGGCAAAATCACCGTCGTCGCCACAGGCAATATTTGGATTGGAGACAACATCGTCGTTGACGGCACACACACTACCGACGGAAACAACATGCCAACCACCGCTAACCCAAATGTCCTCGGTCTTATCGCTCAGGGCGTTATCAAACTCGTTGACCCCGGTCAATCGCCGTCTTCACCTACAGCCGTAGCCGGGTACACCTATCAGCCAATTGGAATCTTAAAAACAGGATACTCAGGGCGATACCTCTTCGACCCAACCGTCGTCGAGGCCGCATTGACCATTGGCGGCGGCGGATGGGGTGCGGAAAACGTCGACTCGTCAGGCGGCAGACGTATGTACAGCACTCCCTCGGATACCCTTTATGTTCACGGCAGCATTACAGAGGTCATAAGAGGCATCGTCAACATCGGGGACCCCATCACCAATGGCTATACAAAGAATTACTACATTGACACCCGGCTGATGTCGGGCATATTGCCGGGCGATATCTGGTTATCAGGCAAATACTTCCCGGCTCCCGCCGGCTGGTACGACGACCAAATCGCCAATTAAAAATCGAAGACAGAAGACCGGGGACAGATGACTGCCCTCTGTTCTCCGTCTGCCCTGCGTAGCCCTTTGGGCGAAGCGGGTTCATCTGTTCTCTGATTTGCGGTAAAAATAAAAAGGCCACCCTGATTTACTTCTAAGGATGGCCCGTTGGTTCGCAAAAACAGTTGTAAACTTACAAGTTCAACTTACCTAGGGAGGCCTCGGCGGAGGCCCTATTCTGTAAACAAAATGGTTCGCTCCATAAAAATAACTCCAAACTTTGGAAGCTTCCGTGTATTCAAAAACTACCTTCCCCTCAACCAAACCCGCCAGCGGCGAGAGGTTTATAACCACCATCATCAACCCTATAGGCGACATCAATAATTCCATAGTCAAGCTCCCATAGTTCTGATTGTCTCATCGACAACTACTTTATTTTTTTATAAGTCGAAATCCCTCACCCCAAAATGAGGGAAACCCTTACCCCCCGGCCCCATTATCAGTATTGATAACACAGATTGATGATTGATAGGTGATTATTGATGATTGTTAGACGCGAACTGTTTTCAATAATAAATCATAAATTATCAATAATCAGTTCACCGCGTCCTGTTCAAAAGCGCCTCAACAAGCCGGCAAAGCATAGCCGCTTTTTCACCAAAAGGCCTCAATGCAGCGACCGCCTCATCAGCTGTTTTTTTGGCTAACTCTCTCGACCTGGCAAGCCCCACAACCGCTGGATACGTTTGCTTTCCTTGCTTCGCATCTTTGCCGCTGGTCTTGCCCAATTGTTTGCTCGTCCCGCACACGTCGAGTATGTCATCTGCTATCTGGAACACAAGTCCTATCTTCAATCCGTATTCCCGCAGCCCCTTCAATTGTTTCTCGCCGGCCCCTCCACATATCCCTCCCATAACAACGGCACAGCGAAATATCTTTGCCGTCTTATTGGTGTGAATGTATCGCAGCATCTTCCCATCAACGTTTTTGTTTTCAAAATCCAGGTCTGCCATTTGCCCCGCCACCATTCCCGCAGGCCCCGCCGCTTCCGCAAGCTCGCCAATCAGCCGTGCAGCCATAGCAGGATTTTTTATTTCCCTCGCCAGCGCCTCAAACGCCAGCGTCAGCAGCGCATCCCCCGCAAGTATCGCCGTCGCCTCGTCAAATTTCTTATGACACGTCAATCGCCCCCGCCGGTAATCATCATCATCCATCGCCGGCAAATCGTCGTGTATCAGCGAATACGTATGAACCATCTCTATCGCCGCCGCAGCTATTTCCGCGTCGCGATTGACTTTCCCGCTTATCATTTCGCAGCACCACAACACCATCGCCGACCGTATGCGCTTGCCAGGCCCCATTAACGCATAACGAACCGGCCTCCTAAGCTCTTTGCTGATTAAATCCCTCCGCGATAAAATCCGTTCAAGCGTCTTATTAACCAGCTTGACCTTGCGCTCCAGGTCCCTCTCAAACCGTTTTTGCATTTCACTGTCTGACTTCATAACATCAGCCCCCTTGAACGTTGCGTTACAATATCAAAAACCGTATTATACACTCGCCCCGCGGGGCTTCGATAAAAAATTATGAACCCCAAAATGATTCTTATTCTTGGCGTCACCGCTTCAGGCAAAGGCAAACTCGCCTTCGCCCTGGCAAAATCTCTCGGCGCTGAAATCATCAGCATCGATTCGATGAAGGTCTATCGCCGAATGGATATCGGCACCGCCAAACCCCCGAAAGAAAACCGCGACCAGATTCCTCACCACCTCATCGACGTCGCCGAACCCGGCAACTCATTCAGCGTCGCTCGATTTCTCGAGCTGGCGCAGGCCGCAATCGATGATATAAAAAAACGTGGTAAACCCATCGTCGCCGTCGGCGGCACAGCCCTCTACATAAAATCTCTTCTCTACGGCCTGTTCGAAGGCCCCGGCGCCGATGAACAAATCCGCGACCAGCTCAAAGCACAAGCGCAAGCCGAAGGCCTCGACAAGCTTTACGCCCAGCTTCAAAAAATCGACCCCGCCGCCTCCGCCAAAATCAGCGCAAATGACCCAAGGCGCATCATCCGCGCCCTTGAGGTCTATAAACTTACCGGCAAACCTATCTCCTCCTTCCAGCAGCAGTGGAACACAAACGCTTCACAGGACTGGACTATAATCGGCTTACGAAGGGAAAAAACAGAGGAAAGCAAACGCATAAACGCTCGTGTCAAAAAAATGATTGACGCCGGCCTCGTCGATGAAGTCAAACAGCTCCTCACCGAACCAATTCCGCTCAGCAAACAAGCCCGCTCCGCCATCGGCTACGCCGAAATAATCAACCATCTCGCAAGCCAAATAACTCTCGATGATGCAATCGAACTAATCAAGAAAAACACCCGCAAACTCGCCAAGGCACAGCGAACATGGTTTAAAACCTTCAAAAACGTCTACTCCCTCGATATTGCCCCCGAGGAAACCGTTGATTCCGTCCTCACCCGCGCAAAAGAGGTATTAAAAAATGCAATCTGATTCCAGTCGGTTAAAACTAAGCACATTATTTCTTGCTTCGAGGCCGCAGTTTCTGACCGCAAGCGTAAGCCCGGTTCTCGTCGGCTCCTCGCTCGGCTTCGCAATCGCAGGAACATTCAACTGGCCCCTGTTTCTGCTGGCATTATTCGGCATGATGGCATTACACGCCGGCGCTAATATCGCCAATGACTACTTCGACTCCCTCTCAGGCAACGACTGGGCCAATAAAAACGTAACACCTTTCTCTGGCGGCAGGCAATTCATCCAGCAGGGTATCATCTCGCCTAAAGCAACTCTTCTTGCGGCGCTGGTTTGCCTGACCGCAGGTGCGGCACTTGGCGTCGTAATCCTCTTGATTACCAGAAGCATCTTCATTCTTGCCATTGGCCTCATCGGCCTTCTTGGCGGATTTTTCTATACCGCCCCGCCGGTCAAATTCGGCTATCGTGGTGTCGGCGAAATCGCTATCGCCTTCCTCTTCGGCATCCTCCCCGTCTATGGCTCTTACTATCTCCAAACCGGCTTAATCGATATCACCCCCCTGCCAGCCGCCTGTGTCGTCGGCATCCTTATTTTCCTCATAATCTTCGTAAACGAATTCCCCGACCTCCCCGCCGACGCCGCCGTCAATAAAAAAAATCTTATTGTTCGTTTTGGCGTTCCTGTATCGGTCTGGATTTACCGAATTGTCGTAATAAGCACGTTTGTGATTATGGTCGCAGGCATCTTTGTCGGCAGGGTTGCCCTCTGGCCAACGGGGCTTTATTTCCTCTTCGGCCTGCCCGCCTCTATAGCCGCGATAAAATTCATCAATCTTCACGACGTCTCCACCCCCGGCCCGACTCAGCATCGCGCCTGCGCAATCACCGTTATCCTCCACCTCATCGGTTCTCTCGCCCTCGCCATCGGCTTTATCATCAGCAGTTTCTACTTCGCCAAATAAGTTGACGACGATACGAGGCCGCCTTAAACTTGCCCGCAAATGGAAAAACGACTAATAATAAACGCTGACGACTTCGGACTTTGCGAAAGCGTCAACAAAGGAATTGTCGAGGCACACGCTAAAGGTGTTCTGACAAGCACGACCATTATGGCTAATATGCCCGCCGCCGACCAGGCCGTCGAATTGGCCAAAAATCTACCTGCCCTGAGCAAAGTCGAAGGGCCCACCCTCGGCCTCGGCGTCCATCTCAACCTCACCACAGGAAAACCACTCTGCCGGGATAACGCCGTAAAATTAATCCTCGACTCACAGGGATATTTCGCTTTATCGCCGGGCAAACTGGCGCTCGCCTCCCTCATAAACGGCAAAGTCCGAACCGCCATCGAAACCGAGCTGGCTTCCCAGATTCAGTGGCTAATCGACAAAGGCATAAAACCCACACACCTCGATTCGCACAAGCACATTCATTCCTTCCCTTCCATATTCCGCATCGTCTGTCGATTGGCAAAACGCTTTAGTATTCCCGCGATTCGCTTCACTTATGAGCCAAAACAGGTTAGCCAACTGCCCTGGCCATTAACCGACCGCGAAAGCAGAAAACGAGCGTCGCTCATACGAATAATGGCAAAAATCAACCGCTTGCAAAATTCCGCGTTCTTCAAAACCGATTGCCTCCTCGGCGTCAACCACGTCGGAAAAATAAATACCGCTTTTATGCGGGCTGTTTCATTGTATAATATCGCCTCGACGGCAGAGGTAATGACGCACCCGGGATATACTTACGACCTCGACACAACTCGGAGCCGCCTGGTCAAACAGCGTGAAATCGAGATTGAGGCCCTTTGCAGTGAAAAAACAAAACGGTCCTTCAATGAAGCTGGTATAAAACTGATACACTATGGCCAACTTTGAAAATACAGACGCAAAACGCAGCACGAATAACGCGGTGCTAATCGATTGCTCCGTCGTAGTGCCGCTCTACAACGAATCCGCAGTCGTGCAGGAGCTTTACGACCGCCTGACCAAAACACTAACCACGACAGGCCTTTATTACGAGCTTGTTTTTATCGACGACGGCAGTTCGGACAATACGCTTCAACTCCTCAAAGAAATCGCCTCCAAAGACAGCAAAGTCCTCGTCGTCGAGCTTCGACGCAACTTCGGCCAGACGCCCGCTCTCGCCGCCGGCTTCGATGCCGCGCGGGGACAAATCATTATCTCAATGGATGGCGACCTCCAGCACTTGCCCGAAGAAATACCCATTTTCCTCGAAAAAATCACCGAGGGTTACGATGTCGTCAGCGGCTGGCGAAAAAACCGCGTCGATAACCTCGTTATGCGAAAAATCCCCTCAAGGGCTGCAAACTGGCTCGCCTCAAAAATATCCGGCGTTGACATCCACGACTTCGGCACAACCTTCAAGGCATACCGCCGCGAAATAATCGAGGAATTGCACCTCTACGGCGAAATGCACCGCTTCATCCCCGCCCTGCTCAGCCAGAGCGGCGCAAAAATAATCGAAATACCAATTACCAATATCGTAAGGCCCTCCGGCTCAAGCAACTATGGAATCGGCAGGACCTTCAGGGTCGCCTTCGATTTAATTACCCTCCGCTTCATACTCGGCTACCTCACAAAACCCCTGCATTTCTTCGGCAGAGCCGCCTTCTACTGCGTCCTCGCAAGCATCCTTATGGCCGCTTACATCCTCTTCGACAAACTATACTACAAAGTTCCCGTCATCGTCGCACATGGCCCAATGGCAGGTCTTGCCGCGGTCCTGCTTATGGTAGGAACCGTCTTTATCGCCACTGGACTCATTGGCGAAATGGTCAGCAGGGTTTACTTTGAATCCACAGACAGAAAAATTTATTCGGTCAAAAAAATTCATACTCGCCAGATGCCTGGCCCGGAGCAAAAAAGGTGAAAAAGAAAAACCCCCTGCGAACCATTATAACAATAGCGATTATCGCCGGCACAATCATGATGCTTGTCAAAAACTTCATGATTCCCGACTTCAATTGTATAAACCCGGGTATCCTTTATACAAGCGCACAGCCCAGAGGAATGGACTACACCCGGCTGCTTTACAAGTATCACATCAGCACAATCATCAACCTCCGCTCGCCCGCAGAACACCGCGAACAAAACTGGTATAATGAGGAAATGACCTGGGTCCGAAGCAACGACGTCAAATACTTCGAGATGCCGCTGGATAGAAACGTCAACGACCCTGCACATTTCCCCGACGCTAATATGCAGCAAAAATTTCTCGATATAATGGCTGACAAGGAAAACCTTCCCGTGCTGGTCCACGATGGCAAAGGCGAAGGCCGTGTCGCAATACTCGCCGCCGTATGGCTCGCAAAAGGACAGAGGCTTCCCCTCGAACAAGTTCTCGCCGATACCGTAAAAATCAAAGGTGAGTCGCTTGCTGAGCCAGAGAAAAACTTTATCCGGGGTCTGTTCAGATAAACCGGAATATTAACAGGATTGCTCAATGAACCTTAATGCTTCACAAATATATTCCGGGACAGGGCACAAATGGCTCTTTATCGCCGTGCCTGCAATCGTGATTGGATTAGCGGTATGGGTCTGGTTTGGTTTCATCAGATACCACTTTGTCCCCAAAAGATTCGGTGTGGTGGTGCCGGGGCATATTTATCGCAGCGGGCAGATTTCCGCTCCGCTTGTTAAAAAAATTCTGACAAAATACAATATTCGAGTCATTATAGACCTTACCTCCGCAGACCCCAACGACCCCGACAAGCGGGCCGAGAAACAGGCCGCAGCCGAACTGAACATCAACGTACTAAGGTTTACTATGAGCGGCAATGGCACCGGTGATATAAACGATTACGCTAATGCTGTAATTGCAATCGCCAACGCGGAAAAACAAAACCTGCCTGTCCTTGTGCATTGTACCGCAGGAGCAATGAGAACAGGCGGCGTCATCGCGGTATACCGGCTTCTGGCGCAAAAAATCGACCCCAATATCGTCGAAGATGAAATCGAAAAATATGGTTGTGCCATTGACGACAAGCCGGTTCTTCGCTCATTTGTAAACGATAATATGGCGGAGCTGGCTACCCGGCTCAAACAGGCAGGAGTTATCGACCAAATCCCCGCAACGATTCCCCAAATACCGCGGGACTAATCTTGTGAGTAATATACACTGTTTTTTCGGACGTCGATATACAGTAACGATTTCCCACTAAAAAACAGTAGGATATTATCGAACAAATTCTCGTCAAAGCCGCATATATATGTAAAATGCTTATCGAACAACAAATAAGCTTTATCTGTGGCTTATTAAAATAAACTGCTGTGATTAAAGGGTGCTAAATGAATCGTAATGCTTCATCAAGAACCGGGCGCAACTTGGTATTTGTCGCAGTGCCGGCAATCATTATTGGATTAGCAATATGGGGCTGGTTTGGTTTCATAAGATACCGCGTCATCCCGAAAAACTTCGGCGTGGTGGATTCGGGACATATTTATCGCAGCGGACAAATATCCGCACCGCTTATTAAAAAAATTCTGACAAAATATAATATTCGAGTCATTATAAACCTCACGTCCATGGATCCCAACAAACCCGACAAACTGACCTGCGACAAACTGGCCGAAGAAAAAGCCGCAGCCGAGCTGAACATTAAAGTATTAAGATTTCCTATGAGCGGCAATGGTACCGGCGATATAAACGATTACGCCGCTGCGGTCACCGCGATAGCCAACGCAGAAAAACAAAACCTTCCCGTGCTCGTGCATTGTATCGCGGGAGCGGCAAGAACAGGCGGCATCATCGCGATATACCGGCTTCTGGTGCAGAAAATAGACCCCAATGTCGTCGAAGATGAAATCGAAAAATACGGATACGCTATTAATAAAAAACAGACCCTGCGCCCGTTTCTCAATAATAATATGGCTGGCTTCGCAATGCGGCTCAAACAGGCCGGGATTATAGAGGAAATACCCAATCCGCTGCCGCAAATACCCCAGGACTAATCTTTGGGACCTGACAGGCCAATTTACTCCAACTTTAACAACTGATATTCATCAGGCACCTCATCAGCTGCCTCATAAAGAACCCGCGGGGAGCGGGGCTTGATCTTGTCCTGAATACTTTGCGTCTTCAAATACTTCTGTCTTATAAACATATAATGGACCTGCTCGTTGATGTCATTGGCGTCGTGGAGGTACCCGATTGGCGGCCTGAGATGAAAAACCGCGGGGTAAACAAAGGCGCCGGGATTATACAGGTTTATTGTCTCGCCCGCAGGCACAATTCTGTTGAGGTCCGTCGCAATCGGAGCATGTTTTTCCATCGGCACGGAAATATCAAGGAAACTGGTCGAATACTGCAGCATTCCAATCATAAACAGCAGCATAGTAACAAGCGAAAGCGCCGGTTTACCCTGAATCTCGCCGCGTTTCAGAAAAATAAAAATTGTTGCGCAAATAGCTGCTGCCAATGCGATAATCGTTCCCGCCGAGACCGACACAAATACTAATCCCGCCCCTGCGGTCACGCACGACACAACAAAACCGCCCAGCAGTATGTTCTTCCAGAAACGGTCCGTGTAAACAGTTTCCTTTTCAAGCGTGAGTATCCAGCCCAGCAAAACGGATACCAGCGGAATAAGAGGCATGGTGTATCTCGCCTCCATTTTTGGCATCAGGGAGATTATACTAAAGCCAATCACTATTCCGAGCCGGCTGCCGCGATACAGCGGCCGGTATTGCCAAGCAATCCTTTCCGTTAATTTTTTGCTCCAAAGTATCGGCAAAAATACTAACCATGGCAAAATATTTAAAAACTCTTTCACAAAATTGTGTCCCCAGTACAATATATCTATCTTATCGATGATTCGAATGAGCAATTGATTGGTCATTTGAGATGACATTTTAGACGCGGATGTCCGCTCAAACGCGAGCAAAAGCCATATGCAGAACGGAAGTAAAGCAATCCCGAATCCGATAATATGCCAAATCGAAAACAAACTCTTCATCTTTCTGGAGTAATAAAGAACCGCAACCACAACGCAATAATAGAACAGCAGAATAAACGGCCCCTTAACCAGCATCCCCAAAGCAAGCACTATAGATGGTGCAAGCCACAACAGCCGCCCGGCACTGTTCCTGGACCACAGGTTCAGCCATAAAAGCATCGCTATGCCGGTAAGAGCCGTGTAAACCATCTCAATTTCAATCTGCCGGCCTTTTTCTATAACGATGCTGCTGGTCAGGAAAATTACCGCGCCAATCAAACGCGCTTCCAGGTCCAGCCAGGGAACCGGCGTCCAGATTAAAAATGTCACAAAAATCAGAGCGAATATTACCGAAGGCAGCCGCGCCGTTAGTTCCGATTGCTCCCCCGTCAGCACAAATGAGGCGGCTACAAGCCAGTTTATTCCGGGCGGTTTGTTATAGTAATCCAGGTCCGCAATGCGAGGCAGCACCCAGTTGCCGGTCTTCAGCATTTCCACCGCAGGCAGAACCCGCCGCCCCTCTTCGCCCCTAAGCTCTTGTCTGCCAAGCCCGGGCAGATATATCACCGCCCAGGCAAACACCAAAACCAAAAATGCCTTCCAGCGTATCGTAAACATATCTGTTTATCCCTCTGATGCAAAATATCGGTTCTTTTTAAAAAAGAAACCTGAACAAAAAACTATTTGTGGAATATTCCGCCGGCGGATATGTTCTCCCCTCGCTCCTTGGCGTTCGTATCCATATACACAATATTGAATTGCTCTGTGCTTAACAATTCATCCATACTCTTGCCGAACGAAACGACCCAGTAATTCTGCTGATAAAGATTGTCTAATTCTGAAACATCCTGCACCTTCACAACGGCCCTGCCGAAGTAATGTATGAAATTGGAGGGCGCCGTCCCGTATGAAACCGCATTGTCCGTCGTCGGTACTATTTCTGCCGCTTTAAGTGCGAATTGTTTAATCGGCTGGTCAGGACTAAGAATGCTCAGTAAACCGGTGTAATGATGCGCCATTAAAACAGTGATTCCGCAAAAAAACGCGACACAGGCAATGCTCGAATATCGTTTAACAAAAAGAATCGCGGCAACTATGGTCGTCACAGCCAAAATTACAGAAAAGCTGATCACATATACCCACACCGTCGCGGATGCCGGCTCCGGAATATTCGCCTTGGCGAAATAAACAGGAACCCCTATAGAAACCAAAACAAAAAATAATACGTGACCCCGCAATACATTCGCCGCATATTTAAACGTGAACACCTGACGCACAAACGCCATCTCATCTATCAGTATCGCGGTTAATATCGACATCGCAGGAATCAGCGGCAAAAGATAGTGCTGACGCTTGCCTCCCGACAGCATCAGAAACACAAAATCCGCCGCAAACCACAGCCATAGATACTGCATAACCGGACGCTTCTCGCCCCACGACTGGTAGAATGGCGCAACAAGAGCAATCGGAAGAAAAATACACCACGGCGACGTGAATTTGAAAATCATCCCGAGGTAATAATACCACGGATACCTGCCCGCCGCGTATTCGCCGAACAACCGGTCAAAAAACTCACGCTTCCATATCATCACGTCCCAGTTCACTTTATACGCCGCCGCCAAAGGCCAGGGCAGCATAATAACAAGACAAATGATTATCCCCCAGACCGGCAGCAGCTTTGGAATTACCCGCCATTCTTTCCTGACTGCGATATATAAACCCGCAGGCAGCAAAACATAAACAACCGGCGCTGGCCCCTTCGCGAGATTGCCAAGGGCGAAACTCACCCAGAAAATAAGCATAAAAACAACACGAGTCCGGCGGTCTCCGCTGGTTACGGCTGAGTAAAAAGACAAAAGACACAGCGTCACAAAAAAAACCAGCCCCATCTCAGGCCTCGCTGAATGTGACCAGTGAACGTATGCAATCGATGTCGCCCAGACAGCCGTCGCTATCAGCGCGATTCGCAGCGACAGCCAGCGGTTCACAAAATACAGCACCGCCCCGGCGGACAAAAACGCGAAAACCGCGCTCGGCAGCCGCGCCGCAAACTCATCAACCTTGCCCGTAACCCTGGCTATACTCGCCACAAGCCAGTATGAAAGGGGTGTCTTCTGCAGTCGTGGTTTACCATTGAACGTCGGCTCAATCCAGCTGCCGCCGCCCAGCATCTCGCGTGCAGTAACCGACACATAACTCTCGTGGTCATCGAGCGGAACCGCCGACAGCTTCCACCCAGCAAGTATCGCGGATAATAGCAACGCCCCCGTAATCCAAAACACCTTGCCGCGACTAATATTCAAATCCATTCTTTCCTGACCCAAATGTAGTTACCCGAAGAATTCAACCAGCTTCAAACGCACCATATTATGTTGTTTTACAAACCCCCGGCAAGATATTTCCGAAAACAGCGAACATAAAATCGAAATCATATCGGTCTTTTTGTGCATCTTCAGGCCAAATTGCTTGTGAAAAACTTATGGCAATCAGAAGGCATACCGATGTTATTAAGGTGTGTATATGAGAAATATTAGATGATAATAAAGCCATACTCAAAATCCGCTTCCCTGCCGGGCGATAAGTCGATTTTGGGCTCCGGCAGAAAGCACGGCGACATTAGGAAAAGCAAAATGAAAACAACAACCTTACTCACCCTCGCGTTGGTTTTCTATCTGTCGTATAGCCCTATTGCATCAGCAGCCAATATAAATATAACTTATAACATCAAAACCAACATCGCCAGAACGCCTGTCAGCAAATACATCTACGGCTCAAACTCAACAGGCAACTCGGATTATACCGTCGTAAGAAGCGGTGGTAATCGACTCACCGCCTACAACTGGGAAAATAACTGGTCCAACGCAGGCGCGGACTGGTATTTTGAAAACGACCAGTATATGAGTTCGAGCACAACCCCCGGCAAAGCCATAACCGACTTCCGCGATTCCTGCGTCACAAATCATCAGGACTCGATCGTAACCCTGCAAATGGCGGGATATGTCTCAGCTGCACTTTTTAGGCAGATCAATCTTTCCACTGAAGCTGCTCCGTCAATTTATTTTAAACAGGTTGTTTTCGCCAAAGGCGCACCCTTCTGCAGCCCGCCAGGCAGCCCGGATACTTCCGACGCTAATGTATATATGGATGAATTTGTGAATTTCCTGGTTAGCAGATATGGTCACGCGGGCGAACCCAACGGCGTCAAATTCTACTGTATGGACAACGAACCCGATATCTGGTCCGACGGTAGTGGCGGCGCTACTCACCCTGAAGTTCATCCGGCCCATCCCACTTGTGCCGAATATAAGGACAAAAGTGTTGCAATATCCTTAGCAGTAAAAAATGTTGACCCCAATGCCCGGATGCTTGGCCCCGTCAGCTATGGGTTTAATGGTTACCTGACTTTCCAGAACGCACCTGACTGGACGCCCCCCCTTAGTACCGGGTATGGCTGGTTCCTCGATTACTACCTGGATAAGATGAAGGCAAACTCTGTTGTCGCGGGCAAACGGCTTTTGGACGCCCTCGATGTCCACTGGTATCCGGAGGCGCAGGACGGTGCCGGTAACAGAATTACAGACAATTCTATAAATACTGCCGCAATGTACAGCGCACGTATGCAGGCGCCGAGGTCGCTTTGGGATTACGATTATCACGAAATTAGCTGGATAGAAACCTGGGACAGTCAGTGGCTGCCCATTTTGCCGCCTTTGCAAAACTCGATTAATACCTATTATCCCGACACCAATCTTTCAATCTCTGAATACGCATACGGCGGAGAAGACCACTACTCAGGCGGCATCGCCACAGCGGACGTACTCGGCATCTTCGGTAAATACGGCGTCTATATCGCAACTTATTGGGGAAGCGGAACTTATGTTGATGCCGCAATCAAAATTTATAGAAATTACGACGGGAACCATTCGACGTTCGGAGATATGAGTGTCTTCGCGTCGATGCCCAACAAGGTTGACAGCTCTATTTATGCGTCGGTATCAACTGCTGACGCCAACGCCCTTCACCTGATAGTCATCAACAAAAACTCCGGCAACGCAATCAACGGAATATTCAATATCACCGGCCCGCAAAATTTCACATCAGGCAGAGTGTGGCGATTTGACAGCAGCAGCCCCTCTATCACGGAGACCGCCGCAATCACCGATATAGCAAACAACACATTCAAATATACCATCCCGCCTCTGACTGTCTGTCATATAGTGCTTCAGGCGGGAACTTCTATGACAATCATCAAATGCAAGGTTACTGCCGGCAAAACCCAGTATCATAACAACGCCGACTACAATGATATGAAAGACACCTTCGAGGCCTCTGGAACCATTTCACTGCCGGACGACTGTAACGCTATAAATTCAGTAGAAGTTAATATCACCTCTGTCACTGATGGTAAGGTCGTTTACGCCGAAACTTTAAGCGATTTCAACCCCGCACTGGTCAATAGCAAAGGAAAGTACACGCACCTGGCCAAAGCTTATAAGGGCCAGCCGGGAAAAATTACCTCCTTGACGCTGGATTTCCGTAAAAGAACCTTTGCGATAAAAGCCAATAACCTCGACCTCACCGGCCTGGCCTGCCCGGTTCAACTAGGATTCGCTCTTGCCAGCTATCAAGTGTCGGGTAACGCCGATGAAACGGTTGTCAACGGCAGCAAACAGTTAATACCTGTCCGCCTTATGAGATTGTATAAAGACACGCTTATTGTCACCAAGGCAAAAGTCAACAACGTCGCCAAATCATCATCTGATACGTTGTCCGTCAGCGGTAATATTGCGGTTGCGGATATGAACCTCGATACCGGCGAACCGAATCTGGTCACAAAGGAAGTCGTCATTACCGTAAGCGACGCCAACGATACAAACCGCCAGACCTTCACAATTCCCCCGGGCAGATTTACGGTCTCTAAGAAAGGACATTTATACAATTGCGCCAAAATCAATCCCGCTATCACTCCCGCCGAAAATGTTAACACACGGGTAACGGCGAGCATAGACCTCGACAACTGCATATTTACGGTATCGATAATTAAGGCGAACCTTATGGGCGCGTCGAGCGATGCTAAATTCGGCTTGACCTTCGCTGATTTCAACGAGACGGACAACTTGTGAACCGCACCATCCTCAAAAACGCAGAATTAAAAATTCCCTCGCTGGAATGGGTGGTTACATCTAATAATGGTTTTCGTTTAGTGCTGTTCTGACAGCGTGAACCATCTTAACAAACGGTTCTTAGCTTGCTCCAACTCATCGCGTTTCTGTTGAGCATTAAGATTTGGATAGAAGCTGGTTGCTTCAAGAACTCGTTGCCAGCCCGGCTGGTCAACGGAATTAAATTTATTATTAACTATCGACGTGATTCTTTTAATCACCGGCCAATCATTGTGACGAGCCAAAAACTTTTGCCCTTCCAGGTAATCATCTCTATTCGCCAGCATTATGGTGATATAAATGTCGAATGCGTGTGCCTGAGCGCGTTCTGTCTCATTATTTTCGTCACGGTCGTCAAAAGCACACAATTTCAGGATTAGAAGATTCGTAGGCGACGGCACCTGGACTTCGATATTATCATCGGTCTTATCAGTCGAAAGAGGAATGGTTCGCAAATCCTTATCAATAAAACGTGCCTCTTCCGTAAGACGGCCATGCAGTTTCGACTTTACGAATTTAACTCGATGCTCTTTGATTTGAAAGCTCTCCATTGGTTGCGACAAAATATCTAATTGTCTATCAGGGGCTTTTATGAAACGGAAATGCCTGTCATCTTTGCGAACAGCATATTCCAGCTCCCCAGTGATTATTTCCGCGATGGCTTCCCTGCGGGACATTTCCGCAACCTGCTCTTTAATAATCATCAAATCGATATCATTTGTGGCTCTTATCATACTTCTTGCCGCACCTTCGTTTTTGCAAAAGCACAGATATACGCCCAGTCCTCCGCAAATAACCGGCTTAATATCAATTCTGTTGAAAGGTTTCGCTAATTCCGCCAACTGTCCAAGAACAGCGTCATCCATTACTCTTGACCCTTTAGTATGCGTTCCTTAAGCATCTCCGCGACTTTCGGTCCTCTCGGCGTATCAATCATCATTTCTAAGTAAAGCTCAAGGTCGTCAACAATGTTAGTGAGAGGTTTGCCCTTCATATTGAACCAGACGCATGGGTTCCTTGTTTCGATAAGGTCTAACCGGCCGAATTCGGTATCTGGTTTGATATTCGCAGGATTGCGTTCGAATACCTTTCTCGCTTCATTTATGGATTCGATGAATACAGTAGCGCGGTCAGTCGCTGCTAATCCTTTAAGTCTTGCCGCATAAAACCCACACGCCGCATAATTTGCCTTACTCTCGTAAAACGCGACAAATAAATCGTTTATATTATCGACAGCAAACGTATAGACATTGGTTTTGTTTCGCTTAGTGTAGCTGACGTATCCTTCCAGGATGCCCTCAAGAAGTTTTTCACGGTTCGTGACGGATATGCCTGCTTCGGTTTTCGTTATGAGTAATCCTTCTTCGAGTAACCTCAAAACTTTTGACACAGTTGAAAGAGTTATGTTTCCGCCTCGTTCATTGATAAAATTAACGACTTGGTACAGAGAACGAAACGGTTCCTTTTTCAACAGAAGTGACCTGCTGACTAATGATGATGTTCCCTCGAATATTTTCTTGATTGGAGACGTGTCGGGGAACTGATTTTTCTGGCCGGTGCGTTCGATATAAATTCTACCGCCGACTTTAATCACCATATTGCCGGAAAGGTCTATCCACGAAATGCCCTCCCGCTGGAGCATTTTTGCCTGCTCTGTCCCCATATAGGGAACTATCAGGAGCGGCACTATATTCTTGTCATCTATTCTGCTGAGGATGGTAGCAAGTTGCTGGGCTGTTTCTGAAATGATCTTGGGAGTAGCTACGGATTTGACCTCAACCAACGCTTTGAAACAAGGACCATCTGTAATACAGAATTCAATAAGAGCATCTGCGAAGAATCCTTCTGTTAGAGGAATTTCCTGCTCAATACTCTTGATTGTCAGAGGAGCGTATTTATCGATGTCGCTTTTCAGCTGCTCTATTATTTCGTTCTCTTTGAGTCGCATCTCTATTTTCCTAAAAACGGCCTTTTTCCTATGTAGGATATATCGGCTTTTTAGGAAAGTGTCAAGAGTAATATTTCCTGTTTTTGAGCATTTTCCTATATAGGAAAATATCCAATATCAGGAAAAGAAGCATATTTAGCTTAAAAAAAGGGGTTCAATAGCCCGTCTCTTGGAGTTTTGCAACAGGAGGTCAACTTTCAATCCGCAATCGGCAACCTGTCTTGAGTTTGTCGAAGGATCGTCAATTACTCGCTATTTTATCAGCTTCAATATCTCATTAAAATCGTTCGGCGCCTCAATCGGCGGGTTACTGAAAGGCCCCTGTTTTTCCTTGTGATAATTCACCGTAACATTCGGGTCCTTCAGCGCATGCCCCGTAAGCACGCACGCTACTCGCTCGTCTGCCCCTATGATGCCCTCGCTTTGCAATAGTTTTAGCCCAGCAACCGAAGCCGCAGAAGCCGGCTCGCAGCCAAGGCCGTATTTGCCTATCACTGCCTTTGCGTCGCAAATCGCCTCGTCGCTCACCGCCCGCACAACGCCATTGCAAACGTCTATCGCACGCAGGCACTTCTTCAAATTCACAGGCCGCGAAATCTCAATCGCCGATGCGCACGTATGAGGCGAAAACTTCCTCGCCGTCAGGTCCGCGTAGTAATCCGCGATAATCTTGTTATTCACTGAGCCATTGTTCCAAACCAGTTTCTTGTTGTTCACCATATCCGTCAGCGTATCCGCGCCCGTCGCGTTGATAATCGCTAATCGCGGCACACGTTTAATCAAACCAAGCTGCTTCAATTCGTAAAACGCCTTGCCGAACGCGCTTGAATTGCCCAGGTTGCCCCCCGGCACAACTATCCAGTCAGGCACTTCCCACCCAAGCCCCTCGATAATCCGCAGCATTATCGTCTTTTGCCCTTCTAAGCGGAAAGGATTGAGCGAGTTGAGCAGATATAACCCGAGTTTCGTGCAAACGTCCTGCACCTGCTTCATACAATCATCGAAATCGCCCCTTATCTGTATCGTCTGCGCGCCGTAATCCATCGCCTGCGATAATTTCCCGAAAGCGATTCTTCCCGACCCGATAAACACCGTGCATTTCATCCCGCAGCTATGCGCGTAAAGAGCGACCGACGCCGACGTATTGCCCGTCGATGCGCAAGCGCAGGATTTCGCCCCCACCATTTTCGCGTGGCTGAACGCCGCCGTCATCCCGTTATCCTTGAATGACCCCGACGGATTCAATCCCTCATACTGCAAAAATAATCGCCCCGCCTTCATCCCCGCGTATTTGCCCACCTCATCGTTGGATTGCATTATCGTCTGCCCTTCCGCGATTGTTACCTTGTATTTATCATCGCAGAAATTCAAAAGCTCCCTGAACCTCCACACCCCCGACAAATCCAGCGGGATATTCCTGTTCGCCCAGCGTTTGCCAAAATCGCTTAGCTTCTTGGGAACTTCAATCTTGTCCCAGTCGTATTGCGCATCCAGAAGGTCCCCGCACTTGGGGCACTTGAATATCACTTTGCTTACGTCGTACTCCGCAGCACAATCCGGGTTTATACATCTTTGATAAACAACCTGCTTACTCATTCAACACCTTTCTAAAGAACCGAGGACATGGATGGCCGAATACCTTGCCCTTCTTTGCCATTCTCAATCCTCTGCCTGCCCGGCGTAGCCCCTTGGGCAAAGTCGGGTCCTATGCCTTGCGTTTTACGCCGTCCGTCATCTGTATTGACCGCCTCAATAATGGCTGGTAATTCCGCAATTCGCTCTATTCTCCAGACGCCGTCCGGTACTTCTTTGCCTGTGTTCGTATAGGCATTTTTTAAAACCGCCCGCATTCCCGCTTTCAACGCCGGCTCGATATCAACGCCCAATCGGTCGCCAACGAAAAGTATATTTTCCGCCGGTTCACCCACCTTCGCTATCGCCGCCTCGAAAATCCGCCTGTCCGGCTTGCGATATTCAAACTGGTAAGAATAAAGCCGGTAAGGAAAAAATTCCAGCATACCAAGCTGCCCAAGCTGCCTGTCCAGCGACCCGGCGCTTATAAACGTATTGCTCAATATGCCCAATTTAAGCCCCATCCCCTTCAGTTTGGCGAGCGTCTCTTTTATATCCGGCTCAACTTTCGCAATCCTGCTCAACGGCTCATACCACAGCCACCCAACCTCCCGCCATTGCTCCTCGCTTAGCGTGTAGCCGCGTCCGATGCCGTATTCCTTCAGCAGCGACAACGCGTCAAAATCTCTGCCCGTAATATTGCCCCACAAAGCCCTCACCCTGATTGCGGCAATGTTGCGAATAAAATACCACCAGAACTTGCCCGCGGGCTGATCATGACTCATAAGGTAATCGTAGGTCAACCTTGCGCTTTGCCCGAAGACCCGCATCGTCTCAACCTTGCCGAAATTCAGCAAGGTCTCGCCCAAGTCAAACACCACCGCTTTTATCGTCGTTTCTTTCGCCACAAAGCACCACTTCGCCACAGAGTTCTTTCTCCGCGGTGAGATACTTACCTCAACGGAGGCATCTCATCTCCGAACGCCTCTTTTATCCACTTGAACATCTCATCATCCGAAATCGCTGACGACCTGTCCGAAGCATATTCCGCCGCTATCCGGTCTCTTATCTTTATCACTCGCGGGTCATGCTTCATAATTTCCATTTGGAACCGCGACTCAATCCAGTGTTTTATCCCCGCCGCGCCCGTCTTATCCGTAATCGCGACCTCAACGGGCCTGTTCAACAGTTTATTGGTATCGAAGCAGTTATATATCTCCTCGTTTTTCAGCAGGCCGTCCGCGTGAATGCCCGCGCGAGTAACGTTAAAATCCCTGCCGACAAGCGGGTAATTGCTGGCTATATCAAATCCAAGCTCTTTTGCGGCATATTGGGCAAGCTCGGTTATCGCCGCGTAATTAACGCCTTTCATCATCCCCTTGATTTGAGCATGCTCGATAATCATCGCTTCCAGCGGCGGGTTGCCTGTACGCTCGCCGACGCCGAATATCGAACTATTCGCCGCGCAGCAACCATACAGCCACGCCGTCGCGGCATTGACCTCGACCTTGTGCAAATCGTTATGCCCGTGCCATTCCAATTGCTCGCCCGGAACCCCGATTTTGCGAAGCCCCGCGACAAGTTTCGGCACGCTTCTCGGCAGCGCAGAACCAGCCCAGGGCAATCCGAAACCAAGCGTATCGCAAAGCCGAATCTTAATCGGCTTTTTATACTGCTCGCCCAGTTTCATCAGCTCCGCGGAAAACGGCAGTATAAATCCATCGTAATCCGCCCGCGTTACATCTTCATAATGGCATCTCGGCAAAACTCCCTGGTCCAAAGCCGCCTTCACTATCTCCAAATAGCCGGCCATTGCCTGTGCGCGGGTTTTGCGAAGCTTCAGGAATATGTGGTAATCGCTGACGCTCGTCAGAATTCCTGTCTCGGCAAGCCCCATCTGCTTGACTAACTTGAAATCCTCCGCGACCGCGCGAATCCAGCCGGTGATTTCGGGATACTTGTAGCCGCGGGCCTTGCAAAGCTCAACCGCCTTGCGGTCGCGGTCCGAATACAAAAAGAACTCGCACTGCCGAATCAGACCTGTATCGCCGTCTATCTCGTGCAGCAGATCGTATATCCTCAAAACCTGTTCAGGCGTATATGGCGGCCTTGCCTGCTGGCCGTCGCGGAAAGTCGTGTCCGTTATCCATATCTGCTCGGGCAATTCATAGGGCACGCCCCGTTTCTCGAATTTCGTAATCGGAAATTCGGTATAAGGGAACACTTCCCGGTAAAGATTCGGCTCTGCCACGTCCGCCAGTTTGAAAACCTTTTTCGCCATATTCTTAACACCTCACATTATTCAATCTCACCGCAGAGCACGCGGAGAGCGCAAAGGTTATTTTATTTTTTCTCCGCGGTCTCTGCGAACTCCGCGGTAAAATTGGCCGAGATGGGAGTCGAACCCATACGTCCGTGAGGACAGGGGATTTTAAGTCCCCAGCGTCTGCCATTCCGCCACTCAGCCGGTTTTTCACCGCAGAGGACGCAGAGTTTACTTTATATTCTTTTCCGAAGCGGGCTCGTCACTTCGCTCCGTGTCTCAGCGGTCTCCGCGTGCTCAGCGGTGAATCTTTGCTCTGCTGTGTTAATTTAACGAATTTCCCCCCTTTTTGCAAACCGTTTATTCTCCCTTCAGGCCGACAGGTGATTATATGTAATATTACCCCCTAAGGCAGGTTTTAGTTCGTCCCGACAACGGTCTTAAACCAAAATTGCCATTTAAGATGCCAGGTTAGAAAACCTCCGCCCTTATCCGTCAAATACTGAACACCACGATTTTGCCTTGCTTCCTGAATTCCGCTTTTTATCAGGACAATCCCAAACTCTGTGCGACTCCGTTGCCGTAGTCCTTATCCGCTCTGCTGAAATGCTCAATCATTTTCTTCTGGATTTCTTTCGGCGTATTTTTGAGCGAGCGGACGATGTTTTGAATCAGCCGTTTTTGTTCGTCGGGCGGCATCAGGCGATACAGGTTCCCCGGCTGGATATAATCATCATCAACGCCCCGCTTTTGCTCATACCGGTCGGCATTACCGGATATTTTCAAAGGCGGCTCTTTGAAGGCGGGGTCTGCCTTTGGACCACCGAAGTTGTTCGGCTCGTAGTTCGGTGACGGGCCGCCGTTGTCGTCGAACCTCATGTACCCGTCGCGCTGATAACTATTATTCACTTTGGCCGCATGTGGGCAATTTATCGGCAGACGCTCGAAATTTACGCCCAGCCGATACCGTTGAGCATCGGCATACGACATAGTACGCGCCTGGAGCACCTTGCAAGGGGAAAAAGAAATGCCGGGGACAATGTTCCCCGGAGAAAAAGCCGATTGCTCTACTTCCGCAAAATAGTTCTGAGGATTCTTGTTCAGCTCAAGCACGCCAACCTCGATAAGGGGGTAATCCTTATGAGGCCATACCTTGGTCAGGTCGAACGGATTCCATCGATAGCTCTCCGCTTCTTTCTCCGGCATTATCTGAACGGAGAAAGTCCACCTCGGATATTCCTTTCTTTCTATCGCCTCAAATAACTGATGAGTATGATAGTCCGCGTCCTGGCCGGCAATCCGGTCCGCTTCTTCCTGCATAAAACACTGAATGCCCTGCTGGGTTTTGAAATGGAACTTTACCCAGAAGCGTTCATTTTTGGCGTTGATGAAACTATAGGTGTGGCTTCCAAATCCATCCATAAATGGAATCCCCTTTGGTATTCCCCTGTCAGAAAACAGGATTGTCACCTGGTGCAATGATTCTGGAACCTGTGACCAGAAATCCCATTGCGGCGTATCGGCTTTAACATTCGTCTGGGGGTCGCGTTTCTGAGTGTGAATGAAATCGGGGAATTTCATTGCGTCCCTTATGAAGAAAGTCGGCGTATTGTTGCCAACCAGGTCCCAGTTGCCTTCTTCGGTGTAGAACTTCAGAGCAAAACCCCTGACATCACGAACTGTGTCCGCAGAACCTTTTTCCCCTGCAACGAGGGAAACCCGGCTGAACATCTCTGTTTTCTTGCCTACCTCAGAGAACAGCTTTGCCTTGGTGTATTTGGTGATATCCTTTGTAACAGTTAACGTGCCGTGCGCACCCGCCGCTTTTGCGTGCACAACACGTTCAGGAATACGCTCACGGTTAAAATGCGCCAGCTTCTCAAGCAGATAGTGGTCCTGCAAAAGTGTAGGCCCTCTTTCTGCGGCAGTCAAAGACGTTTGATTGTCTGCTACCGGGATGCCGGCTGCGGTGGTTAGTTTTTTGAATTCTTCGCTCATTGACCACTCCTTTCCGATTTAGTTGATTACCTCAAGAGTTGCTTACACTGCGTTGACAGATATATGTTCTTTCCCGCTTTATATCATCCGCTCTTATTCTTATGCACAACGATGATTATATCTTGCGCTTTGTCGCTTTCCGTTCTCGACTCAGCAGTATATCGTTAAACTGGAAATAAAAGCAAGCTTTTTTAAGAATATGCATCCCAAATCGGCAATCTGAAATTTTTACTTTTAATTGAATCGGCTGAACAATAGAATATGGGCAGTCGTAAAGTGAGAACAACAGATATATAAAAAATTAGGAAAACTTATTTATAGCAGGAGATAATATGGCCTTTACCTTATCAATTGGTTCGTCGGCACCGAGTTTTTCGCTTCGGGCCACCGACGGCAAAATTTATTCACTCAAAGATTTAGCGGACGCCAAAATATTAGTCGTCTTTTTCACCTGTAATCACTGTCCCTATGTAACCGGGTCGGATGAAGTGACAAGCAAGACCGCCAAGAAGTTCGAAGCCAAGGGCGTGAAGTTTGTCGGCATAAACTCGAACAGCCCCAATACCTATGCGGAAGACTCGTTTGATAATATGGTCAAGCGTATGAAAGAGCACAAATTTCCCTGGACGTATCTTTACGAAGATACCCAGGATATCGCACGGGCTTACGGCGCGCTGCGCACGCCGCATTTTTTTGTATTCGATGAAAAAAGAAAGCTTGTGTACACAGGCCGGGGCGTTGACAATCCCCGTGAAACTGCCAGGATGACGGTAAATGACCTCGAAAACGCTCTTGCTGAAATTACCTCTGGCAAAAAGGTAACTAAGCCGATGACCAACCCGATTGGCTGCAATGTAAAATGGGATGGCAAAGACGCCCACTGGATGCCCCCCGACGCCTGCGACTTGGTTTAATAGCCATGCGGAGGTTACTATTCAGAATTCACCGGAACGTTTTGTGCTTCACCCGCCCGCACTCACTTTTTGTACCAAGTTTTTGAGTTCCGCAAGTTCTCCTTCCGACAAAGGTTCCTTGTATAGTTCATTCACAAGCCATAAGCCGCTCTGGCTGATCTTTGACTTCGGGGAGTGCAACCCCAACCATTTAGCTGACGGGTGATGAACATCACACAAAGAAACGGTCGAGATAATCTTTGACTCAAGGATTAGACGTTTAGTCTTTTCTGCTACCTCAAAGACCACAAACGAAAAACACCCTTGAATGTATGCTGTGACCTGTTTCTCAACTTCTTCCTGCTTGCACTGATCCACCAAGTGACTATAAGTATCTTTAGCTTTGCGCGTTGTCAAATCCCAATTCCATTGCTCAAGAAATGGGTCTCCCGCACGATTCAATATCGCTCTGCCAATGTTCTTCCTAAAAATGCTGCGATCTTTGTTCTTCTTGATAAAATGTTGCTGTAGTCTTGACCGCAGTTGATTGTCACCTGTATGTGTGCCTACTCGAACAATCCTCTTTACATCGTGCGCCTGTTCCTCTGCTTCAAACAAAATGTAGATACCATTACGTGGCATCTTGCTTACTTCAAACGGGAATCTGAAAGGTTCTAGCTCGTTAAAAAGATGATGTAATGCAGCACAGACTTCACTCATCGCACACCTGCTTCTTGAGATATTGTAATTGCTTGCCAATCGGAAGCTTTTCAAGAGGAATCTCATAAGACAATAGGCGAGGAAGTAGGTACTGCCGATAACGTTCTCCAGCCAAGACAATAAAATGGGCATGCTGCAAATCAGCATGTAATCGAAGTTGCTCTATTGTCTTATTGGCCCATACTTTTCTTTCATCAGCTCTCATCTTATTCAGAGTCACATCATACGGCGAGATTTCATCATCGAGAGCAACCAATCCGTGTTTTGCAGACAATATGAAAATAGCATCGGGTTTGAGTTTCCTAGCATACTGTAAATTAAGTTTGAAGAGTGTACTGGTATACAGTTCGGCGGCTCTTGATTTAACCGCTCGCTTCTTGCTCACACATGATATGAGTATTATTTTCTTCACCGCAAACCCTTTCACTGTATCGCGGCATTATGGGAAGCTCAGGCGCTTCCCGTAAAGTGCTCACCTGCCAGTTCGTCGAGGTACCCGTCCTGAGTGAAGTCGAATGGGTTGAGGGCTTCTTGCTATAGGTTTACCAAACAACATTTTTCTCCGTCCAATTATCTCCATCAAAACTTGCGAAAATTACTGCGTCAAGTACACAAGGTATTATCCCGCATTCTTCACATAACTTCTGAAACCCATCAGAGACAAAATTGTAATAATTCCGGTCGGAAAGAGCTCCCGCTGATAGTCTAATCGGAAAGTTAAATTTATTAAGCCACTTCGCAATTCTGCTATCAATCGGAATTTCGTATTTAGTAAGCCCTAGCGATTGCAAAAGGTTTCGAGACTGTTTAGGACCAAAACCTTTAAGTTTATCATTTATGAAATCTGCTGCTTTTCGTTCTTTTTGTACAGATTTAATTGATTGCAATCCATTTATTATTTCAAAGACTTCGCCCCAAAGGTTTTCCTCCAATAAATTTAGATTAGTCACAAGTTCGTCTACAATTTTATTGTAACGTCTTAATCCACCGAAATTACTAATCAATTCTTTAGCATAAATTTTAAGATTAGTTTGTGAAATACATATTTGGTAGTTTAAAGGAAATGGCTCAGTGTTAATGAATTTCGTTACCGCACTATTCGGCCCTGAACGCTGTTGGGTAGTGAGAAGACAAGAGATCATAGCTTTAAAGAAATCATCTTTAGACACTTTAAGGTTTGAGGACTCTACATTTCTCTCAATTCTTTTCTGAACGAAAGGGCTTTTTTGGTATAAATCATAAAAATCCTTTACCTGTTCAATATCACGAGGTTCAATCTGCCAGATAATATTCATGTGAGGACCCAATATTTCTAATTATCGCCTAACAACGATTATATGGTCTGCATAAACCGGGTAAATACGTATCTGCCAGACAGCAAAGTTGACGGGCTAAGGTGCGAATCTCTTCCGGCCTTTAAAATAACTGTTTTCACCAAACCCACTATAGAATTTCAGAAAGGAGGAGTCAATCAATTTTAGATTGCCGATTGATGATTGCGGATTGGCGATTTGGGGATGCGGATTGCGCCCTGCAATTTTTATGACCCGCCGTGAAACGGCGGGCTAAATATAATGGCAATTCTCTGTGTCCTCTGTGAACTCTGTGGCTAAGCGCGGGCGGTTTGGGTGATTTGTCCGGTTACTATGGTCCCAGGTCAATGGTTTCCATGCCGTCAAGGTTTACGCCGAAGCAGTCGATGCCGAAATCCACAACGCCAGATTGAATAATAGACACATATTTAACGGATATGGTAAAGGTGCATTTGACATAATCCAGCTTTGCCGCTACACGAACAAGAGGTCCTTCATTCGGAACGCCCTTGCTGCAGCTTACTACGCCTTTTTTGTTCAGGAATTGGTTTCCCGGCACCGTGAACGTCTGACTTCCGACGGTTATCACCATAGGCTTAGACAAGTCGGGTCCGGTTATCGCCGTGAACCGTCCTGAAACCGTTAATGAGCTTGCGTCGGGTTTTGAGCTTCGTTTGAAACTCACCTTATCGGCCACCAGCAAATTTCCCGCGCCCATCATCAACTGGTATGGGATGAGTTTTTTTGTGCCGTTGACTATTGTCTCATCGAGCGAAACACCCCCCGAAGAAACTCCGATTCGGATGGCTACAAAAACCGGACAAGCAAGCCCGGTGAGATCCACATTGCTCGCCGAGAAGGAAAACGTCGTCTTTTGGGTATCGAAAGCAAAAGACATCTTCAAAGGTTTACTGGTTATCGTGCTGCTGAATTTGCCCTTCTTGAATGTCTTATCGTTGACTGGGAAGGTGAAAACACACGGGTCCATATTCTCAGCGAGAATGGTGACCTTGACAAAATTGGCATCGGCGGAGTTATTAGCGTCATTGAAGTCACTCGCATTGGCGTCCATCATACCTGAAAAGGAAATCTTGTCGCTATCATCCTTGCTGCCGGCTGTAACGCTGCATTTTGTCACCTGAAAATCCAAAGGCACATCCACATTTTTCTGCCATGATAATTTCGGATAATCACCCGCCAAAGGCATTTTCCATATATCAGCGGTTCCATTAACGGTCTCGCCGACAAAATCCCAGCCGGCATCGGTAAAAGTCGAACGCATCTGCATCTGGGACGTCGTCCTGCCATAAGCGCCTGTTGAAGAACCAGAACCAACACCTTTTGTTAGTCCACTGGTATCCTTATCCCAGAAGCAGCCGGTTAGCGTGCCATTATAATTATATCCGACCAGACCGGCGATATCGGCAGCCCCGCTGGCCGAACCGCTCGCATAGCAGTCGGTTAGTGTGCCAGTATCATTAAACCCCACCAGGCCGCCGACGATATTTGTTCCACCGGCCGAACCCGTGGCATAACTGAAGGTAATTGTGCCGCCCAGGTTATATCCCACCAGGCCGCCGATATAGAAGGTGCCGTTCACCGAACCGGTTGCATAGCAGGCGGTTAGCGTACCACCATTCATTCCCACCAGCCCGCCAACATAATAATTTCCGGTGATGTTTACATCTTCAACGCCTAAATTTTTTACTTGTCCGCCGAAGTCAACATAGCCGAACAATCCAGCGTAATTATTGCCGGACGTATTGATTGCTATATTACGGATAACATGGTCGTTGCCATCAAAAATGCCGGCGAATGCGACAGAGTCATTTCCCACAGGATTTATGGCGATACCTTCAAGGTCGATGTCGCCCGTCAAAATAAAGGCCTCGTTATAATCACCGGTGTCCGCCGCCAACGCCTGCAGGTCCGCAGCGGAAGCAATTTTGTATGGGTCGTCCGGCTCGCCCGTTCCGCCGCTGTATTTGGCGAAGACGCTGCCTGCCGCAAGGGTCAGTACGGCTGCAAAGGACAGGATTAATGCTGCTTCGCTTTTCATTTTTGTTCTCCCCGGATTTTTCTTTAGTTATTCCATTAAATGGGGCTTTCGATGCCCGTCGAATGTGTGTCCGAACCAAAAAGTCGCATACCTGCCTTAAAATAACGCTTTTCCCAAACCCACTATAAAATTTCAGAAAGAAAGTGTCAAGAAAGAACAGCGGGCAGCGTTCATCGTGCAGAACTCCGCATCTAAAAATCGACAATCGGCAATCGACAACTAAACTTTTACGCTCTTGCGGATTGGGTAATTTGGCCTGCCAACTGGTCGAGAGTAGCGTGCATCTTGGGGTCTTGTTTGCGCAGGTCCTCGATTTTGGCATAGGCGTGCATAACAGTTGTATGGTCGCGCCCTCCGAGGTGGCCTCCGATTTCCTCCAAACTGTGCTTTGTGAGCTGCCTCGCAAGATACATACAAATCTGTCTGGGTTCGGCGATACTCTGGCTGCGCTTCTGGCTCTGAAGGTCGGCTAAGCGGACGTTAAAATGGCGGGAGACGGTATCGATGATATCGCTGATTCTTATGTGCCTTGTGCCAAGGTCAACCTGGCCATCCAGCGCGGTTTGCGCCATATCGAGGGTGATTTTCTCGCCCGTCGTCATTGATACCGCGTATATCGTCGTCAATGCTCCTTCAAGCTCCCTGATATTGGCGTGCACCTTTTGGGCGATGTAGCCGGCGACTTCCTCGCTGACGTCAAGGCCGCGAAGATGCGCTTTTTTCTGCACGATGGCGATTCGCGTCTCGTAACTCGGCGGGTCTATTCTGGTTACTAAGCCCCAGTTGAATCGGCTTATGAGTCGCTCTTCGAGAGAGGGTATTTCGCCGGGCGGGCTGTCGGCGCTGAGGATGATTTGTTTGCCGTTGCTGTACAGGGCGTTGAAGGTGTGGAAAAATTCCTCCTGGCTCTGCTCGCGTTCGCGCAAAAACTGCACGTCGTCAATAATAAGGGTATCGACGGTGCGGAACCGGCTCTGGAAGCCGGGCAAATCGCCCTTTTCGATTGCCTGGATGAAACTGTTTACGAACCCCTCGCAGCTTAACAATTGAATGACCGCTGACGCGGTTTTGCGTTTGACCTCGTGGCAGACCGCCTGAAGCAGATGGGTCTTGCCTAATCCGGAATTACCATAGATAAACAATGGATTATACGTATCGCCCGGCGACTGGCTTACGGCTATGCAGCTTGCGTGGGCAAGCCGGTTGCAGGGCCCGACGACGAAATTCTCGAAGGTATAATCGGGGTGAAGAGCGGGGGAAACCCTGTGAGTTTCTTCGGAGGATTGCTCTTTGACCTGGCCGTTGGTGGAAAACTGCACGCTGACAAGGTGGCCCGTTATCTGCTGCGCGGCGCGGGTAAAGGCACTCTTGCATTTACTCTGTAAAAACTGGGCGCACGCCTCATCCGGGCAACCGACCTCGAGCGACCCGCCCGTCAAGTGTACAAGACGAAGGTTTTCAAACCATTTCCGTGCATTCAATGGGTCGAGAGTCCTCGCTCGGTCGAGTATTTCAGCGAAGATATTTTCAACTTCACCGCCGGCCAAGATGTGTGCTCCTTTATAAAAAACCGCCCAATGACGGATAAAACGACGCCACTATAAACAGAGGTTACCCGTTACAAATAACGTCCGTGTTATTGAAACAGCCGAAAATCTTTATCACCCTCTGCAGTTGTATGATGACCATCCGTGAGTAAACCAGGAAAGAGTGTAACAGCCGAAAGTGATTTTGTCAAAAAAAATCGGGCGCGAGGCGCAAAAATAGTAATCAATCCCGCGGATAGATTTTCGATTTTACCAGTTTCACGGGAACGACAAAATGTTAAACTGCCCTTTTGGAAACAGCAATAAGCTGAAATTTTGAACCGGATTACGTATTTCAAAAACTGGATGGAGTGAAGAATCATGTCTAAGCCGGCATTGCCTGTCATAGTCCTGGCAGTAATAGCACTGTTTGTGTCCGCCTGTGCGGCGGCAGGAGAACCGAATGCATTTGCAATGAACAAGCTTATTGGCCGGGGCATCAATATCGGCGGCGCGCTCGATACGCCCAAAACAGAAGGCGAATGGGGCGTTACCCTCCAGGACGACTATTTCCAGATAATCAAGGACGCGGGATTCAATTCGATTCGATTGGCTGTCCGCTGGAACGCCCATGCCGAGGATAAACCGCCTTACACCATAGACCCGAACTTTTTCAAACGAATCGACTGGGCAATACAAAACTCGCTATCACGAAATCTTCCGGTTGTGCTGTTTACTCACCATTACGAAGAACTTTACGGCGACCCCGACGGACAAAAAGACAGATTTCTGGCCATATGGAAACAGATTGCGGAGCGATACAAGGATTACCCCGATGCGCTTATCTTTGAGCCGCTCAGCGAAAGGGTGGACAAACTCAATGCCGCTAACTGGAACTCACTTACAAAAGAGGCCTTGACCATTATTCGCCGGTCTAACCCTCACAGAACAGTTGTCATCGGCCCCGGAGGCTTCTATCTCATCGATAATCTTGAACTCCTCGATTTGCCTAAAGACGATTCCAACATAATCGTTGACGTTCACTATTTTATGCCGTCTGAATTTACCCATCAGGGCGCCACATGGATACAGGATTCCGAAAAATGGCTGGGCACAAAATGGACCGGCTCGGAAAATGAAAAACAGGCAGTAATAAAGAATTTTGATATCGCCGCCGACTGGGCGAAAAAGAACAACCGGCCGATTTATCTCAGCGAGTTCGGCACTTATGAAAAAGCTGATATGGAGTCACGCGCCCGCTGGACAAAATTCGTCGCTGACGCTGCAATATCACGCGGTTTCAGCATATCATACTGGGAATTCTGCTCGGTTTTCGGAGCCTATGACCAGCAAACCAAATCCTGGCGCAAAGAGCTTTTGGAAGCCATTATTCCTCCGAACAAAGTCACGACAAATGCAACAAAACCCGCACCTGATTCGTTCAAAATCAACAAGCAGCTCGGCAGAGGTATTAACATCGGCAATGCACTCGAGGCACCGAATGAGGGGGAATGGGGCATTACTCTCCAGAAAGAATATTTTCAGACAATCAAGGACGCGGGGTTTAATTCGATTCGGCTGCCTGTTTGCTGGTCAGCCCACGCGATGAATGAAAAACCTTACACCATAGACCCGAATTTTTTCAAACGGGTTGACTGGGCAGTCAATAATTGTCTGTCACGAAATCTTTTTATGGTGCTTAATGTACACCACTACCGTGAGCTTTCCGCCTACCCCGCCGGCAACCAGGAACGGTTTCTGGCCATGTGGAAGCAGATTGCGGAACACTACAAAGATTATTCTGATGGGCTTGTCTTTGAGCTTCTCAATGAGCCGGAGCAGGCTCTCGTAGCTGCCGAGTGGAACGCGATGCTGGCAAAAACGCTTGCCGTCGTTCGTAAATCCAATCCCCGCAGAACGATTGTGATTGGCCCCGTCAACTACAACGATATCCAGCAGCTCAGGTTTCTCGAACTGCCCGGCGACGACCGAAACATTATTGTTACCGTTCACTATTACCTGCCGCATCAATTCACCCATCAGGGTGTTGACTGGGTTCCCGGAATGCTATCCAAATCATGGCTCGGCACAAAATGGGCAGGCAATGACGTGGAAAAGAAGATGGTAAGGGCGGATTTTGACGTTGCGGCTGCCTGGGCAAAAGAGAACAGCCGTCCGATTTATCTCGGCGAGTTCGGCACTTACGAAAAGGCGGATATGGAATCCCGCGCTTGCTGGACAAAATTCGTTGCCGATACCGCGATTGAACGTGGTTTCAGCTTCGCGTACTGGGAGTTCTGCGCCGGTTTCGGGATGTATGACCTGCAAACCAAATCATGGCACAAGGAACTGCTCGAAGCGTTGATTCCGCCGAAAAAATAAGCTAAACTATGTATCCTATTTTTGTTATTGGAGTGAAAAATTATGTCGAAGACGGTAACAACAATCGTGCTTATTACATTGGTGTTGGCTGTAACATCCGGCCTTAACTCTGTTATGGCTGCTGAACCAAACACACCAAAGGTAAAAATTGACGCCTTCAAAATGAATCTGCTTTTGGGCAGGGGCGTCAATTTTGGTAACGCCCTTGATGCGCCAAGCGAAGGGGAATGGGGATTCACTCTCGAAGAAAAATATTTTCAGGCGGCAAAAGACGCCGGTTTCAATTCGGTGCGCATACCTGTCCGCTGGTCGGCACACGCACTGGCCGAACCGCCTTATACAATCGACCCGAATTTTCTGAAAAGGGTGGACTGGGCGGTCAACTGCGCGCTATCGCGCAATATGCCTGTAATGCTCAACGTCCATCATTACCTCGAACTTTTCAGCGACCCCAACGGGCACAAAGACAGATTCCTGGCATTATGGCAGCAGATTGCAGAGCACTACAAGGATTATCCGCAGATACTGCTTTTTGAGCCGATAAATGAACCCTCGGGCAAATTAAGCGGCAGTGTCTTGAATTCTGTGCTCGAGCAGGCGATTACTGTAATTCGAAAGTCCAATCCCGACAGGATTATTTTAGCAGGTTCCGTCTGGAATGTCGCGGGAACCCTCGCGTCATTCAAAATCCCCAAAGACGACCACAACATTATCGTCTCCATCCATACGTACAACCCGCTTGAATTCACACATCAGGGCGCACCCTGGGTAACCGACCATGACTCCAATACTTGGCTGGGCACAAAATGGACGGGGACCGATGCTGAGAAGAGCGCCATAACGAAGGAACTCGATATAGCCGTCGCCTGGGCAAAAAGGAATAACCGCCCGATTAATTTAGGCGAGTTTGGATCTTACAATAAAGCCGATATGGACTCGCGGGCACGCTACACTAAATTTATAGCTGATGCCGCAATTGAACGGGGATTCAGCTTTGATTACTGGCAGTTTGACTCCGATTTCGCGGTTTACGACATCAAGACCAATACATGGATAAAGCCGCTGCTGGAAGCGTTGATTCCTCCGAAAAAGTAGGGTAAACTATGCATCTTGTTTTTATTATTGGAGTGAAAAATTATGTCGAAGCGAGTATTTTTTGCCGTATGTTTAATGGTAATAGTTGTGTTTGAGTCCGCCTGCAATGCCTATTACGTAGAGCCGAACACTTTTCAAATCAATACAATGATTAATCGCGGAATCAACTTCGGCAATGCCCTCGAGGCGCCGAAAGAGGGTGACTGGGGCGTCACCATCAAAACGCAATATTTTAATTTCGCCAGAGAAGCTTGGTTTACTTCATTCCGCTTCCCCGTCTGCTGGTCCGCCCACGCACTGACTGAAAAACCTTACACAATTGACCCTAATTTCTTCGCAAGAATGGACTTGGTAATCTACGAGGCAATGCAGCGGGAAGTAATTGTGATAGTTACTATGCATCACTATAACGAGCTTTATAAAGACCCGTCGCGCCACAAAGAAAGGTTTCTCGCAATATGGAAACAGATTGCGGAGCGATACAAGGATTGCCCCGTTTCTGTCGTCTTCGAACCTCTCAATGAGCCGCATGATAATCTGAATGCCGACAAGTGGAATAAACTTCTCAAAGACGTTCTCGCGGTTATTCGCAAGTCAAACCCGAAAAGGACGGTTATATTCGGCCCGGCCAACTACAACGATATCCGCATGCTCAATACCTTGGAGCTGCCCAAAAACGACCCCAACATAATCGTTACCGCACACTATTATCTGCCATACGAATTTACTCATCAGGGGGCTCACTGGGTGACTGACTCAAACGCATGGTTAGGAACAAAATGGACAGGGACGGATTCGGAAAAGCAAATGATAACAAAGGACTTTGATGATGCCGTGGCCTGGGCAAAAAAGAACAACCGCCTGATTTTCATAGGTGAGTTCGGCGCAAACAGCAAGGCGGATATGGACTCCCGCGTCCTCTGGACCAAATTCATCGCTGATACGGCGATTGAGCGGGGCTTTAGTTTCGCATACTGGGACTTTTGCAGTGAGCACTTCGGCGTGTTCGACCTCAATGCCTGGTCGTTCCGCAAGCCGTTACTGGAAGCGTTGATACCGCCCAAAAAATGATAAATGCCCCTAAGCATTTTCCTTACTTGACGAATGAGTGACAGAACGTTAACTTAACCGATGAAAATCGCTCTTTTTAGAATGTTGCCGTTGGGTATGAAAGCGAGATAATATTTTTTTGATTCAGGAAAGGGGTTAACAAAATGAAAGGAAACGCACAATTACTTAAGGCGCTCAACGGCTTGCTTGCCGATGAGCTGGGCGCAATCAACCAGTATATGGTTCACGCGGAAATGGTCGAAAACTGGGGCTATGAGAAGCTCGGGAAACTGATACAGTCGAGGGCGGTTACGGAGATGAAGCACGCCGAGAAACTCATCGCGCGTATGCTTTTCCTCGAAGGCACGCCAATAGTCAGCAAGCTCAGCGATATTCATATCGGCGCAGACGTACCAAAGCAGTTCAATAACGACCTCGATGCGGAAATGGGAGCCGTCAAGTCGTACAACGCGGCGATTAAGCTCGCGCAGGAAGTTGGCGATAACGCCACAAAAGAGCTTCTTGACACGATTCTCAAAGACGAGGACGCCCACGTCGATGAAATCGAGACGCAGCAGGACCAGATTAAGCAGATGGGTCTGCCTCAGTATCTGTCCAACCAGGCCGGCTGATATTCATTGCCCCTGCGGTGCGACGCTGTATAATAGCTGACGATGGAAACGCTGAAATCGTTATATGAGTATTTCCCGACGGCCGTTTATACGGGCAAGTGCTTGGTATTTATAAGCGAGGACTGGCGGGTCGAGCTGACCGAGCACAAGGACAGCGACTACACGAGAGCCGGCTCACAGCCGTCGGTCATTCGCGTGCGGGTCTTCAAAAAGGCCCTCAACGGCGAATTTGTGCCGGGGCATTTCGAGGATTTCCAGTTGCCGTCGCTTAGTGAATTAGCCGAGCAGATTGAAAAATACGTCCAGCTTGCCCTCGGCGCAAATCTCCGCGAACGAACAGATATGTCCTGAGCATAGCGCCGCGATATATGGAGCAGTTGAAAATACAACAATCGGCTAATGCGGTCGTCTTTTCGGTCAAAGTCGTTCCCCGTTCGAGTAAAACCTCGGTATCAGGCCTATTGGGAGGTATGCTTAAAATAAAACTCGCGGCTGCGCCGGAAAAAGGCAAAGCCAACGAATCGCTTGTGGAATTTTTAGCCGAAACACTTGGTGTCAAAAGAAATACTATCACAATAACCTCCGGCCTTACTTCACCCGTCAAAACAATCCAAACCACAGGCATTTCGACGGAATACCTGTTAGATAAACTAAACCGCTTTTGTAAATGAACACCCCGACCAAACCACTTGTCGTTGACGAGACCTCGCTGGGGTTTATGCTCAGGTTAGCGGGACCAATTGTCATTACAACCGTTTCTTTTACGCTTCTGCAGTTCGTTGACCGGATAATGGTCTCTCGCTTAGGAACGGCTGCCCTTGCAGCGGTGCTGCCCGCGGGATTCACCGCATCGATACCGTCGGCGTGCGTGATGGGTATTTTCGCCGGCCTGGGCACATACGTAAGCCAATGCTATGGGAAAAAGCAAAAAAAAGAATGCACCAGCTACTTCTGGCAGGCGGTGTATATGGGGACGGCGTTTTCGCTTTTGATTTTAGGCATATGCTGGCCCCTTGCCCCTGCGATATTCCGGTCGTTCGGCCACGAGCCGGAAGTTGTCGAGCTGGAGGTCATCTATTTTCGCATTATGCTCTTCGGTAACATATCGGTGGTGTTCGTCTGGGCGGGAGTGCAGTTTTTTATGGGCATTCACAGGCCCCTGCTTTCGATGTATGCGGCGCTTATTGCACAGGTCGTCAATATCTTTATGAATTACGCGCTGATTTTCGGCAAGTTCGGTTTCCCGGCGATGGGGATAGCGGGTTCGGCGTGGGGAACAGTAATCGGCATAACGGTCGGCGGCGGGATAAGAATGGCGACGTTTCTCGGCGGCGGCTTCAGGGCCGAGTACGCTAGTATGAGTATGCTCAAGCCCGATTTGCGAAAAATGGCGGACCTGCTCAAAGTGGGGCTGCCCGCGGGGATTGAGCTGGCGTTCAGCGCGGGCGTATGGGGAGCGATATTGTTCTGGTTAGTGGGCAGGTTCGGCAAAGAGACGCAGGCGGCAACGAGCGCCGCGCTTGCCTGCATAAACCTTTCGACGATGCCCATCGAAGGACTAAAGACCGCTATAACAGTGGCCGTCGGCAAATCAATCGGCGCGGATAAAGACCAAACGGCAATCAAGCAAACCCGATTGTGCCTGCGTGCTGCTCTTATATATATGGGAGTTGTGGGGTTGAGCTTTTTGTTATTCGGCAGGACATTTATGCGGATGTGGTCATCAGATAATATGGTAATACAGATAGGGGCAGAAGTGCTTGTTTTTGCCGCTATTTACCAGCTTTTCTACGCATCGAGAACCGTTTACAGCGGGGCATTACGGGGCGCGGGCGACACGGTCTGGCTGGCAATTTTCGCTCTCGGCGCAGCGGCTATTCTCGCAGTGGGCGGATTTGTTATAATAAGAGTGTTCCCGAACTACGGTTCGCTTGGTCCATGGGCGGCGGCAACAATTAGCATCATCGCAGCGGGGCTGGCCAACCGTATAAGATTCAAGAGCGGCAAGTGGAAACAAATAGACCTGTTCAGCAGGCGGCCGGCTGAGCTGGAGATGACTGAAGATTAATACGTGAATCGTAATTTTATGAAAACGTTTTTTAACCTGACAATCTGTTCGATAATCGTTTTGGCCATTACGCCCTGCTTATCAGCAGATGAGCCATTGGCAAACGCAAATCTCGAAGGCCTGTACGCCAAATCTATTGAGTCGGTTTTGCGACTGCCGCCTGAACAGATTGACCTGGGGACAGCCGCTTTGATTGTCTCAGAATCGTGGAGCGATATGGTCGGCGGCAGAAATTACCAGCGGCAGTTAGACGATATCGCGACGGAAATCCGCAATCGGCTCGAAGCGAAAAATGCGCCGATGGGTGTCGCCGCAATCCCCATTATCAACGATTACCTGTTCAATGAATTGAAGTTCAAAACAATCGATAAAGCCACCGACCCATACGACCTGTTTCTGCACTCCGTTATGGACAGGCGCCAGGGTTATTGCCTGAGCTTGTCGGTTCTATACCTGTCGATTGGCGAACGGCTGGGTTTGCCGCTCTACGGCGTAGTTGTGCCTGGGCATTTCTTCGTAAGATACGACGACGGCAAAACACGATTCAATATCGAGGCCACACACCACGGCAGCAGCGCCCCCGACAGCTACTATATCGAGCAGTTTAATGTCCCCAAAACCAGCACTATTTATATGACCAGCCTGAATAAGCGCCAGACGCTGGGCTGTTTCTTCAATAACCTCGGAAATGTTTACAAGGACATCGGCAACGTCAACCAGGCGATGGCTTCAATGCAGTGGGCCGTATATATCAACCCGTCGCTGACGGAATCACGAATGAATCTCGGGAATATCTACCTCATGAAGGACCGCGTAGATGACGCGATAACCGAGTATCAGGCCGCCACAAAAATCAGCCCCGACGATGCGAAATCCCACTACAATCTCGGCAACGCATATCAAAGACGCGAATGGTTTAATGACGCGATAAACGAATACACCGCCGCAATACGGCTCGATTCCAATGTCGCGGAAGCATACCTTGGGATGGGCGTCTGCTACAACAAACTAAACCAGCCGGAAAACGAAATCGACGCGTATCTCAAGGCGCTGGCGGTTAATCCGAATATGTACGAAGCAATGGCGAATCTCGGCAATGTTTATTTCAACAAAGGCGATTTCGACGCCGCCATTGAGCAATACAGCAAGGCCGCCCGCATAAAACCGAATAACGCCGAAATCTATTACCAGCTTGGCGTCGCATATTTCCAGAAAGGCGACTACGCGAATGCCATCAAGAGCCACCTGAAAACCGTGGAGCTTGCGCCGAAAATGGCTGACGCTCATTACGCCCTGGGACTTGCCTATTACAAAACTAATGATTACAGCCTGGCCCTGAAGCACATGAAAATCGCTGAACGGTTAGGCAAAGCAATTGACCCCGACATGTTAAAAGTCCTCGAAAGCAAAAAGTAACATAGCCAACGGCCTCTGTTGAGCCATAATCAAAAGACCTTTCCTGTTCTATCCTCAAAGTCATTGACAAACTTCGGTAAAAACAGCAAACTTTACCCGCGGCATTTCAATAATCAACAAACAGCGTGTGAGTCAATATCAAGTGGATAAACTAAAAGGAGACGGCTATGAAATGGTTACAGGAATTCAAGACATTCGCGGTCAGGGGTAACGTGGTGGATATGGCGGTCGGTATCGTGATAGGCGCGGCATTCGGGAAAATCGTGTCGTCATTTGTCGCCGACGTGATAATGCCCCCGATAGGGCTGGTTATAGGCGGAATCGATTTCAGCAAGCGAGTCATAATGCTGAAGGAGGCAACGGAGAAAACCGCCGCGGTAACGCTCAATTACGGCAATTTCATCCAGACCGTCATTGACTTCGCCATTATTGCCTTCGCGATTTTTATGCTGGTCAAGGGGATTAACACCCTGAAAAGAAATGAAGCAGCAAAGCCATCGGAGCCGGCCCTCGCGTCGCCTGAAGTTATGCTGCTGACCGATATCCGCGATATTCTGCGCAAGAGCCAATGAAAACCCGACAGGGGGTTTTTTGCTTGCGTTATTGGCCGGAGCGGGTAGATTTTACGCCAATAGTTCGGCACAGGAGTTGCTTCATCGGCAGTTATTGTTATGCACAGAGCCGAATTATGTTGCCTTGCCGGCGATTTTGGGAAAGGATAAGCTCGAACACGTTTTTTGAGGGTATCAAATGAAACTCCAAATCAAAAAGATAAGCATTTATTTTCTGGTAATACTGGGAATCCTGCTCGTAAGCGTTATCCCCGTAATGGCACAGGACGTAAACGTCACTCAAACCATGACCGATGCCGCCAAGGCGGGGCCGCAAAACATGGCCGAAATAATAAAAAATTTCCTGATTACAAAAGGGACCGCTTTTGCGGTTGACCTTCTGGCGGCAATTCTTATCTTCGTAATCGGCCGCTGGGTGGCAAAGTGGGCTTCCATACTTGCCGGCAGGGCAATGACCAGGGCACACGTCGAGCAAATCCTCGTTACCTTTGTGCAGCATTTGTGCTATTTCGGCCTGCTCGCTTTCGTGATTATCGCGGCCCTTGACCAGATTGGCATAAAGCTGACGGCGGCGATTGCCGTGCTCGGAGCGGCGGCATTGGCGGTCGCGTTCGCCCTGCAGGGTTCGCTGTCTAATTTCGCCGCCGGCATACTTATGGTGATTTTCAAGCCCTTCAAAGTCGGCGACCTTGTCACCGTAGCGGGAACCCAGGGGACGGTTCAGGAGATTCAGATTCTCAATACGGTGCTCAACTCCCCCGACAACGTCCGCATCATAATTCCCAACGCCCAGATAACCGGAAGCACTATCAGTAATTACACCGCCAATCCCACAAGAAGAATCGATTTGACTGTTGGCGTCTCGTACGACGACGATATCAAGAAAGCCAAACAGGTCATCGAAGGCGTTCTCGCCTCTGACGCAAGAATACTCAAGACCCCGGCCCCAACGGTAGCTGTTTCGGCGCTTGCCGACAGCTCCGTAAATTTTGTTGTTCGCCCGTGGGTAAAATCGGCGGATTATTGGGACGTTTACTTCGACACTACTGCCAAGCTTAAAACCACGCTGGAAAGCAACGGCATAACAATGCCGTTCCCGCAGCGGGAAATTTTGATAAAAAATGCGGGCAAGACAAACATCGGCGGATGACGATAAATATTAATAAGGCATAGTTGAAAATAAAATTCGACGCCGACGGGTACGTCGGTAAAATCAACGAGATCGAAAGGACTATTACTGATGGCAAATAAGATACTGATAATTTCGCTGACGCTGTTTATTTGCACCCCCGGCCTGGCTGAAGACAGCAACCAAATCTCACAGAAAGACCCTAACTCAATGCTTTTGGCAGGCCCCGGCGCATGGATTACAGTCGAACCATACAAAGGGATGCACACAATTGTTTATCCGGTGCCTGTAGTCGCGGCTGTCAGGGCACCGTTTTATTTCTTTATCGATACCGCGGGCTGCCGGGTGTTTTCCGATTCCAATATGACATTTGACCTCATAGGCAAAATACGCACCGACGGCTACGACGCGGACAGAAGCAATGATTTTGACGGAATGCATGACAGGCATATGAGTTTTGACGTCGGCGGCGAATTCGGGATATCGGGCGACTGGGGCAATCTTTATGCGAGAATCCTCACCGATGCGCTGGCGCAGCATGAGGGGCAGGAATTTCGGGTAAAATACGCCAAACCATTCAAATTTGAAAAATCAAAAATATCGCCTTCAGTCGGCTTTGCCATGCTCAGCAGTAATCTTGTCGATTATTACTACGGCGTCCGCGATGATGAGGCAAGGCCTGGCAGACCCGCATACGACCCGGGCGCATCCGTCAACTGGTTTGTCGGGCTTGACGCAAACTACCAGCTCAATGACAACTGGACTCTGATTACAAGCATAACTTATTACTGGTTAGACAGTAACATCCGCAACAGTCCGATAGTAGATAAGGACTACATGATATCTATCCTTGCAGGCGCAATGTACAGGTTCTGAGTTCAAGCTTGTTTTTTTAAAGGCAGACATACCCAATGCGAATCATCATAACAGGCGCAACGGGGCTTATCGGTAAAGCGTTGTGCAAACAGCTTCATACAAATTATGAAATCGTTGCCTTGTCGCGAAATCCCCAAAGAGCACAATCATCCCTCGGCTCAAATGCAAAAATAGTTCATTGGGACAGTTGTTCCTGCGGCCAATGGACACAGTATATTGACGGCGCTCTTGCCGTCATCAACCTGGCCGGCGACCCAATCGCCTCTGGCCGATGGACGCCCGAAAAAAAACAGCGTATCCTTCAAAGCCGGCTAAATGCCACTAAAGCAATCGTCGATGCGATTGTGTCCGCGAAAAATAAACCCCATGTCCTGATACAATCCTCTGCTATTGGTTATTACGGATTCGAACATCAGGAAGCACTGGACGAAACCTCACTACCAGGTGAGGGATTTCTCGCTGACGTATGCAAACAATGGGAGCTTCAAGCAAAGCCCGTTGAAAATGCCGGGACAAGGTGCGTTATAATTCGTACCGGCATGGTGCTTAGCCCTGATGGCGGCGCATTGCCTCGCCTGGCATCGCCCTTCAAATTCTTTTTAGGCGGTTACCTCGGCTCCGGCCAGCAATGGGTATCATGGATAACCATCGACGACGAAGTAAATGCCATAAAGTTTCTTATCGAAAATCCCCGGCTTTCCGGCGCTTTCAATCTTACGGCACCTAATCCGGTAAAGCTGAAAGACCTGTGCAGGCAAATCGGCCGAGTTCTGGAAAAACCCTGCTGGCTGCCGATACCGGCGCTTGTTTTGCGGCTGACCTTTGGTAAAATGACCGAAGAGACGCTGATGGCCAACCAGCAGGTGATACCGGCCCGGCTTATGAAAGCGGAATTTAACTTTGCCCATCCAAACATCGCCGAGGCTCTGGAATGTGTAATAAAAAAACGTATTTTATGATAACTGAAATAAAAAAGTTTACTGAGGATAACTAATAATGATTTTCGGAGGGCAACAAAATGAAATCGGCAAAAAAAATCGTTACCTATGTGGTTGTGTCGATTGTGGTAATCCTGCTGGTTCTGATTGTCGGCATCTATCTGTTCGGTGCAGGAATGATTAAAGCCAAAGTCGAAAAAGTGGCCAGCAGCACCCTCGGCGTCCAGGTCACAGTTAAGGACATCAGCTTGTCGATTATGCGCGGGCAAGTCGAGATTAAAGGCCTTGTGGTCAAAAACCCGCCCGGTTACGCCAATGAGACGCTGCTGGAGCTTGGCGACGGAGTGATAAATCTCGATATCGGCTCACTAATGCGCGACACAATAAAAATACAATTAGTCAAGCTCAACGACGCGAAGCTGACGATTGAGCAAAAAGGACTGACGAACAACCTCAACGAAATATTGGACAAGATGCCCAAAGAAGAAAAATCGGCAACGCCAAAAACCGAAAAACCGGGCAAAAACCTGACCGTCAACAAGCTGGAAATAACCAACACCAACGTCAGGGTAAAACTGCTGCCTATCCCCGGCAAAAGCGATACCGTCAGCCTGAAGCTCGACCCGATAGTAATGGAAAATCTCGGCACGGACAAAAAACTCAGCGTAGCCATGCTTGTGGAGAAAGTTGTGGGCGCACTCGCTGCCAGCGTCGCCAGGCAGGGTGCGGGAATACTGCCCAATGATATGGTCAAGAGTATCAACTCGACAATCAGTTCGACAATCGGCTCAGTAATCGGCAATGACGCCGTGAAAACTACTACCGAAGCGGGCAAGAACGCAGTTGAAGGCATCAAAGGACTGCTGGGCGGCAAAAAATAACTGTGCCCTGAGACCAGTTGGTTAGGCAGACATAAACCGGCAGATTACAGGTTTTTCAAAAGCACGTTTGCCGGCGATTTTTCGATGGTCGAGTCGAGTTGCCGCAGACAATCGGAAAGCTTGTCCATTTCAGCGGACCGAAGCACCGGTATGCTGGAAGTGCCCCGCTGCTCAAGCCGGTCGATGACAAATTTCACGGTAATTTTATCAACGTCCGTTGCGGGCTGATATGCAAGCTCCTTGTCTTCTCCTTTTTTGACCTCCGACAGAATACCGGATTCTGACAGGTCATACAAAAGCTGCCTGACCAGCCGGACGGGAATTTCCAGCTCATGCGAGAGCCCGGAAGCGTTACTGGGTTTTTCGCCGGCGCAAAACCTGTGTACAAGCCGTTGAGCAATAAGAATAGAAAGCAGTCTCTTGAACGAATGGCTCGCCGAAAGGCAATCCGGCTCAAACTCGTATGTCTCCACGTTTTGATGCGCAAACGAAACCTCCGCGCCGAACAAAATAATAAGCCAGCTTATCTGAAGCCAGAGCAAAAACAGAGGCAGCGCGGCGAAACTGCCGTATATGGCGTATCTTGTGGTAATCTGAACCTGGAAATTAACGTATCCCCACTGGACTATCTGGAATAAAGTGCCGGCGACTATACCGGCTATCAGGCCGGACACAAATCTTACCTTCGTATTCGGCATAAAAATGAAAATAAACGTGAAAGAAACCCATATTGTAACATAAGGCAGCAGTTTCATCGCCAGCCAGAACGCCGGCCCAAAGTCCTTCAACATAGGAAATTTTTCGGTTAAAGTTTGAATCTGGCCGCTGAGAAAAATCGTTGCCCCGCCGGCTATGGCCAGCAGAATCGGACACACCAGCATCGTTACCAGGTAATCGCTGAATTTCCTGGAAAAAGTCCTGGGCTTAACTACGCCCCATATATCGTTGAAGGAACCTTCGATATTGCTAAGCAAACTGATGATGACCCAGAACAGAAATACCACACCCGCTCCGGCTATGACGCCGCCGCTCGCCCTGTCGAGGAGTGAATTTGAAAAAGCAATAATATTATTAGCAACTTGCTCCTGACCTTTCATCTTTTCGAGAATCTGCGCTGCAACGCGCTCCTGCAGACCGAATCCCTTGGCAATTCCGAACATAAGCGCAATAACCGGCACAATCGAAAGCAATGAGAAGAACGTCAGCGCAGACGCCCTGAATTTGCACCTGTTCTCATTAAAGCCGCGGACTGCAAGAGCTACTATCCGCAGAAATCTGATAAAGAGGGACTTGCCGGGTGAGTGGTCCCGCAAACGCATTCGCCAGATGTCCGTTCGGATGAAATTCAGGAATTTCGCAAGCATATTAACCGCCCTTTCTGCCTAAAAGATAAAATCATCTTAACAGGCAAGTATATTAAGCAATAAGACAATTTTCAATGATTACCTCTGTTCGTATTTCATTTTGCACCCTCAAAATTCCTTTGTTTTAGCAGCAAATCCCCTCATGGTCGGTATCGTCTGAGAGCCATTTGGGTCATCAAAAAAACATTTCCTGTCGATTGACAAACCGCATCTCAATCTGTTATCTTTCCAGCTTTGTATAACAACTTGAATCGCTTAACACTGTGGGGTTTGGCCGTAGTCACAACCCAAAGTTACAGCGGTATCCTGCGTGTGAAAATGGAAATTAAAGCATTCAAAGCGTACAGGTTTAACGAGGCGGTCGTAGGCGACGTCGGGAATTGTATTGCACCTCCCTATGACGTCATAGACGCCGACCTTCAGGACCGGCTCTACAAAAAAAGCAAATACAACATCGCCCAGATTACCAAGAGTAAATCCACACCAACCGATACTCCCGACAACAATCAATACACAAGAGCGGCAAAACTGATTAACGACTGGTTTCAGACGGGCGCTCTCAAGCAGGACGACAAGGACAGTGTTTACGGATATGCCCAGGATTTCGAGATTGCCGGAATTAAGGCGCAGCGACTGAGCTTTATCGCGCTTTCCAAGCTCGAAGAATTAGGCAAAAATATCAAGCCCCACGAATATACGCTTACCGGGCCAAAAGCGGACCGCCTGAACCTGCGAAGGGCGACCAAGGCCAGCTTCGGCCTTATCTTTATGCTCTACAAGGACGCTAAAAATGTCGCGGACAAAACCATTAAAAAAGCGATGAAGCAAAAACCGCTTATCGATTTCGTTGATGAGCAGAATGTCCGCCATCGGCTGTTCGCCGTTACGGACAACAACGATATCGACGCAATCACAAAAATGATGAACACGCAGACCTGCGTCATAGCCGACGGCCATCACAGATATGAAACGGCACTCAATTACTACAAGGAAACGGGCGAACCATCGGCTCAATATGTCCTGACCGCCTTTGTCAATACGCGGCAGAAGGGTCTGCTTATACTGGCAACGCATCGGCTTATACAAAATGTCAAGGCCTACGACAGCAAAAAGTTTCTCGCCGCACTGAAAAAAGATTTTGACCTGACAACATTCGCTTTCGATAACGAAAAAGCCAAACAGCAGGCCAGGCAAAAAATGTCGGCTAAAATGAAGGCTGAATTCGATGCCGACAAAAATGCCTTCGGCATATATACGGCTGACGGCGCATTTTACGTGGCTGTACTGAAAGACAAGCGCCTTATGGATGCCGTCGCACCGGACAAAAGCGAACACTGGAAATCCTTGGATGTGGCCGTGCTGCACAAGCTGATTATCGAAAAGCATCTTGGCATCGATGAAAAAGTCCTCGCGGAGGGCGCAAATATCGAATATGTCAAAGATACCGGCGAGGGTATAGATGATTCCATAAATCAGGTCGATAAAGGTGCCAAACAGGCCGCCTTATTTATGAATCCGACAAAAATGAAACAAATCGAAATGGTCACCGCAACCGGCGAAAGAATGCCTCAGAAATCGACTTTCTTTTATCCGAAGGTCTATACCGGGCTGGTGATAAATAAACACTAACGTTTTATAAGAGGAGAAGCTTATGGCTGACTGGAGAAAACCCCCAAGATTGTTCATTCCTGGCCCTGTGCTGGTCAAGGAAGATGTCCTTCAGCAACTGGCGCGTCCGACGCTGGGGCATCGCGGCAAAGACTACGCCCAACTGCAAGGCGAAGTCATGGACATGCTCAAGAAGATTCTTTTCACAAATCAGCATGTTTTCCTCGTCACCTCATCAGCGTCAGGTATGTGGGAGGCCTCCATCCGTAACTGCGTCGATTTCAACGAGAACGTTCTGGCCACCTGCTGCGGCGCATTCAGCGATAAATGGGCTGACGTCGTGAAAAAATGCGGAAGAAACTGTGACGAGCTGAAGGTCGAATGGGGACAGGCTGTCACCGCGGAGATGATTGACCAGAAACTTGCGACCGGCAAATATACCGCCGTAACGCTTGTTTATAACGAGACAAGCACCGGGCTTACAAACCCGCTTTATGAAGTCAGCGAAATGATGAAGAAAAAATATCCAGATGTTCTGGTATTCGTCGATGCCGTCAGCGGCCTGGTAGGGCTGCCGATGCACTTCGACCAGCTCGGCTGGGATATCGTTTTCGCCTCCGTTCAGAAGGCATTTGCTCTTCCGCCCGGCTTTACCGTCGCGGCTGTCAGCAATCGCGCTATTGAAAAATGCAAGAAGGTCCCGCAGAGGGGTTATTACTTCGACTTCATTCCCTTTGTCAAATCCAACGAAAAAAACCAGACACCGACAACCCCGAGCATTCCGCATATCTTCGGGCTTCACTATCAATGCACCAAGCTGGTCAAAGAAGGTATGGAAAACGTCTGGAAACGCCATAAGGAAATGGGCGATTACACAAGGACTTGGGCAAAACAGCGGTTCGGGCTGTTCTGCGAGGAAAAATACGCATCCAACACGCTGACAACCGTCAAGAACACAAGAGGCGTTGTTGTCGCAGACATTATCAAGGCCGTTCAGGAAAAACACCAGACCGTCTTCGGCAACGGCTACGATAAACTCAAGGAAGTTACCTTTAGAATCGCTCACATGGGCGATATCACTCTGGCGGATGTCAAAGAACTAACCGGCTGGATTGACGCAGAATTGAAATAGCGTTAACCCGCTAAAATAATGGGTTTTCACAAAGACCCCCGATTTGTCGGGGGTCTTTTTTTGTTCACGCCGACTAAGCAACTGAAATCACATCTTCATTTCGCCCCAAAAAAGCTGCGGGCCGGCCGAACCCAAGGTTGATAAATTCGTATTAAAGCCATGTAATCCCACCAGGGAAAAGCTATTTGGAGATTTATTTTAAAACTTTAATAGTATGGAGAGCCAGAAAATGGTTACGATAGCAAAGTCGCCTAAACATCAAACATTATCCCGCATCAGCTTCGTTCTCATCGTTTTTTCGCTCATTTCACCGTTATCAGCCCTTGCTGAGGACTCAAAGGGCATTGATACCCTTCGCCAGCTTGGCAGGGCATTTGCCTCAGTCGCAGAAAAGGACTCCCCGGCCGTAGTAAGTATCAAGGCAAACCAGGCCATAACCCAGACATATTCCGGCCCCTTTGGCGATTCGCCCTTTGACGACGAATTCTTCCAGCAATTTTTTGGCAGGCAGTTCCGCCAGCAACAACCACAGCAACAGCAACGACAGCCCCAGCAAAGGAAAATCATCAGGCCCGTTCAGGGCTCCGGCTTTATCGTCTCAAAGGACGGCTACATCCTCACAAATAATCACGTCGTCGAAGACGCCGAGAAAATTATGGTAACATTGCTGGACGGCCGGGAATTGCAGGCAAAACTCATCGGCACAGACCCGTCCACCGAAGTAGCGGTTATCAAAATTGACGCCAACGACCTGCACGCCCTTGAGCTGGCCGACTCCGACACGATTGAAGTCGGCGAATGGGTAATCGCCATAGGCAATCCATTCGGGCTTAGCCACACAGTCACAGTCGGCATCGTCAGCGCAAAAGGCAGAAACGGCCTGGGGCTTTCAACTTACGAGGACTTTATACAAACCGACGCGGCAATCAACCCCGGCAATTCAGGCGGCCCGCTGATTGACCTCGACGGAAAAGTCGTCGGCATCAACACAGCGATAGTCGGCTCAAGCGGAAATATCGGCATCGGCCTGGCTATCCCCATAAATATGGCAAAATCCATTTACGACCAGCTTGTCCAAAAAGGCAAAGTCGTCCGCGGATTCCTTGGCATCACCATCCAGGACATCACGCCCGATCTGGCTGAATCGTTCAAACTCAAAGATACCAAAGGTGTCATCATTCCCGATGTTTCGCCTGATTCAGCAGCAGCCAAGGCGGGGCTTAAAGCCGGTGACATAATCGTCTCGTTTGACAGCAAACCCGTTGAAAAAGCAGCGGAATTCCAGAGACGAGTCGCAATGAAAAAACCGGGCAGCGAAGTTGAAATCACGGTCCTGCGCGACGATAAAAAGCAGATGCTCACCGCCAAACTCGAAGAAAAACCATCCGATGAGCAGCTTGCCGCAAATACTACAAAAGAACATGCATCCGAAAAACTTGGGCTAACCGTCCAGAATCTCACCGACGATTTAGCCAAACAGTTTGGATTCGTTGGGCAAAAAGGAGTCCTCGTTACCGACGTGGAATCCGACTCGCCGGCGGCCCTTAAGGGTATTCAGCCCGGAAGCTTAATCCAGCAAGTGAACCGCAAACCGATTGAGAACGTCAAGCAATTCAAAGAAGCTGTAGCAACTGCTGCGAAAGAAGGAAAAGTAATATTGCGCGTCAGGTACGAAAAAAACAGCGTATTCGTCGTCCTGGAAATCCCGAGGGATTAATTACGCTGTAATGGTATATTTGCCAATCTGATTACAAAAGCCCCGTTCCCGCGGGACTTTTGTAGTTCCGCCGCAATATGGCAAATGCCTGCACAATAGAACCCTTAATTCATGAATCGATAATTGATGAAAAGCGGCTTGCTTTTCAAACCCTGAATTGGTATAATTTCTCAAACTTAAGCACGTTCCAATAGAGGGCCAATAGCGACAAATGAAGATATTGCTGAACGCCAAACAAATCGACAGTATCCTCAACAAGCTGACAAGCCGAATTATCGCCGATATTCCCGAAGGCGTTGAAATAGCCGTAATAGGAATCCGCAGCAGGGGCGAAATCGTCGCGCAACGGCTGGCGAAACGGCTCTCCGAAAAAATCGGCAGCGATTTACCCTGTGGGACACTCGATATCACCCTCTACCGCGACGACCTGAATTCGCCAAAAAGCGGTTCGCAGCCGCGGGTCCGCACCACCGAAATCCGCTTCGATATCGACGACAAAATCATAATCCTGGTCGATGACGTTCTGCATACGGGCAGGTCAGCAAGAGCAGCGATGGACGCGCTGATTGACCTGGGCAGACCAAAGGCAATTCGTCTGGCGGTGCTCGTTGACAGGGCCGGGAGAGAATTTCCCATCCAGGCCGACTACGCCGGCTATAAAGCGGTCGCCAAACCAGGACAATTAGTCCAGGTGTTTTTGAAAGAATCGGACGACAAAGAACAGGTCATAGTCGAATAACCTGATTAAAAATTAAATTAAGGCGGTTGCCAGGTATGGCTGAAAAGGGCAAAATAAAGGAATTTAAATGGCAGCGAAAACATCTGCTCGGCCTTAGAGAATTAACCGCTGAAGAAATTACTTATATCCTCGACACCGCGCAGGGCTTCGAGGAAATCAGCGCAAGAGCGGTAAAAAAAGCCCCGCCCCTGCGAGGCAAGCTCGTGGTCAATCTTTTCTTCGAGGACAGCACCCGCACACGAAACAGCTTCGCCCTGGCCGCCAACCGGCTAAGCGCCGACGTCGTCGAGTTCACCAAGAAAGACAGCTCCGTCAGCAAGGGTGAGACGCTTCTCGACACCGCCCGCAACCTCGAAGCGATGGGCATCGATATCGTCGTCATTCGCCACAACGCGGGCGGCGCACCTACGCTGCTCAGTAAATATATCAACGCCTGTGTTGTCAACGCCGGCGACGGCTACTGCGAACACCCCACCCAGGGCCTGCTCGATGTTTTCACTATCCGCAAACGCAAAGGTTCGCTCAAGGGACTCAAAATCGCAATCGTAGGCGATATATCACATTCGCGTGTGGCCCGCAGCGATATGTGGGCAATGACAAAACTCGGGGCAGAAGTAACATTCGTCGGGCCTCCGACGCTGATGCCGCCCAAAGTCGAGCAGCTACCCGTCAAAATCAGCTATTCGCTCGATGACGTTATCGAAAAAGTTGACGTAATAAATATGCTCCGCATCCAGTTCGAACGCTTGGGCGGCAACCCGTTCCCATCGGTACGCGAATACTCACACTACTTCGGCCTGACAGCCGAACGAATGAAAAGGGCAAAGCCCGACATTATCGTTATGCACCCGGGCCCTATAAACAGGGGACTTGAAATAGAAAGTGAAGTCGCCGACGGTAAAAACAGCGTCATACTCCAGCAGGTAACTAACGGCGTCACCGTAAGAATGGCCGTGTTGTTTCTGGTGAACCAGGCCGCCGCTGAAAAACAGGCACAAGTACAAAATGGTTAATAAAGCAAAAAAACTTATGGGCGATGAGCTGCTTATAAAAAACGGTCACGTAATCGACCCGGCAAACAGAATCAACAGAAAATGCGACGTGCTGATTGCCGACGAAAAATTCGTCGAGGTCGGACGCGTCAGGAAACCCGTCGCCAACGTTATCGACGCGACGGGCAAACTCGTCGTGCCGGGCCTGATTGATATACACGTTCATTTCCGCGAGCCAGGCGATGAAGAAGAAGAAACAATCGCCAGCGGCTCAGCCGCCGCGGTCGCGGGGGGATTCACATCGGTTGTTTGTATGCCCAATACAACCCCCCCAATAGAAGATGAAACAGACGTCGAATACGTCCATCGAAAAGCAAGAAAAGCCAGGCAAACACACGTTTACACAATGGGTTCCATAACCAAAGGCAGGGAAGGCGTTGAGCTTGCCGAGATGGGCTTTATGTCCCAGGCCGGCGCAGTCGGTTTCACGGACGATGGTTCAGGCGTTCAGGACGCCTCGGTAATGCTGCGTGCGCTCAAGTATGCCCAGATGTTTAACGTCGTCATCGCCCAGCACTGCCAGGATGATAAAATCGCCGGCAAAGGCGTGATGAACTCCGGCTATTACTCGACAATCCTCGGCCTGCCGGGCCTGGACCCACTTGCCGAAGAAGCAATGCTTTGGCGCGATATCCAGCTCGTCAAAAAAATCAAGGCGGGGACGGCTCGCTATCACGCCCAGCATATCTCGACCGCCGGCTCAGTAGAACTGATTCGAGCCGCAAAGAAACTGGGCCTGCCCGTAACCTGCGAGGCAACGCCTCATCATCTGCTGCTGACTGAAAAATACTGCGCCGAATACGACACCAACTACAAGGTAAACCCGCCCCTGCGAACCGAAAAAGACATCGAGGCCCTCAAAGAGGCGATTGCCGACGGGTTGGTTGACGCATTGGTTACCGACCACGCCCCGCACCTGCAAAGCGAAAAAGAGCTTGAGTTTCTGGCGGCGCCGTTCGGACTCATCGGGCTGGAGTGCGCTTTGCCTCTGTATATCAAGACGCTGATTGAGCCGGGTATTCTCGACTGGCCCGGACTAATTCGGCTGATGGCCGAAAAGCCCGCGAAAATCATCGGCGTGGACAAGGGAACAATGTCAAAAGGCAAACAGGCCGACATAACAATCATCGACCCCAATGCCGAATACAAAATAGACGTAAACACATTCCGATCGAAAAGTAAAAACTGCCCGTATAACGGCTGGACCGTTAAGGGCAGAGTTGAAAAAACAATCGTCGGCGGAGAAATAAGGTTTTCTGCGGAATCCTGTCCGCCGTAAGTAAGGCGGTATTAAACAATGCCGGTTATTATTGACGGACACAATCTGCTGTGGGCCATTCAAAACCCCGATGAAGACGCATCCGTAACCGATGTCGCGATGTGTCAGGTCCTCGATACATACTTCGCCATTACACGCGACAAAGCCGAAATCATTTTCGACGGCATAGGCCCCCCCGACAAAACCGGATTCAACAATATAAGCAATCTGGAAATCACCTTCTCCGGCCGCAACACCGATTGCGACTCAATCATAGAGCAAAGAATACTCGACAGCACCGCTCCCTCGCACCTTACCATCGTCAGCACCGACCGCAAAATTCGAGATGCTGCTTCCGCTCGAAAAGCAACCTCCATCCAATCCGATGAATTCTGGGCCATGGTAATAAAACGGCTCAGCAAACAAAAACGAGGTAAAGAACCGGCCGCCAAACGCACGGGGCTGACAGAAAGTGAAACTGAACTCTGGCTCAGGACCTTTGGCCTTGACCGCTAACATCCGCGGGCTAAACAATGAACGATTCAGATAAAACCAAAGAACAGCTTATCCAGGAGATTGAGCTCCTGCGAACCCTGATAGATGCCCTTCCCGACCGCCTTTATGTAAAGGACGAAAAAGGCCGATTCGTCATCTGCAACAAAGCCGTCTCCGAAGACGCCGACCTGCCGCTTTCCGGAAACCCGATTGGCAAAAGCGACTTTGATTTATACCCGCCGGAAAAAGCCAGTGCCCTTTACGCTACCGAGCAGGACATAATAAGAACCGGCAAACCATTGATAAATGAAGAGGTATCCAGGGCTCGCCGCAAAGACGGAAAACCAAACTGGGCTTTATGCACAAAGCTTCCCTGGCGCGATAAAAACGGAAACATAATAGGCATCATAGGCGCAAACCGGGATATTACCGAACGCAAAAAAGCCGAATCGGCCCTGCTGGAATCCGAAAACAAATATAAAGCGATGTTAGAATCCGCCAAAGAAGGAATCTTAATCGCCGATGTCGAAACAAAACGGCCCGAATATGCTAATCCGGCCCTTTGCAAAATGTACGGATATACCGAGGAAGAATTCTGCCGAAAAACCATATATGATATACACCCCATGAGTTGTGCCAAGACAATAGAAGAATCATTCGCCATGCACCAGCACAACAAAGGGGGAAGGATACGCCTTAACGTACCCTGCATCCGTAAGGATGGAACCGAGTTTTTTGCGGACATCAAAATAGTCGCTGTCATTGCAGATCAAAAAATGCGCCACCTTGTTTTTTTCACCGACACAACCAAACGCAAACACACCGAAGATGCCCTGCGTGAATCCGAGGCGAGATACAGGGCGATATTTGAATCGGCCAGAGAAGGTATCTTCGTTGCTGAAGCTGCAACAAAACGGTTCAAATATGCCAACCCGGCTATTTGCAAAATGTTCGGATATACCGCCGAAGAGCTGACTCGGCTGACCGTGAACGATATACATCCTAAGGAGTATTTACAACAGGCACTGGCTGAATTCAACTCGCATATACGAGACGAGAACGTATATTCGCACAACTTGCCCTGCCTCCACAAGGATGGAACTGTCTTCTATGCGGATATCACCTCAACTAATGTCCTGATAGACCAAAACCCCTGCAATGTAGGTTTTTTCACCGATGTTACACAATACAAGCATAACGAAGACGCTTTGCGGGAATCCGAGGCCAGATACAGGGCGATATTCGAATCCGGGAAGGAAGGAATCATAGTCGGAATCCTTGAAACCAAGCGGTTTATGTATGTCAACCCGGCTATCCGCAAAATGTTCGGCTATACCGCCGAAGAATTCACTCGTCTGGCTGTGAGCGATATACACCCTAAGGAACAACTGCAGTATGTGTCGGGACGATTCGAAGCTCTTATGCGAAGCGAAGTGGCATTCACCCAGGATATACCGTGCCTTCGCAAAAACGGAACCGTCTTTTACGCCGATATCAGCGCAACCCGAATTGTAATCAACAACAAGGACTGTTTTGTCGGCTTTTTCACCGACACAACAGAACGCAAACACGCCGAAGAGGCCTTGCGGCAATCCGAAGAAAAATTCAGGGGTATTGCCGAGCGAAGCTCAGATATGATTTTTATGACTGACACAAGGGGTTTCATAACATACCTGTCGCCTGCCAGCGAAAAGATATTCGGCTACAAGCCGCAAGATATGGTCGGTAAGAACTTCACAATTTTTCTGGTCGAATCCGAAATACCAAAAGCCGTTAATAAATTCAGGGAAAAACTGCAAGGCAAAAAACTCGGCGTTCTCTACCTCGAGGCCAAAAAGAAAAACGGTTCCCGCGTATTTATTGAACTTAGTTCGTCTCTAATCACACAGGACGGAAAAACCGTCGGGACGCAGGGAATCATAAAAGACGTCACCGAACGCAAAAGGGCCGAAGAACAGCTTCAAAAGGCACGCGAAGAGCTTGAAACAAGAGTAAAGAAAAGAACCGCCGACCTGGCCAAAGCAGTTGAAACTTTACAAAAAGAAATCATCGAACGCAAACACGCCGAAGAATCCCTGCGAGACGCTGAAGTGCGATTCAGAACCATTTTCGAAAACACCATCGTCGGACTTTACAGAACCACGCCATCCGGCCGAATACTGCTTGCTAACCCCGCCCTTATCAAAATGATGGGGTGTCGGTCATTTAAACAACTGGCTAAGTTTAACGTCGAAAAAACCGGCTTTGACCCATCAACTCCGCGTTCCATATTCAAAAAACTTATACAAAAAGAAGGCAGCGTCATCGGTCTTGAGTCCATCTGGCGCAGACCCGATGGTACAAAACTTTTCGTTTCCGAAAGCGCCTTTGCCGTAAAAGACGCCAAAGGCAAAATTCTTTATTACGAAGGCACGGCCCAGGACATCACGCAACGAAAAGAAGCGGAAGAAAAACTTATGCTGCACCAGCAGCAGCTCCGCTCTCTCGCCTCGGAACTTTCGCTGGCCGAGGAACGGCTCAGAAGAAGAATCGCCGCCGAACTCCACGACAACATAGCCCAGAACCTCGCCATTTCCAAAATCAAACTCTCATCTCTGGCGGACGATGCCGAATCGAGGCAGGCCAAATCGTTAAAAGAGGTCACTGACCTCATCTCCCAAACCATCGACGCAACCAGAATGCTGACCTTCGAGATGAGCCCGCCTGTTCTTTACGAGCTTGGCTTCGAGGCGGCCGTCGGCTGGTTAGTCAGGCAAACCAGACAGCGATTCGGCCTGGACGTCGAATTCATAAACGACGAAAAACCAAAACCGCTTAACGCTGACATTCGCATCCTGCTGTTCCAGGCAGTGCGCGAGCTGCTGGTAAACGTAGTCAAGCACGCCAAAGCCAAAAAGGCGAAAGTTTACGCCCGCGTAGTCGATGATAACATACAGGTTACTGTCGAGGACGACGGCACCGGCTTCGATATTGCGGCGATTAATCCGGCAAGGGACTTCACAAAAGGGGGTTTTGGCCTGTTTAATATCCGGGAACGACTTGACCAGATTGGCGGAAGTGTTATTATACAGTCAGGGCGAAAAAAAGGCACGCAAATCACCTTGACCGCCCCAATAGAAAAACCAAAGAAACCACGCATCCGTTTTCCAGGTGCCCGCTCTGGGAAAAACGGCCGGCGGCGGAAAAATTAAAAATGACCGGTTAACACGATCTGCATCGAAATAATCAGCGGGACAGGGGAACCAAAATGAGCACAAGAATCCTGTTGGCAGACGACCACAAAATCACACGCCAGGGTCTCCGTTCACTGCTCGAAAAACAAAAGGATATGGAGGTTATAGCCGAGGCGGATAATGGCAGGACCGCCGTACAATTGGCTATTGAGATGGCGCCGGACGTCATCATTATGGATGTTACTATGCCCGACCTCAACGGGGTCGAAGCCACAAAGCAAATTCTCGCCAAATCGCCCGACATTAAAATTATCGCCCTTTCGATGCATTCAGACGCCCTTTTTGTAACAGCAATGCTCAAAAGCGGCGCAGCCGGATACCTGCTCAAGGATTGCGCCTTCGAGGAGCTTACAAGGGCCATACGAACAGTCGCCGACGACAAAACTTATCTCAGCCCAGCCATATCCGGCGTAGTCATCGAGGATTATCTCCATCGGCTTAACACAACCGAGTTCACAGGCCCGGACATCCTCACTGACAGGGAAAAAGAGGTCGTCCAGCTTATGGCGGAGGGCAATTCCACCAAGCAAATCGCCCTAAAACTGCATATCAGCGTCAAAACAGTCGAAACGCACCGCAGGCAAATAATGAGTAAGCTCGACATCCATAATGTCGCCGAATTGACCAAATACGCCATCCGCAAAGGCATCACCACCCTCGAAGAGTGACCCAAAAACCAAATCAGGTATTTTTACCATCAAAATCAGGATTGCTCTGATATCAATTTGCAATAAATCTGTGATACAATACGTCTTTATAAGCGGATATTCCGACTGTCGTGACCCTCGTATGGCAGCAGTTAGTAACGATATAAAGGAGTGTCGCCGCGCGGCTCTTACAGGGCATTTTGGGTGTGGGTGCTCGTGGGACCCCAGTGATGCTCCTTTTTTCTGCGCATTTTCACCATTCTTCGTACCCAACCAATACCATTAAAGATTCACTCCCTGCTTCGCCGACACACTAATTATAAGACCCTGATTTGTTAGTTGAATCCATCAAGTGCCGCTTGAAGGGCACAAAGGGGGGTCTGTTCGTTTATTCAAAGAAGGAATCGTATGAAGACCAGGATATTGCTTTACGCCATATTGACCGCCATTATTCTTACATCCATCGGCTGCCAGAAACCCAGCACAGTCGTTGCTCCCACCCAGTATGACAAACCCCTTGCCCCGGGTCAGCTCGCCTTGCGAAAAATTACCAATCCCGCTGAAATCCCGGACTTCACCAGCGCCTGTAACAATCTGGCCAATCTCTCCACATCCATTGATAACTCGCTCGACTACCTGAAAAAGCCGACGAGCAACCAATTTTACCCATACGCAGACATCTCCCACGAACAGGTTGTCAAATCTCTTACTGCCTTCAAAGACCTGCTCAAATCCGGTTTGACGGGTAGTCAGCTCAACGATGCTATCCGTCAGAAATTCGACGTCTATACGTCCGTCGGCTGCGACGACGCAGGCACCGTCCTATTTACCGGCTACTACACCCCCATCTTCCCCGGCTCAACCATTAAAACGGCACAATTCCAATACCCCTTGTACAGCCAACCCAAAGACATGGTCAAAGACAAAGACGGTAAAATACTGGGCAGGAAAGCCGCGGATGGCAGCATTTCGCCATATCCGGCACGCGCTGAAATAGAGAACTCGAATATGCTCGCCGGCAGCGAAATCGTCTGGCTCGACGACCCCTTTAAGGTTTATATTGTCCAGGTGCAGGGTTCAGCAGTCCTTCGTATGCCGGATGGCCGGCTCGTAACTTATGGCTACACCGCCAACAACGGACACGAATATAAAAGCATCATCAAACAGCTCATCGACGAAGGAAAAATACCGGCCGACCGCGTAAGCTTGTCATCCCTTATGGATTATTTCAAAACCAACCCCTCATTGGTCCGCCAATACACCCAGATTAATCCCCGTTTCGTATTCTTCAGGCAGGCAGAACAAGGCAGCCCACATGGCAGTTTGAATGAGCCGGTCACCGCCTACAGAAGCATCGCCACCGATAAAACAATCTTCCCCCGCGCAGCCCTTACATTTTTCACAACAAATCTCCCCCGCCAGATAGGCAATCAAACTTATATCGACCCGTTCGCCGGATTCGCACTCGACCAGGACACAGGCGGCGCTATCCGCGCAGCGGGCAGATGCGATATTTACCTCGGAATCGGCGATACGGCAGGCAACCTCGCAGGCCAAACATACCAGGAAGGCAAACTGTATTACCTGTTCCTGAAGCCCGGTTATTAAACGATTGATGCACCTCATTATCCTTTACAATCGCCGGTTCCTTCGGTATAATGCTTCGACAATTACCGGAGACCGCAAAGCCCGCAGGTATTAATATTTTTCTTTTTTTCTGATGCGGCCTGGGCGTCTTCGGGGGTAAAATATACGCAAATGGCCGGAAAAATTATAATCGATATTGAACGTTGCAAGGGTTGCACTCTTTGTGTTACCGCGTGCCCCAACAACGTAATCAGCATTTCGGAGAAGTCCAACAGCAAGGGATACTTCCCCGCTGAATCCACAGGGCCGGATTGCACCGGCTGCGCCAACTGCGCGATTGTTTGCCCGGATTGTGCTATCGAGGTATATCGGGACAAAGCCGGCTCCGAGAAAACAGGCATAAAATCCGTCAACCCAATAAAAAAAACGAAACAAATAACTTAGCCAGAGAATCGAAGTGAGTGATAGAGTTTTAATGTGCGGTAATGAAGCGATGGCGGAAGCGGCAATACAGGCCGGGCTTGACGCGTATTTCGGCTACCCCATCACGCCACAGAATGAAGTTACCGCCTATATGTCGCAAAGAATGCCCGAGGAAAAAAAGGTCTTCGTCCAGAGCGAAAGCGAGCTGGCCGCGATAAATATGGTCTTCGGCGCAGCGGCAACGGGCAAACGAGCGATGACAAGCTCTTCCAGCCCGGGCATAAGTTTGATGCAGGAAGGCATAAGCTATCTCGCCGCCGCGGAACTGCCCTGCGTAATCGTCAACGTTATGCGGGGAGGCCCGGGGCTGGGAAATATTTCGCCCTCACAGGGAGATTACTTCCAGTCCGTAAAAGGCGGAGGCCACGGCGATTATCATTGCATTGTGCTCGCCCCGTCCGGCGTCCAGGAATTCGCCGATATTATGCCGCTTGCCTTCGACCTGGCGGACAAATACCGAACGCCAACAATTATTCTCGCTGACGGCATACTGGGCCAGATGATGGAACCCGTGGTGATTCCTACAAACTCAAAACTCAAAACTCAAAACTCAAAACTACCAAGGAAGGACTGGGCATTAACAGGAGCCGACGGAAGAAAACAAAATATCGTCCGCTCACTGTGGTTAGCGGATGGCGCGGTCGAACAGCATAACTACGACCTGCAGGCCAAGTATCGCCAAATCGAAAAAAATGAGACACGCTGCGAACAGTCAGATATTGATGACGCCGATGTTATCATCGTCGCTTATGGCATCTGCGCCAGAATCGCCCGGCGCGCCGCACAACAAGCCAGAGAACAGGGAATCAAGGTCGGCTGTATCAGGCCGATTACGCTTTGGCCCTTCCCGTCAGACACGATTAGTAAGGCGGCGGACAAATCGCCTATTTTCCTCGTCGTCGAGATGAGCTGCGGTCAAATGGTCGAGGACGTCCGCCTGGCGGTCGCGGGCAAATCGCCGGTCTTATTCTGGGGCAGGCCCGGCGGCGGAATAGTAACCGTTGAAAAAGTCCTCGAAAAAATCGAACAGTTGACTAAAAAAACGCAGAAATAAAACCGATGCAGACCGTATTTAAAAGAACGCCGACGCTTAAAGATTGCCCGACGCATTATTGCCCGGGTTGCGGCCACGGCATCGCGCATCGGCTCGTCTCCGAAGTAATCGACGAATTAGGCATACAGGGCAAAACCATCGGCATCGCGCCGGTGGGCTGTGCGGTTCTCGCTTACGATTATTTCGACGTTGATATGGTCGAAGTCGCCCACGGCAGAGCGCCGGCGGTCGCGACCGGAATGAAAAGAACCAACCCCGACAAAATCATCTTCTCGTATCAGGGCGATGGCGACCTCGCGGCAATCGGAACAGCCGAAATTATCCACGCCGCCCATCGTGCCGAGCAACTCACAGTCATCTTTATAAATAACGCCGTATTCGGCATGACAGGCGGGCAAATGGCCCCGACAACAATGCTGGGTCAAGTCACCGCCACCACCCAGAACGGACGTCAGGCCGATGGCCAGGGCTATCCGTTGAACGTCTCCGAACTTTTGGCTGTCCTGCCCGGAGCGATTTATGTCGAGCGATGCGGACTTTGCAGCCCCGCACATATCCGCAAGGCCAAAGCCGCACTCAAACACGCGTTTGAATTACAGATTAATAACGCCAAAGGTCTTTCTCTTGTCGAACTGCTTTCCCCATGTCCGACCTACTGGCGAATGACGCCGCCCGATGCTATGCTCCATATTCAAAACGAAATGACCAAGGTATTTCCCTTCGGCCGGATAAAGGGTTGACCTATGAAACTATACTTTTCGTTTAAATCGATGCCGGAATTGGCAAACCTGCCGGAAGAAAAGCAAAAAGAAGTTTGGCAAAAATGCTCCGGTAACTATTGGCATCACTGGCAAACCTGGGTTGCGACCCTTGTTCTTTGTGCTTGCTTTATATTGGGGAAAAACATAGGTATGAGATTCGGTGGTATTTATTGGCAAATAATTTGCACAGTTATAGGATGCTTCATAGGTGGTGTAATATTGAATCAAACTATTACATCAATGGTCAGGACTAATATTCGTGAATATCTAAGCTCTCATGGTAAAACAAACTAACCATCTTTACGAAGAAGTTACAATCGCCGGGTTCGGCGGACAGGGGATTATCCTCGTGGGCAAGCTCCTCGCGCAGACCGCGATGAAGGCGGGCAAAGAAGTTACATTTATGCCTTCCTATGGCGCGGAAGTCCGGGGCGGGGCATCCAATTGCATGGTCGTCATCTCCGACCAGCCGATTCCTTCGCCGGTAGTGAGCAATCCCCAATGCGTAATCGCTATGAGCAAAGCCGCGCTCGCCAAATTCGAAAAAACCGTAAAAAAAGGCGGAACATTGATAATAAACAGCTCGCAGATAGACGTGCAGCCCAAAGTCGATGAATCCGTCGAGGTCGTGAAAATACCAATCGACGAAATCGCGGTAGGGCTTGGCAACGCCAAAATTGCGAATATGGTTGCCCTCGGCGCATACCTGCAAAAACGAGGGGTCTTCAGTCCCGACGAGGCAGCCGAATCACTGCCCGACGTGCTGGCGGAACGATACCACGTCATAATACCGTTAAATAAAAAAGCGATACAAAAAGGCGCTCAGTTCGTAAAAGAATCCGTCGGCTGATACCGACGCCGCTGACACGGAGGTTAGGCGTGCAAATATTCGCAAGCACAAATAAAGGCAAAAGCATACTCAGCAGTAAAATCGGTCTTCGCCGGCCTGGTATCGGGCTGCGAATCGCGCCGATGATTGATATGATTTTCCTTCTGCTGATTTTCTTCCTCGTCGCCGCGAAGTGGAGCCCGCAGGAGGATTTTCTCCCGCTCCAATTGCCCGTCGCCAACGCGGGCACGGTCGCCCAAACCGCTGTCAAGCCGGAACCGCTTGTTATTCAAATAACACCGACAAGCACCGGCTGCCGTGTGCAAATCGGCTCATCCCGTGCCGTCAATATACCCGCCCAAAACCCCGAACATGGCCTCGCTTTGCTGATGGAGCAAACCAAACAATGCCTGCTCGAACAAAAACGATACGCCGCCGACCCCGTCGAAATCGTATGTGCGGGCAAAGTCAAATGGGAAAACCTCGCCCAGATTTACAACGTCCTTTACGGAATGGGCCTGACCGATATCACGTTCCAGATGACCGAGTCGCCGAAAAATGAAAAGTCCGATTAGCAAAAAATATTTCCTGCCGTTTGTGCTGCTCGCATTCTCCCTGCCCGCCATTGCCGCCGAATCTCTGCCAACTGCTCAGGACATAAATGATGCCGCTCAAAAAGCAAAACAAACTTACGACTCATTCTTCTCACATACCTTCACAATACGAATGCAGTATGAATACTCAGGCCGATTCCTGAATCCGCAGGATAAAGATGCGCTCTGCAAGGCCGCACAGCAGGCGTCGGCCGACCTTGAGCAAATCGCCAACACGCAACTCGCGATGAAAAAAGCAATCGAGTCCTATCAGAAAGACGACTGGGAAGCCCTCTTCGGCCAAACGGGCCTGTGGCGAAAACTCGCCGCCGACCTGCTCAACACGCAAACCGGCAAACTCGAAATCGATTACTATCTCGCACGAATAGCCGGCAGCCGCGAAACCGACCAACAGCTTTTCAAAACATTGGCCAAATCCGACTTGGGCCGCTGCGCTCCCCTCAAGGCCTCACTGGAACAAATAAAATGCCTCGGCCTTTCAGAACCCAACGAGCTTGAGAACATAGCTGGGACACTTGCCAAAAGCGATTGTTCTGACAACCCCGAAATGCTCCTCACGCTTGCAATCCTCCAGAATAAATACGCCCCAGATACACTGCAAAATACCCTGTCACATTCTTCGCAAACAGGGGACTTCCTCGGCAAAATCATCCTCGCGGACCTTTCCTCTGGCTCCGACGTTAATTCGCTAAATCCCATCACCGCCGAGCTTGCCGCGTATTCCGCCTCGACAACGAACTTTCCCGCACACAAAGAACTGCTGCTGACAATCACCGAGGCCGACAATTTAAAAACACCCGGCACCCTTTATATCGCGGGCAGAGCAGCCACCGAATCCGATCCGAGAAAAGCCATCTCGCTTTTAATGGAATCAAGCGATTTGCAGCTCCGGCAAAAAGAACCTCTGCTCGATATCGACGCCGGCTCAACCGCTGAATATGCCGCCAAACTTGCTTACAACAACTTCACTCAAAAAAATATCGATTGCAATCTCGCAATCGCCGCCTTCGATAACTACGCTCACATCACCTCAGATAAAACGAGCGAAGAAATGCAGTATCTTTATGGTGAAATTTTATTCGACTGCGGCAAAACTCAGGAGGCCTCTGAAACTTTCACAAAACTTTCCGATGTCTCTAAATCCATTTGGCGTGATAAAGCAGCTCTTGAACTTCTAAAAATTAAAATCAATACCGACCCCGAAAAAATCCTTCCGCAGATGCAAAATTTTATCCTCAATTATTCTGGTCAGGATGAACAAAAACGCGTCCTTCGCCTCGAAGCAATGGATATCTACTGTCAGGCGATTCTTGGCAGCGACATTAACGATTCCGCAACACAAGTCCTGAATCTGCTCGACACCGCCGAACAAACGCCTGGGTTGCGTTACGACCTGTTCAAAGCACAGGCGTTGCGCCAATTGGGACGACTGGAAGAATCCGCCAAATATATGTCGAGAGCTGTCGTCGAAGACAGTAACTCATCGGCTGCATTGGCCGCTCAAATCGCCTCCGAAATTATCGATAAAATTGAGCTTTGGCAAAAAAATGCCGACGACTTCAACGAATTGCTGCGAAATTGCGCAGCCATTGCCGAATTCGCCCACAAATCCACAACCCCTCAAACCAACCTGCTTTTTGCTGAGACGTCAATCTTGCAGGGAAAAACGTTCCTGACACCTTTTTCCCCTGACGAAAACGACGTAACCTGGCTGCGTGTGCAGGCCCGATTGTTAATGGCACAGGAAAAATTTGCGCAATCCGCCAAACTATGGGCCAAAATCGCTGAGCTTCGGCGAAACGACACATCCGGCCAAACTCAAAAAAGCTATGGCTGGTGGCAGGCCAAATTTTACGAACTCGACTGTCTTGCCAAATCACCGCAGGCAGATAAACAAAATATTACTCACGCTATCGACGTGCTTTGCGGCAGTCACCCCCAAATTCCCGCTCCCTGGGCCGAAAAACTCGATATTCTGAAACAACACTGCGCAGCCAATTAAGTTGCAACGAACCTTCAGCCGATTTACAATATATTAAGTATAACGACACCAAAACTGTAAATCTGACTTGTTTGGAATAAACAATGGCAAAACAAAATGACATCAACAAACCCAGGGCCGTATGCAGCTTCTGCGGCAGGGCAAGCACCCAGCAGGACACCTTCATCGAAGGCCCGAACAAGGTCTATATATGCCCCGACTGCGTCGGGCTTTGCGGCGACATAATCAAACAAAATAAAAAGCAGGCCAGCCGGTCGTCTTTCGGCAGCAAAAAACTGCCGAACCCCAGAGGCATAAAAGAATACCTCGACCAGTACGTCATAGGCCAGGAGCACGCCAAAAAATACCTCGCCGTCGCAGTGCACAACCATTATAAACGCCTGCTTCACGTTGACAGCAAAGACAGCGAAGTCGAAGTCGATAAATCAAACGTCCTGCTCATAGGCCCCACAGGCTCAGGCAAAACGCTTCTTGCCAAGACGCTCGCCCGCTTCCTTGATGTCCCCTTCGCAATCTGCGACGCCACCACCGTTACCGAAGCCGGCTACGTAGGCGAAGACGTCGAAAATTTCCTCCTGCGCCTTCTGCAAAACGCCGACTTCGACCTCGAAGCTGCACAGCGAGGTATCGTCTATGTCGATGAAATCGATAAAATAGGCAAGACCAACCAGAACGTCTCAATCACACGCGACGTTTCGGGCGAAGGTGTCCAGCAGGCCCTGTTGAAAATGCTCGAAGGCACAATCGCCAATATCCCGCCCCAGGGAGGCAGAAAACACCCCGAACAATCCTATATCCAGCTGGATACCTCGCACATCCTGTTCATTTGCGGCGGCACGTTCGTCGGCCTCGACAACATCATCAAAAAACGCTTGGGCAAAAAGATGATCGGCTTCGGTTCGGAAATGTCGCAGCTGCCCGACGAGCAGGCCGAGCTGACCAACGTTCTCGAACAGGTCATCCCCGAAGACGTTATCGAATTCGGAATGATTCCCGAATTTGTCGGCCGAGTGCCCGTTATAACGGTCCTTGCGCCTCTCGATGAAAGCGCACTTATCGATATCCTGACAAAACCCAAAAATGCGCTCATCAGACAGTATCAGAAATTTTTTGAGATGGAAAACGCCGAACTGCAGTTCACCGAAGATGCCCTGCACGCACTCGCCAAACAGGCCCTCAAGCACGCCACCGGCGCCCGTGCGCTTCGCGCGCTTGCCGAAACGCTGATGACTGATTTGATGTACCAACTGCCCGAAGAGCCAAAGCCGGCTAAATACGTCATTACCAAAGACATCGTCGAAGGAACAACGCCTCTCTCCACGGCAAGACAACTCCCCGCCCAAAAAGAATCCGCATAGATCTGGGGCTTGAGCACAAACTATCTGGCAACTGTGGAATCTTTTGTCGCAGCTAAACGTATGTCGGTTGCGGTGCTTTTGGCGACGGCAGCAAGGGCATATTGGGCCTCCGCGTATGGAATATCCTTATCAATCCGCAGTGTTACGACCCTGCTGTTGGCAGGCAGGTCTTTGAGCCGGGCATCCAATAGTTCGGCGACTTTCTCCGCCGTTTGGTCGTAATTCGACAACTCAACCTTTTGAGAACCTACCGCAAAACTGCTTTTGCCCCGCTCATCTTTCATAACTGTAACGGTGGTAATCTGCGCCTGGCGCTCGTCGTCGGAACTGGCAAAATTGCAGTTATCGGGAACGTAAACCTGTAAATTCTCCGTCGCGATGAGCTGGCAGGCCAGCGCGAAAAATATAATAAGCTGAAATAAAACGTCCACGAACGGTATCACGTTTAGCGTCTGAACCGTGCCGCGGTATCGTTTTGGAACCTCAAAAGCCATAACTACTTCCCGCACTTAAAATTTATGACGATAGCGTCGATGTCCGAATTGCCCCGCCCGATTTTGGCGGAATTTCGGCAATCGGCTGCGCCGGGCTCGATTTGGGCTGCTCTGTTCGCTTCTGCTCTCTTAAAGTATAAGCTATTTGCGAAAGGGTTTTTTCCGCCTGCTCCGCCGACTCACTGGCGAGCATTTCGATTCGGTTCTGGAAAACACCGTGAATGGTCAGCGCCGGTATAGCAATCATCAGCCCCCACAACGTTGTTACGAGCGCTATCGAAATCCCACCCGCCAATTGCGAAGGATGCGGCTGTCCGCCTACCGCCGCCATCGCGTTAAACATCTTGATTATCCCCAGGACCGTCCCGAACAAACCCACCATCGGCGAAACATTGCCCATGATGTTCATCCACTCGATTCTGCGCAGAAGCGCCATCGCCTGCTCCTGGAGCGATTCAATAACCATACTCCGCATTCGACTCAAGTCACCGCCGCACCTGCTGACCGCGCTACTAACGGCGACACTGATAAAATCGCTCTTTTCCGCAAGCCGCCCCGGCAGTTGCGCCAGGCCCGCCTGCCGGGTAATATCGGCAATTGTCCCGCAGATGCCGTCCGGCAAAAGTTTCTTCCGGCGAATGACAAAACAATACTCCGTCGCCAGATAAACCGTAACCATCGACATCGGTAAAAGAACAAACCAGACGACCGGTCCGCCCGCCACAAAAAACTGTTCGAAATATGTTTTCGGCATAGTCAACCTCGCCGACGCGCCGTTGAAATCTGTCTTCGCGGCGGTTATCAGTATCATCACCACAACAACAAGAGCTGCCGCCATAAAAAACAGCTTTAGTAAAATTCCTTTATTCATTACCGCATTCCCGCCTTAATTGTCCCCGTCCTTTTGTTCGCCTGTATTGCCGACCATCACGAATTTACCGCCACTTTCTTTCGCTATTGCCTCAAGCACTTTACCATCCTGCTCGGTGCACCAGAAACCAATCGTGTTTATCTGCGTCTTCGGCGCAAAACTCCTGTGTATTGTAGCGACCTTGTGCGCAAAACGCGAACCATCCTGTTCGCTCAATTCAAAACCATCCGTAAGAAAATATATCGCCGAAGCCCCGACGCCGGTCCTGTCCTTAATCATAATCGCCCGTTCAAGCGCATCCGCCGCGTTTGTTCCGCCTCTGGGCCCGACAGCCGCAATAAATTCGCATGCCTCTTTTTTCGCCTGTTCCGTTGCTCGCACCATTTTCCCACCGCCCGTCTCCAGGATGCTCCCCCCGCCGAAAACAATCACGCAGAAATAATAATCCTGCTGCAGTTTCCCAATCGAATCAATAAGCTCTTCCCGCACACGGTTCCACAATCCCCGCATACTTCCCGAGCAATCGACGACGTAACAAATCCTCCTGCCTTTCGCGGGGCTGTCGAAAAATTCGGTATTTGCCGCTGATTCCCCGCTGCCTGCCGCATTTGATACTTCCTGCTGAATCGGCATCTTTACATCTTCCGCCTGTCGCTGATTATCCCTTTTCGACGCGTCAAACACAGGCCGAACATTCGCCTGCTTTGCCTTTCCGTCTGCTTTAACTATCGGCCTGCCCTTAATAATGTCCGCCCTGAGCGAGCCGGAAGAATCGAATGGTTTGCTATCAACTGGATTAACCTTTGGCTTGGGCGTAACCGCCTGCCTGTCAGCAAGCTTCGCCGCCTGATTGATGCTCACGGTCGTTGTCGTTTGCAGCGGCACAGGGGCCGACTGTGAAATTTTTACCGCCGCGAAAACCGACAACGCTACAATATGCGCAAAAACAGACACCCCCAGTGCGTATAACTTTATCCTCCGATGGTTTTTTACCGTTCCCTGGTTCACAACGCCGGCTTCCTTCTAACCACATTTTTCAGTTTTAAGTGTTCAGTGTTGAGTTTTTAGCAGCTTCACTCAACTTAAAACTCAAAACCAAAAACTAAAAACTATTAATCTACCACGTCCACCAGCGACTGCCCCTGCATCATCAGGTTATACACCAGTATCGCGTCGTCGTTGTGCAGCCGGATACAACCCTGCGAACCGGGCGTCCCGATTTGTTCCGGGTTCTTCGTGCCGTGAATCGCAAAACCCTTTTTACCAACTGCATTACCCTCAATCCCCTCAATCGCTATCCACCGCGAACCAAGCGGATAATCCGGGTCTTCAGGATGATACGTCTTGCCGGTAACAGGGTCCGTCCAAATCGGCTGTATCAGTTTGCCGCCCTCTTTCGCACGCCATCGCCCTGTCGGCGTCTCCATACCATGCTTACCAAGCCCGACGGAGAAACTCTTCACGTAGGTGTTTTGCAGATACAAATCCATCGTAAACGTCGAGCGATAGACCCTCGCGTGGAATGGTCCGTTTATTACTTTTATCGCCACGCCCGCCTGAAGAGCTTCCGGCTTGGCCATATTGTTTATCTGCATCAAAATCTCATAGGGCACATTGTGTCTTTTGCCGATTGTCGAAAGCATATCACCCGGGGCAACCTTGTAACTGGCCGTCAATTTGTCCTCCGGGTAAACAACCTTGCTAAACAGCCACTTGTCCGACAGTTCTGCGAGTTTGCCCTTGATAAACAAAAGCTCCTGTCCCTGTGCCATGGGCAAAAGCTCATTAAGCCGGTCTCTCGCCTCGATAATTTTAGGCGTCGGCTGATTCAGCAGCTCCATCGCCTGCGCAATTTGAGCCGATACAACCGAACCGTTGGCATCCATCGCAGCCGGCGCCGCCGCATTCGGCTCAGTCGTATTCACCTGCGGCTCCGGCGCAACTTCCGGCGAGCTGCCATGATTGCGCTTAAGAATAAATCCCGCTATTGCGACCACGGCCACCACAATCACAATTATAGCTATATACAGAACTCTGCGAACTTGAGCCGAACGATGCTCACCATAACCACCTGGATTAACAGCCATTTCAATCTCCTTATTTACTACTCATTCCCGTCTTTTTTATTTTTACGCCCGCTGTGGGCTTTTTTTTGCCAAAATATAAAACTTCCTCATCGCTAACCAGCATATCAACCGGCACGTCGTGCTCCGTAACCGGCACCGCTTCCATTACCTGCTCGGCAAATGCGAAGCCGCATTTCATCGCTTTCAAATCCTTGTTCGAGAAAAACCTGTCGTAATAAGACCCCCCGCGTCCAAGCCGATTGCCATTCCTGTCAAACCCGAGACCCGGCGCAATCACCAGATGAATATCTTCGAACGGCACAGGCGCACCGGTTGTCGGATTTCGCAAACCGGGAACCTCCTCCGAAAAACCCGTCTCTAATGAATTTATCTGCACGGGTATCATATGCCTTTGCTGCCAGGACACCTTAGGCACAACCACGGTCTTGCCCATCTGCCACGCGGAAAGTATCGCATCCGACGTATCAAGCTCGTGAGGAAGCGACAGGTACATCATCACCGTGGAAGCATTTTGAAATTCAGGCGTCGCAATCAGCTTCCGACACGCCCTCCGGCTTTTTTCCTTCCGCTGTTCAGCCGATATACCGGCAAGAATCTTTTGAAGCTCCTGCCGTAACTGCACCTTGTCCATACTACGGTACTCCATTCAACCGTTACCCTGCTCCGCTTGGCCGCTACTTTCAATCCTTTTGGCCTTGCTATCTTTTATCAGTATTTCGAGCTTTTGTAAATAACCCCGTATATTTTTTTCATACCCCCGCTCTGTCGGCTTGTAATACTTCTTCTTTATACCACCCGGCAGGTATTCCTGCACTACAAATCCGCCCTCAAAACTGTGCGGATACTTATATTCCGCCCCGAAACCCATCTTTTTCGCCGCGGCGTAATGGCTGTCCTTCAAATGCTTCGGAACCGCCACGGTTTTCTCATTTTGAACATCACCAATCGCGCTGCCAATCGCCGACGACGAGGCATTCGACTTCGGCGCACAAGCTACGTAAATCGCCGCCTGTGCCAGCGCCAATTGCGCCTCAGGAAGCCCGACAAACTCGCTAATCTGAAACGCCGACGCCGCTAAAACCGTCGCTATCGGGTCCGCGTTGCCCACGTCCTCCGCCGCACAAACCGCGATTCTTCGGGCTATAAACCGCACGTCCTCCCCGCCCGCTATCATTCTGGCGAGCCAGTAAACCGTCGCGTCCGGGTCGCTTCCCCGCATACTCTTCTGAAATGCGCTCGCCAAATCGTAATGCGTATCGCCCGTCTGGTCGTAATCAATCGTTTTACCCTGAATCGAGTCCTTGGCCGTCTGAAAATCGAATTTTATTGTTTTAGCTGTCTTCTGCGACAAAATCCCGACTTCCAGAGCCGTTAGGGCTTTTCTCGCGTCGCCATCGCATACCGCCGCAAGATACTTCAACGCCTTGTCTTCCGCCTCAATTTCGTATTTGCCAAGTCCTCGCTCCTTGTCAGCAATCGCCCGCTTTAATATCCCGACAACATCATCTTCGCTCAATGGCTCGAAATAAAACACCGTGCTTCTGCTGATTAATGGCGAATTTACCGCAAAAAACGGGTTTTCCGTCGTCGCCCCGATAAATATCACTATCCCCGATTCCACATCATCCAAAAGCACGTCCTGCTGTGCCCGGTTGAAACGGTGAATTTCATCGATGAACAAGATGGTTCGCTTGCTCGATGATGTTAGCCGGTCTTTGGCCTCAGCTATCACGTCTCGAATATCCTTTACACTCGCCGCTGGTGCGCTTATGTATCGAAATTCCGCTTTTGTCTGGTTGGCAATCACCATTGCCAGCGACGTTTTTCCCACCCCTGGCGGCCCGTAAAATATCAAACTCGATAGCGCATCGGCTTCTAATATCCTCCGAAGCAGTTTCCCTTCGCCGATGAAATGCTGTTGCCCCGCGAACTCATCTAAAGTCCTCGGCCGCATCCGAACAGCCAGCGGCGCTGCAGCCGTTAACTTCGCCTGCTCGCCTTTCGCAAATAACGTCTTTTCATCTTTGCTAAATGCCATTTCGCATTATTATACGCTTGCTCTCTATCGCTGTCTAACTGTGTCTAAGTGTGTCCAAGTGTATTATTAAGCTAAAAATACAGATGACCACAGATGGCCAAGGTTTTTGTGAGATGACCCAATTAGAAAAGCATCGGCCTTTAAGACGCAGCCGAAATGAGGAACTGGCCGGGATTTGTGCAATCCGGATTAGTCATCTGTTTCAATGGCATTTCTTAATTTTCCTGCCACAGCCAGTATTTGGCAAACTCAGCGAGATCGAGCATCGTGACTTGGCCATCGTGGGAGAGGGAGCAGTTTTTGTTCCAGTTGTCGGCTCTAGTCTGAACGTACGGTGTTTCCTATTCCCCGAAATATTCGCTCAAGGTGTGATTACAGTGTGTTCTTTATCCAGATTTGCTCGTCGCCGAATCCAGTCTGCCATCAGTTTTAGTGCCGACGAAGAAATCGTTTCTTCAATTTCCCCATATTCCGCTGGCAGGCCGGTTTTACAGGTTTGAAAAAGATGATTGAGGCCCTGCAGTTCAACAGTTTGGAAATCGTGATTACCGCCGGCCTTTAACGCAGCGGCGATACCAGCAAGGTTGTCCTTGGATGATACTTGCAAGTCTTTTTCACCATTGAGGGCAAGAACGGGACAACTCACTTTCACAAGCGTAGACTTCGGCTCGTAGGCCAGCATATTGCGAAACCACGGAGTCAACATTATTTTGATTTGACCGGTGCTTCCTGCATCGGCCAGACCTATTTGCTTTCGTTCCTCAACGGTGAAATTTTTGATGACCTCATCCCAAAGCTCGCGCAACGCCTTTTCCGCGAGCTGGTCGTCAGGTTGGCTCTTAAGAATGTCGAAAGCCCGGGATTGAAACCGGCGAAAGAGAGAAACTGGTTCTTCGTTCAGGCCGTTGGCACGGGCAATCTCCGCCGCCTGCGTCTGCAATAGTTCGTTCATTGGCACGCCCGGTCCGGCCATAAGCACGATGAACGCAATTTCCGGCTTGCGCGATGCCGCCAGCGGCGCGATGATTCCCCCTTCACTGTGACCTATCAAGCCAATGTGCTTCGGGTCAATGTCGCTCCGTTGTTTGAGCCATTCAACTGCGGCGAGAATGTCCTCAGACAAATCCTCGTCAGTCGAAGTCATCTTGTTGCCGGTTGAACCACCGACGCCACGGTCATCAAAACGCAAAACCGCGATACCATGGCGTGTTAAGAAGTCCGCGAGTATGAGGAATGGTCGGTGTCCCATCAACGATTCGTTCCGATCATGGGCGCCTGATCCGGTGATAAGCACAACTGCCGGGAAGTGGTTCCCTTCCTTGGGTAGCGTTAGTGTGCCGGCAAGTTTCACTCCCGCTTTGCCGTTCGTGAAGGTAATGAGCTCCTCACGGTATGGGTAGGGCATATTTGGTTCTTGCGGGCGATTTAACTTCAGAGGTTTTTCCACTCGCTTGAACACGAGCGGGAATAACTGCCCGCCTTGATTCCACTGGCCAGACATCTCCAAGCCATCATCCGCGAGGACACCATCGAATCTGGCGGCAATGCTTTTTATCTCCAGCACCACTGCCGGTTTCTGAAACTGGACGCTGGAAATCGGGATGCCATTTGCGCCCTGGTCGATGCTATCCAGCGTGCCGACAAATCCGGCGTTCGTGCGTGTAATCTTGAGCGCGAGTCGGAGTTTGATTGCACCGACATTTAGCGATCCCGACCAGTTGCCGGAAGGGTCAAGGGTTGGAGAATTATCTGCCGCAGAGCAATTTAGTGACAGGATTAACAATAGGATTAGTTTGGAAGTGAAGTTTTTCATTTTTCGGTATCTTCAAAAATTTCTTCAATAGGTTTCTTAAACAGCCGCGCCACCTTAAAAGCCAGCGGCAGACTCGGATCATATTTCTCCGTCTCGATCGCATTTATGGTTTGCCGCGAGACGCCGAGTTTGTCGGCCAAATCTGATTGCGACCATTTTTTCGTCGCGCGCAATTCGTGCAATTTATTTTTCATTTGTAGCGGCGGTTAAAAATTGAATGGCCAAGAAAGTAAAAGAACCAGAGCAACACAATGGTCAGCACGAATTGGTTGAGATCCAAATGCGCAAATTGGCGGAAGTCCCAATGCTCAAAAGGCGGAGAGGGCGGCTGGAAAATGGCTTCGAGAACGCCCGCCTTATCCAGGCGATGCCAGGTTATAACGACAAGAAGAGTACCGATGACCGCAAAGAGACATGCTTCAAGCGTTATACGGCGATGCAATTCGTCCATGCCGCGAATCCATCGCGCGACACTCCGCACCCAAAGCAGGCTGAAGAGCACAGGAATCAGCTCAATAATCACCCGTATCACAACTGGCCAGTCTTCGGCGTGAGGATGCAACAATCCGAACACAACCGGCCAATCTTTCTCGTGAAGGTGGAAATACCTGGAGACATCGCTGTGCAGTAGCATATCGCTCACGAAGGCTGTCAGTATTGCCGAAGTCAGCCAACCGTTCACTTTCATGTCAGCCCAGAAAGAATAATTTTTCCCGGGTATCAGTTTTTCAGGAATATTTGGTTTGTTATTCATAGCGCCAGCATTGTAAAGCATACTTGCCTTTTTGTCAAGCATCATTTACACATAAATTTTCTCGCGGTTTGAGCGTCTGATGCTAAGTATTTGGGAAAGCTAATCTTACAAGCAGTTTATTTTATTGACATTGGTCGACTTTTATTTGGTTCAGCGCTATAATCTCACTCAACCTTCTCAGTAAGTTTATCTTAATGGTATGGCTTAAGCTGTAATGCGCCATTTCTCACGGAAGGGACGCCTTACAGCAGGAGGACAGGTCCGCGTCTAAAAACCTTCTTGTCTTTGCGGCCTAGCGTTAAAAAATCCGTGTAATTTGTGTAATCTGTGGTTAAAAAAACCTTCGTGGTTCTTCGCATTCAAATTAACTCCGGCCAAGTTTTATTTTCGAGCCATCCGCTTTTAGCGAGATCTCGCCTTCGGCGGACGAGCGACTAACAACGCTGTTGTTGCCTGCGGTTCGGACTCTATCCCTTAAAATACTTTACCGTTGGACAACTATATAAGTGGCCACTTATATACTCTCGCCTCTCGGAGCGCAGCGTTCCCGCCTTCCGCCGTTTTGGCGTGGCCATCCCCAAGAGAGGCGCCCCTTTGCCGTTAGGCATCCCATAGGGAACGGGAGGCAGAATCCGTTCATGACCTCCCAATTATCATTTTGCCGGCGCCGGCAAAGTGATATTCCGGCAACGTTCGTTTGCTGCCTTTACACTGCACTATCACTTTGCGCGCGCAAAGTGATGCGGGCAGTTTTCTGCCGGGGCCCCAGTTTCTTTCCGCCTTTGAAATCATAAATCAGCAATCTAAAATCATAAATGAATGTAATCTGTGTCATTGCTCGGCCTAATAATGAAGGCCAAATCCGTGTTTTTTTGTCAGCCGAAAATACCTCTGCCGTTTGGCATCCCTTACGGGAAGGTATAGGCAACATTGTTGCCTGGTGGATGAGTCGCAGGCGGTTACAGATACTCATATCGTGAAATGACTGTGATGAATACACCTGCTCGGCTGACAAAATCCGTGTCAATCTGTGGCTGACCAAAACAGCGTAACTTTGCGTAAATCAGCGTCTGAAAACTTCGTGTTTCTTCGTGTCTTCCGGCGTAAGCCGTCCTGAGCAGTAGTCGAAGGAGTGGTTAAAAAACGTGCACAAAATTACTCAAAAAGCACACGTTTCCACTCAAATCCCCCACTTTTCACTAACTTTTTATGATTATTTATGATTTTTTGTGATGTTTTAGACATCTCGCAACTTTTGCTTATAACCTATCCGGCAGCCCATTTTAACCGCTTATAAGCCAATTTAACCCTCTAAATTACCCCCCAAATCCCCCCTTCTCAAAAATGCACCTTTTTTCCAAAAATAGCAAAATCGTGAGTATTACTTATACTGCAATTTTGAATTTAAAATGATTGCCGAGGTCTAAAAAACGCGAATAAATTTCCTTGACAGATACGCCCTAATAATTTAGCAATAAAGGGGTTAACAGTGCTGTTAAACGTAACTTCAATCCGATTGGAGAGTGAAAAATGGAAGTTAAAATTCATCTGAAAGAAAAAGACATACCCCGCAAATGGTACAACCTCGCCGCCGACCTGCCCACCCCGCCGCTGCCGCCGCTGGGACCCGATGGCAAGCCCGTCAGCCCGGAAATGCTGGCGCCGGTCTTCCCGATGAACCTCATCGAGCAGGAAGTCAGCACAAAACGCTGGATTGATATACCAGAGGAGGTCCTCGATATCCTCTACAGGTGGCGTCCTGCACCGTTGCGAAGGGCCGTTTATCTCGAAAGGTTCCTCAAAACCCCGGCCCGCATATATTACAAAGACGAAAGCACCAGCCCCCCGGGCAGCCACAAGCCAAATACCGCTGTCCCGCAGGCCTGGTATAACAAGCAATTCGGCATCAAACGGCTCATCACCGAAACAGGCGCAGGTCAATGGGGCAGCGCTCTTGCCTTTGCCTGCCAAATTATAGGCCTCGAATGTAAGGTCTTTATGGTCCGTATCAGCTTCGACCAGAAGCCCTTCAGGAAACTTATGATGCAGGTCTGGGGCGCAAATTGCGTCGCAAGCCCGAGCAACGAAACAAACGCCGGCAGAAAAATCCTCAAAGAGATGCCCGATACCCCCGGTTCACTCGGTATCGCCATCAGCGAGGCAGTCGAACAAACCGTCTCAGACAAAACGGGGCAAACCCGCTATTCGCTTGGAAGCGTCTTAAACCACGTTATGCTCCATCAGACAATCATCGGCCTCGAAGCCAAAGCACAGCTCAAAACCGCGGGCGAAAAGAAAGTCGATATCGTCATCGGCTGCGCGGGCGGCGGCTCCAACTTCGCCGGCCTTTCATTCCCGTTTGTTACAGACAAAATCAACGGCGCAAACATCAAAATTATGCCCATTGAGCCGACCTCTTGTCCAACACTTACTCGCGGGCCTTTCTCATACGACTTCGGCGACACCGCTCAAATGACACCATTGCTTGCGATGTTCACAATCGGACATACCTTTATCCCCGCCCCCATTCATGCGGGCGGTCTTCGTTATCACGGTATGGCGCCTCTCGTCAGCCAGGCCGCTGTCGAAGGATTGCTCGAACCAAAGGCGTATCCGCAGACCAAGTGCTACCAGGCGGCGATGACCTGGGCGAAAACTGAAGGGTTTATCTGCGCACCGGAAACAAGCCACGCGATTGCCGCAACAATCGACGAAGCCGTTAAAGCCAGGGAAGAAGGCAAGGAAAAGGTCATCCTGTTCAGCTACAGCGGACACGGCCTTATGGATCTCTCCGGTTACGACGCCTTTATGTCAGGAAAACTAACTGATTATGAACTGCCGGAAGATGACCTCAAAAAATTCACTGCTCCATTGAAGAATTTCCCCAAGGCAGAGGCGAAAAAAACCGGAAAATGGTAATTTTCTTGACAGCGTAAATAATTAAAGTAAAGATATTTCAGAAATGGACCGATAAAACAGCCGTTTACAATGCCGCCAGAATGAAAAGGCAGCTCTTATGGGAATGCAGGCAAAAAAAATTAATTTGTGCTTGCCCCACTTATCAGTGTTGATATACTGCTTTACTGCCCTCGGCGTGGTGCCGACGGAACGGACTAAAACATAGTAAAAAAGTAATTATGTTGAGGGTATTTTTAAGGAGACAAATGCAATGAAAAAGTATGTCTTGTTAGTAGCAGCAATTATGTTTGGAATGGTTGCACCCGTGTTCGCCGTCCCGCCAGGTCAGCCAGGCGACCTCCACGGCACTATCGGGTACACATATGATACGCTGTATGTGTTCCGCGGCTTCGTTACTTATGGTGCTGATAGTGGTTCGCATCCTTTCATCGACCTCGACCTGTTTGGTTCTGGCTTCCACTTTGAGACCGTTTATAATACCTCAAACGGCGGCGGCAATGTAAACGGGCAAAGATTCGATTTTTCACCGTATTATGCCGGCGCTATTGCACCCGACGAAAGATACGCCACTATGTATAAAGTCGGCTACAGGTACTTTAACTATCCGCAAATGAGCGCACGTCACTCCGACCAATGCATCGACCTCCAGGAGGTCTATGCTGGATTCGCTTTCCCGAAACTGTTCGGCGTCAAAGGGCTTGTTCCGGGATATGTTTTCATAAAGGGCTGGCCAAGTATGCATGACACCGCCGTCGGCGGAGACAATCCAAATGGCGGAAGCTATTCCGGCACCGCTCATGTATTTATGCTCGATTATGCCTTCCCGCTTGAGAATATCTCCTCTGAAATTCCCAAGCAGAACCTCGATTTCCACATCGAGACCGTTTACAACAACCACATGGATCCCAGGCCAGGTGGCGCTTATAACAGCGACGACTGGACACATGTTATGTTCGGCGTTTCAACCGACTTCGACCTCGGCAACAGTCTCACCTTCACCCCGGGAGTATGGCATCAGATTACTATGGAAGACGATAGCAAAAGAGGCGTCTCTCCGGACCATGATATTAACTGGGCGAGCTTGACCGTGAAGTACAAATTCTAAAAACAGCTTATCTGTGTTCAAAACCAAAAAGGCCGGCTTACTTAAGCCGGCCTTTTTCATTTAACGCAGATAAACCTTCTCAAGCCGTCCGTCCAACGATAAATCTCGCCGTCTCGACAAGCGACTTACGGCTCTTGTCATCTCCAACCCCTGCTATTGCCGTAATCGCCTGCCCGACAAATTCCTCCGCACGCCTCTTTGCGTATTCGATGCTGCCGCAGGTATTCAATCTGGCAACCAGCTCCATTCTGCCTGAATCCCCATTTTGCTGCGAAAGAATCTGTTTTACCTTTTGTTTTTCCGCTTCGCCTGCGGTTTTTAACAAGTGAATCAGCGGCAGCGTCAGTTTATCCCGGTCAAGGTCGTTGCCCGCCGGCTTACCCGTCTTGTCCTGCTCGCCGACCAAATCGAGCAAATCATCGGTTATCTGAAAAGCGATGCCTACGCTGCGTCCATAAGACGCCAATGCCTGCATCGTCAATTTATCCGCCCCCGCAAGAACTGCCCCCGCCGCACACGCCCCCTCAAACAACGCCGCCGTCTTTCCCGCTATTATCTCGATATATTCCGGCTCGCTCAGCGACCAGTTGCCTCTCTGTGATATCTGCCTAAGCTCACCCTCGCATGTCCGCATCGACGCCACGGCTATTATTTCCGACACCCCGTCTCCCAGCCCCACACACATCCTGATGACCCGGCCAAGCAGAAAATCCCCTAATAAAACCGCCGACTCATTCCCGTGAATACTGTTAACCGTGGGCACTCCGCGCCGGCTTTTACCCTCATCCACAACATCGTCATGCAAAAGAGTCGCGTTATGTATAATCTCGAATATCGCCGCCGACCGAATATGTTTTTCCGTTACTCCCCCGCACGCAAGACCAGACAGCAACACCAGCCCCGGCCTTATCATCTTGCCCTTGCCCGCGTTCGCGTAAGCAACCAGCCCGCGAACCGGCTCACTGCTATCAGATAAATCCCCTTTAATAAGCAGCTTCACCCGCGCAAGCTCAGATTCGATAACAGAAAAAACATCAGGCCAACGACCTGCGGCATTTGAACCCTTCGCCGAAGCGCCGCCCGTTTTTGCAGATGATTGCATTGCGCCAATTCGCAGCCCCCGCGTCTTGCCCCCCTTCTCACTTTTGTAAGAAAGCAGGGGGCAGCAGGAACTACTTCTCCTTTCCGTGTGCGTACCGGAAGAATTTGTCCCTGAGATGTTTCGTGACAGGCCCCGGCTTGCCGTCGCCGATTACTCTGCCGTCTATCTCAACGATGCCGATGACCTCAGCCGCCGTCCCGGTCAAAAACACCTCGTCGCTTATATACAAATCAAACCTCGTCAGGTTCTTCTCGACCACTTCGATACCTTCTTTTTTTGCCAGCTTCATAACAACTTCCCGCGTTATCCCCTCAAGGCCGCCTGCCTCCGCGGGGGGCGTATAAACCGCTCCCTTCCTCACCGTAAAAATATTGTCGCCCGTCGCCTCTGCGACGTATCCCTCGTGGTTATACATTATCGCTTCGGGAACGTCGTTATCCAGCGCCTCAATCTTAGCGAGAATATTATTCAGGTAGTTCAAGCTCTTCACCTGCGGCGGTATCGCAAGTGGATGATTGCGCACCGTCGTCGCGCTGATTATCTTCATTCCTTTTTCATACAGCTCCTGCGGATACAGCTGGATATTGTCCGCGATAATAAACACCATTGCCGTCTCGCAGGTAAACGGATTCAGCCCCAGCGACCCCACGCCGCGGGTAACAACCAGACGAATGTAGCCGTCGATAACCCCGTTGGCATCCACCGTCTTTTGCGTCGCCTCCATAAGCTTTTCCCGGCTCATCGGTATATCCAGGCGAATCCCCTTCGCAGAGTTGTAAAGACGCGTGATATGCGCCTCGAACTCGAATATCTTCTTGTTATAAATCCGTATCCCCTCGAATACACCGTCTCCGTAAAGCAGCCCGTGGTCGAAAACGGATATCCTCGCGTCCCGCTCATCAACAAGTTTATCGCCAAGCCAAATCTTTAACGCCATAACCTCACCAGTTGACCCTTTTACTTTAAATCTCTGCGAAATCTGTGTAATCCGTGGTTGCTTTTTTACTTCACTTTGCCGTCGGCCAGTGTTATTGTCCGCCCGGCCCGTTTCGCAACCCTTTCATCGTGCGTTACCATAACTATCGTCTGTCCCGCACGATTCAATCTTTCCAGCAACTCCAGAATACCATTTCCTGTCGCAGAGTCAAGATTGCCTGTCGGCTCATCCGCCAGCAGCAACCTCGGCTCATTGATAAGTGCACGCCCAATCGCCGCCCTCTGCCGTTCCCCCCCCGATAACTGATACGGCTTATGCGTCGCCCTTTGTTCAAGACCAACCGCTTTCAACAGCTCCAGCCCGTGCTTTTTCACGCCTGCCCGCTTTGATATCCACCCAAATATCCCCGCAGGCACCATCGCGGGCAAAATCACGTTTTCCAGCACATTTAATTCGTCCAGCAAATGGTAAAACTGAAAAACAAACCCAATCATTTTATTGCGGTATTCGTTCAGCTCGCCCCCGCCCATCCCGCTCAGGTCTCGCCCTTCAAAACACACAACCCCCTTATCAGGCCTGTCAAGAGCGCCGAGGATATGCAGCAGCGTGCTTTTGCCGCTGCCCGACGCACCGACTATCGCCACGAACTCACCTCTTTTGACCGCGATGTCAGCCCCCTTCAAAACCTGCACCTGCGCCGCTCCCATCCGGTATGATTTATAAACCCCTTGTGCCTCTATTATAAATTCACCTTTACTCATAACTGGCTCACCTGTAAAACATCCGCCGGCCTGGCCCTTGCCGCTCCAACACTGGGCAGCACAGCGCCCGCCAGACACGCCAAAATTGCACAACCCGTTACCACCATTAACATCGTCAAATCCAGCCGATGCGGTATCTCGCCTATCGCGTAAATCGTCCGGTCCCACAACTGAAAACCGAACCGCTCAAATAGCCAGCCCTCTATCCTGTTTATATTCCGCAGGAAAAGCATCCCGCCCGCGATACCGACCGCCGAACCGATAACGCCGAGTCCCGCCGCAAAACCCAAAAACAAAACAATCACGTCGCCGCACGATGCCCCTATGCTCTTGAGGATGCCGATGTCCTTGGTCTTGTGACTGATAATCATATAGAAGACCACGTAAACAATAAACACCGTAGTCAACCCCACCAGCCCGAACATCATCATCAGCATCGCCTGTTCTTTTTCCATCCCGGCGATACTTTCTCTCCTGTGCTCCTTCCAGCTCTGTACGCTCACCTGCGAAAGCAAATCCGCGTTATCCTTCCCTTTGTGCTCATCGTAGAACTTCGCCCACATCTCCCTAATCCGCCCGCATCCTTCTTCGACATTTGTCCCCTGCTTAAACTTTATATGAATCCACGACGCCCTTTTGGCCGGCTCGGTCATCCCGCAAAGTATCTGCGCTTCATCAAATGGCAGATAAATAATCGCCCCATCGACTCTCGCCAGCCCGCTTTGAGAACAATCGCTGAAATAAAACGTCTTGGTGTTCGCCATGTCCGTCCCCGCCTTGGCGAGCGCGCCTTTGGCCGTCAGCGGAAAACAAGTTACAGACAACGCCGTCGCCGCGGGATTCTGGTCATAATAATACTCTCCCTTTTCGTTCCGCGAACTCCACATATCCACGCCGATTACAAAACCCGGAAGATTAGCGTCGCCTTTTACATTAAACGCCTTCGGTGGGTCATTTTTATGATAATGCAGCGTTCGCCCGAAACTCGTTACCCTGCTCAACCCCGCCGCATCGACTCCCATCAATTCCGCGCCGACATTCCGCGATGAGCTTTCCGCTCCCACAAGAACGTAACTATTAATCACAGGCGTTACGGCTTCAACGTAATCCGCTTTCTCCGCAATTCTCGCGAAATCCTCGTAATATGTAAACCCGACAAGCGATTCGGTTCCAACCACGCAATCGCCCGTATAATTATGGTTCTTCTGTTTGAAATCGCCGACCAGCCCGTCCATCACGGTCATAACTACCACGACGATAAAAACGCATAGCGCAACCGCCGCAAGCGCAAGGAAACTTATCCGCCTGCGATAAAGATAACGAAATGCCAATATCAGCTTATACACTTTCTATTATCCGTAACTTCTTTTACTTGGACATTTATTATTTAATATTTAACATTGGAAATTATTAATTATCTATTCGTATCGAAGAACTTTCACGGGCCGCGTCAACGCCGCCGACAACGCCGGCATAACCGCACCAATCATCGCTCCAACTATCGCCGCCAAAACTATCCACCAGACCGCCTGCCAGTAAACTTCGGTCGGTATTCTGCTGAACATATAAACGCTCGCTTTCCACAGCTTAAGGCCGAACACAACCCTTATCCAGCCCTCAACCTCGTTGATGTTCTTCGTAACTACGTACCCGACCGCGGTCCCCAGCAATGTCCCTAATATCCCCACAAACGCGCCAAACCCCACGAAAATCATTGCGATAGACCAGTTGTCGGCTCCGCAGCTTTTCATTATCGCGATGTCTTTGCGGCGTGTCTCCACAATCATATAAAAAATGCAGAATATCAAAAGCACCGCGCTCAAGCTCACCACGCCGAATATCAAAAGTAAAACACCCATCTGCTTGCGAATTTCCGCAATGTATCGGCTTTGCATCTGCCTGGAGGTCTCTATCATTGTTGCCTCAATATCGTAATCCTCCCACCCGAGCTTCTCCGACGCGAAAATCTTCCACACGCCGCGAATCTGCGCTATCGCAAGGGCCGCGTCAGCACCCTTGCGAAGTTTAATCTGAATCCTGCCGGCAACCGGCTCCTGCGAATCCGGGAAAATCGCCCTGCTCAACTGCTCTATTGGCAAATACACCAGCCGGCTGTCAAAATAATAAATCCCCGTAAATACGGCGTCCGCCATCGTAAACTGTATGGTCTTGCGCCTGAATTTCTGCCTGCCCTGAGTGGAATCGATGGGCTCTTTGTTTTTTCCTTCAATCGCCGAACCACCCGTGGTAAGCGAAGTCGAACCGGTCGTAATTACGAACTGTTGTCCAATCATCCTTTCCGCACCGTTGACATCATACTCATCGGTTTTCTCATTCGGCTCAGCCAATACCCCTATTCCGACATAACCTGTAATGTCCCCGCTGTTGGCAGATGTCGCCTGTTTTGTTTTCAGCAGCGACTTGTCAAACGCCGTCACCCTGCCAAATTTTGCCGGCTCAATCCCCCAAATCTCCGCCGCCCGAACATTACCTCTGCCTAAATGCAAAAGCCCCTGTGCAGACAGCGTCGCAGTTGTTACTTCAACCTGCTTTACCTCCTCCAATCGCTTTTCAAGCTCTGCGTATCCCGTGAAATTCTTTCCAGGCGATAAAACGACGTCCCCCATACCATCAACCGCACTCTGCTCGAATGCGTTTATGAATCCGTTGAATAAACTGGCGACAACTATCAGAAGCGCCGTCGAAAGCGCAACCGCTGCGATGCTCAGCAGCACTACCCTCCTCTTCCTAAGGTATCGCAGCCACAAAAATAATTTCAACATCCCTTACCCAGTCGATTTATGTTTTCGTGGGTTTCAACAGCGGAAACAGCACAACATCCCTGATACTTGTCGCGCCGGTCAATATCATTATAAGCCGGTCTATACCGATTCCCAGACCGCCCGCGGGCGGCATCCCGTATCTCAACGCCGTCACAAAATCGTGGTCCATCGTCGCCATCGTCTCTTTTTGCCCCCTAAGCTGCTGCCGGAAATTCTCCTCCTGCACCGCCGGGTCGTTCAGCTCCGTATAGGCGTTGGCCAGTTCCATCCCCGCGATATACATCTCGAATCGCTCCGCAATATCGGGCTGGTCCTTCTTTCGTTTCGTCAGGGGACACAGCGCAGCCGGATAATCAATCACAAACGTCGGATTATTAAGATGTTCCTCGACCGTCTGCTCGAAAACATCGTTGATTACCACCGCGTCATCCATATCCTTATGGTTAATCTTCAGCGACTCCGCCTTTTTGCGAATGCTCCCGATATCCGCAATATCGCAGCCGGCGTGTTCCTTCAAAAGCTCCGCGTATTTCGCCCGCTTCCAGGGCCTGGCGAAATCAACACTTTTTTCGCCGAATTGCGTCTTGTTCTCCTTGCAGTATTTCTCCACCAGAAGGCAAATCATCTCTTCCGTCAAATCCATCATAATATTGTAGTCGGCGTACGCCTGGTACAATTCCAGCATCGTAAATTCCGGGTTGTGCCTCGTGCTCAGCCCCTCGTTGCGGAAGTTGCGGTTTATTTCGAAAACCTTCTCCATCCCGCCGACAAGCAGCCGTTTCAAAAACAGCTCCGGCGCAATCCTCAGGTACAAGTCCATATCAAGCGAATTATGATGCGTGATAAATGGCTTGGCCGCCGCGCCGCCCGCTATCGTCTGCATCATCGGCGTCTCGACTTCCATAAACCCGCGGCCCGTCAAATACTCACGCACCGTCCGCAATATCGCGCTTCGTTTTCTGAACAGCTCCATCACGTCAGGGTTAGCCCACAGGTCAACGTATCGCTGCCTGTATCGTAAATCGATGTCCGCAAGACCGTGCCACTTCTCCGGCGGCTGCATCAGCGATTTGCTCAACAGCTCTACCTCGTCTGCCCATATCGTTATCTCGCCCGTCTTGGTCTTGCCTAAGCCGCCCGACGCCCCGATAATGTCCCCAAGCTCAAGCAGCTTTATAAAGCTCCACTTCGAATCCAGCAGGCTCTTGCTCAACCCGACCTGTATTGGGCCTGAGCTGTCCCTCAATGTAATAAATATCAGTTTCCCGATATCTCTCAGCAGCACAATTCTACCTGCACACCTCGCCCTTTGTTGTTCGTCCTCTGTCTTCTGTCCTCCGTCTTCTGTCTTCTGGTCTTTATATCTCGCCTTAATTTCGGCCGCCGACTCTGCCCCGTCATACCTCCCGCCGTATGGGTCGATACCCATATCTTTTATGGCTTGTAACTTTCCCTCTCGCGCCTGTTCAATAGAGGCATGTCCGCCGGAGTGCGTTCGTTGTTCGTTATTCTGTTTTCCGTCTTCTGTCATCTGTCTTCCGCCATTTGCTTTTTCCTTTTTCCTTTTTGCTTATTACTTTTTATTTGTGTCCGCCTGTTCTCTTATCAGCTTGCTCTTGACCACCAGTATCCCCGTCGTTAACTGCGGGTCAACCTCGACGGTCTGTGAAATTGTGTGTTTCTTCAAAGTCGAATTGGCGTCATCGTGCCCGGCACTCACAAGCACGTCGTTGTCTCGCTGCAGCTCGAACATCTTGCGAAATTCATCGCTTCGCAGCGAAACCGCAACATCCGGCCCAACACCCCAGTCGCTCTTGTTCTCTTTTTTCGCCTCTTCCTGGCTTTTTATCTTCTGGCCCGAAGGCAGATACCAGTTCGCCATCGTGTATTTCAACTGCGACCCCTCGCCCGGATATCCCGATATCCCCTGCACAACACCTTTGCCATGCGTCCGCTCTCCGACCAATGTCGCCCGCTTGTGCGACGGGTCTGCAAGAGCGCCCGCGACTATCTCCGACGCGCTCGCCGAGCCGGCGTTTATCAGCACCACCATCGGGTAGTTCGGATGCGTCCCCCTGCTGTGGGCCGTCCTGTAATCCGGCGTCCCGAACCGCGACCGCGTTATCACTATCAGGCCGTCATCCAGAAATTCGTCAGCCACCGCGACGGCGCTGTCGTAATATCCGCCCGGATTGAACCGCAAATCCAGTATCAATCCCCGCATACCGGCCGACTCCAGCGACTTCAACGCCGCTTCCGTATCGCTGGCCGTCGTCTCCGCAAAACTCGTCAGCCGGATGTACCCTATCTTGTCCTGCTCATCAACCATCCGCAGCCATTTGCCTTCGCCGGTCCTCTGCAGCCCCCTAAGCGTAGGAACCACAATCTTGGCGCGAGTCAGCGTTATATCACGCACCTGCCCCTTGCCGTTGCGGCGAATCGTCAGTGTTACTTTGGTCCCAGCCGGCCCTTTTATACGACTGACCACGCACGAAAGCGGCACATCCTTCGTAGGCATCCCGTCAACCTTTTCTATCACGTCTCCAACGTCAAGCCCCGAGCTGTACGCGGGGGTATCGGGCAGCAAACTCCCAATCGTAAGCAGTCCGTTTTGCCTCGAGATTTCTACGCCTATTCCGGGAAATTCATTCGTCATCTGCTGTTCAAATTCCGAAACGTCTCTCGGCCAGACTAAGACCGTATAAGGGTCAAGCGTCAAAAATGACGCCTCTGAAAACTGGGCGATTACAACCCCCTCAGGCATCCCGGCGGTAATCAGGTTTAGCTCCAAAACCTTCTCGAATGTCGATATAAAGCTGTCTTTGCTCCCGTCCTCGGGCCAGCTGTTTATTTCATTTTCCAGCGAAACCATCGCCAGACCAAATGCCGCTATCGCATTGGCATCCGGCTTGAAATCCTTGAAACTCTCTCCCAGCACCGCCGCCCGGTTATTCGGCTCGGCTCTGCGCTCTTCAATAATATCAGTGTCGCCTTCAATGTCGGGGATTGGTGTTCTGGACGGGCCAATCGATGTTGTCCCGGCTGTGTTCGTATCACGCAACGACGTCAGCGTACCTACCACATCCGCAAGCAATTTGCATCGCCGGACCCCTTTAGACGCCATTTCACGGTAGTCAATCTTGCTTATGTAACGGAAACTCAGCTCGTCAACCGCCCGAACAAATATCCGCCTCTTTACACTCTCCAGCCGCTGCTTGCCCGTCTCGCAGGGACTGTCCTGGAATGAACCCGCTATCTCCGCCCGTTCGATAAGATCGTCTGTTTTATCTTTATATACCTTGCTGTTTGGGTCCAGCGCTGTAAGCCAGCTATAACACGTTATATATGCGTCAATCCACTTACCCCTACGCTCATATCCCGTCGCATCCGCCTTGGCCTTTACAATCGCGTCCAGCAAACACGGCCCATTTAACAACCTCTGCTTCTGTTTTTCGTCCGCGAACTCCATCGTCCGAACCGCCGCCGCAAGTACCGCCGTCGGCCCGTTCGGCTCATTCGAGTCATTTACATCGTTGCCGTCAGTACCTTTTTTCCCGACGCCGCGGGGCGAAATCAGCCGTTCAAACTTTGCTAATTCCTCCTTATACGCCGCCTCTTTCTGCACCTGCTTGCTCTTCTGCATCTGCTGCCACTGTGCCACTATATCATTCAAGTCCGAGACCTGTTTTGACCCCTTTTTTAACCAGCCGGATTCATCTATGCACTTGCCCGCCTCGTCGAACTTGCCCTCGTCGATTAATCCGCTGGCCTGGTCGACAACCCATCGCTCGCTGTTGAAATCAGCTGGCGGGGATGCGATTACGCACGGGTCGCCGACTTCCGCCGGACGGTTTATCTCGATTCCGTGAGGCGCAGCCCACAGGCATATCGCCGCAGCGCAAAACCCAATTATCATCACGGGCCATAAAACCCGCGACCTTATCCAAAACCCGCGATTCATCAGCATTATTTATTCTTTCAATAGCTAAATGGGCGTCCTGACCTATGCCTTAAAATCAACAGACACCCATTTTAATAATCAATCATCAATCGCACACGTAGCGGAGCGCAGGGCCCGCTTCAGAAATCATAAATCAAAAATATCTACAGGCACTCTGCCGCCTTACCCGCACAGCCCAGAACATGTAGTTTGTGCTTTACCATCGCCTTGATAGCGTCCCTGGCCGGTCCCAGATACTTCCGCGGGTCGAACTCGCTCGGCTTCTCCGCGAACACCTGCCGAATCTTCGCCGTCATCGCCATTCTTAAATCCGTATCGATATTAACTTTGCAGACGGCAAGCTTTGAGGCCTCGGTTATCGCGGCTTCGGGCACGCCCATGGCGTTCGGCATCTTGCCGCCGTATTTGTTAATCAGGTCAACGAATTCCTTCAAAACGGTGCTCGACCCGTGCATCACAAGCGGGAAGCCGGGCAGCAACCTCTGAATCTCTTTTATACGGTCAATCGCCAGCTTCGGCACGGTCTTAAATTTATATGCCCCGTGGCTGGTTCCGACCGCGACGGCCAATGAATCGACGCCGGTCTTTGAGACAAATTCGACCACCTGCTTGGGGTCTGTCAGATGCTTTTCAACGTCATCCACGCCGACGACGTGCTCTTCGATACCGCCAAGCTGTCCAAGTTCCGCCTCAACCACTACCCCGTGTTTGTGGGCATATTCAACTACTTCCTTGGTCATCCTGATGTTCTCTTCGAAGGGGAACTTCGATGCGTCTATCATCACTGATGTAAACCCGTCATCGACAAACTGCTTGCAGCATTCGAAATTGTCGCCGTGGTCAAGGTGCGTCGCGATTGGAATATCGGGGTTTTCCTTTACCGCCACGTTAATTATCGCGGTCAGGTAGCTGTTGCTGGCGTAATCACGGGCGCCTTTCGATATCTGCAGAATCAGCGGTGCCTTTTCTTCGGCTACCGCCTCGACAATACCCTGCGTGATTTCCATGTTGTTGACGTTGAACGCCCCAACGGCGTAGCCGTTCTTATAGGCCATCTCAAACATCTTTTTTGTCGTTACTAATGGCATACTGTTCTCCTTTTTATGTTATATGTTATATTCTACTTTTACATTCGTTATTGGGCGTTGGATATTGGACATTTAGTTGATCCTCTGCCCGCGATCCGCTACCCGCTAAACGCTAAAGGCAAACAGTATAACGCCCTCTTATGCAAATTTCAAAGGAATTCGTATGCCTCTCGTAGCGCCCTGTGGTGAGCACCGTCGAACCAAGCGCAGATCTCGCCCGCTTTTTAGCGCGGCGGACAGATTACGCGGATTTTAGCGAAAAATCGGCCCTTGTTTTGGGGGTTGTAAAATGACGGGGCTTGGGGTATTGTGGGGGGCGGATATAAAAAAAGAGAGGGCAATCAAATCCCTCTCACATCTTAGGGCATAAAGCCTTTATTATATGTGTTGACAGTTCAAGCAATCTCAAATACACATATATTCTTAGGATAAGATATTAAACGGTTTGTATTCTGTCAATTAAAAATTTTCCAATACAATATTGTATGAGGGAGCATTGCAATGAAATACCGGTTGTCTTTAGATATCGGAGTCGGCTCAATTGGCTCTACTGTTTTGCCATTAGATGAACATAACAGAGTAACAGATATAGAAGATTCCGGTGTATGTATTTTTGAGGTATCCGAAGGGGCAGAAGAGAGAAGAGTCAAGCGAACACAAAGAAAAAACACCGAAAGAACAAAGCAAAGAATTTCCTTACTTTCTAAAGCACTTGCCGAAGTCGGCTTCTGGAGTTTTGATGACGATACTCAGGAGCGCCTCATCAAGCTTTCACCTTACGCAATACGCGCTCAAGGCGTAAACGGGAAATTGATCGATATTATGGAACTTGGAAGAGCGATACTACACATGGCAAAACATCGCGGCGCAAGTTTTGTCGAGATGCAAAAGCTTGAAATAGAATTAGAAAAGGCCGAAGAGAACGAAGAGGACGGTAAAAATAAAAAGGAAAAAGAACTTTCAGAATATGCCAAACTGGTTAAATATCTTGAGGAAAGCAAGACAAAAACTATAGGCGAATATTTCTTCATGCGCCTTCATAAGCGTGATAAAAACAACAATCTTGTCCAAAGCGGACAGTATGTCAGACAGAGAAAGACAGGGGATAAGATAGTGTTCGCCGTCAGCGTAAAGTGGGACAGTGTGTAGTAGAGAGGTAAGTGTTTAAAGTCGATTATTTTGACGCCAGAAATTGGCCAGGACAGCAAAATCGATGAAATCCACACCAGAATCGCCATCGAAATCACCTGTCACGAAGTTGTTTTCGCTAAAGATATAAGCCGCGCCGGTAGATTTGTTATTGTTGATATTGTCAGGTGCGCCAATGATTGTTTGGCGACCTGATAATGCGAGCGAGGAACCGAACCTGTCGTTTGTATTGGCGTCATCTGCCGCGAGCCGGTCGCTTTGAACCCAGTTTGTGTCCGTGCGGGCAAATTAGAAAACCGAGCCGGTCATATTGCCATTAACGAAATCATAAGGACAGCCCACAAGTATTGTGTCATTTTTTATGGCGACCGCCCAGCCGAAGTCGTCATCGCTACAGGGGTCATTGGCGTCGAACAACTTTTGGCGCTCAACCCAGCCGGCGTCAGCTCGGGAAAAAACATAAGCTGCGCCTGCCGTACGGATGCTCCCGATATTGCATTCATACGCGCCTATAACGGCCCAGTTGCCGTCTATGGCGAGGGAGTACCCGAAGTGATGAGCGGAGCCGCTGTCGGGCGCCTGCAGAATACTTTGTTCGAGCCACGTTGTACCCTGTCGCTGATAGATATAGGCGGAACCGGCGTCGATATTGCCGGAATTGTCATGATTGGGCGCACCGATAATGATTGTATTGCTGTCGATTGCGACACTACAGCCGAAAATATCAAATGAATCGGCATCCGAAGCAGTGAGTTTCTGCTGGAAAACCCAGCTTGAGCCGGCGCGGACAAAAACCGAGGCGCTGCCCTTATAACTATCATCGCCATAAGCGCCGACGACTATCGTATTATTATCGATTGCGACAGAGCAGCCAAATTTGTCGCCTGCGGCGGCATCCGGCGCGACAATTTTTTGCCGCTGAGTCCAGAGGCCGCTCGAATTGGAGAAGACATAAACAGAACCCTTACCATCGTCATTATAACTACCTACGACAATAGTGTCGCCCTGGATAGCGACCGAATAGCCGAATTTATCGTTTGCCGCAGCATCGGAAGCAACGAGCTTTTGTTTTTGAATCCACTGTGAGCCGGAAAATTCGTAAACATAAGCGGCGCCGCAGTCGCTGCCATTTGAATCATTCTGATACGCCCCGACTACCGCGATATTGCCGTCGATAGCGACCGAAACGCCGAAACTGTCGCCGGCGTTGGCGTCGGAAGGGAACAATTTGGCTGTTTCAGGACGGGCAAAGGCTGTGAGATTAAACACAATCTGAAGTAAAAACGCTGACACTATGAGATGGCTGGTTTTGGGTGCGGTAATCACTTTTTCTCCTTATTAGATAATATTTTTCTACATATTCAGACCTCGACCTCACAGCCGGGCCTCAGGAAACAGAGCCATTTACTCTTTACTTCCTGGCCAAGTATTATGCTTGCGGCCCGGGCGTAAAGGTCTAATTGTCCGCGATAAATTGCTGCACGCTTTGACGCACCATCGGCTGATACGTCATCGGTTTTGAAATCGATGATAACAAGCCCTTCAGGAGTTTTGACAAGCAAATCGATTATGCCCTGGACGATAATGAAGTCGTCGCTCGTCGCTCCGCCGTGAGGCGTCCCTTTTGGGAGTGCCTCGTCTCTCGTATGGGGAAACGCGGATTCATCCCACTGCGAAGCAGGGACGGCAAAGGTGAAAGGCCATTCCCGCCGGATGACATTTTCTTTATTGAAGACCGTTTGGCCAAGATTGCTTTTGAAGAATTTAGCAATCGATTCGGTGTTTATCTGCGACGCTATTTCCTGAATAAGGGCGCCGTCTTTTACGAGTTTTTCAATAAGTCGATTCACGGTTTCCGTTGTTACGGGTTTCGTCAGGTCGAGTTTTGACATAACAAGATGCGTGGCCGTTCCTATCGCCCTGCCGTCGGTTTGCTTAGCTGCGAAAACAGCTTTTGGTTTTCGGTCGAAGGCAAGCGAATAATCAATCTTCGTGAATTCATCGTTGCGATGTGTCCACTGGGTAACGGTTCTTTTGGCGGGCAGCGACGGCGCATTGCCGAATAGGTATTGCCAGTAAAGAGAGCGTTTAAGGTCAACCAGGTCACGTTTAACGACTGAAGTGTTGAGTGTTGAGTGTTTAGTGTTTAGTTTATAGTTTTGGATGAGAGCAGACAGGTTGTCTAATTGTGGCTGGTCATAAAAATGAACGCTGAATAAATTACTCTGCGTAGCTTGGGTCGGCAGTTCGGTCTGAAATACCTGATGCAGTAACGGCTCACTGCCCAGCGCGGACAAAATCCAGTCGAGGTGGTTTTGGTAAGTTTCGAGATGCCAGGAGGGAATTGATTGGCCTGCAAATGAATTGGCGGCAGTGAGAAGGTTTCGGCAGCTATCGTGGTCTTTGCAACCGACGAGGACAAGGCGATTCATAGCCCTTGTCATAGCAACGTAGAGGATTCGCATTTCCTCGGCCAGCGATTTTCGGCGGTTTCGCTCCTCGATTACCTGGTATGCGAGCGAATCGAGGCGGGAGTTGGTTTCGGCATCGATGATTTTCAGGCCGAGGGTCAACTGCTCATCGGTTACGCAATCTTTGCGGGAGTCCTTTTTGCTGAAACCGCTGTCGAGGTCGGCGATGAATACGACGGGAAATTCGAGGCCTTTGCTTTTATGGATGCTCATAACGCGAATTGTATTGCCTGTGCCAGCTTCGGGCTGGGGTTTCGACCAGTCCTCGCCGGCGGCGATAAGCTTCTCTAAAAAAACAATGAAGCGGGTAAGCGAGGGGACGCCCGAATTGCCCGCGAACCCTTCAAACTGGATGGCCCGGTCGTGAAGTTTCAGCAGATTGGCCCTGCGAGCCGGGCCATCGGACAAGGCGCAGACGAATGACAGATAGCCCGTCTGACGATAGATATGCCAAATCAATTCCGCAAGCCGGCCTCGACGCGCAATGGTCCGCCATTCGTCGAGCGTGGCGAATGATTTAATAAGTTTATCCGCCAGTTCATCTCCTGATTTACAAAAAGACATCGCACAATCGTAGAATCCTAAATTGCGATTTTCTTTTTTTCCATACAGACGAATCTTCGCAAGCTCCGTGTCACTGAACCGGAAAAAGGGACTTCGCAGCGTCGCGGCAAACTCTATGTCGCGTCGCGGGTTATCGAGAACCTTCAGCAGGCACAGCATATCGGTACTTTCAGTCGCCTCGAAATAGCCCGCAGCAGCGTCGCAGCTTACGGGAATGCCAGCGAGACGAAGCGCCTCGATAAAATTACTTTTGCCTGCAAGCGAGCGCATCAGGATAACAATGTCACGGTATTGAACAGGCCTCGGCTCTTTCGTTTCTTTGTCGATTATTTGTTCATTAGAGCCGGTTATCTGCTTTATCCGCTGCGCAATAACCGCCGCCTGCAATTGCCTGTCGCTGTCGGAACCGCTTTGTGTCTCATCGAGTATGTGCAATTCAACGGCGGGAGAACTTTCGGCTTTGACGGAATCCTGTGAATGTGGTTTAAGTTGTGCCGACTCATCGTAATCGATGCCGGCAAACGAGGCGGTCATTATCCGACCGAATACCTTATTGGCAAAATCAAGTATCGGCTTGACGGAGCGGAAATTGACGTTGAGGTCAACCCGCAGGCCGGCAGTATTTGATTTTGGCTCGACCGATGCTTTTTCAAGATGCTCGATGAATATTTCTGGTCTGGCACCGCGCCATCGATAAATACTTTGTTTTGGGTCACCGACAGCGAAGACGTTGCCGGGTGAGCCGACCATATCGATGATTGCCTGCTGAACGTCGTTTATATCCTGGTATTCATCCACAAAGACATATTTGTATTTTTTACGCAGTTTCAACGCGGTTTGCGACGGCCCATCAGAAAACGGCTCCCCTTCGACTCCGCTCAGGGCAGGCTGACCCCTTTTTTGCAAAAGGCGCAGCGCGTAATGTTCGAGGTCGGAGAAATCCAGGCAGTTGATTACCTTTTTGGCCTGACGGTAGGAATCATCAAAACGCCTGACTAATTCGACGAGGACTTTTGTTTGCGTGCCGATTGCCCCGGCGAATCTGTTAAGATATTCGGGATTTAAAACCGCGAGGTTTTTAAGCTCCCTGACGGAATCAAGGGCGTCACCGACAATTCCACCTATAAAGTCCGCCTGCGGGACTTCGGTGGGTTTATAAACTTTTGGCCTGACAAATTCCCACCGGCCTGAGTTGAATTGCTCGACACATTGCTGAACGGGTTTTATGTATTCGTTTCTGCATTTCCCGGCCCATTTGCCCGACGGGTTCTGGTCATTATAAATTTTCAGCGCAAATTCGAGCCGGCCAAGCGTATCCTGAAGTTTATCCGTTACGATTTGCTTTTGGGCCTGTGCAATATCCGTGGCGAACGGGTCAACTACCTCGGCTAAAACCTTCGCCCGCTCAAGCCAGTTATCGCGTGATACGACGCCGTCTAAAAAGTCGCTTATCTCGATTACGGTCGCGGGAAAACCTTCCGTCATTCGCAAATCTCTGCGTGTCATAAGCTGCCGTAGCGCGTCGGCTATATTGTTTTGTTTCCAGGCCCAGTCGATTGTTTTTTCGAGTATTTCGGCCTTGAGCAGTTTTGCCTCATCGGCGTCTATTATGCCGAAGGTCGGGTCAAGCCCTATTTCGTAAAAATGCTCGGTGATAATGCGTTTACAGAATGCGTGAATGGTACTTATGTCGGCCGCGCCGAGCAGAATCAACTGCCTGCGTAGATGCCTGCGAAGTGCGACGTCTGAGGTCGTTTCCATTTCTGAGCGTAACTGCTTTGCAATTCGGGAACGCATTTCCTCGGCGGCCATTTCGGTAAAGGTAACGACGAGAATGCTCCAGACGTCGGGGCAGGCGGACGGGTCAGTAACAATGTTGACGCAACTGCCCGAAAGCACAGCGGTCTTGCCTGTTCCGGCTGAAGCGGAGACAAAGACGGACCTACCGTGCTCTTTGATTGCCCGGCTCTGTTGTGTCGTCCAGTTAATTTTACTTTGACTCATCTGCGTTTCTAATCAACTCAAGGACCTGCTCTTTATTGACGCGGGTAAGCAGGTTGTAATTATTTATCTGCCAGTCGAATCGGCAGACGGGTTTATATTCACATTGTTCGCAAGGCGAATCTGTGCCGAGGCGATAGGGCAACGCGGTGATTTTGCCCGATGTGATTTGCCCGGCAATATCTATTATCTTGCGCGAGCCGAAATTCATAAACGCCTCAAAATCCGCCGGCTTAATAGCGCCAAGATAGTTATATTTGCCATATGGGTCGCCCTCTTTTGTAACGTAGAAATTATAATAATGACTGTCCTTTGCGGCTGTGCCGTCGAGCGAAGATGCGTAATCGCCGTTGAATATGCCTCTTGCCTTGCGGGCAAATTTGGGAGTGTTGTCAATGGATTTGCCAAGCTCGACATTTTCCGGGCCGACCTCAATTGGCATATAAAACGCGCCGGCAATATCGTCCGCAAACTTACCACCTGCGCTTCGGACGGCGAGCATATAAACCGCTAATTGGATATCGAGACCGTAGTAAAAATCTGCCCAATCGAATGAATTTTTGGAGCGTTTTTTGTAATCGAAGACAACAGCGACCTTTCGCCCGTCAATCTTCGCGATATCCAGCCGGTCGATTCGGCCATTGAGGGTGAGTTGTCTGCCATCGGGAAGCGTCAGCGTCAATTCGCCTATTGAATCGCCTCCGGATTTGGATTTGCCGAATGAAATCTCGGACATCGCAGGACGAAAGCCGCCCGCGCGAATCATTTGCGACACGGCTATTACACAATCACGCAGATATTGACACGCGGTGCTAATCATAAAAGCATTGTGCGGGCTGTGGGCAGCAAATTTCGAGATAAACGAATCCTCGCCGCATATTCGCTCGGTTTCCTCATCGAGGATTTTAATCAGGGCATCGTCGGCTGTTGTCTCGAAATTGATTTTGTGGGCGACGGCTCTTTTGGTAAACCTGTCGAGGACGCGGTGATAAAATTCGCCGAGGTCGGGCGGCTCAAGTTTGAATTCCTCTCGTTTATTCAGGCCGAGTATGTATCTTGAAAAATGCCTGTAGGGGCATTCAGCGAAGGTGCTCAGCCGGGACGCGGAACTGGACAATGGTTCGACAGGCTCACCACTCGATGGCTGCTTATCGAAAAACTCCCCGACAACACCCTTTTCCAGCATTGCTTCATTTTTATAACTAAGCGCATTAGCTGCTCTCGAACCAATCGCCGTAAGTCCATCATCGCGGATAATATCATCCAACAACGCGTTCGGTTGCTGCGAAGAACAAAGGATATCCTCAAGCTCGTACGCGGTGCAGACATCTTCAATGGCAACCGGCGAGGACTCGACCGATTCCTCTTTGAGGTCATCAAACAACCGGCACAGGTTATCGACAAAAGGCGAACGGGCAACCTCGTTCGATTTCGAGTCGGCAGCAGGATAAGTAACGCAGAGAAATTCCGAAGGCCTTGTGAACGCGATATAGGCAAGGTATGGCCTGTTGGCAAGCTCCTGGCGGACGCCGGGCGCAAGGTCAACGCCGCAGGATTGTGCAGCGATGCGGTCTTCCTCGCTTAAGATACTGTCAAAGGCCACAAGTGAGGGGAATTGTCTTTCGGTTGTACCGATTAAAAAAACCGCCTTCAAATCGGGATGCCGGCTGCGCTCAATCGAGCCAACGAGCACCTGGTCAAGATTTGGAGGAATGAACGCCAGTGTTATCTGCGAAAACGCACTTCGCAGAATCGCGAGATAATCCTCACAGCCAAGGGACACGCCCTCAAACGCCGCAACCATTTCGTCGAAGATATCGATTAGCCGGTCGTAAAACTGGCGGTGCTCGTCCGCGGCAGCGTAGTCGCCCTTCTGCATCGCCTGCTCAACCCAGGACGATAACTGCTTACGAACTTCTGCTGCTTCAAGAAAATCGAAAATTATCTTCGTGAACTGCTCCGGCCCAATTGTCCCTTTATCACCGGCGGCGTTATCAAGCTGCTTTTTTAATTCACACAACGGGGCAATCGCTTTTTTGCGGATTCGGTTTACTCGCTCTTCACTGAACTGTTCTGCGTTCCGGGCGGCGTATTGCCAGGATTTTTCGCTTTTCCAGTCGCTGGCGGTGATGCCAAAGGCGAGACAATAATTTTCCAGCAGGTTTATTTCGTCCCGTTCGACACAAGGGAGGTCGGTCTTGAGATATGCGAATATTTCGCCCGCGGGAAAATCATTTGTTACCGCGTTCATCGCCGAGCAAATCAGCTCGATTACGGGATGCTGATTGAGAGGTCTTCGCTTGTCTATAAAGGCGGGGATGCTGTAATCCTCGAAACAGGTCTTGATGTAGTTTTCATAAGAATCGAGGTCGGATGCGATAACGGCGATGTCGCGATACCGTAAACCGTTTTGCCTGACTAATTTTGTTATCTGCCTGGCGACAAACTGCACCTCGGCGCGGGTGTTTGGCGCTGATACGACACGAATATCGCTGCCGGCGGAAACTGGAGCGGAATCCTGATTAAAAATATTCTGCTCGATATGAGCGAGCGGAGGACTGTCCGAAAAGCGAACCGGCTTATTTAAAATTAACGGCGGAGAAAGTTTGAGTTTGCACTTTTTTATCCGTTCGACAAGCTCGGCGTACGTCTCGGCTGTGTGGCCGAATAAATCGGTCGGGTCGATTTTGTTTTTGTCCGGGTTGGCTATATCGGTAGTCGCGGGGTCGAGGCAAAGAGCAATCTGGGCATCTTCGACTACCTTGAGCAATTCAGTAAGCAGGGCAAACTCGGCTGTGGTGAAACCCGCGAAACCATCGACCCATAGTTTCGCCCTCTTTACTAAATCCGCACCCGCTATGGCTTTGCAAGCCGAGGCCAACTGGATATCAGGGTCAAGAAATTTACCTTCGATAAACTTCTGGTATTCCTCGAAAACAATTCCCAAATCGGCGAATTTTGCCGCCGCCAAGGCGTCGCCCTGCTGTTTTCGCAGATTGCTCACGAGATTTTTAATGTCATCAGGCGTATTGGCGTATTGCTGCAACTGGTTAATCGTGTCGGCCAGACGCTGCCCAAGGCCGGGGAGTTTTGCGGAATCGGCGAATACGCTCAGTTTGCCCACACATTGGCGCAGTATCCTCTGGATTACCATTGACCTGCCCAGGCGTGAAATCGCGGGCCTGGCGATATTTTTGCCGAGGACAAGAAAAAAAAGCCGGTCGAAAGACAGGATGTGCAGTCGATTATACCCCGTTATATGCGGTTCGCTCAGGATTGCCTCACTTGCCTGATAGGTCGCCTGTTCCGGAACAAGAAGCACTAATGGCTGATTATTCGCCCCCTCGACCCCGCTCGGGGCGGGCTGTGACAATGCCTCCACTATTGCCTTTACGCAATGGTGTGTCTTGCCCGTGCCGCTCCTGCCAAGTATAAACCTAACCGCCATACCGGATTCCTGAGAAAAAATTGAAATAGGGCAATGAATCTTTTACCACAGTAACAGTTTTTTGCAAGCCCCTGCGTGCGACGCTGAAGCGTATATTTATTTTGGATTGCCTATGATATAATAACGGCGTTAAAAAATAGCAGGGTATTATTATGAAAAATCTAAAAACTGCAGCTGCTTTAACATCAGTATTGCTAATCCTGTCTGCCGGCGTTTGTCCGGCTGACACCTTTACCAATCACCAGACAAACGAAACGCTCCACGGCTATATCACGTCCCGGCTGCCCGGCTCCGCCCAAAGCGCCCGCCGGGATGATGGTTCCCAGAAAGTTGCCGAAGCCGAAGACGGCCCGACGAGCGTCTTTACACAGGAAAAAGGCCTGCTCAAGCTGAATCCCAAAGAATGGGAAATCAAACGGGACAATCTCGGCAGGAACAACAAAGTCATCGTTGTGCCGGTGGATGATGCGATAATGTATGAGATAGAAACCGACGCCTTCGAGAAAGCAATAGCCGAAAGCTCGCAGGAAGGCCCTTTGTTCATACTGGTTGAAATAGATACGCCCGGCGGGCGGGTTGACCTGGCCCAGCGGATGTGCACGGCCATTATAAAAAGCGCCGACTGCAACGTAATCGCCTTTGTCAAAGGCGGCAAATACGGCGGCGCAATATCCGCCGGCGCAGCGGTCGCGCTATCCTGCAGCAAAATCTATATGACGGAAAATACCACAATAGGAGCCGCCACCTTAGTGACTATGCCTAAAGACAAAGAACAGAACAAAGACAAAAAATATGAAGACGTAGTCAACGAAAAATACAGTTCCGCATGGCGGGCATATCTGGCCTCGCTGGCGCAGCAAAACGACCGCCCCGGCCTGCTCGCAAGGGCAATGGTTGACAGCAGTATCGAGGTTGTCGAAGTAAACCAGGGGGCAAAACGGCTGTTTATAGACCCGGTAAACAAAAGGGCCGGCCAGCAGGTCGCGCGAACCTGGAACAAATCGGGGTCGCTTTTGACCCTGACTGCCAGGGAGGCCGTCGAGTGCATGATAGCGGACGGGCTTGTCGGCTCGCGGGAACAACTGCTCCAGCAATTACAGGCCGGCGACGCAAATGTTGTTACAGACAAGAAAGTCGCAACCGCCAAAAAAGACATGCTGATGGCTCAGCGAAAAATGAACGAAACGCTCAAGGATTTTGGCCTTAAGGTCGAACAATCGAAATACCAGCAGACGGCGCCGAAATTTATGGCTATGCTGCGCGATGCCAGAATTGACGTCGAAACCCTCAAGATGCTTGCGAAAAGATATCCCGACCTGCACCTGGATACCGAATCCATTGAGAAGGAATTGAATTCGATAAATGCCGCCTACGAAAATGCGGTAAGGGAAACAAGAAAACGCAATTAGCCCCATATTAAACGAACGATTATGAAAGTGCTCGGAATATCGACAAGTCCGCGGGAAAACAGCAATAGCGATATGCTTTTGCGGCAGGTGTTGTCCGGCGCCAGCTCGGCGGGCGCCGAGGCGGAATATCTGCGCCTATGCAAATTCAATATCTCGCCCTGCCTGGCGTGCGGGGCGTGTTACACAACGGGCGAATGCCCCATCCAGGACGATTTCGCGGTCGTACTTGCGAAAATCCTCGCTGCGGACCGCATAGTTTTTGCGACACCGATATTTTTTATGAGCGTCTGCGCGCAGGCGAAAATACTCATCGACCGCTGCCAGTGCCTTTGGGCGACCAAATATATTCTTAAACGTCCCATCGTTGGGCCGCGAGAGATAAGCCGGCTCGCTATGGTCATCGCCGTCGGGGGGAAAAAGGGAGGCAAAGCATTCGATTGCATCCGGCTGATGATGAAATACTACTTAGACGCAATTGATATGGGTTATTTTGCCAACCTGTTTGTAAGCAACACCGACGAAGCGGGTAAAATCGCCGACAATGCCGAGGCAACGCAGGAGGCGGTTCGACTTGGAAAAGAACTTGCTCTTGCCGCAGGCCCCGCAACAGGAAAAACAATCGATGTGGAGCTTGTTGGATAAAAAGTTTTGGACAAACAGGAAAAAACCAAGCTATTCAAGGAGGCAAAAAGATGAGAACGAAACAACCGAAGGCAATCATTTATATTTTAACGGCATTTATGGGTTTATTGCTAAGCGTGCCGGCGCTTGGTGAGCCGAACGAACCAAACAAAGCCCCGAAAATCACTAAACCATCGAAAGAAGCGCAAATCGAAGAGATAAAGGCAGGCAAAAATTACATCGCGACAAAGGTTTACAGCGCACAAGAAGACGAAGAGATGCTGAATCTGTATAAAGGATTGCGCGTGGCGGACGTCGTGGACGGGATGGACAAAGTCGGCTTGAAGAACATAGGAACGATGTCGCCCGATATACACCCCTTATGGAAAGATACGGAGCATTATACGCATCGCATCCAGGGTATCGCGGTTACAGTCAGATACGTTCCGACGAACAAACCTCAGGCCCCCGCAATGGAGGCCAAGCCCTACGACGCATGGAGAGACCAGTGGTACACTAATCTTTCCGGCGAACCGTTTATACCTCTTATCCGCAAGGGGACCGTTCTGGTCATCGAAGAGGATGGCGACGGCGACACTGGCTCCATCGGCTCCAACAACATAATGGTCTGGAAAATGGCCGGATGCATCGGCGTAGTTACCAGCAACACATCACGCGATACCGATGAAATCACAACTGAAAAGATGCCGCTGTATCTCAAAAAAGTGGGCAGAGGAATCAGGCCGGGCAGAAACGAAATAGAATCGGTGAACCGTCCCGTAGTTTGCGGCGATGTCCTGGTTGAGCCGGGTGATATCATTGTCGCAGACGGCGAAGGCGTCGTGGTCGTCCCAAGGGCAAAGGCGAAAGATGTGGCTGAGTACGCAAGAGTAATACTGGAAAAAGACAAGGCCGCAAGACAGGGTATCTACAAACAGCTCGGTATGCCGATGGATGACTCGGTAAAATAAAATTGTTGTCAGCGTTTCCTTTTAACCATCACCGCTTGCCTCGGCGTAGCCCTTAGGCAAAGCCGGGCACCAAGGCCGAGAAACAAAAGCGTGGTGGATTCTGGGATTTTATTGCTCTGTTGCGCCGTGAGATTTTAAGAGTTTAATCATTTCCGCTGATTCGGCATAATCAAGGGGAGTTTTGCCGGAGTCGTCCCTGTCCATAAGTTTAGCTCCGCTATCAATAAGTTTTTGGGCTCCCCAAAGATTATTATATTTAGCGGCTATATGCAAAGGGGTTTGGCCATATCTGTTTCGGGCTGAAACTTTTGCCCCTGCTTTTAACAGTGCCTCTATTGCCAGCTTGCAATTTGCGGGACTCATATATGCTGGGTGCAGACTTGACTGAGTATCATTGGGTTCAATACGGTTTAAAAGATAACTGGTCCTATTCATAATAATATGTAATGGTTTATCGCCATTTTCATTATCTATATCCGGGTCAGCGCCATTTTCAAGCAAATATTTCGTTGCCGCAGCCGCGTCACGAAACGGAACGTAGTGAACTACTACAGTTAATGCCTTGCTTCCGTCATTGATTTTCCCATTTATATCCGCACCATTTAGGATTGCCATCTTTAGCCCTGCTAAATCGCCACTGCTGGCGCATTGCACCAAACGTAGTTGTGCCGCTTCTCGTCGGGAAATAGGTGTTGCCCCTCGTTTAATAAGGACAGCAACAACTTTAGGCTTACCATAGTACTCAGCCAATTCAACAGAAGATAGTCCGTCTATTATTGTATTCGGGTCAATTCCGTGAGCGACCAATACATCCACTACCTGCGCATACCCGTTGGCAATTGGCGCGAACAGAATGTGCGGATTAAGTTTCATACCTGCGTCCAAGAGCTTCTCCAATATTGCCAGACAGGTTTTCTCGCTTACTTCAGTTTCTTCGCCGCAACCGTTACAAATGAAGCTTAGTTGCTTTGTTTGAAAGGCACTATTTGGGTTAGCCCCTTGCTTCAATGCAAATCCAACACCATTTACATCACAACTTCGAGTAGCTTCGAAAAGTTTTAAGTCCGCCTCTGAGTCTCCAAAACAGGCGACACAACCAGATAATAAGAAGGCTACTATAACCCGCATTATCATTTTCCGCCCTTTCAAGAAAAACTAAAATTGCTTCGGCGAAATACTATGTTTTTACCTGCTACAAATCAATGAAAAACAGGGCAGAACATTGTCCGTTAGCGTTTTCCTCTCAACATCACAGCATCGAGTAAACCGATTTTAGCATTCTTTTTATTTTTTCCAGTAATTTCTTTATGACCGCCCATTGCTTTTCATCGCTCGTATAAAACCAGCAACCTGTAAGCAATGCGACAATCACACATTGAAGTAGAAGACGAACTGTATCTACCTTCACAATCGCACTGCTAATCTTCGGTTCTGGTGGGCACAAAATACAATGATAACCAATATGTGTTGTAGATAGATGAACCCCTTGCATAGTAAAATCTTCTATACACGGTGGGAAGAAACACATTAAAACAATAATCACTGTTCCAACCCACAATACTATTTTTTTCATGCTCTGCCTTTCAATTATTGCCTCAATATACACTTCTTGAAATTCTATGTATGGACAAGTTGCTAATCAATGGAAAAGCGGGCCAATTATTGCCATTTAATGCGTTGTAAGATATACTTTTAGGCAATGGAAAAAACTGAAAGGAAATTATATGTCGGATAGGCAAAGATATATTTCAAGCGAACTTACGCATTTCGTAGGAAGTGCACTTGAATCAAATGATGAACGATATAAACTTCTGGCAAGGATACTGAGAGAGGGCTGGATTACATATCCTCCGCATGATAAGAGCACGCGAACCAGTAAAAGTCTAATCATCAACCGTACTGAAAAAATCAGTGATAGTACAAATAAGATGTATGTGCCGAGTATGGTATGTTTCTGCGATATCCCTATTGGCGATCTTCACATTCATATGGAGAAATACAGCCGTTTCGGACTTGCTTTTGACAAACAGTTCATAGCATGTAATGGCGGCGGGCCAATGTATTACGTTCCGAAAAACGCGGTTCCTGTCTGGCCAGAAAGCAACGATCCTGAAATTAAAAGAAAACATGTTTTCGACCGAAGTATTAAAGAGTGTTACAACCTTTTAGATGAACTGATATGTGCCGATAATGAATGGAGTGAAAAAGCAAAAAGAGTCAGCAGTTTTTTGGGGACCAATATATTTGCGTTTATACGTTGCTTTGACCACAGACTTGATGACGACGATCCAGACAACTATTATTTTGAGCGTGAGTGGCGGATTCTCGGAAGCTTGAACTTCAAAATGACTGATGTGAGCCGAATTCTTCTCCCAGGAAAATATGCTCGCCGATTCCGTGAGGACTTTCCTGCGTACTATGGTGAACTGATCATCCTCTAGATGTCAGGGTAGAAACCGAAAAAGTTGTCAGCCAATCTTCGCCCTGCTCACCCTGAGCGCAGTCGAAGGGTGTTGTTTTATCTTCAGCCGGTAAACGCCTTAGGCGTTGCCCCTAAGGGGCGGCAGACGAGATAAAGGTCTTGCGCACAAACAGCGTTTGGAGCACAGGCCTTATCGAGTATGCCCCTCCGGCTGACTAAAAGCTGTGTAAATCCTGTGTGAATCCGTGTCTAAGAAAAATTCTCGGAATTATGCCCTTGACAAAGATTTTTCATTTATTCCTCAAAAACAGGAGGACCACTTCTATAGCTTCCTGATTCTGGATGCTTTTCAATATATTTTCTATTCATGCGTTCCTGCCGAATTGGGTAGTCCTTGTCAAGCTTTTCGTATTGCCTCAAACAGCCACATTTACAACAAAAAGCCAATGCTAAGTCGACACCAGCAACATCTTTAATAGTCAAAAAAGTTAATTCGTTATGGTTACAACCAAACATCTTTATTCCCTTTCTTTGTCAAAGACATAATTCCCAAAATTCTCTGTGTCCCCTGTGGGCTCTGTGGCTAAAAAATCCGTGTTAATCTGGGTAACTTGCCCTTCTACCTTCCTATACACAAAAAGGTGGGGCAAGTAGGGGCAAGTATCGTTTTCGGTGTAATAATTAGGGGTTTTTCTCAAAAACCAAGGGCAAGTTGCGTTTTTAGCGTCCAAATGAGGGACAAGTACCGTTTTCAGTATCAACACGTAGCAAAGCGGAGAGCCTGCTTCAAAAACAACGGTTTAATCTAAAGCGACGGATTTTCTCATCTGTTTAATTTCGCTTCGGCGGCGCTTGCGGAGCAGGCGTTTCCGCTTTTCACCGTGCGGAACGCCGGTTTCCTTTCTTACAGGCATATCCCTGAGAGCATACTTGAGCAATTCAACGAGACGGTTTTGCGCTGATTTGCGATTTGCGCTTTGGGTCCTGTGTATCTGCGAGACAACCGTCAGCAAACCGTCGTCTGAAATCCGAGACGAAAGGCGGTCAAATAGCAGCTCTTTTTGCTCAGCCGTCAGGCCCCGACTGTGGTTGATATTGAAAAGAAGCGTAACGCGGGTATTGAGCTTGTTGACGTTCTGCCCGCCGGGGCCTGCGCTGCGGGAGAACCGATAAACAATATCGCCCTCGCTGATGACAACATCGCCTTTTATCCGAATCATAAGCCTGCCGTTTTACAACAGATATCAACCCCAGACACAAGACAGAATGTCCATCTCATGTCATTCATCCTCTGTCATCAGGTAATCAGTTCTTCCTGCCGCTTTCCTTTTCGACATCTTTTTCAATTTTATCCAGCTCTGTTTTCATATTGGCGGTGTTTATGTCTTTCTTTGCCTGAGCATCATATTCAGCTTGAGTCTTGACTTCCGTTTTGGCAGTCGTTGAAGTAACTACAGACGCTGGAGAGGGGGGAGCCGGTTTTTTCCTGCAGCCAAATGTTGTTAGGGTCAGCGCCAAAATAACAATAACGGTTGTTAATTTCCGAAACATTGTCCTATCTCCGAAAAACACCTTTAGTGATTGTGTTTAAAAAACCGCAGATCCAAAAATCCTACTTGGGCTGATTGATATCCTGTCTGGCTTCACTGCCTGTCTGTTTTTTATCCTTATCAGACAGGATTTTAGCCGGAGATTGAACTATCATTTCTTTCCTGTGCTGGATTCGCTGCGCCTTGGCATCGTATAGCTTTGTTTCCTTTTCGAACAGTTTATTGGCCCTGGCGACTGTTTCTGTATCCCCCTGCTGCCGGGCCAGATCGCGGATTCTGTTGAGCCGGGCGATGCAGTCGCGGTGTTTGGCTTCCACCTGATTCGATATTTCTCCCATCACATTCATTTCTTCCTCCTGCCGAGTGCCTTTTACGACGGCATTTTCAGCGGAAGTTCGATTTCCGATTAATTCGCGTCTTGCTCTAAGCCTCGCCGAATTGACGTCCACAATATTGCTGTCGAATTGAGGCGCCTTTCCTCGTCGCTCCATAACCCGCTGACGCATTCTATCTATGGCCTGCTGGCGCGCTTGCTCCATCCGTTCCGACTGAATCGTGCCCGCGGGACGATTGAGGTCATTTATCTCCATCCGTTTAGCGGAAATCTGCGGTATTCCTTTTTCGGTTCCCTGCTGATTGTCTTTTTGCTGACCCTGTTCCTCAGCAAAAGCGCTTCCTGCCGCAAATAACAAAATTAAAGCGGCGCCCATCCACAGCACTGGTTTTTTCATAACTTATTCTCCTGAAATATCTTGTCCTGTTGTTCTGGTCAGATTACACAGCCATTATTACGGCAAACGGCAATCCGCTGTTCAAGCCAGTCGTGCAACGGCATCAGCGACAAGCTTGCCTATCGGCATACGGTTCGGGCAGACGTGTTCCGCGACGCTGTAATCGACGCTCAGTAAACGCTGTTTTACTTCAGCCGGAATCTCAGCGAACACTGCTTTCGCCTGGGCGATATCGCCGTAACTGTTATGATACATCAAGGCCCGCATAATATCGCTGACCGGCACGCCCAAAGCTGCCGGCTCGCAAATATGCGCACAGCCCGCACAATACCCGCTGCAAGTCGCCTGTGCGTAGTGTTTGAGCATATCCATATCCTCGGCGGCAAGTTTGGTTTTATCGAGTGCGACAGCGATATTGGTCATCAGTATTGACGTGCTGTTCATCGCGGAGCAAACCGAGCTTATACGCTGGTCATCAAGGATTGCCTTAATTTTTGCCTGCCCTTCGGTGAAACCCTTTCCGATAAAATGAGCAAGCATCTTTTTATCGGCTTCGGCTTCAGCGGCCATAACATTGGCATCGGCCGTGGCGCCACGGGGGCGCATACTTTGCGTCTTCATCGCGATAAGACCGATACCCGCCTTGTGGCAGGCGTCGATTGCGTCCTGCATTTGCTTATCCTGCATTAGCCGGAAGTCATATTTCATCATTATGGCGTCAATCCAGTCGAGCTTCGAGGCAGCCATAAGGCATTGAGGCATATTCTCATGGGTAGTGAAGCCGAAGTGTTTTATCACGCCTTGCTTCTTGGCATTTTGGGCCCAGTTTTTCACGTCGTCGGTGAACCGGACCATATCGTTTACCATATAGACGCCGAAATACAGGTCTATGTAACTGGTATTGAGCCGTTTCAAAGATGTTTGCAGGCATTTCTCCAGGTCTTCGGGCGTTTTTGACTTACTTTCCTTGGTAACAAGGAACATATCTTTTCTAAGTTCCGGATTTTTCGCAATAAAATCGCCGATATTTTGTTCGCATACCCCGTTTCCGGCTACCAATGAAGTGTCCCAGTAATTTACGCCCCAGTCAAGCGACTGTCTCAAAACCGCCGGCTCAGCGGGTCTGCCCAGTCCCAGCGACAGCACGGGAACTTCGACCCCCGTTTTGCCGAGTTTTCGTTTTGGCACTTTTTGAATTGTGGGCTGCGCCGCCGGCACATTCGGCCCGTTGGCGTCAGCCGCGTTGGCTTTTGCCCCTGCGATTACGCTACCCACGCCGACCAGTCCTGCTGTCTTAAGGAAATTCCTGCGATTGATTCTTTTATCATCTTGTCTCGACATCTCCTAATACCTCCAAATCGATAACAACTGTTTTGTCTGACCACGCGGTTACTGCCGCGTAATCCGGTCATCCTGTGTTAAGTTAATATATTCGGGCGGTATTGTCAAATCGGGAGGCCTTTGAGCCAGCATCGTCAGGTAGATTGCCTGCTGCCTTTCACTGTTTGCGCCGGAGAAAATGAAGAAGCCAATCAGCGCAAGCCACGGGTTGTAGAAAAACCCGAGGACGATAAAAAGCACGGCTATTATTTTGCCGATTGTTACCGCCCATAACGTGGCCCGCAGAAAACCGAATTTCAACGCGAGGATGCTTCTAAAAATTCTGCCCCCGTCCATAGGCAGCGCCGGAATAAGGTTGAATATCGCCAGTATTATATTGGCCGCAATAAGGTCAGTGATAAATATCTGGGAAGGGGTCAGATTGGAGTGATTAGTAAGAGCGACAGCCATTGATGAGCCGCCGATTAAAGCAAGCAATATCGCTATAACAATATTGGTGATGGGACCCACGATTGATATCGCTATTTCCTGCAACGGCTTAGTCGGCATCATATCGATTGTCGCTACGCCCCCGATGGGCAGCAGCATAATGCTCTTCGGCTCTCTGCCAAAACGTCGGGCGACCAAACTGTGCGAAAGCTCGTGAATGACAACGCAGGCAAATATCGCGCACACAAATAGCACCGACAAACCCGCCTGCCCAAAACCCTCCTTTATATCAGAGAAGAACACAAACAGCGGAAGCAGGAAGAAAGTTATATGAATGCGGAGTTGTATGCCGAATATCCGGCCTGCGTTTAACGACCATTTCATAAAGCAACGGTTTCCATATAAATAAAATTTTACCGATTATACGAGCGATTGCCGCAACGGGTGCTAAACATTGTGGTTAGCTTCAATCAATCCGCGAGTCGTTTGCCCAGTTCATAGGCCTCGTTCAGCCGGTCCGGCTTTTTGAGAATATCGCCCTTCTCGCCCACCCCACCCACAACCACGCTGCCGACTAATCGCATCTCAAGGTAATCGAACGACTTCTTAAAAAGCTCTATGAGAGGTCTTGCCGTGTCGAGGTCGTCGTCTTCGAAAGGTATTATCGTAGCCGCAGCCTTGCCTTTGATTTTTACCTTGTTTTCGGTGCAGTTGAAATATACGAACCGGTCGATAAACGCCTTTATAATCGCCGTAGGCCCAAACCAGTAAACGGGTGTGCCGAAGACAATCACGTCGTTTTCGCTTATTTTCTGATACAAGCCGAGCATATCGTCTTTTTTGCAGCAGCATTTGCCCTTCCAGCAAACGTGACAACCGTCGCACTCGCGGATATTCAGGTCGGCAAGAAAAATCGTATCGACCTGTGCGCCTTTCGACGCCGCCCCTTCCGCCAGTTTACGGACGAGCAAATCAGTATTGCCTCCCTTGCGCGGACTTCCGATGACTGCAAGAATCTTCTTCATCTTTTGGTCCTATACCGAACCGTCGCCTTCGCGGGTTATTTTTGCGCCGACGGGGTTGAGTCGCTCCTCGATTTTTTCGTAGCCGCGGTCGATGTGATAAACCCTGTTGATTACGGTCGTTCCCTCGGCTGCCAGCGCCGCTATGACAAGAGCGGCCGATGCGCGCAGGTCCGACGCCATAACGGGTGCCGCGACAAGCTTCTTGACCCCAGATACAATTACAGCCGCACCTTCTTTTCGCAGGTCGGCTGCCATTCTCGCAAGCTCCGCGACGTGCATAAACCTGTCCGGGAAAATCTTTTCGATTATGATGCTGTTTCCCTCCGCCAACGCGAGCAGCGCCATAAACTGCGCCTGAAGGTCGGTGGGGAAACCGGGATATGGCTGGGTTGTGATATCTGTCGGCCTGACGTGCCCCGAGCAGGCGACGATACACCCTGAATTTTCGGCCTCGACGGTAACGCCGATATTGCGAAGTTTGTCAACGACTGCCATCAGGTCTCCGAGCCGGCAGTTTTGTATGTGCAGGCAACCTTTGGTAATCGCCGCTGCCGCCATAAATGTCCCCGCTTCAATCCGGTCGGGGATAACATCGTATTCGAATGGCTTAAGCTGTTTGACGCCCTCGATTATCAGACGAGGGCTTCCGATGCCGGTTATTTTTGCGCCCATTTTATTGAGGCAGTTCGCTAAATCCGTAACTTCCGGCTCACAGGCCGCGGATTCAATTACCGTCTTGCCTTTGGCCAGCGTCGCCGCCATCATCACATTTGCCGTGCCAAGAACGGTCGAGCCGAAAGCCCCGCCCAGAAATATCTCGTTACCCCGTAACCCCTTGGTCGCGTCAGCGACGATGTAGCCGTTTTCGAGTTCAATCTGAACCCCAAGCTCGCGCAGGCCGCGAATGTGGATATCGACGGGGCGATAACCGATTGCGCAGCCGCCAGGCAACGAGACCTGTGCCTTGCCGCATCTCGCCAATAGCGGGCCGAGAATGCAGATTCCCGCCCGCATCTTTCGGACGATGTCGTATTCGCCCACGGGTTTGCCTATTGATGTTGAGTCGATGCTTATGTCGCCGTTGGGTTCTCTCTGGGCCTTGCAGCCAATATCGTTGAGCAGTTGCGCAAAGACCGAAATATCCGATAGACGCGGAGCGCCCCTGAGAATTGATTTGCCCGGCGCAAGTACCGCCGCGGCCATAATCGGCAGCGCAGCGTTCTTCGACCCGTTGACGGATATCGTGCCCGAAAGCCGAACCGGTCCTTCGATTCGAAATATGTCCATATCTATTTTCCTTGAAAACCTAAATCGACTTCGTATATGGTAATACAAATGACTGTTTTTATCAATACTTGTACACCTAATGCCACTTGGCATCCCTAACGGGAGGTGGTGAGGCAATGGCAATTGTAGCTATCGCAAAGATAACAGAGATTCTCGAAGAGCTTGGCGGCCAGACCACCATAGCCGACCTGGTTGTATGCACAGGCGGCATACTGGTGCTATTGGTCTGGGCAATCAGAACATCCCTTGGCACAAAATCGCTCGACAACGCGCCCGTACGGGAAAACATTATGCCCCCCCTTTGGGCGCTTATACCGTTTTTTCTGTGGTTTGGGACAGTATCGATATTATATTTCATCAAGGAAAAATTATTAGCGGGCTTGCCCGACTGGCAGGACGCTATAGCGGACAACCTGGCGCTTTGCCTCGGCGTAATACCAGCAATCGTAACCAGCGTTATGATAGCACGGCTCACTTTTGCCCGCGGCCTAAAGGGGCTGGGGCTTAATCCGAAAACCATTCCACGTGACTTTGTCTCTGCTTTGCTTAATCTGTTCGCTGTTATGCCGGTTGTCCTCGGCGCGATTATCCTGACGACCATCATTGGCAAATTAATTTTAGGCGACAAATTTAAAATGCCGCAGCACGAGGAATTAAAGCAAATCATCGCTTATTCGCAATGGCAGGTTCGCGCCCTGATTGTTTTCACAGCGGTTGTGGTCGTGCCTTTTGTCGAGGAGCTTATTTTCCGCGGGATGATTCAAACTGCGCTGCGGTCGTATATCGCAAAACCCTGGCCAGCGATTCTTGTGACTTCGCTTGTCTTTATTGTTTTCCACGCAAATCCTGAGCACTGGCTCGCCCTGTTCGCCCTGTCGCTTTGCCTCGGCTATACTTATGAAAAAAGCGGCTCCCTTTTCCGCTCCGTTTTCGTCCACGCGCTCTTCAACGCGATGAGCGTGCTGGCCGCACTAAACCAGTAAACCACAGATTAGACCCGTCTTCGTTTTCAACTTCGCCGAGGCAGGCAGATTTCATGGTTTTTTTAAAATTGGGAAAAAGTACGTATTTTGGGATTCACCCTAAATGTGCGAAATACGTGTAAAAAGCGGGTTTTGACGTTTCGAAAAGTTGCGCAAAGTAACGAAAATACGAAAATATACGAAAAAATATGAAAGAAACGTGTAAAAAAATAACGAAAAGTAATCGATTTATCATCATTTATAGCAGTTTTATTTAGCCACCCCACAGTTTTGCCCTGCCCCGAAAAGCGGGACTTCGGACAGGTCGTTTTCAACTATGCCGTGGCAAGTTGCCCAGATTAACACGGTTTTTAGACGCTGATTGCGCGGATTTACGCAGATGTTTTTTATCTGCCACAGATTTCTCAGCCCGGCAAAGGTACAACCTTTACAATCACACTGCCGAAGAAGTAATAGTACGTTAAAATCTTGTTCGCCTTTTTCAGCGATGCCTATGGCCCAACTTACTTACCCCTTACTGGATTGCATGTTGAACTTTGACGGCATTTTCTTGGGCATTTACTTTCTTTACCTGTGCGGGGATTACAGGAAATACCATGAGTGCCTATTTTATATCTACCTGAAAACCATTTGCACAGCTTTTCAAGATGCTCCAAAGGATAATCTTTTCGATATCCTGGTCCTTTTTTTTCAAGATTTTTCTGAAGATCGTTGGGAAGTTTAGAAATATCGAGAGCATTCTCACCAAAGTAATAAAATCTTTTTGATACTAAGGCAAACTTGTTTCCTTTATAACAATCTTGACAGTCAATCCTGCCGATAAACCGCTTATCTGATAGATAGCTTTTAAAAGGCAATTTCTCATCGACACGCATTAGATAAATAATCTTGTTGTTGCCTGTACTTTTCTTGCCACCAGTTCCAAGAATCCAGTCACCTTTTTCAGCAAGTTCGACAATATTACGGCGTTTACTGGCACCCTGAAATTTACAATGAACTAAAGTGCAATAATAGCCTGATGCATTCGGGGCAAAACCAGTGTCATGGTCGACGACATATGAATATAGTAACAGCATTTAGAAAACTCCCAACAATGATTATGCTGTACATAGTTATTTTATCACATCCCCTGCGATGTCTCTGCTTGTCCAAAAGTCTTCTTGTATAACAACTTTCCCTTCATCTCGCATCTCACGTAGTTGTCCGGTTGGATATAGCTTATACCCCTTCTCTTCCATACAATTACTAAAAGCGATTCCGGAGTTATACTTATTCATTAACTTTTTGCATTCTTCGCAGTTTTCATTTGCTTGCTTAATTGTTTTTCCGGGTTGATAATAAGCTGCCATATGGTATGGTGCGCCCGGAGCACACCCGATTAGCATTAGACAAATCAGACTCAGTATGAATTTTTTGCTCATTTTAATTCCTTAAAAAAATTTATAATATGCATCATTCAATAAAATTATAGTTTTTTATCATAGCAATGTCAAAGGTGCGTAACTCCTGCTCTTTTGTCACTATTATCTTCTCGATTGTCGTCAAAAGCAAGGGGAATTGCTGATAGCGTTCAGCGGACAGCGTATAGTAAAAAACAGCGTAACCCGCACAATCAGCGTCTAAATCTTTTGTGCTTTTTCGTAGCGTTAAATCAGAATACAAGCCGTTTCTTCAATCGGGTGACGGCGAAGTAGCCGACGACGAGGATGAAGACGATGATGTAAAGCGCATCGAGAAGGAGGAACCAGTGGTATTGGCCGGCGCAGATGGCGCGGGTAAGGCGGACAGAGTGCGTAAGTGGAATAATCTCCGCGAAGGGGCGAACAAGGCCTGGCAGATTGGAAATCGGGAAGACCACGCCGGAAAAGAAAAACATCGGCGAGATAAAACCAGTGAAGTAAAAATTGAAATGGTTAATCGTCCGGACAAAAGATGTAACCAGTAACGCCATAACAGAAAACATCAGCCCGGTGAAAAAACCTATAAACGGGGCAAGCAAACCACGAGGCAGTGATATGATGCCGAAACAGGTCAGCACGCACAATACGGCAAACGAGAAGAAAAATCCCTTTGTCCCCGCCCAGATGATTTCCCCGATAATCAGGTTATTGGCGGTCAGGGGCGCAGCGAGCATACCATCATAAACCTTCTCGAACTCCATCCGGATAAATGTGCCGAAGGTGCATTCGAAAGACGCGGTGAACATAGCCGAGGTCATAAGAAGTCCGGTGCCGAGAAACTCTATATAAGTCAGGCCTTCCATTGATTGCGTTATGTATTTGCCCAGACCTAAGCCGACGCCCGCTAAAAACAACAGGGGTTCCAGAAACGGAGGCAGGCCGTTGCTGAAGATATTTTTGGTATAGACCCGCGTATGACGGAACCAGACGCTGAACAATCGGCTGGCAAGCGGCGGATAGAGATATGGTTTACTGTCTTTCATTTAATGCCCTGCCTGTCGCCTTCAAAAATACGTCTTCGAGGGTTGTCTGCCTCAGATAATAATGCTCGTTCTGCAATCTGCATGCTATCTGGCGAAGAAGCTGGTCGTCATCGCAATACACGCGAATAGTTTCCTGCGTGCGGTCAATTCTAACTTTCTGAAGCGTAGCAGCATCTGCTATTGTTTCGAGCGTTGGGCCGCCCGTAATTTCAAGAACGTGTCTCTCTATATTTTTCGTAAGCAGCTCCGCAGGTGAGCCTCGCATTATGCCTGCCCCTTTATCCATAATCAAAATTGTATCGCAGAGCGCAAATGCCTCTTCCATATAATGCGTCGTCAAAAGAATCGTCGTGCCGTGCCTTTTTAGCTGGCGCAATTTGTCCCAGATAAGATGTCGCACCTGCGGGTCAAGGCCCGTGGTGGGTTCATCGAGTATCAACAATTTAGGATTATTCATCAGTGCACGAGCGATTACTAAACGCCGCTGCATACCGCCCGAAAGCTCCCTGATTCTGGAGGCACGCTTGTCGGACAATTCCATAAAACCAAGCAGGTAATCAATTCTGCTCGTCGCCGCCTTACGCGGCAGCGCGTAAAACCGCGAATAAACCATCAGGTTGCTTATTACATCAAGCTCATCGTCGAGATTATTATCCTGCGGGACGACGCCTGAAAGATATTTGATTGCAAGTTCATTGTTCGCAGGGTCATAGCCCAGGACGTTTATCGAGCCGTCGCCGTTTTTTCCCCTGGTGCATTTGCCGTAGAGCATCTTCATCATCGTTGTCTTACCCGCACCGTTTGGGCCGAGGAAACCGAAGCAAGAGTCGGCCTCGACCTCGAAACTCAGGTCGCGGACGGCGTTAACGCGAGTAGCGTTAACCTTGCCGAAGCTCTTGCTCATATTTTTAACTGTAATCGCAAATTGTGTCATAGTTACTATCCGGGGAGAATTTTATCACGCCGAGGCAGTTTTGGAAACCTCAAACGCCCCGCAATCAGCTACGCAAACGGGCCAGTATCTTCTTGTTTGTCAGTTCCCGAATCGCATCGGCGGCTATCCAGCGGGCCGCAGGCGAATCCATCTTGCGAATTTCCTTTGCAACAACAATCACTTTTTTATTGAGCATCCTGTTTCGCTTACCAATCTGGCGCAGCGCCCAGTTTACGGCCTTTTTGACAAAGTTACGCCCGTCGTCGGCATGATGTTTGATGATATCGAAAAACGGGAGGAATTTTTTATCCGGCGCTCTTTTATCGTGGACTGCCAAAGCAGCCATAAGAACAAAGCCCGCCCGCCTGACAAATTCTTCTTTACGCCGGGGCCACTCGATTGCCTTGTCCCAGGCAAATGGTGTTTTGTCGAATAGCTCGCCGCAGCAGGCATCGCACACGCCCCAGTTATCGAATTGACGCACCCAGTCATTCATCTGGGATTTGGTTACCTGCTTCGGGTCATCTATAAGGGCCGCTACTATTCTCGCTTCGTGGATATTGCTTTCCCAAAGCGCCAGCGCGAGTTTATGGTCGGTCCCGATTTGCCTGGCGAGTTTGCGCATACGCGGCGCAGAAACGCCTAATGCGCGATCCGTCTTTAATGCAAAATAGGTCATTCCCGCCAGGTAGTCCGGGTCCGCTAAAGATTTGAGCGCATCGATAACCTGATTACAATTCATCTCGCGATAATGGGGCAATCCGCTGCCGTCTCCCGCTATCAATCGATCATTTGACTATGAGAAAATATACTCCCAAAACGACCACAATAGGGCCTAAAATCTTGAGTATCTTCCCGTATTTCCTGTGCCAGTCCTCCGCCTCTCCGGGGCTTATAAATTTGTCGAGTTGCACCTTTTTATATGCAATCAGCGACCCTAATCCGCCCCCAACTATCGCTATCAATGAAAATACAATATTCATATCTCACTTCCTTTCTTATGTTTGATACCAAGCTTCGGGGCATCCCTGCCGTCTCGTTATTTCAAACCTAATACGTCGGCCATCGAGTAAAGGCCGGGTTTTTTATTTATCAGCCAGCCGGCTGCGCGAAGAGCGCCGCGGACAAATGTGTCCCTGCTGTGAGCGGTATGATTCAGCGTTACCGTCTCGCCAAGCGTTGAGAAAATCACCGAATGAATCCCGACGATATCACCAGCGCGAACCGCATGCATACCTATTGTGCCTTTATCTCGCAGTGCGTCTTTGCCGCTCCTGCCATTAGTGAGGCAATCTGGGAATTTTTTGTCCGTCGCCTTTGCGATATTTTCAGCAAGCGTCAAAGCTGAGCCGCTGGGGGCGTCTTTTTTGAAGCGATGGTGCTGCTCGACAATCTCAATATCGTAATCAGGCCCCAGCATCGATGCCACTTTGCCGACGAGGGCGAACAGGGTATTCATCCCCACGCTCATATTGGTTGCGCAGACAATCGGGATTTTCGAGGAGGCCGCCTCGATTTTCTTCCGCTGGCTGTCGCTCAGGCCCGTCGTGCCCAGGACCAAACCTGTTTTACTGCCCGAACAATAGTCAATCGACTTGTCCGCCGCCTCAGGAAGTGAAAAGTCGATTACCACGTCTGCCTTGCCGAGAAAACCATCCGCCACCTTAACATTCAGTTGCGGCACTCCCGCCAGAACACCCGCATCTTTGCCTAAGTCGGGATGACCTGTTTTTTCAACCGCTGCCGCGATTTCAAACACACCATCTTCGGCCGCCAGGGCCACAATACGCCTGCCCATTCGACCGGCTGCGCCGCAAATTATCAATTTTGGTTTCATTTCGCTAACCTCTTATTATTCCCTAATATGCTGTCTGCTCATAATAGCTGTTTTCGCCGTCATTAGCAAGAGTTACGAACTATTCGCTTGATGTTAAAAGGGGCAAGTGGTAAAAATGGGCGATGGTCTGAAACGATAACTTTTAGGAGGCATCGCAATGGACAGAAGGTCGTTTATGAAAACCACAGCGGCGGTTTCGCTCGGAGCAATCGCCTCACAAATCGGAACAAGGGCCTTCGCCGCCGGCGACGACAAAATCCGCATCGGAGTCATCGGCTGCGGCGGACGCGGCACTGACGCCGTGCGCAACTGCATCGAATCTTCTGAATCAGTCGAACTGGTAGCGATGGCAGACCTTTTTAAGGACCGTCTCGACGGCTCATTCAAAGATTTGAAAGAAGGCATCCCCGACAAGAAAGTCGCTCCTTTGAAAGGATTCAATGTATCGCCCGACCAGTGTTTCGTCGGCTTCGACGCATACCAGAAACTGCTCGCCTGCAAACTCGATATGGTCCTGCTGACCGCCCCGCCATATACAAGGCCGATGCACCTCAAAGCAGCAGTCGAGGCGGGTAAGCACGTCTTTATGGAAAAGCCGGCTGGCGTTGACCCCGCCGGAATCAGGTCGGTAATTCAGACAGCTGAGCTGGCAGCCGAGAAGAAACTGTCAATCGTCGCAGGCACTCAGCGCAGACATCAGAAACACTACCTCGATTTGATGAAAAAAGTGCATGATGGCACAATAGGCGAAATAATGACCGCGCAGTGTTACTGGTGCGGCGGCGATATGCTTGGCTACTGGAAATGGTTCGAAAGAGATAAAATGCCAAACGATATGGAATGGCAATGCAGGAACTGGCCCTGGTTCCTCTGGACTTCCGGCGACCACATCGTCGAACAGCACGTTCACAATATCGACGTCATCAACTGGGCACTCGACGCTCACCCGGTCAAGGCATACGGTATGGGCGGAAGAGCCGTGAGAAAATACGGCAACATATACGACCACTTCGCAGTTGAATTCGAATATCCAAAAGGAATAAAAGCCCTCAGTATGTGCCGACAGATGCCCGCCGGCAGCGAACGCATATCGGAAAACGTCAAGGGAACCAAGGGAATCTGCTACACCGACGGCGCAACCGGCTACATCAAAGGCGAAAACAACTACAGATACGAAGGCTCCAACCCGAATCCATACGTCCTGGAGCACACCGACCTGATACAAAGTATCAGAGACGGCAAGCCGCTCAACGAGGCCAAACGCGTCGCCGAAAGCACGCTGGCCGGCATTATGGGCAGAATGAGCACATATACCGGAAGGGAAATTTCCTGGGACTGGGTTATGAACGCGTCAAAACTCGACCTGGTGCCAGCCAAACTGGATTTCGCAGGCGAACTGCCCGCCGAACCAGTCGCAGTACCCGGCAAAACGCAGCTTATCTGATAAAACGGTTTTGAGATTTATCAATTGAACCACCGGGGCGCTGTCCAACAGCGCCCTTTTTTTTGCGCAGCTGGTGTTGCAACCATTAAATCGAGATTACCAGATACAGGGTATGAGTCGGAAACGGACTTGTTTTGCGTAATTGGCATAGCCGGGGAGTTCTTTTTTAAGGGTGAGGTCTTCGAGGTATGTGCGAATGATAAGCAGGAAAATATCTATCGCGACCGGAATAAGAGCATAGATTGAGCCGAGAAGGAGAGCCAAGGCAGGCATGAAAATGATTAATCCGACGTAGCCGGGATGACGGACATAGTGGTATGGCCCATCGGTAACAACATAGTGGCCTCGGTCGGTCTGAATGCGAACCCGGCTGGAAAAAAAGTTATTGGTCCACATCGCCCAATAGATAATACAGCAGCCGGCCAGAATCAAAACAAACATCACCGGATACAGGCCAATTGGCAATTGGGGCAACCAGTGAAATCGGCCCCCGTCGAGAGCGGCGAGTAAACTAACGGAAAAAGACAAGGAAACGTGGATAGCAAAAAAGATTTTGTCCCACCATTTGACACCGGGGCCGGGTCTGACACGTTCGTGCATAAGGTCCTGTTTTTTGGTGAAAAAAACGCCGAACGCAATCATAAAAATCAGGAGAATCGAAAAGAAAAGCCAGCCCTGCCAGTAATCCAGCCGGCCCGCCAGTGCGAAGATTGCAACTCCAATCGCAATAATAATGATAAAGGAGCCAATCATCGCTTTTCGATATGAGAACTTCTTTTTTGTCCCGGTTTTTACATCCTGCATTTTATTCTCTCAGGGCTTCCCAAACAGCCGCCAAACAGGTAAACTCATTGTCGAAAGTATATCCTTTAACAAAATTTATTGAAAGGAGAAGATATGTACTGCGCAAATGTGCCCCATGACGGTATGTTTCCTGTTTGTATTGTTATTTTTGTGGCCATGGCGATATTTGTTTGCCTGGTTGTGGCCCTGATAAAAACCTGGATTAACTGCATGATTTTCCGCAAGGCGGGTTATTGCTGGGCCTGGGGGCTTTTTACCTTAGTGCCGATTGCCAACATAGTTCTGCCGTTTATTCTTGCACTTGGCGATTGGCCCATACGCAGAGAGCTTCGCCGACTGAAAGAGGCCGCCAAGACATAAGCAACCTAACTCCGTCTCTTAAAAAAAATAGTTAAAGGAGTTATCCTATGGGATTAGAAAATCCACAACACATCAGCGTAATCGATCCCATCGGCCAGGCCATTGAGCATGTCTGGCTGATGCTCTTCAAGCCGTTTGATTTGTCAAAGTGGTTTATTATCGGTTTTTGCGCGTGGCTGGCGCAACTCGGCCATGGAGGCGGTGGCGGCGGCGGGGGCAACGGATGGAAAGATTACGGTCACGGCGGCCCGGTAATGGAGACGATAAAAAACAGCATAATCGCTCATCTGGCAGTAATAATTTTCGTTGCCGCGATAGTCGTCCCGATAATTATAATAATAGCGCTGGTCCTTTGCTGGCTGCGAAGCCGGGGGCAGTTTATGTTCGTCCACTGCGTCGCGGGCAATAAGGCCGAAGTCGTCGTTCCCTGGAACAAGTTCGCCCGGCACGGCAATTCGCTTTTTTTGTTCCGCATCGTACTTGGGTTTATCGGATTCCTTGTAATAGGGCTTCCGGTTGCGGCCGCCGTTTTCGCCGGTTTTGTTATGTGCGCAACAGGATTTAACCCGGCAGCTATAATTGGTTTAACGGGGGCCATTTTTGTTGTAGTTGTCGTCGCGGTTTTACTTGGCCTAATCGCCAAATTCACCACCGATTTTGTCGTACCGATTATGTTTTTGAATACCGAAAGCTGTGTCGCCGGCTGGAAACAATGCCTCGCGCTTATGGGCAGTCATAAAGCACAAATGCTTCTGTATATCCTGTTTCAGATTGTGATATGTTTGGTTATGGCATTTATCGCTTTGACCATTTGCTTAGTCACCTGCTGCTGTTGCTGCTGCCTTCTCGTGCTTTTTGTTTTGCCGTATGTGGGAACAGTGATTCTGCTGCCCCTTTTCGCTTTCAAACGGGCGTATTCGCTCTTTTACCTTCGCCAGTTCGGGACACAATTTGACGTTTTCAGCGTGAAGCCAGCATAGGCGGTTATGACCGGCCAGGACAGCAAACAGATGATTTTTATCAGCGCTGCCGAACCCAGCGCCGACAGACACTGCGCCGCCCTGATACGCACTATGCGACAGGCAAACCGGGATTTGGAATTTGTCGGCATAGGCGGACCCAAAATGGCGCAGGCCGGCTGCACCCTAATCGAAGACACCGTAGGCCATGCCGCGATGACTTATAACGCCTTCGCGCATATCTCTCATTATTACCGGCTCATAAAACAAGTAGCAAAGTTCCTGGCAGCCAAAAAGCCGAATCTCGTCATTGTGTGTGATTCGCCCGCCTTCAACTTCCATATCGCAAAGGCCGCCAAAAAATCAGGAATAAAAACGCTTTTCTATGTCGCGCCGCAACTCTGGGCATGGGCTCCCTGGCGAATCCGAAAACTGCGAAAATGCTGCGACAAACTATGCTGTCTTTTGCCTTTCGAGCAGGAATGGTTCACAAGCCGGGGTGTCCCCGCGGAATTTGTCGGCAACCCCCTGCTCGACGAGCTGACCCCGTCGGATTTGAACAGGGCCAGGCGCGATTACCGAAACTTCAATCCCGCCAACGTCAAGATAGCGATTATCCCCGGCTCAAGAACCGCCGAAGTCGGAACTCTTTGGCGGCCAATGCAGCAAATCGCGATTGCCCTGCGAAAAATATACCCCCACGCCACATTTACGACAGTGGCCGTCGATGAGGCAACCAGAGGCGCGCTTGATTCGACCCGCCTGATGGGATTTCGAACCGATTACTCGATTGACTCCGTATATCAGACAACAAGAAATTCCGATTTCGCTCTCGTCGCAAGCGGCAGCGCAACTTTGCAGGTGGCTTCCGCCGGGTGCCCGATGGTTATTATGTATCAGACCAGCCCGATACTGTGGCATCTCGTAGGCCGATGGTTAGTCACCACTAAATACCTGTCGCTGGTCAATATCCTCGCAGGCCGCGAGCTTGTACCGGAGTATATGCCTTATTTCCGTTCGGTTGAGCCGATTATCGAAACAGTCCGAAACCAACTCGAAGATAAAGCCCGGCTTGCGCAAACCAATTCCGACCTGCTTGCGCTCGTCGGGCCATTGACCTCCAAAAAAGCGGGCAATTCTGTTGCCCAAATCGCCGCATCCATGCTGACTTGATTTGCCGGTATAATCTATGAATATCTTCTCCTGGTCCCATAAAACCCCCTTCCTGATGCATCTCCAACAAATTTGTCTTAAATTTTTTGACCTCCATTCTGTCATTTTCCATACTTTGCAGAGAGGGCTTTCTGTTTTGTCTTACGTTTTTAAGTTGGGAGGAGATTATCATGGCAGCTTTTCTGCGTTTTCCCGCACTGGGGGTATGCCTTATTAAAGGCAAACGCAATTTATCGTTTGATATCTACCCTGCCCACAATACCAATCATCTATTTTTGATTGCGGCAATTCTGGCATTCTGGGCTATTCCCGGCGGGCAGGTTCTGCAAACCGCAATGCCGGCAAATGCGCCGACATCGCAACAGGGAAGAGTGGATTTCAACCTGGCTTTCGGCGATTACACTAAAACTGCCGAAGTTAAACAATTATTTTAGAATAAAAATCTATAATTCCGCAGAAGAATGGAGAATGCAGTGTTTAGACCGAAAATTGTTATCAGGTCCCGTGCCGGATGTTCTGCCGAAGGCATTCGCACAAAATACGTTAAAGTTATTGTAGCGTGCGTCCTGCTTTATTCAATCATGCCGCTTCGTGCTGCGAAAGCGTCTTTATTTTGCGGACGCTACGACTCAATCGATGTCCTTGAAGGAGAATACCGCATAAACAACAACGTCTGGGGAAGCACACCGGGCGAGCAGTGCATCGAGGCGTCCTCAGATTCAACATATTTCAGCGTAACACATTCCACACACGACTCAAGCGGTGTGGCTGCCTATCCTTTTATTTTTAAGGGCTGCCACTGGGGCAGCTGCACGCAAAACAGCGGTATGCCGCTGAAGGTTGACAAAATGGGAATCACTCCTTTCCGCTGGAGCATTGACACAAATAGCGCCGGCGGGACATGGAATGCCTCTTATGAATCCTGGTTCAGCACTGCCGGCGGCACCGCCCCGAACGCAGCCGAACTGATGGTTTGGATAAACTATGCCGGCGGCGCAGGCCCTGCCGGCTCGAAGGTTGCAACGGTGTCCATTGGAGGCGCTGACTGGGATGTTTATTTCGTGGACTGGTCAAAAACAGCAGGGTGGTACTACATCGCCTATAAGAAAACCGTCCCCACTACAAGTATTGACCTCGACTTCAAGGATTTCGTCGATGACGCGGTGGCCCGAGGATACATAGACCCCAACTGGTACCTCGACAATATGGAAGCGGGATTTGAGATATGGCGGGGCGGCGAAGGCCTCACAACCAATTATTTCTTTGCCTCAGCCCACTATAATCCGCCGGCTGTTTCTATCACCTCGCCGTCGGACGGCAACACATTTACCGAGGGCGCCGATATTACCATCGACACAAATGTCTCTGACGGCGACGGCAATGTGACCAGGGTGGAATTCTATCAGGACTCCACCAAACTGGGCGAAGCCACGGTTCCGCCGTATTCTTACGTCTGGCAGAGCGTGCCCGCAGGCGATTTTAATTTAACCGCCATAGCAATTGACAATCGCGGCGATACAAACACTTCATCAGCAGTTCATATCACAGTAACCGGCGCCGGGGGGGCAGGCAGAATTCTCCGTGAATGGTGGACGGGCATACCGGGGGACGCGGTCAACGACCTTACCTCGAATGCGAACTATCCGGACAATCCGACAGGGAGGGGAATGCTTGCGAGCACAGAAGGACCAACGGACTGGGCGGACAACTATGGCACGCGGATTCGCGGGTATCTGCACCCTATAACCACGGGAGATTACACATTTTGGATTGCGGGCGACGCCAACAGCGAGTTGCGGTTGAGCACGGACGCCGAGCCGAACAACGCTTCCATTATTGCGAAGGTGCCAGGCCGGACGGACTCGCGCGAATGGGATAAATACCCGCAACAGCAGTCGCTGCCGATTTCGCTGACAGGCGGCGAAAAATACTACATCGAGGTATTGCACAAAGCAGGCAGCGGCAGCGACAACCTCTCAGTGGCATGGGAGGGGCCTGGGCTGAACCGGCAGATAATTCACGGCCTGTTTTTGTCTCCTTATTTAATCAACTTCAACACCACTATTCAAAAAGACACCGTTAAGGCGGGAAAAACCGCGGGGCTGGATTCAATCATATGTTCCGGCACCTTCGGCGTGACCCCCGAGATGTTCGATAACGCCGATAGCGTAACTGTGCAGATATACTCCGCCGCCGATGACTACCTCGTCTATGAACAGACCCTGAGCACAAATTCGTTCACCCGCTCAAAAAACACTTACGCCTACAAATACAAGGTGAAATCAGGTCGGCCGGGCGGCATCTCTTCTCTGTGGTTCAACGTGAATAAAAAAACATTCTACCTCCAGGCCCAAAACGTGGATCTGACCGGCCTGGGGTGCCCGATGTATCTGCTGATTGACCTCGGCACATACGCCGCTTTAGGAGTCGCGGACGAAAATACCGTCAACGGCAAAAAACTAATCCCGATACGGCTCATGAACGGTTATGCCGATACGTTGGCAGTAACTAAGGCACAGCTAAAAACTTCTATTCGTCCCAACGGTGACCGGCTTTCCGTTAAGGGTACTTTTACCGTTGACGATGACTCAACGGTGGCCGATGGATTGACAATCACCTGGGGAGGGCAAACCTTCACGGTACCGAGTGACAAGTTCTCCCTCGTCAAGGCGGGCAGATATAAATGCAAATACACAACCGCTGACGCTGTTATTTCCGCTGATTTTGATTTCACCAGCTGTAACTTCTCCATCGATATAAAAAATGCGACCATAACATCGCATTCCGGCACAGTAGCTTTCGGTCTGACGTTTGGCGATTATAATGAAACCGTCGGAGTTGCCCTGAAGTGAAAACAAAATCACCTCAGATGCGACAAAATCGGGCATTTTTACGCGGCGCAAAGCTGACAGACATAACGCCTTTATTTACAAACACTTAGAGGGTGTAAAAAAATTAACAAAACCGGCCTAAATCTATTGCAATAAACCGGCCTAAAGGTGTATAATGAATGTGGTTGAGTGAAAAGTTAATAGTTCTTTTCTTCCAATTAAGGTTTTGGGTTCGGTAGGGCAGCGGAAATCCGAATAACTGTGTAATATTTTAACCACTGTCTTACAATAGCCGGAGTGAATAACTCCGGCTTTTTTATTTGGTGAGGTTAGCAGGAACCGCTTGTGCTGATGTGAGCGGCCAGGAGAATGTGCCTTAGCCGGTCAATATTGAGTTGATTGAGATAGTCCTCGGTGAAATCCAGTTTGAAACGCCCGTGAAAATTCCTGATGCGTCTTTTAAGCTCATCCCTGTCGAGGGCGGCTATCGAGGTCGCTGTCTGTTCAAAAAATTCTTTTGACGTCATTTTATCACCTCTTGTCATATACGACGCTTTTGCGAAACCGGGCCAACAATCTCCGTATCGACGCGGCAATTGCACGGCTTTTGCATTAATTTGGTCTTTTACGCCGAAAGTGTTAAAATCCGGCTGATATTGAGAAAAAAATATTATGCGATCTGCGTATGGTCTGATAAGTTTCTTGTATGAAGACGAAAGAACTGGATTATCACCTGCCGGCGGAGCTGATTGCACAGCAGCCGGCGAAAGACCGCAGCCGGTCGCGACTGCTGGTTTTAGAGCGGCAAAACGGGCTGTTAACCGACACCCGCTTTGACAAAATCGGGGAATTTCTGCGCAAGGGCGACTGCCTCGTCCTGAACGACACAAAAGTATTGCCAGCGAAGTTTTTCGCGAAACGCCGGACAGGAGGCTCGCTCGAAGGATTGTTTTTACATCAGCAGGATAACGCTTTCTGGGAGGTAATGCTCAAAGGCCTCGGTAAAATCAAAACGGGGGAACGTATCCAGTTGATAGATATCACGGGTGGGAACTTTTGTTGCGCAGAGCTTATAGAGAAAAAAGCCGATGGCAAGTGCCTCCTGAAAGTCGAGGCCGAGGAGTCAGCACAAAAAACTCTTGAGAAAATTGGCTTCCCGCCCTTGCCGCCTTATATAAGAAGAGATACCGATTTAGACCAGGCCGTTGAGGACAAGCAAAGATACCAGACGGTTTACGCATGTAATCCCGGTGCGGTTGCAGCGCCTACAGCCGGACTGCATTTCACCAAAAAGCTGATTGAGGAGTTTAAACATAAGGGGATTGAATTCGCCTATGTTACGCTTGCCGTTGGCGAAGGGACCTTTAAGCCGGTAACCGCTGAAACGCTTGAAGAGCATCAAATACACGAGGAACAATTCAGCATCGACGAAACAAACGCAGGAATAATAAATCGCGTCAAAAAAACCGGCGGCAGAATTATCGCCGTCGGGACCACCTCGGTCCGCGTCCTGGAAACCGCTGGAGCACAAGGGCAATTGTCCGCAGCTAACGACTCAACCCGCCTGTTTATCAGGCCGGGCTACAAATTCAAAATTATTGATGCGATGATTACCAATTTTCATCTCCCGCAATCCACACTGATTGCGCTCGTCGGGGCATTCGCAGGCCTTGATGCGATACTGGCTGCCTACCGACACGCCATCGAAAATCGCTACCGTTTTTATTCCTACGGCGACGCTATGCTGATACTCTAAGGGCAACAAAACAGACCGATAATCCATTGGTTACGCAGATAACAGGTCGCCGATACCCCTTATTTAGCGGGCAAATACGCTGCCGTTATTTAGCAATATAGTAGGGTGAAATACTTGTCGAAAATATAATACAGAAGCTGCCTGCACCATTGCCTGGAACTTTCAATAAACCGTAAACTACAAGAGATAAAAATTATGGGAAAAAGGACCGTGTCATTTTATGACTAAGGTTGTTTTGATAACTCATAAAAACCATCCAGGAGCAGCTTAAATGCACAGGCTCGCCGCGGAATTACGTTCTTGCAAATATCTCCGGCTGCAGACAAAGCTGAGTATAGCCATTTCTTCGCTGGTAATCATCACCGCTGCGTTATTGGCCTGTGCTTTGTTTATGACAGCAAGACATCAGCTACGCGAAGACATTCGCTGTCGCCTGCGAAACATCGCGAGTATTGCGGCTTTACAGATAGATGGCATAACCCACGCCACGCTTCGCGACCGCAGCCAGGAAAACAGCGATGCGTATGTTCGCATTAAATGGACTCTTCAAAAAATACGCAGTAAAATCCCTGATATACGCTATATCTACACCTGGCGATTCAATGATGCAGGGGAGCTTGTCTTTGTTATGGACGCCGAAACCGACCCGAAAAAAATATCTCATATCGGAGACATTTATCACAGCGATGACGAAAAGGAACTGCGACGAAAACTGCCAGATATTAAAGGCCCAGTGGCAGCTGAAAAATTTGACACCGATGAATGGGGGGTATGGTTGTCCGGTTATGCCCCGTTCTATGGCCAAGGCGGTCGCATGGAAGGAATTTTGGGCCTCGATATTGCCGCCACGGATGTGATAGCCCATGAAAGGAAATTTCTGCTGCATGCGCTGTTGGCTTTTACCTGCACTGTTCCGCTGGCCTTGATAATGGGATGGCTGCTCGGCCGCAAACTGATTACGCCGATTGAAAAACTGACCATTGCCAGCGAGCATATTGCCGCAGGCGACCTGAATTACAGGGTAACAGCATGCTACAGCAAAGAGGCGGAAATGCTGTCGTTGACTTTTAACAGGATGGCCCAGAAACTTCAGGAAGAAAGCCAGGCACGGGAGCAGGAGATAGCTGAACGCAGGCGAGCGGAAAACAAATTAGCCGAGCTGAATAAAGAGCTGGAAGCAACAGTAAATAAACTGTCGCTGGCCAACCGGGACCTCGCCGACCTGACGTATGTGGCCGCTCACGACCTGAAAACCCCAATCAGGGCGATTGGAAGTTTGGCCAGTATGATGGCGATGGACTACGCCGACAAGCTCGACGAAGAGGCAAAAAAAATGTTCGCATTGCTCACCGGAAGGGCCCAGCGAATGGACTATTTGCTGAACGCCCTTATAGAATACTCACAGATTGAACGGATTGCCTGCAATTATGAGCCGGTGGACCCAAAAAAGGCGGTCGAAACGGCAATTAAAGATATCTCCCCACCTGATAATATCGCGATAACGATAGAAAACGAGCTGCCGGTTATATCCTGTTGCAAACTTCATTTGGCGCGGATATTCAGAAATCTTATAAGTAATGCCGTAAGGTTTATGGATAAACCCAAAGGTCAAATCAAAATCGCCTGCATTGACAAAGACGACTTCTGGGCTTTCAGCGTTGCCGATAACGGCCCAGGTATTGACAGCAAATATATTGCGAAGATTTTCCGGCCCTTCCAGACGCTGAACCTGCGGGACGAAATAGAAACCGCCGGCGTCGGCCTGGCAATGGTCAAAAAAATCGTCGATATGAACGATGGCGCCGTCTGGGTTGAATCTGAGCCGGGCAGCGGAAGCACATTCTTCTTCGCTCTGCCGAAACAACGGACGGGACATAATAGGAATCTCCAAACCACGGCATATTACGCCGGCAACTACCGACGTCTTCTCCCGGTAAAACCATCTCAGTCGCGTTTTTTCGCCTTTGTATTACGTTTTGACAATCCCGAGTGGAGAAGATATATTCATTGCGCGTGAAAATAACTAATAGTGTATTAGCGGACAGGAGAATAAAATGAGCAGAAAACTTTTATTAAGCGTTGTTTTAACCGCTGCTATTGTTTATGTGGGCAGTTGTTGCGAAATGAAATGCTGTGCGAATAAATGTAAGGAGCCGGGAAAAATGAGCGTTAAAACGGAACCATTCGGGAAAACCACTGACGGGCAGCAGGTTGATATTGTAACACTGACGAACGGTAAAGGGCTTACCGCCAAGATAATGACCTACGGCGGAATTATCGTCTCGTTCGAGGCCCCCGACAGAAACGGAAAGCCGGCAGATATTGTCCTGGGATTTGATAATCTGGACGGGTATCTCAAGGGAAGCCCGTATTTCGGCGCGATAATCGGCAGGTATGGCAACCGTATCGGCGGGGCAAAGTTCACGCTGGACGGCAAGGAATATAAGCTTGCGAAAAACGAGGGAGAGAACATTTTGCACGGCGGAGCCGGCGGGTTCGACAAGGTTATCTGGAAGATTGAGAAGGCCGAGGCAAAGAGCAACAAGGCCGAATTGAAACTCAGCTACACGAGCAAAGACGGAGAGGAAGGTTTCCCCGGCAATCTCAAGTGCCTCGTTACTTATGCCCTTACATCGGATAATAAGCTGGAAATGAAATATGAGGCGACAACGGATAAGCCCACCGTCGTGAACCTCACGAATCACTCGTATTGGAATCTCGCCGGACAGGGTAACGGCGACGTCCTTGGTCATGAACTGATGATAAACGCCGACAAATACACCCCGGTTGATAAAGGTCTTATACCAACGGGAGAACTGAAAGATGTTAATGGTACACCGCTGGATTTCACAAAGTCGATGACGATTGGCGCGAGAATACAACAACTTGAAATAGGCGGCTACGACCATAACTATGCGCTAAACGGCAAGGCGGGCAAAATGAAATTCGCCGCGAAAGTTTATGAGCCGACGAGCGGGCGGGTGATGGAGATACAGACGACCGAACCGGGAATACAGTTCTACAGCAGTATCGGGCTTAATGGCTCGCTTAAGGGTAAGGACGGCAAAACCTATAACAAATACGGCGCGTTATGCCTCGAAACGCAGCATTATCCCGATTCGCCCAACAAGCCGATATTCCCATCGACTGTTCTACGACCGGGTGAAAAATACGAGACAATTACGACACATACGTTCTCGACGAAATAGCCGGCCGCTCGGCTGCTATTGCCTTTAGCGACGGAATTTTTTGCGAAGGCACATATTATCTCACCCAAGATATATTTTGTCGCCGGGTTTGATGGTGGGTATCTTATCTCGCTTTTTAGCAACGTCTTCTCTTGTAAGGGCAAAGCCCGGCGAAATCTCGATAACACAGTCAGGCAAACCGTCAGTTTTTCGCGGGACCTTCACGCCCGCCGATTCGAGCCAGGCGGCCGCACGGTCAACCATCATTTGCCTGGCGCTCTGGGCGCTGTCAACACCGGTAGCGTTTTTCGCCGGCGCGAATTCCTCGCTGCGGATGGTTTGAAGGATAATCGATCTTTTAGCAAGAGGCAGTGCGTCAAAAACAAAACTCTCCAGCTTAACGCCGTTCGGCTCTTTTGGCTCGACTCGCCGCCCCTCTTCGTCAACATACTGGATTTTCTTTACCGCCCTGTGCAAAGGCAATACGAAACCGTGCGTATTGAGCCGCTCAATAAAATTGACGCTTATAATATGAATGGCGATGCTGCCAAGCTCAAACGCAAGTGAGCCGTCGGAATTTCTCTTTTCCGCAAACTCATCGGGGAGGTCGCTGTATTCGATAACGGTTACTTTGCCGTCAACCAAACAGAAGTTGCCGAGTTTCTCAAACGGCCCCGTTTTGCTCAGCCCTTTCGACGACATCTCCGCCCCGTCAATCGCGTGCAGCCCGATGAACAGCGGGTCAAAGATATTGATGAGGGAATTATCAACCTGGTAGTAACTGACGAACTCGACGCCGCGTTTCTGCATATCAGCCATCGCACCAGAGTTGTAAATCGCGAGCAAACTGCCGCCGTGGCCATCGGGCGAGGTAGCGATTGTATCGAGGTCGGCCAGCAGTATTTTGCCGTCCAGCGAAAAGTTGGGCAGTGTCCCCTGCTGAAATATAAATATGTCGTTTTTTTTCAGGCCGTAGTAATTATTGGCGGAAAAAATATCCAGTGTTTGCTGATGATTGAGGGGACTGGTCATAATATACCAGGGACAACTGGTATGGTATTTTTTACAGGCCGCCGAAATGCCCTCCGCGAAAATCTGAAAAAGCGTCTTATTCTTAACCGGACTTATGGGAAAATTTCCTTTCGGCCCATTGAACCCAAGCCTGGTTCCCTGTCCGCCGGCAACAACAAACGCCGCAACTTTACCCTGAGAAATCAGCTTGTCGCCCAGTTGACTCGCCTGGTCATATTTTTCTCGCTGCCCGGCGTCGCCCGGCGGCTGAGCATAAAATGGGGCGGGCGCAAGCTTGTCAGGCAGCTTAAAAGGCGAGGCATTCAGGACAAATTCTTCCCGCCAGCGGTCTAACTGGGCAAAATCTATTTGGTTAATCTGGGCAAGAAGCCGGCCCTGTCTGACCGGGTCAAGCCGGTCACAGAAAGCCAAAATATGGCTTTGACCATATTTTTTTAGGACGATTCTCAGATTTTGAAGCTTGTTTTGGTCTATCATAGGCCTTTTCCCACATCAAAAACGGCATTTATAAGGTATCGATACAGATTTTTCAAGAGTTATCGCATTTTTTGCCGAAAACCCTCTTGACAACAGTATGGGGCGGCACTATACTGAAAAACGTAATAGGCAGGTAGCAAATTAAAAATTATATAATGGTAGCCGTAATTATAAAGTTCTCCTCTAATATCATAACCTGCCTGTTAGAAGTGGTTTGGCGTTGCTTGACTCGAATCGGCGGCGTTTTTGAGTCAGAAAAGCCAGCCAACAAGTCCTATAAAATCTGGTCTGAACGTGTTTTTTGCCGGCCGATTCCGAGCGAAAGAATTTAACAGAGATTCGCGGAGAATTTGGGCGATAACGTGTGGTTGAGAACAGGAATAATCCGTCTTTTACCATGCCCGATTGTGCTTAGGACGGCCGGATAGCGAATCTCAAAAAATGTTAGGAGAAAAGAAATGAAAAAGAAAGGTTTTACGTTGGTTGAGTTGCTGGTCGTTATTGCGATCATCGCTCTGCTGATGGGTATCCTGATGCCGGCCCTGGCCAGGGTCAGGATGATTGCCTATCGTATGGTCTGCGGGTCAAACCTGTCAGGCATAGGCAAAGCATTGTTACTGTATGCCGGTGATTCACAGGAGGCATACCCAATGCCTGGCTATAGGTCAATGCCGGTAGTTTACCAATCGAGAGAATATCTTCGATATTGGGACGGCTTAAACGGCACGTATACCACTCAACAAGTCTTTAGTAATTTAGCACCGGCTGCTTCCGGTGGCGCAGCAACCATGGGTTCCTTGTTCTATATGCTTGTAAAATACCAGGATGTCTCACCAAAACAGTTTAACTGCAAGGGTGACTCCGGCTCAGAAGTTTTCAAGCTCTCGACTTATACCTCAACAACAATAACAGACCTGACCAAAGTTTACGATTTTGGAACCAGGCCGGGCAGACACTGCAGCTACGCTTACCATTTCCCCTTTGGTAATCAAGCAGGCACTCAGGGTGGGTTCCCGATTTCAGTTAACAGCAGCCCAAGCAGCCCCATCGCTGCGGATAGAAACCCGGGCCTGGATAAAAACGCCTTTGCTTATATAAGGGGCGGAGATTGGGGCGGGACGCTGACAGTAGTTGTCCCGGCAGCTTCATCGCCTTGTGGTAGTGGTGGTCCAACAACTTGGGCCACTAATGGCTGTCAGTACGTGGACAAAGATTTCGTGTTTAACGCCTATTCCCATCAGCGCGAAGGTCAAAACGTCCTGCGCAATGACGGCAGCGTGAAATTTGAATCAACAGCCAACGTAGGCGTAAATAACGACAACATTTATCAAAGATGGGGGTCTGGAACTACAGCCGTACTCCCCACAGATCAAAAGTCGGGCATGGAAGCATGCGGACGCCTCCCGTCCTGCACTCCTGCTACAGTCTCCCCGCCTCCTACAGCGCCGTCCACTTACACAGATCTCATGCCGGGGGATATAACAGATGCGCTTATGGTTAATGACATACTTGACGGCGGCAGCTCTCCCTAACAGTTTAAAGCATCGTTGTTTAACAAAGCGGCCTTATCTCGTATAAGGCCGCTTTTCTTTTGCGCCAAGTCCAGAATCTTAACCCCCGATATCCGTTTTTGGACTACTATTTCCACGTTGACCAGACGACCGTATATTCCAGCGTCACCGTCGAATTTGCGCCGACCTTCACCGGGAACCGGGCCGTATATGCGTCTTTCTTCTCATGGTCCTGCGTTGACTTCTCAACCTCCCAGTAAACCCATCTCGCGAACTTCTCATCCACAAGTACCGTGACCTCCTCATTCTTCCTGTTTCGCAGCTCAATCTTGTGCGACTCTCGGTGCTTGCCGAATTCCTCCTTGTTTTCAACCAGCGTATGCTCCGCGACAATATCGAACGCATCCCCGATATAAAGCGACAGCTTCTCGTCCTTCGGCGTATGGTCAATCTCATCCTCGCCCACAAACTGCAAACTGTTGTCCGCAGGGTCATTCTTGAAAACTCTGATTTTGCCCTTCGGCAGCGCAATCCCCAATTTATTTTCCTTCTTGTTCTCGAATTCAATCTTGACCATCACCTTTTTATTCTGGTCGCCTCCCCTCGGGTTCCAGTAGTCGCTCCGCTCATAGACATAAACCTTCTTCGCCTTCACACCCTCCGCCGGCTCGATGAATTCAATCTGCTTGACCTGGTTATTATTTATCGTGCTCTTTCGGCCAAGCGTGTACATATGATATTCCATAAACGACTTTTCCGCGAATCCCTCTTCCTCTTGTGAAACCGTTTTATCCAAAGCCATCCGCATTGCCCCCATTACTCTTGGCGGAGGCGGCTGAACACGCCGTACATCGCCGGCTATCAGTTTCAGCGTCGCATCTTTATAGCCTGCGCCGCTTGTGTTATTAATCGTTACCCAGCCCGAAAAATCCAGCGCGGTATCATCCGCATTCAGAATCGCCGTGTAATCCGCTTTCCAGCCAATCGCCTCCGTCGTATAAGTCACCTCGCAAAGCTGCTCGCCCGATTTTTCCGCACTCGTCAGCCACACTAATGTTGGCCTCGTCACCAAATCCTCTGGCAATTCCTTTAATGCAATCTCCTCGACATTTTTCCGTTCAATAACCTCGATGCCGTTACCGCTCTGCAAAATCAAGTCCTGCCCCACCGCCGCAGACAGTTTGCCCTCAATAACTTTCTTCGCATCCGACCCGCTGCCCTGCACAACCACCCTGACGTCCTTATCGATATACCGTTTCAGCAAACTGTCGGTATTCACAAGGTCATATTCGTAATTCTGTTCCAGAACCGACACCGCCCCCGGCGACGACAAACACGTAAACTTCACGCTCGTCGGGTCGATTGCCGATGCCACGTCCGTGAACCGCATCGTGTTTTGCCCCTTTTCGAAATTCATCTTGCGTGCCTCGCGCACCACCGCGAAATTGTCGTTGTAAATCGTCAGCCCCACACCGGGCTTATTCACAACGGCTTGTTCGCTCGCCGCTGCCCCAAAGCAGCACGTGCTTAAAATCGACATCGCCGCTAATGCATAAAAAGTTCCGTATCTCATTTGGTTTCTCCTTTGAACATTATGAAAAATACACGGATTTACACCGTTTACAATTCATTCCTCTGTGCTCTCTGTGTCCTCTTGCCACTTGGCATCCCTAACGGGAGTGGCTAAAAATCTCTGTGGCTAACCCTTTTCTTATATATATGCGCCACCCCGCCGAATTACTCATGTTTTGTCTGCCTGCCTCGACGAAGCCGTTTTCCACATCCTAAATCGGCAATCGACAATCTGCAATCTTTCGTATTTTCCCGCCCCCCTTCCCGCGAGTAAAGCGAAAATATGAAAAACCGTCTTCCATCTTCCTCATCCCCTCTATTACGCCGTTTACAATCTCATTTTGACTATGCGAGATAGCTGCTAAGTAATTCGGCCCATCCGATTAAGTAATTCCCCTATTTATAAACCTGTCACACTTAGCGGAAAATTATGTTATTGTCATCTTTATGTCTCCTGGCAGTGAGTTTTTTGTAAGCAAATCGCGGGATTGTATCGCCAGATGAAAGCGAAAAGACAGCAGTACGTATTGTCTGAAAGGATGTTTAAGAAAGAGTTTTTACTAAAGGAGAATTTATGATAACAAAAATTCTTGTGCCAACAGACGGTTCAAAAACAGCTCAAAAGGCAGCTGCCTATGCGATCGGCATGGCAAAGCAGTTACATGCCTCGATAATTATCATGTGCGTTGTTGATAAGCGATTCATGGTAAGCCGAACAGTGCTTTTCAAGCCGTCCAGCCGGTATGTGACAGAGTCCATAGAGGATTATCAGCAGGAAGCTGCTGAAAGATATACAAAAGAAATAAAGAAACTGTGCGGAAAAAAAGGTGTCCAGTCAACGACTGTCATAAAACAGGGACATCCTGTTGAGGAGATTGCCAAACAGGCTGAAAAGTCAAAGGCAGGCCTTATTGTTATGGGTTCTCATGGACAAAGCACTTTAGCCGCCGCGACCCTTGGCAGCGTTACCTATGGCGTAATCCACAAAGATACGACTATCCCGGTTCTGGTTGTAAGAAGGTGATGCGTGTTCAATGTTGAACGCGACCCGATTGTAAGCAAAAATAAAATTTTCGCGAAAACTAAAAAATCAAAACGCGAGGGTGATATCGAATTACGATAGTGCTGCGGTTCCCCCGGAAGCCGCTCAAATACTGTGGTAGCAGCGGGGATTTGAAGTTAGGGCGTGAATGGAAATTTCAGAAAAGACCCTGAACGCATCTCAGCAGCCAGGTAACCTCCCTGGCGGCAACAGGACGCATTATTCCGCTGAACTATTGGAAAAAGCGCGTGCCGATACCGATACCGTACTGAAGGAGCTTGAATCGCAACTAAACGGCCTCAGCGAGACGGAAGCTGATTCACGCTTGAAGCAGGTCGGGACCAACGAGATTGCACGAGAGAAGCATAAATCCGCCCTGATGCGTCTCCTGGGTAACGTCAAGAATCCATTGGTCCTCCTGCTCTCGGCGCTGGGCGTGCTTTCCTATCTAACCGGCGACCTGCGGGCGACGGTGGTCATTTTCGTGATGGTGGTTCTGGGCGTTGTGTTGCGTTTCTTCCAGGAGATGCGTGCCGATAACGCGGCCGAGAAGCTCAAAGCGATGGTCAGCAACACGGCGACGCTGGTGCGGGACGGCAAGGAAAAAGAAGTATCGCTCAAGGTGTTAGTGCCCGGCGATATTGTCCGGCTGGCAGCCGGTGATATGGTGCCGGCTGATGTGCGGGTGCTTTCCGCTAAAGACCTGTTCCTGAATCAGGCGGCCCTCACCGGGGAAGCCCTGCCTGTAGAGAAAAAAGCCGCTCAGGCGTCGGCAGATGTTCAAAATCCGCTCGACCTGCCCAACCTTTGTTTCCTTGGTTCCAACGTAGAGAGCGGCTCCGCGACCGCCGTAGTCATCCAAACCGGAGACCGCACCTATTTTGGCTCGCTGGCTGCCAGCATAGTCGGGCAGCGCCAGCTCACCAGCTTCGACAAGGGCGTGAATAAGTTCACATGGCTGATGATATGCTTCATCGCCGTAATGGTTCCGGCTGTTTTCCTGATCAACGGGCTTAGCAAGCACAACTGGCTGGAAGCTTTCCTGTTTGCCATGGCCGTAGCAGTCGGGCTGACCCCAGAGATGCTGCCTATGATAGTAACCGTCAACCTGTCGAAAGGCGCTATCATGATGTCACGCAAGAAGGTGATAGTTAAACGCCTGAATGCCATCCAGAACTTCGGGGCGATGGATGTGCTGTGTACCGACAAGACCGGCACCCTCACCCAGGGCAAGATTGTGCTCGAAAAGCACCTCGACGTGAACGGCGAACCGAGCGAGAAAGTGCTGCAATACGGCTACCTGAACAGCTATCACCATACCGGGTTGAAGAACCTGCTGGACGAGGCGATTCTCGACCATGAGGAGCTGGAAGAACGCCTGAAAGCTAAGGAGAAGTACCGCAAGATAGACGAGATACCTTTCGACTTCGTGCGTCGCCGAATGTCGGTGGTTGTTGAAGATGAAACCGGGTTGAACACGCTGATTTGTAAAGGCGCGGTGGATGAAGTGCTGAGTTTGTGCACCCGGGTGGAAACCAATGGAGGGGTAATCCCTGTCCAGCCCGAACACGACGTCAAACGCCGGCAGATAGCGGACGACCTGAATAGTCAGGGCTTCCGGGTGATCGCCCTGGCATATAAGCAGATGCCGGGCGGTTCAGATGAGCCGGTCTATTCGGTCAAGGATGAGTCGGACCTGATATTGCTGGGTTTCCTGGCTTTCCTCGACCCGCCAAAAGATACCGCTACGGAGGCATTGAAGCGGCTTCACGGCCTGAACGTAGATGTCAAGGTACTGACCGGCGATAATGAAATCATCACCGCCTATATCTGCAAGGAAGTCGGCATATCTGTGGAACATCTTTTGCTCGGCCCCCAAATCGAGACGATGAGCGAGGCGGAATTGGCAGAAGCAGCCAGTGCGACCAGCGTCTTTGCCAGGCTGGCCCCGGCTCACAAGGAGCACATCATCCGTGCGCTCCAGAGCAAGGGCCACGTGTTGGGGTTTATAGGTGACGGCATCAACGACGCCCCGGCCTTGAAGGCCGCTGATGTGGGCATCTCGGTAGATAGCGCGGTGGACATTGCCAAGGAGTCATCCGATATCATCCTGCTGGAAAACAGCTTACTGGTACTGGAGCAGGGCGTGCTGGAAGGCCGGCGGGTGTTCGGCAATATTATCAAGTACATCAAAATGGCGGCCAGCTCGAATTTCGGCAACATGTTCAGTGTCGTGGGGGCCAGCGCCTTCCTGCCATTCCTGCCCATGCTGCCAATACAGGTGCTGACCAACAACCTCTTGTACGATTTCTCGCAGACCACCATTCCCACCGACGAGGTGGATGCCGACTGGCTGATCAAGCCGCGTACGTGGACGATTGGCAAGATACTGCGTTTTATTTTGTTTATCGGGCCGATAAGCTCTATCTTCGATTACGCGACGTTCTTCATGATGCTGTATCTTTTCAACTGCTGGCAAAACCCGGCCCTGTTCCACACCGGCTGGTTCGTGGAGTCGATTTTCACCCAGACGTTAATAATCCATGTCATTCGCACCAACAAGATACCGTTTATCCAAAGCTGGGCCAGTTGGCCGCTAATCCTCACTTCCGTAATCATCGTCGCGGTAGGCGCCTGGCTGACAGTTTCGCCCCTGGCGAAAACGCTCGGGTTTGTCACGCTCCCGCCGATGTACTGGCTGTATCTGGCAATCATATTGCTGAGCTATGCGATTCTGACACAGGTGGTTAAGACCTGGTTTATTCGCAGGTTTGGAGAATAATGGCGATTGTGGGAAAATACATTGATTGAGCAGGAAATAACAATATGGTATTCCAGTAAGGTGATAATATGACGAATACAAATGACGGACAACACCGTTCTCTCTTAAAACAGATTGCACGTCGGGTGATGACGGAAAGAGGATTATTTCCAGATTTTTCTCCTCAGGCGATTGCCGAACTCAACGGAATCCACGGGCCGGCGACGCAAACTGAGGAATCGACGAGAAATATGGGGAACCTTCTTTGGTGCTCTATCGACAATGATGATTCGCGTGATCTGGACCAGCTTACCGTTGCCGAAGCCCTGCCCAATGGGGCAGCAAAGGTCCTTGTCGCCGTTGCCGACGTTGACGCTGTCGTCAGGAAGCAATCGGCTCTTGACGACCATGCGAAGCAAAACACCACCTCGGTCTATACTGTTGCTGAGACGTTTCCGATGCTGCCCGAAAAACTCTCCACGGACCTTACCTCTCTCAACTTTGAGTCAGACCGCCTGGCAATCGTCATTGAAATGGTTATCGCCGGGGATGGGTCGCTTCAGAGTTCGGACATCTACGGAGCGACAGTACGTAATCGTGCAAAGCTTGCCTACAACAGCGTTGCCGCCTGGCTCGATGGTAATGGCCCGATGCCGCAGGGTATCGGCACGGTCAAAGGTCTCGACGAAAACATTCGACTTCAGGACAGTGTGGCCCAGAAACTAAAATCGCTGCGGCACCTGCACGGGGCGCTTGACCTCGAAACAATAGAAGCACGTCCGGTCTTTGACGGAGATGAGCTTAAGGACATGGAAGCCGAAAAAAAGAACAGGGCCAAAGAAATCATTGAGGACTTCATGATCGCTGCCAACGGCGTTACCGCGCGATACCTCGCATACAAAAAGTTTCTGTCGCTGCGGCGTGTAGTTCGTGTACCCAAACGCTGGGACCGGATTATCGCCCTTGCCGCGGAGCGAGGCACAAAACTGCCTGCGGAACCTGACTCAAAGGCACTGGAGCAATTCCTGGTATCGGCGAAAACCGCTGACCCTCTCCGTTTTCCCGACCTGTCTCTCAGCGTCATCAAGCTTCTTGGCGCGGGTGAATACGTCGTCGAAATTCCGGGAGCCAACGTCGCCGGGCACTTCGGTCTTGCGGTCAGGGACTATTCTCACTCCACCGCCCCGAACCGCCGATTCCCCGACCTGATTACACAACGATTGCTGAAAGCAGCAATGGCCGGACATCCCCAGCCCTACGATAACGACGAATTGGAATCGCTCGCAAAGCATTGCACCGAAGAGGAAGACGCAGCGACAAAAGTTGAACGCCAGGTCACAAAATCCGCGGCGGCAATGCTGCTGGAATCGAGGATTGGCGAGCAGTTCGATGCCATTGTCACCGGAGCATCTGACAAAGGCACGTGGGTCCGTCTCCTGCATGTGCCCATTGAAGGAAGATTGGAGAGCGGTTTTGAAGGCATGGATGTCGGCCACGAACTCCGCGTGCAACTGCTCCGCACGGATGTGGAACGCGGATATATCGACTTTAAAAAAGTGGTGTAAGGATATACTGCTCCCGGTTAAAGATAAGGTCTAAGACCTTCGCGGATAAGGTAATGGTTTTCTGAAGAAGGGTGGCTATAATAGCTCTGTCCGCCCCTGGCGAGACCTCGCCCGCTGCTATGCGGCAAGGCGGGTGGCCAAACTTTTTTTGAGGAATATAAAATATGAACCGTATATTCAGATTTGAAATGGCTGTTAAAACGGGTTTGATAGTAACGCTCGCGTTGGCGGTGGTTTTCGCCGCCGGCTGTCCGAAGAAACAACAGGATAAATCCTCTCAGCCGCCGTCGGCTGCCAACGACCGGGAAAAAACCGAACCACCCGTTGCCGCCGAACAGCCCAAACCGAATATGCCCGAGCCCGCTGATTTGAAACCTTATGAATCCCTCAACGGAGCTGAAGCAAAAATCAACTTTATAACAAAGTATGCCGACGAGCACCCTGGTTCAGAAGCGCTCATGGTTTATAAGGTCCTCGATGATAACGATGTTAAGGTTCGCAAGGCCGCTATGGGAATACTCGCGATGAAAAATCTCGATGACCCGAACGTTGTTTACGTTGCCGCCAAGGCGATTAAAGACAGCGAACTCGAAGTTCGCCAAAGCGCAATACAGGCCTGCACCGCCATAACGGACCCCGCCGTGGGAAATGTTCTCATTGCAGCTATCGCCGATTCGAGCGAGGAAGTCAGGACCCACGCAATTCAGGTCGCAGGCCATAAACAACCCGCTGTTCGCATGTCCGTCCTCAAGGCAGGCATCAATAGCCAGTACGGGGACGTCAAAGAAGGTACTGTTTCCTCGTTAGTTGACGCTTCAAGCCCGGCCGCTATGGATATCCTCATTATAGGCCTCAAAGATTCAAATCCCGATTTCCGCAACGAAGTCAGAACCGAGATTGATTTTCTCATCTCGCAGAAATTCGACTCCTACGACCAGGCCAAAAAATGGTGGGACGACAATCGTAGTAAATTCGGTAACACCCTCGCCGAAAAGAAATGATTCCTCGTAGCGCAGGTCCCAGCGCACGCTGCCCAGTTTCCATTTTCGAGTCACAAGGCACGAGCGACGACATGAAACGAAGCGTAGAGCCCGTTTCGGAAATCCGTCATCGAGCATCCAGTATCGAGTATCTGCCTTCCAACGCCCGATAACATTGCAAACTCGCCGACCGCCCGCTCCGGCCGTATAAATATTCTCAATATTGGGATTCTCAAAATCGGCGAAACCCGCCGCGTCGGCTGTTTAATATCGGCGCCCGATTCCGCCTTCTTCCTTGACGGGCCGACCAAAAACCGTTATTATCGGCTCATTACGCGGATGTGGCGGAACTGGCAGACGCACAGGCTTCAGGTGCCTGCGGGCTTTGGCCCTTGGAGGTTCGACTCCTCTCGTCCGCATTGCCTCGCCCGGGTCCCGCGGGCTTCCACAATCAACTCAGGACTTAACGTAAGGGCCTCATCAGGCCGATAAATACTTGGGCTAAAACCGCATTCTCCGGACGTTTTTTTCGAGACACTAAAAACTTATGATGAGCTTATTATTGACATTTCAGAGTCGCGTAACGCAATTGCAGCCAGCGCTGCTTTTGACTCTCGCGGCCGTTACTATTGCTTCCGGACTGTTTGTATTGCTCGGCGGACTCGGCTTCAAAAAAACTATGTTCGTCGTAACAGGCATCTTTGTCGGCGCATTCTGTATGTTATTTTCTCCCGGCGCAAATCTGCTTCTCGCTGTCTCCGTAACAGGCATCTCTGCTCTGGCTGCGCTTAAATTGCAGAATACATTTCTTGTGCTGGCTGCCTCGGCTATCGCCGCTGTAATTGGCTATTCTCTCCTCATTAGGCCTTACTTCAGCCCTTCAAGCGACGCCCTCGTCGTAATCAGGCAGTTGACCATAAGCGTCCCTTACTACAACTGGCCCATACTTCTGGCTTTAACTGCCTTGCCATTCGTGATTATGTCCTTGCGGGGCGCACCAGCAATCTTCACCTCCGCCGCAGGAATAATACTTGTCCTGATCGGAACAGTTATGGCTTTGCTGAATTTCGACTATCCCGTCATCGGCTATATATCCACAAAACAGGATATTTGCGTCGCGGTATTCGCCTTGGCAACAATAGCGGGCACTATCATCCAGTTGTGGCTCCTGCCCGGAATTAATGTGCGATTTGCCGTGGCAAGGAATACCGCCAAAACTAAAGTTGAAAAAGTCAAAGCCGGTAAAGGCAATGCTGCGGAAAAACCAAAAACCGCAACTTGGCGCACGGCTTAACCGCCCGGCTTATAGGACTTGATTTTTGAAAAAGGAGAAGTGTAAATGAGTTTTTCGCTGCTTTTGGCGCGAACAGCGCACCATTTTGACAATCTCAATGCCGAGTACGGCACTAAATACGTCCTGCGTGCCCTCGATTTCGTCTGGCAGCAGGCAACCCTTCTCACCTGGTTTCAGGCAGTAATTGGCATTTCATTTGGCGTCATCATCCTGATGTATGGCTGGAAAATCTATAAGACCCTCACCGTCATCGGCTTCGGACTCTTCGGCCTCTTTCTCGGCCTCTGGGTCGGAACTCTCTTCCAAAAACCCATCCTCGGTGCAATCGTCGGCTGCGCACTTCTTGCCATCCTCGCCGTGCCACTTATGCGCTGGGCGGTGGCGATTCTTGCTGCGGCGGCGGGTGGAATACTCGCGGCGGGAATATGGCACTCGTGTAACCTTCCGCAGGAATTTGTCTGGGCAGGCGCACTAACCGGCATCGTCGCGGGCGGAATGATATCCTTCGTCGTCTTCAAGCTCTCCGTTATGCTGTTCACAAGCTTGGCCGGGACATCGCTTATCGTCATAGGCGCGTTCGCCCTTGTTTACCGCTATGAAAACTTTGCAAGCGATCCGGTAACGACGCACCTCAATCATCTCTATTACACCAATCCGTGGTTCCTGCCCCTGCTGCTCACCGGAGGGACCATTTTAGGCATACTTATTCAATTACGGTCAGGCAAAAGTTCAAAGGAATAACTGGTGTAACCCCAAATTCCGGGCGATTTTTTAATTTTTCGTAAAAAATATTGCCCAATTTAACATTAACGGTCTCATAATATGCCACAAAGGTATTCTTTTTTCGGGAAAAGCAAAATTTTTCAAGTAAAACCCGTAAATTACCCAAATACTCTAATCTTCCCAAATTAACACTGCCGATAGAGTAGGTATTGAAGTCAAATTACTCTAATATGGAGATTAGATTATGAGTGAAGCAACAGTAGCAACTGAACAAAGGAAAAACACACGAACACAGGTTACCTGGCCGGTAAGTGTATGGCTGCCTGAGGCAAACAGCTTTTTTAATGGCAGAAGCAGCAACATAAGCAGCGGCGGCGTGCTGGTGAGAGTTCCGGCAACTACGCCTTTGCGGACCGGGCACATTATCGAATTGAATTTCCCACGCACAATGGCGCTTGCCAAAAGAAAAGGCAGCTTCGCGCGGATAAAGAGCGGAAGAGTTGTGCGAATCGAACGAAGCGACTTGCTTGACGATGCAACAATCGGCATCGGCGTCGTATTCGAAGGTATCGAGTCATAACCACAGATTACACTGATTTACACGGATTAACATTGTATATTTTCTGTGTCTTATGCCTGCCCTGAGCAAGTGCGGTGCGTCGAAGGGCAGCAACAAAATTGAAATAAGAAGTGCCGAGCGGCATTTTCTGACAGCATTCCCTCGATAATAACAATCGAGGGCGAGCAGGGGAATGAAGAAACTATTGGCCGGCGATTATTTGAGGGTCGCCGGCCAGTTTTTTTGCGCCAGCCACTAAGATACCAGGATACTAAGTTAATTTTAAATTGTTTAGGCGGGGGCCTTCGACTGGTTCGACGATGCTCACCACAGGTAAACTCAAGACAGGCAACACTTATTTGACATTAACTTTCTTTCATACGGCCTAGTTTATAACCAATATAGCCGACCACGGATATGGCAATAATATGAACGACAAACCATCCGCCGTGAAGAAACTGGAGGGACACGGGCACAACCACTAACAGCATATTCGTATGCTCGACCATTGTTCTACTCCTTAACCTAATCGAGGATTAGTTTCGAACGCATGTTTCTAAGACATGATTACAATCGATATTGTCTCATAGCCGGCATAAGACCGCAACTGTTTTTCTGGTTATTTTGTGCAGTTTCTGCCTTTTTTCGCCACCAAGACACGAATGGCTTGGCCATCCCTTTCGGGAGGCACAAAGATTTTTTTACCGCTGATTGCGCCCGCCTTTTGCGAGGCGGGCGAAGATATGTTCGCCGCAGAAAAAAGAAAACCCCGATGCAACAATCGGGGTTTTATTCAGATTACTATATTTAAATTTCTTGTGTCTTACCCGTCCAGAGCGTAGTCGAGGGGACAGCAACCTCAATAATCACAAATTTTGCCGGGTTTTTCGTCGTTAGGGTACAAGACGGTCCCCCAGGTAACATGACTCATCCATCGCACATCGCAATCGCTGTGATGAACGCCACCTTTACCCCAACCTGCCTTATAAGAAATAAGAAATTGCGGGTCTGTCCATTTCTTGTATTCGACGTGTTGGTCAGCGAAAACAAATGTCGTTCCATTACCGTGCCTCACAGCCATATCATACCATTGGCCCGGAGGTTCTGAATTACAAGTATCCTGCTCAAAAGGAACATAAAATGCGCCACCTTTCATTTGCCCCGCATCGATAAAGACAAACCTTTCGGCGGCACTTTTTATCTGAGTTCTGAGCTGAAGCATTGGAGTGGGAGGAACACAACCAGCCGAAGTAAGATAAGTATGCATTGCGTGAGACATATAGTATGTTACATAATTGCCTTTTTCGCCAACGGGACACTTATAGACCTTATAGTCCTTGACATATCTCCACAGGGTTCCTTCCGAGATAGCATGCTGCCATATTGCCACCGTCTGGCCCGTAGCGGGATTAGCGGTAGTTGTGTATGCGTTAGTATAATTATCGGTTTTGTTCGGCAACGGCGAGGTAGTATGAGGATACACATGGGGATACTCACTCCAAGCCACTTGTTGATAGTATGGGTCGCCAGAAGTGGTGCTAGGGAAAGTCCAAGAATAATATACATCGCCAACAGGAACCTTTTCGTTGTTGTTATCACAATACAGAACCCAGGCAAGCCCTAATTGTTTAAGATTGTCCATACAGACGGCGCGTTTGCCTAATTCCCTTGCCTTCGCGAGAGCGGGGAGCAATATCGCCATCAGCAACGCGATAATTGAGATTACAACCAGAAGCTCAACCAGGGTAAAACCCTTTTGCTTATTCATAAAATAACACCCCAAAAACAAAAACCATAATGCATTTCAAACAACACTAAATATATTATCGGCCTCACAGGGGGGCTAATTATCTATTTTATCATAATTGCTGCCATATTTCAAGATATTTTAGCCGCATCTTCAGGGCACGAAAATATCATACCATCAAGCTTTACAAATGTAAATACTAAAACGCACATAATTTAAAACTCTACACTTATGGCGCACGAAGGACATTTGAGCGGAGGGCCTGGAGAAAAAAGCTGGGCTGAGGCCAGGAGGGAGGAAGAGGAGGATTTAACCTCAGCCCGTGGTTCGTATAAATCCGCATACGACGGATAATTTTTTCAGTGTTCTATCTCACTTATACTGCAATCTTGACCACCCCACTACCTGAGGTCAAATTTACCCCTGATGTATTCCAATATAACAGTTCGCAGAACAATTGCAACAAAAAAATGTCTTCCTGATAAAGTTTTTTATCGCCATAATACCCTTAAAAACCTCTAAGGGATTCCCTTATAATCAGCTAAGGCAAACCCTTAGCGAGAACCGCGACAGGGTAAAAAAAACAGCGATTGCCTTCGTCAAAACACTTTGACAAACTGCCCGGCATTGGCCATACTATGAAAACAAATCGGTTATGAGAAAAATCCTTCATAATATAGCTCCGTGGTTGAGTGTTATCCTGTTCGGGATAGCGGCGGTCGTAATTCATCACAAGCTGCGGCAGTATCATTACCATGACATCGCAGCGGAGCTTAGGAAGATGCCGGCGCACCATATACTGCCGGCAATCGCCCTGACCTTTTTGGATTATTTTATTTTGACGGGCTACGACACGTTAGCGCTTTTTTACATCGGGCATCGGCTGCCTTACCGCAAAATAGCGGTTGCGTCCTTTGTCGGGTACGTGTTCAGCCACAACGCGACAATACTGGGGGGCAGCGCAGCCCGCTACCGGATATACTCAGGGCTGGGACTTTCGGCGGGTCAGGTCGCACGGCTGATTTTATTCTGCTCAGTCACATTCTGGCTTGGCTTTTTCGCATTAGGCGGCTTCACTTTTGTCCTCCACCCGCAGGCCATCGAGCACGGGACACATCTGCCTTTCAACACGACGTGGCCAATAGGCGTGATATTCCTTGTCCTGCTTGCGACATACCTGATTGTAACAGCGGTGCGAAAAAAACCCGTTATAATTCGCGGCTGGGACCTGGCCATACCGTCGCCGGGACTGTCGCTTTGCCAGATTGCGCTGGCATCAATCGACTGGACGGTGGCGGGAAGCGTGTTGTATGCTTTACTTTCAAATACCATACAGATGGACTACCCTGAATTCATCGAGATTTTTCTGCTCGCGCAGATTACGGGGCTTGTCAGTTCCGTTCCGGGCGGCTTAGGGGTATTCGAGGGTATGATGCTGCTGCTATTGTCGGAGACGGCGCCGGCGTCTGCGTTAATCGGCTCATTGCTTTTGTACCGTGTGATTTATTATCTGCTGCCGCTCGGTCTCGCCTCGATTATTCTCGGCCTCGAAGAAATGTCCGCGCGCAAAGAAACACTAAAGCGACTCGGCGAGTCAATCGGCAAGTGGGCCGCTATGCTCATACCCCAGGTGTTCGCCGTCGGCAGTATGGCCGCGGGCGCAATCCTGCTCGTATCAGGCGCACTGCCCGCGGAAGGAAGCAGGATGGACATAATACGAGACATACTGCCTCTGTCGGCGGTGGAAATATCGCACTTCCTCGGCAGTGTCGTCGGAGCTGGACTGATTATCCTCGCACGAGGTCTGCAGCGCCGGCTGGATGCCGCGTATCACCTTACAGTGATACTGTTCGCCGCGGGCATTGTGTTTTCGCTCGCCAAGGGTTTCAATTATGAAGAAGCGATTATTCTTGCCGTTATGCTGGCTGCTCTTATTCCCTGCAAGGACCGGTTTTATCGCAAGGCGTCGCTGCTTCGGGATAAATTTTCATTTCCCTGGGCGGTTTTGGTAGTAGCCGTGGCGGCAAGCTCTATCTGGCTCGGGTTTTTCACATACAGGCATATCGGACAGGAAGACCAGTTGTGGTGGAAGTTTGCGTTCGACGCCAATGCGCCGAGGTTCCTGCGAGCAAGCACGGGCGTCATTGTTGTTATCCTGCTGTTCGGTCTTGCCCGGCTGCTTGTCCCGGCGAAACCCGTCTTTTTGCCGCCGCCTGATACTGAAATGAAAATTGTTGAAAATATTGTCCGGAACAGCCCGCGGACTTACGCGTGGCTTGCGCTTCTCGGCGACAAAAGATTCCTTCTCGACGACAACAAAGACGCGTTTCTGATGTTCGGCGTCCATGGCAGAAGCTGGATATGTATGGGCGACCCCGTAGGCCCGGAAGACGATGCAAGAGAGCTTGCCTGGGAATTCCGCGAGCTCTGCGACGAATATGACGCATGGCCCGTCTTCTACCAGGTCGATACCGAGCATCTCGATATTTACCTCGACCTGGGCCTGACGTTCGTCAAATTCGGCGAGGAAGCCAGAGTCGAGCTGCCCAATTTTTCGCTCGAAGGCCAGGAACGCAGAGACCTTCGCCACGCGTATAACAAAATGACAAAACTCGGATTAACTTTCTCTGTCATCGAGCCGGCACAGGTCGAGACGGTCCTCGTCGAGATGAAACGTGTTTCCGATGCCTGGCTCGAAAGCAAAAACACAAGGGAAAAGAAATTTTCGCTCGGCTCGTTTGAACCGGAATACATCAGGAAAATGCCTGCCGCATTAATTACTCAGCAAAATAAAATCCTCGCCTTCGCCAATATCTGGCAGGGAGCAAACAAAGAAGAACTGTCGGTTGACCTTATGCGTTATTCTCCAGACTGCCCCGAAGGAATTATGGATTATCTATTTACCGAACTTCTGCTGTGGGGTAAATCGCAGGGCTATAAGTGGTTTAATTTCGGAATGGCGCCATTTTCGGGATTTGAAGACAGGCAGCTTGCTCCGTTATGGTCTCAGGCGGGGGCGTTTTTATTCCGTCACGGCGAACACTTCTATAACTTCCAGGGCCTGCACGAATACAAGGACAAATTCGCTCCGGTCTGGCAGCCGAAGTATATCGCCTGTCCCCGCGGGCTTATGCTGCCCAGAATTCTCGCCAACGTCGCCGCCCTTGTCTCCGGCGGCATAAAAGGCGTCGTCGCAAAGTAATTCTCAAATCATATCCCGGAAAAGGTGGCAGATACTGTTCGGTTTTTTCGGCAGTAAAGTCATCGGGCGTTACTCAGGAGGCCTGTGGTTCCCAACAATGCTTCCAAATGCTGGGCTTCGGCGTGAATATCTCTCTTTACGGCGCCCGCACAATTCGGTTAGAATTCGGAAGCTATAATGAAAATGAATTATTGTCGCCTCGCATTCGCTGTCGCTTTGCTGGCCGCCTGTATCGAAACCCGCTGCCTGGCAGGACCACCCACCGCTTGGGAAGAGATTGCCCGCATGGGGCCAGGCATCAACCTTGGCAACATATTTGACGCGCCTGACGGCGAAGGGACCTGGTGGCGAGGAACGGCGCAAGCCGTATTTTTCGACGACTTTAAGGCATCTGGTTTCAAAAACGTGCGACTGCCGGTGACCTGGCAAAAGCACATGAGCGAAACGGAGCCGTATGCCGTGGACGCGAAATTCATGGAGCGGATTGCCGAAGTGGTCGGATGGGCAAACCAGCGCGGGCTGGTTGTGGTGTTGAACACACACCATGAGGAATGGTTCAAGAAAGATCCCAACGGACAGATTAAGAAATTCGAGGCGCTATGGAGGCAGATTGCGGCACGCTTCAAAGATGTGCCGGATGAGCTGCTGGTGTTTGAAATACTTAACGAATCCGAAGCCAAAACCATCACCGCCGCCCAGACAACGGAAATGAATGAGCGCATCTTGCGGGTTATTCGCGAAACAAACCCGTCACGCTGCGTGATCGTCGCGGCCGTGGGCGACAATGCCGACCGCCTCGTCAAGGAGCTGGTGGTGCCGAATGATTTGCACATCATTGCGACCTATCACTGCTATGACCCGTGGTTTTTTGTCTGCGGTGAACCACGCAATCCCGCTGAGGCGACATGGGGTTCCGAAACACAGAAAGCCGATTACCTTAGGATAATGGATCCCATCAAAAAATGGTCTGACCTTCACAAGGTTCCGGTTTATCTGGGAGAATGGGGGACCAGCATAAAATGTGAAGCCAATTCCAGAGTGGAATACTACCGCTTCGTTTCCTCGCAAGCTACAGCACATGGCTTTAGCTATGCAATATGGGATGAAGGCGGAGACATGTTGATTTATAACCGGGAGACCCGCCAATGGAACACCAATATTTTGCAGGTCTTGTTCCCGGCGGTAGCCGCAACGAACGGAGCTGAGCCGAACGCAAAAACAGAATTGTTGTGGCCCGGCGGTGCGCCGGGAGCGAAAGGTAATGATGCAAACGATAAACCGACAATGACGATTTACCTGCCGGCAAAAGAAAAGGCAACCGGCTCGGCGGTCGTTATCTTTCCAGGCGGCGGATACACACATGTCGCAATCGACCACGAGGGCCGCCAGGTCGCTCGCTGGTTAAACGACCTGGGCATCGCTGCATTTGTTGTCGATTACCGCCATCGAGGCAGGGGTTACGGACACCCAGCTCCTATTCAGGACGCACAGCGGGCGATAAGGACCGCGCGAAGCAGGTCGGCAGAATTCGGCATCGAGCCAAACAAAATAGGCATCATCGGTTTTTCCGCCGGAGGTCATTTGGCATCAACCGCAGGCACTCACTTCAATGAGAAATTCTACGAGCCGGTTGACAAAATTGACGGCGCAAGCGCCCGGCCCGACTTTATGATTCTGATTTACCCGGTCATTTCGATGGGCCCCCTATCGCACAGCGGTTCTCGCAGCGCACTGCTGGGCGGGAACTCGTCGCAGGAGCTGGCAGACAAATTCTCGAATGAAAAACAGGTGGATTCCAACACCCCGCCGACCTTCCTGGTTCACGCGACAGACGACAAAACCGTGCCGGCAGAAAACAGCATCTTCTTTTATCTGGCCTGCAAAAAAGCTCATGTGCCCGCCGAAATGCATATCTGGCAAAAAGGCGAGCACGGATTCGGCCTGGGAAAACCCGGAACTCCCGTTTCCCGCTGGCCCGCCTTATGTGCTGACTGGATGAATAAAATGGGCCTCTGTGGTCAATAAGGCCCACCAAAAGCCCGGCCTTCAACTATCCTCTGCTGATTGGGATTTATAAGCAAGCTAATCCTCGCTTTTAATCCAGTTTGAGTGACAGAGCCGGCTTAAGTCCTGTAATATCTATATCTTACGCAATTTATGAGGTTTCCGGCCTGTTGCTATTGCTC